>Ga0105246_10001625_pt1 | contig 13367 bp, 13 predicted proteins | sample KBSM64metaG_FD_99694 | JGI IMG/M metagenome (GOLD analysis project Ga0105246, IMG submission 99694) | Miscanthus rhizosphere microbial communities from Kellogg Biological Station, Michigan, USA - KBS M6-4 metaG | ecosystem: Host-associated > Plants > Roots > Rhizosphere > Soil | place...
CCTTTAACGACCCGGCCGTCCTTCACGTCCAGACAGGGAATGATTCTTTTTGCCAGCATACTGCCTCTTCCTCTCTACCCGATTATCCGTTACTTGTTGACCAAACGCACTGCTTCAGCCAAATCAATACTGCCCGTATACAAGGCTTTACCTACAATGGCTCCGCCAACACCGTCATCTGCATGACGACTCAAACGAAGCAAATCATCCATCACACTGACACCGCCAGAAGCAATAACTGTACGTCCGCTTGCTTTGGCAAGAGACACAATTGCCTCAACATTAGGCCCCTGCATCATACCGTCACGGGAGATGTCCGTAAAGATAAACGTTTCCGCTCCATAAGCAGCAAGTTCCTTCGCCAGCACTTCAGCCTGTACCTCAGAAGTTTCAAGCCATCCACGAGTGGCAACATATCCGCCCCGCGCATCGATACCAATCGCTACTTTATCTCCGTAACGTCCCAGTACTTCTTCCGTAAATGCACGATCCTCGATCGCGGCTGTCCCGATAATCAATCGGCTAACACCCAGTCCCAATAAACGCTCAACGTCAGTGACTGTACGAAGCCCGCCGCCAACCTGAACCGGTACATTCACTGCGGATGCAATGCGTCCAATCAGCTCATCGTTAACCGGGTGTCCTGCTTTGGCACCATCCAGATCTACCAGATGAACGTATGTACCGCCTTGCTTTTCCCAGTTAAGCGCAACCTGAACCGGGTCATCGTTATACACCGTCTCTTGATTATAATCTCCCTGCACCAGTCTTACACATTTGCCGTCCCGGATATCGATTGCCGGATATAAGATAAAAGATGACATACAAGGCCTCCTGAGTGTAGATTCGATTGAAATTGAAATGAAATTTCATGTAGTTTCACATTGAATATATTTAGAACTGATTTTGTTTTAGAACTAAAGATATAAATGAATATAAAAACAATACACACAGCTTACTAGAATAGTAGCGACAAAAGTTAGGGTTATATGGATGTTATACTGATGAGCCCGTCAAAGACAGGAAATTGCCCAGCAGTCTCATGCCAAGTTCACCGCTTTTCTCCGGGTGGAATTGCATGCCGAAGTTTGATCCTCTGCCCACAATCGCTGTAACCGGATGTCCGTAATCCGTAACGGCCAGCAGATCGCCCTGATTCTCCGTAAGTGCATGATACGAGTGTACGAAATAGACATGCCCTGCATCCAGACCCGCGAAGAGCGGATTTTCAGGGTGTAAAAATTCCAAACGGTTCCATCCCATATGAGGAACCTTTAGATCGCTCGGTGCGAAACGCACCACTTTTCCCGGTAAAATGTCCAGACCTTCATGCTCGCCATGTTCCGCACTGGAGCTGAACAACAGCTGCATACCCAGACAGATGCCAAGGAGCGGTTTGGTTCCAGCAGCCGCTTCTTTTACGACCGTATCCAGACCTGTTTCCCGCAAATGCACCATCGCATCACCAAAAGCACCTACCCCCGGCAGAATAACGCCATCTGCACCAAGAATAACTTCTCGCTCCCCCGTGACCAGCGCTTCATAGCCAAGACGTTCGACCGCTTTGCCGACGCTGTGCAGGTTCCCCATACCGTAATCGACAATTGCAATCGCCATCGTCTACAGCACTCCCTTCGTGGAAGGCACTCCGGTTACTCGTGGATCAATCATCGTTGCTTCATCCAGCGCACGTCCGAGAGCTTTGAAGACTGCTTCGATCATATGATGTGTGTTCTGACCGTAGTGCACAATGACATGTAGCGTAATCCGCGCTTCGAGCGCCAACTTCCACAGAAATTCATGTACCAGCTCTGTAGAAAAGCTACCTACTTGTTGTGACGGGTACTCAGCCCGGTATTCAAAGTGCGGACGGTTACTTACATCAATGATAACCTGAGCGAGCGCTTCATCCATCGGTACAAACACGCTAGCATAACGCTTAATACCACGTTTATCGCCCAGCGCCTGGTACAGCGTCTGTCCAAGACAAATGCCGATGTCTTCAACCGTATGGTGATCATCAATATCAATATCTCCGCGAGCCTGTACGTTTAGGTCAAACTGTCCATGTTTTGTGAACAGATCGAGCATATGGTTCAGAAACGGTACATCTGTTTCAATATTCGATTGTCCCGAGCCATCTACGTTGAATGATAGCTGGATATTGGTTTCGTTCGTTTTGCGGTCGACCTCTGCTTGGCGAACTGCACCTTTATTTTGAAGCTCAACGCCCTGTTCTGCACTCTTATTCTGATTATCCATTGTCCGATTCCGCCTTTCCTTCCTGTTCTAAGCGTACAGCGATTGCACGAGCATGTCCTTCAAACCCTTCATGACGGGCCAATTCGATAATGGCCGCTCCGTTTTGCAGCAATGCCTCTTTACTATAATAAATCAAACTCGATTTTTTGATAAAATCATCCACATCTACCGGTGAACTGAACCGGGCAGTTCCATTGGTCGGGATAATATGATTGGGTCCGGCAAAATAATCGCCCACCGGCTCGGAGCTGTAGGGCCCGAGGAAAATCGCACCGGCATTCTCGATCCGGCCAGCATAAGCCATCGGCTCTTGCACCATGATCTCCAGATGTTCCGGTGCAAGCCGGTTCACGACATCGATTCCCTCATCGATGGAATCGACCAATATAATTGCGCCATGCTGCTCCACCGAAGCAGCAGCAATATCGCGCCGCGGCAGCACATCCAGCTGCCGCTGCACCTCGGCCTGCACGGCTTCCGCCAGCGTGGCCGAATTCGTGACGAGAATGGCCGATGCCATCTCGTCATGCTCCGCCTGCGACAACAAGTCCGCGGCGACATACACCGGGTTCGCCGTATCATCGGCGAGCACCACAATCTCACTCGGGCCGGCGATACTGTCGATATCGACTGCTCCATAAACCTCGCGCTTCGCGAGCGCCACGTAGATATTACCCGGTCCACAGATCTTGTCGACCGGTGCAATGCTCTCCGTGCCGTAAGCAAGGGCGGCGATAGCTTGCGCGCCGCCAACCCGGTACATCTCGTTCACGCCCGCTTCCGCGGCAGCCACGAGAATGTACGGGTTAATGCCCTCACCACCGTTCGTCGCCGGCGGTGTGACGAGCACAATCTCCGGCACGCCTGCAACCTGTGCCGGAATGACATTCATCAGCACCGACGATGGATACGCTGCTTTCCCTCCAGGGACATACACGCCGACTCGCTTCAGCGGCCGAATAACCTGGCCGAGCAGACTACCGTCCGGCTGCCAGTCCATCCACGAATTGCGTTTCTGCTTCTCATGAAACGCACGAATGTTGACGGCGGCTTGACGAATCGCCGTCACAAAAGATGGCTCCACGGCTGCATACGCCGCCTGGAGCTCCTCCTGCGGCACGCGCAATTGCGCAGCCGTCAGCGTCGTGCGATCCAGCTGCTCCGTGTAACGCAGCAGTGCCGTATCTCCTTCCCGGCGAACATCTGCGACGATACGCCGTGTTGATTCATTTTGCTCCGGTGTACCGTACTCCACTTCCCGTTTCAGATCAAAATCACGTGCTGATACAATCTTCATCCGTACAACCTCCTCACATATCTACTTCTTGTCTATAGTCAATTGACTTCTTATATGTTCACTATCTTCTCGCACTTCCCGCAGAAACCTCATTCCCGCTTGGAATTACTGATTGAAGAGCATCACATAGCGCCTGAATACGTGCATTTTTCATCCGGTAACTGACGCGATTCGCAATCAGTCGACTCGTGATATCCAGAATTTCCGTCATTTCCACAAGTCCGTTCTCACGCAACGTTTGCCCGGTCTCCACCAGATCAACGATCCGATCAGCCAGTCCGATCAGAGGCGCAAGCTCAATCGATCCGTTCAGCTTAATAACCTCGACCTGCTGCCCTTGCTCACGGAAGTATTGGGACGCGATTCGCGGATATTTGGTCGCCACTCGCTGCTGAATACCTGCCTTCCAGTCCGGTAGCCCAATCACCGACATACGGCACTGAGCAATGCCCAGATTCAGCAGTTCATACACATCCCGATCCTCTTCCAGCAATACATCTTTCCCAACAATGCCGATATCGGCAACACCATACTCCACGTACGTTGGCACATCCACAGGTTTGGCCATAATGAACTCCATCCCGGCTTCTGGCACCTCGATGACCAGTTTGCGTGTATCATCCACGTCCTCTGGAATATCCAGACCTGCCTCGCGGAACAATTTGGAGGCCTTTTTGTAGATTCGGCCTTTGGGCATGGCCACCTTCAGAATATCCGACATCTCAATGTCCTCCTTTTTGCGTTCCATAGATGATGACCTGTTCATCCTGCTCCGCAGTTGTTTCGCTCGTTACAGGTGTCGTCTCTACCTTTTTATCAGCAAGAAGAGATGTAACTACGTTTTGACCCAACATGCGTAATCTCGCTGCTTCGGTCAATGCTTCAGCACGGCGATCTGGACTGTATTCAATACGTACCGATTTCGTCTCTTCAATCGTAATGCCATGGACACCATCAATAATCCGGTTTGTTTTTAATGCAAATCCCGTAGCCGGAAGAGCTCGCCCGAACTGCTGCAACAGATTGTCATACCGTCCGCCGCTACACACAGGTGATCCCAGCTCTGCGGCGTAGCCTTCAAATGTCATGCCTGTATAATAAGAGAAATCCCCGATCATCGTCAGATCAATCAACACATGCTCGGAGACACCATAGGCCTCTAATACTTCAAACACTGCACACAGATGTGCAATGGATTGTGCAGCTTCAGCACTTGAGCTAAGCTCGCTCGCATGTGTGCAGATTTCTTTCCCGCCACGCAGACGCAAAATCGCTTCAAGCTGCTGTTTCTGTTTAGGTTCCAGGCTCAATGCTTCAATCGATTGGCGGTAGCCCACGTAATCACGTCCAAGCAAACCTTCCTTCAATTGCTCTTGCTCAGCTGTCTGACCCGGAATTACTTCTTCCAGCAGTCCATTCAAAAAGCCCATATGACCCATCGCTATCTTAAAAGAAGACACACCCGCGGCCTGCAATGAGGCAATCGCTAATGCAACCACTTCAGCATCCGCCTCAGGGGAATCATCTCCTACAAGTTCAACACCTGTTTGGAAAAATTCAGCCTCACGTCCGGCTTCCTCTTCAATGGAACGAAATACATTCGCATGATAGGACAGACGCAGCGGCAACGCCTCATCTTTGAGCATCGATGATACGACTCGTGCAATTGGAGCTGTCAGATCAGAACGCAGAACCAGTGTCGTTCCCCGACTGTTCAGCAATTTAAACAATTTGCGATCCGATGTAGAGCTAGCCACCCCTACCGTGTCGTAATATTCAATCGTTGGAGTTATGATCTGACGATAACCCCAGCGTTCCATGCACTCCAGAACGTTTCGTTCAATCTTACGCAGCTTGGACACCACATGTGGTGTATAGTCACGGAAACCGGTTGGTTTTTCAAAGCCTTTTGGTTTGGACATGGATATAATTCACCCCGAGTCATGAATTTGGATTGTTATATAAGTTGATTAAACATATTTACATACTCACTTCGATGACAGAAGTTATATCATCTTTACTTTTTAAACGCTCTATCTAAAAAGGATTTATGTACAGCAAATCCCCGTTCTATGTTAGTTACCCTAGTTACCCTAATTTACAGCAAAGCCATTGCCTCTAGCTCAACGCAGGATCCACCTTTTACGTTAATAACTCGATTTCTCTATAGAATGATTGTCGTCTTCACCTTAATTACTTTCACATGGTAAAGTGCTAACAAACTAAAGGATATGGGATATGATAACATGGATGCAGCTAAATCGTCAACAAACTTAAGCCATGACTGCTCTTGGCGACCTACCTGAGTAGACTTAATTGCCCTGTCCGTGTCCTATGGACTCTCACCGTTTGATTCGTTTCAAGTTTTGTATACGAAAAAAGCTGCCCTCAGCAGCTCTTCCCTCCATGCATTCGTTCATAAAACGATTCATTTATCTATCATATATCACCATGTATCACTTCATAGATCGTCTGTTATATCCCTAAACTTGTAAACGTGACGATCTCTTCACTTAATGCAGCTTTCGCTGAGAAGGTTCATCTGTTTTGAAAATCATTTCCTCCGGCGATTCTGCCGAACGTGACAAATCACGCAAAGGATTGCCTCCAACAAAAGCCCCTGGGGCAACATCCTTATGGACCACAGCCCCGGCAGCCACTACCGCTCCATCCCCAATCGTTATCCCTGGAAGGATCGTTGTATTCGCTCCGATCAGCACATTATCCCCGATAATGACTTCTCCGAGTCTGTACTCCTTAATGAGATACTCGTGAGCAAGGATCGTGGTATTGTAACCAATCACCGAGTTTTCACCGATCGTTATTTTTTCTGGAAAAAATACATCCACCATCACCATCAGGCCAAAAGCCGTATGCTCCCCCACCTTCATACCGAGCATGCGTCGATAAATCCAGTTCTTGAGGGACAGAACAGGGCAGTAACGCGACAATTGAATCCAGATAAAATTACGAATTCCCTTCCATGGGCTCACTGTCTTGTAGATATGCCAAAGCGCATTTTGACTTTCTACCGGATAGCGGGTTACTTTTCTCATGAACGGCCCGTTTCCGTAAGAACCATTTTTAGCAAATCCCTCATATCATGCAAAATGTAATCCGGTTTATATCCGCTCAGCACTTGCTCTCCTTTGAGCGACCAGGCTACACCAGCGGAGAGAGCACCTGCATTTTGCGCGGATTGAATATCGACAGGGCTGTCACCCACCATCAATGTGTGCGCAGGATTAGACCCCAGCTCCGCCATCGCTTTTTGCACCGGTTCTGCATGAGGTTTAGGATGAGTTACATCCGTCACGGTCACAATCGACTTCATATATTTCAGCAAATCAAAGCGCTCCAGCACCTTTAATGTAGAAGGACGAATTTTGGTCGTCACCACACCCATCGTAATTCCTGCCTGATCCAAAGCCTCGACCACCTCAATCACGTGTGGAAAAGGTCTGACCATTGCTTCATGGTGGATATCATTATAGGCACGATAACCTTTGACATACTCCGATACCTCTTCCTGACCTGAAAAGGTTCGCATTTGTTGCTCCAATGTGCCTCCCATATGCGGAATAATTTGCTCTCTTGTCCATGGGGAAGCATGATCCCAACCTTCCATTACATTTAGGAATGAATTGATAATCAGCTCATTGGTATCAATAATCGTTCCATCCAGATCGAACAGTACCGTGTTAATCACGTTGCATTACTCCTTTTTATCTTCAACTTGCTTCGAATCATCTTGAGCAGAGCTTGATGTGGTTGTTACCTTCTCCTCTTCACCAGTTACTTTTTCCGTATGTCCAATGTCATCTACAGCAACTTTTGACGAAACAATCGGATCACTGTATCGTGCATCTGCTTTCCCCGTCACTCTTCTTACGACAATGAAAACGATAGCAACAACGACAATGCCAATCGCAAGCAACTGTGAAATTCGCACGTTACCGTACGCCGGATCTAAATATCCTTGTTCGAATCCCAGTGCAGTCATTGGAGACCATAATCCGTTCACGAATGAAGCGATCCATTCCGGAGCCTGGAATGCCAGACTATCGGTGCGCACAGCTTCAATGAAGAATCGTCCAATGGAATACCAGATGAAATAAGACATGAACATTTCGCCTGCACGCATGAACTTCTGACGACGAAGCACCAGCAGCAGAATCAACCCTACAAAACTCCATACGGATTCATACAGAAAAGCCGGATGATGGAATACACCCTCCACGTTCATTTGATTGACAATAAAGTCTGGCAAGTGCAGCTTATCTCTTAAAAATGATTCCTCTACAGGACCACCATACGCCTCTTGGTTGACAAAGTTACCCCAACGCCCGATCATCTGTCCAACGATTAGTCCAGGTGCACAGATGTCCGCCATACGCCAGAAGTTATAACCTTTACGACGGAAAAAAATGACTGCACATATAATGGCACCTATTAATGCGCCGTAGATCGCAATACCACCATTCCATATTTTGAAGACATCCCAGAAGTTATCCTTATAATCTTCCCACTTAAATGCCACATAATAGATACGTGCTCCAATAATTGCAGATGGCACACCTAGCAAAACCATATCCATGAACACTTCTTGCGGGATATTAAATCTTTTGCCCTCCCGAATGACAAGCAGCAGGCCTAACAGAGCTGCAGTACCGAGGATAAGACCGTACCAGTGAACCTTTAAAGCGCCAATAGAGAACGCGATCGGGTTCAACAGTAATAATGTATCCATTCATTCACACTCCTATCAATTCACATCTTTAAGCATGACGGTTCAGAGCCTGCAACAACCTTCCTGTTTGAAGGAGCGCAGGCCACCAAGTGTCATGCTTCATGAAAACTTGCAACTTTATATTTATAGCCTGATGTCTGGTATTTCCCTACCCCGCTGTTCCAGCAGGTTAGTACAACTTTTCTTCGTTTATCCTAGTCCATATCTTCCATATCTTCTGAAATGGTTGCTGTCAGTTTGTTCGTGAATTGGAGTGCAGCATTAAGCCCCATCTGTTTCAAACGATAGTTCATGCCAGCCACTTCAATAATTACAGCCAAATTTCGTCCAGGACGAACCGGAATGGTAACCAGAGGTACATCGGTATCAATAATACGTGTGGTCTCTTCATCCAATCCCAGACGGTCATACTGTTTATCCTGCTGCCACGCTTCAAGACGTACGACCAATGTAATCCGTTTATTATTACGTACAGCGCCTGCACCAAACAAAGTCATGACGTTGATAATACCAACCCCCCGAATCTCAAGCAGGTGGCGGATCAACTCCGGTGCTGTGCCGTGAAGTTGAAAGTCGGAGGTTTGGCGAATTTCAACAGCATCATCGGCAATCAAGCGGTGACCACGTTTTACAAGTTCAAGAGCAGTTTCACTTTTACCAATACCGCTGCTGCCTGTGATCAACATACCTACACCATACACATCACACAATACACCGTGAATAGTTGCTGTTGGTGCAAGCTTCCCTTCCAGAAAACCAGTAATACGGCTGGAGAGAATGGTTGTCGCCATGTTGCTGCGCAGTACTGCCAAATTCTGTTCTTCACTGATATCAATCAGTTCCTGCGGAACTTCCAGTCCGCGTGTCACTACAATACAAGGTGTCTCTTCTGTACAAAGACGCTGCATGCGTTCCCGACGCTCTTGTTCAGGCAGCATTGCAAAAAAGGCCAGCTCTGTTCTTCCCAGCAGTTGTACCCGTTCTTTTGGATGATATTCAAAGTAACCGGCCATCTCCAGTCCAGGACGGTTAAGATCATCTACTGTGATGAATCTTTTTAATCCCTGAGACCCCGATACCACTTCCATCTGAAACTGCTGTACCAATTCGGATACTTTCACTTTTTTCGCCATTTGTCTCTTCCTTTCAGCATTCGCTGTGCCTCTATGTACCCAATTCGTGTATCATTTCTTTCCTTTATTAGCGCATTCACAACATGATCCATAACCAGGTCGTCTCTCTTGAGATGCCCATCTTTTGTAACTCAACGTACAGCATCATGAGGACAGACCTTCAAATAATCTTAAATGAATTTTGGACCGAATGCAATCGCAGACGCCCGCTCTATCTACTCTTTATTAAGAAAAAAAGAACGGGAAAATTTTCTGATTGAAAGACTCCCACAGTTCATGATTTTGCCACCCTCATACGGCTTTACCCATTTTTTTAAAAAAAGCCCCTTCCAGCAAAAACGGAAGGGGCTCAATTTACATTATATAATTGCGTTACTGCCAGATTCCTTCGTCACCGAGGATCCTCAGTAGAATTAGTCTTGAAGGAGTACGTTAACCTCTGATTCTTTGTCAAAGATATGAACTTTGTTCATGTCAATGGCCATTTTAACTGTTGAACCATCACGAGTGTTAGAACGTCCGTCTACACGTGCGATTGTAGTGTCGTTACCTACACCGCTCAAGTAGAGGAGCATTTCGTGACCCAGGTTCTCTGTTACATCTACGTGAGTAGAGAATACAGAGTTCGGGGATGCTTCCAGGAATACCGGCTCTTCGTGAATGTCTTCTGGACGAACACCCAGAATAACTTCTTTACCAATGTATCCTCTAGATTTCAGCACTTGTGCTTTACCTTGCGGGATTTCAACATCCACACCAGGAGCTACGAAGTGAAGACTTGCACCTTGCTCAGCCAGTTTACCCGAGATAAAGTTCATTGTCGGGGAACCAATGAAACCAGCTACGAACAGGTTCGCTGGGTGGTTATAAAGCTCTTCTGGAGAAGCAGCTTGTTGGATGATACCATCCTTCATAACTACGATCCGGTCACCCATCGTCATAGCTTCGATCTGGTCATGCGTTACGTAGATAACAGTTGTTTCCAAACGTTTAGCAAGCTTAGTGATTTCCGCACGCATCTGTCCACGGAGTTTCGCATCCAAGTTGGAAAGCGGCTCATCCATCAAGAAGACTTGTGGATCACGGACAATCGCACGTCCCAAAGCGACACGTTGACGTTGACCACCGGACAATGCTTTAGGCTTACGCTCAAGCAAATGCTCGATGTCGAGGATTTTAGCTGCTTCACGTACACGTTTGTCGATCTCATCTTTTTTAACTTTACGCAATTTCAAACCAAATGCCATGTTTTGATATACGCTCATATGCGGATACAAGGCGTAGGATTGGAATACCATCGCGATATCGCGGTCTTTAGGTGCAACATCATTAACGACACGGTCACCGATATAGAGTTTACCTTCAGAAATTTCCTCAAGGCCTGCGATCATACGCAGTGTTGTTGATTTACCACAACCGGACGGACCTACCAGTACCAGAAATTCTTTATCTTTAATGTCCAGGTTAATGTCAACTACAGTTGCTTTATCAGAACCCGGGTATTTTTTGAAAATATGCTCTAAACGTACTCCTGCCATGATTGTTGCCTCCTCAGAGATCATTTTGTAATCGAATACAATTTGTATTTTTATAATACCCTATGATTGGGTTATCTGACTATTCGCAAACTGCACAAAAATATCAAACCTTTTTCGTCACTTTGTACATCAGTAGTAAAAGCTGCACAATTATTGCACTTTTAAAGTGTCTAACATCGTACCCAATCTCCTGTTTGATCTTGTCCAGGCGATACACCAGCGTATTACGATGGATAAATAAACGCTTTGCTGTCTCGCTGACGTTACAGTCCAGAGTAAAAAACGTTTCCAGTGTTGCCAGTGTCTCGCTATCGTTAAAGAGCAGTGTATCCTTACCCGTTTCCCTGATAAAACGTAACCGTTGTTGCTCTGATATACTCGCCACCAACTGCTCCAGTTGCAGATTCCAAGGAAGGTGGATATGCTGTGCAACATGGAAGGAGCGACCGAGTTGCATACTTTCCTGAAGTAGGGCGGTCACCCGGACCAGTGCTTCCTTTGGAATACATGGCAGTGAAGCGGACAAATGGAACACCCCTGCGAACTCACTAGCTACTAACTCATATAATCCCATACAAAAAGCATTAAGCGAATCTTTCCTCGCTTCCGCTGTGTCTTCATCTGCTTCTCCAGTAACAATCTCCTCATCCCCCATAAAGATCCACTCCTGCTTACCAAGTGGGATTAAGGTAATCTCCTCACCAAAATAACTTTCCAGCAGCTTGTTCAACACATTAGAATCCACACGCTGAGAATCTGGAGTCTCACCTTTTAAAAGAAAAAGGACCTTCTCCTCCTGCAAGCCTGCAATAGAAGTAAACGAATCAGGCAATGGTTCCAGACTTCCAGTATCATAGGCCTTAATCTGCTCCGTAAGCCATGTCCCCAGTAAAGATAACTGCTTGTCCGCGTCGTTCACAAGTTGGGGTGCATTCTCACTCGGAGATGAACCTGCATTGCTGAGAATCAATAACTCGATCAGACGACGATTCTCCATTGTGATCGATCTTGCCTCGCATCCCCAACACACAACCGTTTTTTCCTCTTCATTCATGCCGACTTTGAAAAAAATACGTTCACCATTGTGCAAGCTAATAATATCTGAAGAAATAGTGGAACCTGCTATTGACTCAAGTTCTCCTTCGCCAACTTCGCTTTGGATGACCAATGACTTATTTTCGTCTAAGCCAATCAGATTCTCAATCGATTGCATCCATTCATGTATCGTGATTTCATATTCGTCCAATGTGGTGCTTATAACAACTTCAATTTGTTGTTTCAAATCAGGTATGAGCTTCATATAATGAACGTCACCACTCTGCTTTATTTTTATCTTTATTTTACCATATCTTAATGGGTACCGCTTAGTAACCACTGGTCTGACATATTGTACTCTTCTGCTATTGGAGTTCTATACAAAAAGAGTGATCGATCAAATTAATGATCAATCACTCTTTTTTAAAGATGAGTCATGAAGGATTCGAACCTTCGACACCCTGATTAAAAGTCAGGTGCTCTACCAACTGAGCTAATGACTCATAAAACTGGTGGAGGATGATGGATTCGAACCACCGAACCCGTACGGGAGCAGATTTACAGTCTGATGCGTTTGGCCACTTCGCTAATCCTCCAAGGATTAAAGGTGGCTCGGGACGGAATCGAACCGCCGACACGAGGATTTTCAGTCCTCTGCTCTACCGACTGAGCTACCGAGCCGTATTTAATTTCTTAAGAATTAATGGCGGAACCGACGGGATTCGAACCCGCGATCTCCTGCGTGACAGGCAGGCATGTTAGGCCAACTACACCACGGTTCCAAGCATTAATGGTGCCGGCGAGAGGACTTGAACCCCCAACCTACTGATTACAAGTCAGTTGCTCTACCAGTTGAGCTACACCGGCGTATATGGTGGAGGCTGAGGGGATCGAACCCCCGACCCTCTGCTTGTAAGGCAGATGCTCTCCCAGCTGAGCTAAGCCTCCTGGGTAATATGGTAGCGGCGGAGGGGATCGAACCCCCGACCTTACGGGTATGAACCGTACGCTCTAGCCAGCTGAGCTACACCGCCATATTATTAATGTTTGATTGCTTGTCCATCTATAGGTAAAGATGGCGGAGAGAGAGGGATTCGAACCCTCGCACCGATTACTCAGCCTAACCCCTTAGCAGAGGGTCCCCTTATAGCCACTTGGGTATCTCTCCAAAGACAATCTAAACGTTGTTCAAGGATTGCTCCTTGAAAACTAGATTCGAAACGAAATGTACGCGACTTAAAACTTGCATATTTGGATAAGCCCTCGACCGATTAGTACTGGTCAGCTCCATGCATTGCTGCACTTCCACCCCCAGCCTATCTACCTCGTCGTCTTCAAGGGGTCTTACATAC
>Ga0105246_10001627_pt1 | contig 13364 bp, 15 predicted proteins | sample KBSM64metaG_FD_99694 | JGI IMG/M metagenome (GOLD analysis project Ga0105246, IMG submission 99694) | Miscanthus rhizosphere microbial communities from Kellogg Biological Station, Michigan, USA - KBS M6-4 metaG | ecosystem: Host-associated > Plants > Roots > Rhizosphere > Soil | place...
CTGCCCAGCACGGGCGAGACGGGGATCCGGACGTAGCCTTTTCCTCGGCTATGCCGAGGCCGATTCGTCGCTCTGCAGCGTTCCGCGCGGCGTAACGTTGCCATCCGCATCGATATCCCAGGCGAACAGGTCGCGGTCAACTACCACTCGACCTGATTCGATCCCACCGCTCTCATCGAGCTGCTCCAGAACCAGCATAGGCTCCCCCTGGGCTCTTATCACCATCACATGTGGGCTGTGATGGACGGTCTCGATCCACGTAAAGGCCCGTATCGGCACGCTCTCGCCACGCTCTACGGGCAGGCGCCGCCCGTCATCGAATGAGGCGCGTCGCTTATAAGGGCCAGCGGCGTCGTTGGCCGTTGCGTGCTGGCTCTCCAGTACTGCGTGAAACGTCTCCGCCGGCGAGCCGTCGAGATACAGCAGATGCTCATCACCGGCAGCTCTCACCCGAAACTCGGTCCCGGAGGGAAACTCGTGCTCTGGCATCAGCTCGACGTCGAAGTCGCTGTACGTGCTGGCGACAGAGATCAGGGTGATCGTGATTTCCTTGACGTACAGATCAGGGTGCTCGGGGTCGAACGGTCGGAGTCGCCAGAGTCCGAGGTTCTCGTCGACGGCGACGTTGATTGCGCCCCTCTTGTAACCAACTGTCGTAATCACGGCAGCCGCGTCCGCGTTGAGCTGGTCACGAACGCCGACGAGCGTGTCAAGCGTGCTCTTGCCAACAGTTCTGTCCCAGTCCTTGCACTCCACGATCAGGCGCTCGATATGGCCCGATGGGTCGCGCCCGACCACGTCGAGCTGATGCTCAGCGCGTTTTCCGGGAGCGCTCTCCGTGGTGTCGTGGACGACCTGCTCCCAGCCTTGCATCGCCAGGACTACGGCCGTGAGGCGCTCGTAGGCCGTGCCTGCCTTCGCAGGTCGAAAGCCGAACACGGCCTCATGCAGATCCTCGACGGTCGCCGCCACACTCGCCATTCTAGGTGTGGCAGAGCGCGTGGATCGGGTTGGAGTAACCGTCCTTGACCTTCCTGAAATGGGCTTCGCCGGGACCTACTCCAACGTGGAGGCCGTCGACCGCGTGCGGCGGCTGTTGCCAAAGCTCGAGAAGCTGGCGACCGAGGCGCAACCGGCACGAGCGACGAAATCGCTGAGGAAGCGCGAGCTGGCACCGATCTTGGACGCCGTCAAGGCGGTTCTTGCCGAGGCCGACCTACCGATGCGAGCGCGGGAGATTCATGCTGCGGTCGAGACCATGCGTGGCGAACCCGTGGCGTGGTCTTCGGTCAAGGACTGCTTGGCCTCGAACGCCCGACCCGGCGGGCGATTCATCCGGATCGTGAGGGGGCGGTACAGGCTGAGCGACGACCTGTGCGGCATCTAATGAAAGGGCGTCACGCCGCTCACGAGCTTGAGCCGGTCAAGATCTCGCCACAACCAGGCGTAGGCGAGCTTGCTGGCGGCTTCGATGTCGCCAACGTTGAAGAGACTCCCGCCGCGCCAACCGCCTATCCAACGCGCGGCATGAGGACGCATCTGCTGCAAGTAGTCATATTGCTCGCGGCCGTCGTCGAGGCTCATGCCGGATGATTCCGCTGTCTCGAACCTGACGGAGGAAGGCTCGTCGGCCTTCAAAGGCACGAAGTGGCCCTCGATCTGCGGGACCCCGTAGGTGCCATTGTCGGGCTCAGGCTTCCTATTTACGAACACTCGACCTTCAAAGCGTGCCGGCAATGTGGCGGCAAGAGAGAGGCGATCTCCGAGCTTTCCGAACCACTGCGCTACAAGGCTTCGATAGATCTCAATCGCGTCGAGATAAATTCGTGTTGCCACCTCTACGAGACGCTCGTCGCTGTAGAACAGGCCAATGATTCCAACATCAGGCCTCAGATCAGGTCCCGGCAAGGGGGAGGTTACGTCGGTTGCGCCTTGGCGCACAAGCTCCTGAAGGCGTGCCTCCAACAGGGCCGAATCGAACGTTCGGTACGTGCTTCGAATGACGAAACGCGAAGCTCCCGCTGCCTTGGCTTGCGCGGACAGCTTCGAAAGCGTCTCCAGAAGTGGCTGGATGGCAAGCGACGATGTCATCAGGCTTGATGTGCCTGCAAGAGCCATGGAAGCCGCCCAGGTCTGTTCTGCGATCCATGGCGGACAGTCTGCAAGTTCCAACGCGCGTGCCTTGAGGCAGCCTTGAAGCTCTTGGGTCACCTGATCGCGAGCCCAGCGCCAAGACCAAGCCGCCCCGCGACCGACTGCGGATGAGCCCCACACCGGAAAGCCAGGGTGGCGCGAAGACATCTCTTCGCCTGTGAGCGCAAACACGTCCGGTCGGGCATCGGCCCCGTGCCAGAAGGCATAGCTAACGTGCTCACCTCCGCTGGCGACGCCAAGCGGCAAGAGTCGTCCTTTGGAGTCGACTGGCAAGACGACCTTGTGAAGCGGTGCGATGCCCGCCGCAATGGCTTCGAGTGCTTCGCGCATCTGAGCACCAGCCTCGCGCCACGGCGGAGCTTCTGTCCCGTCCAGACTCGCGCGCGTAAGCGCCTCGTCGATGACGACAAACGCGAACCCCGGCACTTCCTGCATGAGGGGACGCAACAGATTGGTAGCGGCTGCGTGCGAGCCGGTCGCAACTGCTAGAGCCAACGGGTACCGCCAGAGATCAAGATCGTCGGGGCTTTCGAGGAGTTCCGAGATCGTGACCTGACCTTCAAGCAATGCCTGGCTGGCGAACCACTGAGCCAACACCGGAAGCCCTGGCTCGATGGCGCCTGCTCGCTCGGTCACAAGGCCGCTGTTGAGCAACGCACGGACTTCCAGCGTGCTTCCAACGTCGGCGGCAGGAACGGGGCCGAGCTCGCGGCGAACCGAAGCGATCGAAAGTCGGATCAAGGCCTCTCGCAGATCATGGCCTGTCGCTCGCTCCGCTCGCTCGCCCAAGTAGGCCAGGAGGTCTCCTTGCGAGCGGGGCTCGTGCTGCCTTTGGCGCTGCCATATGCCATAGAGCAGCGCGAAGAGCGGTCGTCGCATCGAATCACGCACTGGCTTGGGAACGCCGTGCCGAGCGCCAAGCGGCAGCTCGCGGCCGGCTGCGCGCTCGGCGATGCGCCATGTCTCGTCATCGGTCAGCGGAGGCATCGAACGCAGCTCTTCGACGTCGCGCAGCGATGACATGGGCCGCGCCGTCAGAAGGACGGTGGTATGCGGCCATGTGTAGGCCAACTCGCGCGCTTCGTTCAAGAGCGCTTCGCCAACATCGGTACCAACCTCGTCCACACCGTCGACAACGATCGTTGCGCCCTGCACGCGTGGTTCTCCAATTCCATCGCAGACTGCTCGCACCGCGGCAGTAAGACCGTTCTGCGCTGCCTTGCTCTTGAGCCAGACTGGAATTGGCGCTCCGCCGTCTTGTCGCAGTGTTTCGAGGGCGCGCTGCAGATGACGCTCAGCGCAGAGAGACTTTCCTGCTCCCATCTCACCCGTGAGTACGATGATGCGGTTGGCTCCATCTGGCAGGACGGAAGCGGGACCTTCGCCGATGCTTGGGTCGTCTGCCAAGTCAACTGCCTCGGCGCGCGTCAGGCCTGGTGTTTGCCAGCGAACGACGCAGCGCTGCCGCGAGGCACGTCCGAGTTCTTCGATCAGCGGTACACGGCCAAGCCTCGGCTCTCCGACCAAGGCGCGAGCGGCGATGTCCTGCATCGCAAGCTCAAGAGCCTGTGGAACTTCGCTTACATCGGCAGCCGGGGCGTACTTTGCGCGAGTTCTAACCCGATCAAAGAGCGCCTGGCACGTCGGAGTCATCGGCTCAGAGCCAAAGCGGATGACGACGAAGTCGCGATTGTTGGCAAGAGCCTCTTCGATCTCGGCCACGACTGGATCGGTGACCTCGGCACCCACGAGCCAGATGACGATGTTGGCTTCGCGGACATGACGGAGGTACGCCGTGTCTGCCGGCTCGGGGCTGGCCGGCGTGAACTCAAACGCCCAGATCGAGAGATATGGCACGCGATCGAGCGCGTCGACAATGGCTTGACGCGCCTCCATGAGGTCGCCTTTCATCACGCTCGAGAGAAAGGCTCGCGGTTGCGGCTCGCCGGGGCGCACGGAGGGGCGCCCCTCCTCCATGGGCGACACAGTGGTCACCGACACGGCTCCCAAAGATGGCTGCCCACGGCGTTCTTCATGATTCCAGTATGCGCTGGATCGCGAAAGCTGGCCAGCCTCAGCTCACGCCTCATAGTTCGGGTAGGGCTCGTTGCTTGGCTTTCGCACACCTTGCCCCATCGCCCCGATCACCGGTTCCTTCCCCGCCTTCGTGACCAGGCGGCCCGGGGGCTACCCCTGGCCTGGAGGACAGCGGAGGTATGGCATGGCGGTGGTTCTGGATTGCGCTCAGCGGGACGCGGTGTGGCGGTTTGTCGTGGCGGATCTGCCCGACGTCGGCGATATCGGTCGGGAGCTGAGCAGCGGCAACGTGGAGACGGCTCAGCGCTTGCGGCGGCGCTTCGATGAGGACGTGCGGCTGTTGGACGTGCTGGGCTGGAGTCAGGGCGGCGAACGACAGTCGTATGAGATCACGATGCCGCTGCGGCAGGCCGAGGCGATCTTTGCGCGGCTGCACGCGCGGATCATGGGCAGCATCGAGGAGGCGGTGTCGGTGTTGCTGGATCAGCCGGTCGGGGTGACGCTCGAGGCGGCCGGCATCTGCACCGAGGTCCTGCGCAGGCTGCGAGGCGCGGATGGGAGGCCGGGCAGAGGCGACGTGCGCTGTCTGTATGAGGGTCCGCGTCGTCCTGACTGCGGCTAGCGCGGTGGCGACGCGAAAGCACTCGCCCGAGCATCAGGCGTTGGGGCGAGCGGTGTTGTGGTCACGCGCCCGACGAGGGCTGTCGCAAGAGGAGCTGGGCCACGAGACGAGGCTGCATCGCAACTACGTCGGCGCGATTGAGCGCGGCGAGATCAACCCGACGTTTCGCGTGCTGCTGAAGCTGTCCCGTGGGTTGCAGATGCCGCTCTCAGAGCTGATCATCGAGGCCGAGGCGATCAGGCGCGAGTACTTCGAAGGCGAGTAGACGTCTGACCGGGGCTATCGCTGGGCAGCCGGCTGCTGATCGCGGCCGGCTGCCTCGTCCTGGGCGGCGTCGACGATGGCCGAGACAGAGAGGCCAAGGCCCGCAGCCACGCCGGCGAGCTTGGTCCAGCTCGGGTTGTTCTTGCCGCGCTCGATGCCAGAGAGATAGGTGACGTGCATGTCGGCGGCGGCTGCCAGCTCTTCGAGCGTCAGGCCGGCACCAAGGCGCAGGCGGCGTATGGCTGCGCCGAGCTCGGCTTTGGTCGGAGGGGTGGGCGGCACCACCCCGGACCGTTACGACTTGCCGCCTTCCGGGCCATAGCATATATTCTGTGTTTCCCCCGGCTGGCGACGGCCGGTCACCTGCCCTAGCGACATGCAAGCTGTCGCGCTTGTGTGCTGCCCGCGTGCAGATGGGTCGAGTGCCTCGGAGGTTTCGTGCGTCCCCTTTCAGCCGTCGTTTTCGTTCTGCTTGCCCTTGCCGCATCCCCGAATGCCGGGGCCACTCCCACGCGCATCCACACCGGGGTGCGGATCGACGTCGGTCGTCTGCCGTGGGATCTGGCCGGGTTGGACGCGCATATCGAGCAGCAGGCCCACGCGGCTCACGCTTCCAAGGCGCAGCAGGAGTTGGCTCAGCAGGCGACGCCCCGGCTGTATGCCGACTACAAGCGGGTGGCTCGGCTCCAGCAGGAACCGATCTCCTCACTCTCAGACTTCAAGCGGGGCTTCGTCGGCAACAACGGCCACCACATCAGCGTGGATACGGTGCTGCCGAAACTGCTGGCGCATCGCTGCCTGCTGGGTAAGCGGTTCGAGCGGGTGCGCTACAGCCACGGACTCGGCGGGATCGTCCGGCAGTTGTACGCCCTCGTGAACGCGGCTCGCGCGGCCAAGGGGCTGGACAAGCTGCACATCCCCGCCTGTTAGCTCGCACGAATGGCGACGGCCGAGACAACCCCGGAATGCCGCGCCGGCGACTGGAGCACGAGTTCGGAGCGCTGGCCGTCGGGACAGCGGACGGGATTGCGCGCAGCAGTCCTGCGCCGCTCGCTGACGCTGCTCGAACACACGGCTGCCCGGCTGGGCCGCAGCCTGATCGTCTTGGAGTACCCGCCTACGGCCGAGCTGGCTCCGCGCTGGGGCCACGGCGGCCGCCGCACGCCGAGCTGGCGGTACTCATCGAGGCGGGGCGGGAGCGGTACGCCGCCCATCTTACAGCGAGCAATACCTGCTCGCCGCCTACCTGCTCGGCGGAGCGGACGTGCAGATCGAGCTGCCCTGCTACTACGCCGAAACCGATCCTGAGCTGAGCGCCAGATGGCGCGAGGCGTGGAGCGCTGCCGGCCTGGATCGGGCCGCACCACACGGACAGGCGTTCTGGATGCAGAAGAGATAAGAGCGGAGAACCCCGGCAAGCCGTAGCTCGCCGGGGCCGGGTACGTTCCTCGGGTTCGAGGATCAGATTTGTGCGATCTCTACTTCGGCAAGGTCGCCGAAGCCTGCGAACGCAAGCGCGCTACGAGCCTCTCGGGAAACAAACTCCCACTCATCAGCAGTGAAGCCAGAGAGCAGCCAGGCTGCTCCAGCGTTCGAAGGGGCCTCATTGCTTACCCGGTCGTAGCCGGCGTGGGAGACCGCAATCATGACTGCGGCCAACTCGAGCGCGTTGGTGCGTTCATCGTTGGGTGTTGGTATGAGTCGCGCTCGGGAAAGCGCGCGGTAGGCTGTTTGAGCGAGGCAAGAGGCGCCTCGTCTGATGGCCCACAGCATTCTGTTGCCTCCTGTGCTCGGCGATTAGACCTAGTGCGGACTTTCTGCACCAGGTCAGTCGCCGTCACGAAAGCAGATACAATTATAAACTACTTACTCACCTTCGTCAACAGCTGTAGGGTCCTCTAGTACGCGAAAATAGGACTGGTACTCCGCATCGAGGTCACCCAATTTTTCCTCTAGGGCATCGATGCGACCTCGGAGTTCCTTAACCCTGGGCCAGTCTGCTGGGTCGCGAAGCTGGTACCTATCGGCCTCTCGTTGAGGCTGGACAAACAGCGTTTGCTGGCGATCCCGAGGCGGCCTGTAGACAGCAAGCGGACCGTTCAGGGTTTCTGTGTTTGGAGCCCTTTCCGTCCGGCGTTCTGCGCGAATCTCGAAATCCTCGATCCCGCTAAACTCCGGTGTAGCGGTCACATGCAGGGGTGGGTATTGCCAAGGATTGTTGTAGGTGTGCTCGAAGACGAGACACAGTTCGTCTCCGCGCTGCGTGCCGGGGCCGAAGTCAAAGTAGTCGATGAGCCATCCAGGGTGGCGGGAACCGAGCTCCACGCTGCCAACGTGAACCGCAGGCGAGCTGTCGCGGGTTCGTCCAATCGTCACTTCCGACAGAGGCAGCCTCCTCGATACAAGGTCCAGCGTCGGATAATGGCGGTGGACATACAAGCGCGTATGCGGGACCGTGATCGTGAGATAGACCGTGGTTCTATAGGTGAGCACCGAAAAGTCGTGGCTACAGATAAGGACCCGTTCATAGGTACGCCACCGGTAGCCGAGTGCGTTTTCCCACTCATCTTCTGAAGGAAGGGCTGGGGCGCTTCGCGGTCCGGGATTGACGAGCCCGCCGACGCTATTCCCAGACATGACGGATTCAGGGTGTTGGAGCGTGTGTCGAGAGCCTCGCTCGTCAGCGATCAGTCGATCTGCAACATAGGTGATGATCTTCCACTGCTGGCCGTATGGCTTCTTGCGGATGCCGTGATAGCTGAGCGGCTTGTCGGGGCGATACCGGCGTCCCGCAACGGTCTGACGTCCTTCGAGAAGAAGATCGGCAGTCTCTGCATCTATTCCAAAGAGCGCTTCGGCGACGGAACGACGGAAATGCCCTGCCTCGCTGCCACGCTCGATAGCTTGAACGATGAAGTCGCGGAGCGCGTTAGTGCTCAGTCTCAAATTGTCCCAGGTAAATACCTGGGCACCCTCTTTGAGGGTATGGCAAATGACAAAGAATTGAAGCTCGCTAAGGTGGTCAAAGCTCAGAGAGCGGAACCCATCGCTCATGATCGTCTGCACGTCGGCTTTGACCCGTTCGGGGTCTATTGGACGAGCAAGGTCAAGCGGGTCGGCCATCGGAGCTGAGACAGATCATGGAACGTGTCTCAGGGATGGTCGCAGAGCCTGGTGTTTTCCTGCGGCACCTTGACTCTCACACGCGATCAAGTCCTACCGAAGGAGCAACAGCATGAGCGGTCTTCCCGCCCCCTACCGCAGTGGCGGCCTCGTGCCGTCGAAGCTGGATCGAGCGATTTCGAAGGAGCTGGCGCGGATCGACGGAGCCACCGAGCTTGGCAAGCACTCTGATCGTCAGCGCATCGACCGGATCATGGAGGCAACCCAGCGCGGTCAGGTGGCGGTGGCGGCAATCAGCGGGTTGGAGCTGACGCTGGTCCAGGGAGTGCCCCACGCGCAGGCCCGGATCACCGCCATCGCCGACGCCGGCGCGATGGGAATCGCCCGCGTCGTCTACGAGGCTGGGCAGTAGCGATGGGTGGCCTGCTGCTCCTCGGAATCCTGCTCGCGGCATGGAAGTACCTTGTCGCCGCCTTCGTGCTGTGGCTGGTCATCTGGTGGCTGCTGGGCGTAGCTCAGGCCGAGCGGACGCAGAGGAAGAATCGGCTGACCGAGCGGCGCCGACGCCAGGACATTCACGAGGCCATCGACAACGTCACGGCGGCCACCATGCGCGAAATGCTCGACGCCGCCAATGAGGATCGGCTGACATGAAAGCGGTCCGCATCATCGGGACGGTAGTCGTCCTGGTGATCGCGCTCATGGTCGTCGTCCCGCTGGTGTGCCGGCTGGCGAACGCACTCATCGTGCCGGCGATCGTGGCGGTGGCGGTGTACGTCGTCATCCGCGCCACTCGTTATTTCACCGAGTAACAAAAAGGCGTTGACTCAAAACGCTGAGCGATTGCATACTCGAAGTAAGGCGAACAAAAGGCGAACAAGCACGTCGCGCCGGGGGATATCAGTAAGCGCGAAAGGGGGAAGCGCGTGGCAAACAAAAGGATTCGTGTGCGGTCCAAGCGATTGAGTCAGGTGGATGAGACGAAGTTGAGTCTCGCCCTTTGGCTGATTGCGCGCGGCATGGTGGAGGACAAGACCGAGCCTCCAAAGGAGAAGGACACCGCCGCCCGATCGGAGGGCAAGTAGTGGAGGCATTGCTGTGGCTGATCCCGCTGGTCGGCGTGGGGCTGTTGGTGGCAATCGAGTGGCGCGAGCGTCCACGGGGCTCGGTGCAGACGGTCGAGCTGCGGTTTGGCAGCGAGGACGTCACCGAGGAGAGCGCCGAGGCACTTCTTGCTGCCATCGCCGGATTGCCGTCGCGGAGCACGGTGGCGCTCGACGTCGTCGCCGACGAGCACGGCATTCGCCACCTCGTGCATAGCGATCAAGCGACGCTGGATCTGCTCTCCGGTCAGCTTCGCGGTCTGATGCCGGGCTTGCGGATGGAGCCGGCCGAGACGCCGGCGGTGTCGTGGTCGAGCGGCGCGGCGCTGCGGCTGTCTGGAGCGCATCCAGTGTTGCGACAGACCGCCACTGCCGAGGCGGCGGCGTCGCTGCTTGGGGCCATGCAGCCGTTGGGTGCTTCCGAGGTGTTGATGCTGCGCTGGCAGCTTGCGGCCGGCACGCGCCCGCCGATGCCGGATCTGCTGCCGAGACGACGCGGCCGGAACGCCGAGCATGGACTGGTCGAGGCGCTCGTGCGTGAGGCGGGGTTGACCTCGGATCAGGCGCGACTGGCGAGGGCCAAGGTCGCGGGCGCGGTGCTCGAGGCGGTCGGGATAGTGGCGGCAGCGGCCAGGCATCCGAAGCGCGCCGAGCATTTGCTGGCGCGGCTGGTGGCGGTGATGCGCTCCCGCCAGAGTGCCTACGGACGCTTCAACGTCCGGCGCTACGGCGCCAAGCGAGTAGCCCGCCTGCTGGCGCGTCGCCGTCTGCTCAACCCGAGTACCTACGCTCCCTCGGAGCTGGCCGGTATCGTCGGCTTCCCCATCGAGGCGCCGCAGCTCGTCGGCGTGACCCTGGGGACGGCGCCGCTCTTGATGCCCTCCGGTCGGATTCCCTCAACCGGTCGGGTGCTGGGTGTGTCGAACTGGCCGGGGCGGGTGCGTCCGCTGGCGCAGCCGGTGATAGGCGGAGCCAGTCATACGCTCGTCGCTTCGCCTACGGGCGGAGGCAAGACCGCGCTGTTGGCGAGCCTTGCTGTCCAGGATCTCGAGGCCGGCCGTGGCTGCCTGATCGTGGACGGCAAGGGTGGCGAGCTGGCCGATGCGGTGCTGGCCCGCTTGCCTGAGCGGCGGACGAGCGATGTCATCGTCTTGGACCCGGCGAGTTCCTTGCCGCAGCCGGGTCTGCGGTTGTTCGGTCGCGGCAGCGACACCGAGACGACGGCCGAGCTGGTGCTCTCGATCTTCGCCAGCAACTTTGAGGACTCGTGGGGTGTGCTGTCGGCGCGCTGGCTCGGCTACGGGTTGCGGCTGCTGGCCTGTGACCGACAGGCGACACTCGCCGATCTGCCGTTCGTGTTCGCCCCGGATGGCGCCTACCGGCGGCGGCTGCTTGCCCGGACCGACGACCCGTATCTGAGAGCTGCCTTTGCAGCTCTGGATGGCATGAGTGCGCAGGAGCGGATGCATCAGCTGAGCGCCGCCACGGTCAAGCTGGAGGAGTTCGTCGGTCGTCGGGCGGTACGTAGCGTGCTCGGCCAGGCCGAGCCGAAGCTCGACCTTCACGATGTTCTGCGTCGCGGGAAGGTCGTGGTGGTGTCGGTGGCGCCGGAGCGCATCGGCGCGTCCGCTCGCCTGATCGCCGCGCTGGTGCTCTACAAGCTGTTCGAGGCGGTGATGGCACGCTTGGCGTTGCCGGAGTCCCAGCGGCGGCCGTTCTTCATCTACGTCGACGAGCCGACCGCACTGGCGGCGATGCCGGTGCCGCTCGATTCCTTGTTCGAGCGGTCGCGATCGGCCAACGTCGGGGTAACGCTGGCGGCACAGAGCTTGATGCAGCTGCCGGCCGGTTTGCGAGCGGCTGCCACCTCGAACGCTCGGAGCTGGGTGGTGTTCGCGCAGAACAGCGCCGACGCCAGAGTGCTGGCACCGGAGCTGGGCCTTCGTTCCGAGGAGCTGCAACACCTGGGCGCCTTCGAGGCGGTCTTCAAGATCGCGCTCGGACCCGGAGACGTGGCGGCGCCGGCCACCGGTCGCACCTATCCGCCGTCGCCGGCAACCAGCGATCCCGAAGCCATCCGGCGAGCAGCGGCCGAGCGCTACGGCACCGATGCGGCGACGGTGGAGGCGGCCCTGCGCGAGCGCCATCGGCAATCGGACTCGGGCGCGCCGGTGGGCCGTGTCAGGAGGCAGCCATGAGCACGCGATGGTGTCCGTCCGGCGGTCCGCTCGCGTCGAGTGGGGTGTGCCGTAAAGCCCGTGTTCGTCGGCAAATCGGCCGGCTAAGACCGGCGAATGTCTCTGCCTCCCTCATCGCCTTCCTTCCCCACGCCTACGGGGGTCGGTCGTGAAGCGGCTGAGTGCCTCCCGACTGGTCGAGCTGGCCGGCGAGCTGAGCCAGCGCGACCGGGAGATCACCGAGACGACCGGGAAGCTGCGGCTGGTCAGCGGGAAACAGATCGAGCGGCTGTTCCTCGTCTCGACAACCGATCCCGCCTCACGGGCACGGCTGGCCCGGCGCAGCTTGGGGCGGCTGGTCGAACGTGGTCTGCTGGGCCGGCTTGAGCGTCGGCGGGTCGGCGGGATCCGAGCTGGAGCTGCCGGTCACGTCTACTACCTCACGCCGCGCGGCCAGCGATTGGTCGCCTTCTGGCAGAGCCGGGGGCTGGTGCGACCCAGGAGCCGCTACGAGCCGGCCGCTACCTTCGTCCGGCACATCCTGGGCATCGCCGAGTGCTACGTGCGCTTGGTCGAAGCCGATCGGGCGGGCACGGTCGAGCTGCTGGAGTTCAAGGCTGAGCCGGAGTGCTGGCAGTCGTTCGTGGGACCCGGCGGCAGCCGCCAGTGGGTGAAGCCGGATGCGTTCGTGCGGCTCGGCGTCGGCGAGTTCGAGGCGCACTCGTGGATCGAGCTCGACTGCGGCACCGAGGGACGTGGAGCACTCCTGCGCAAGTGCCGCGCCTACCAGGCGGCTTATGCGGCAGGGATCACGGGCGACACCTTCCCGCGAGTGGTCTGGATCGCCACGACCGCCAAGCGGGCCGAGCTGCTGACCGAGGTCTGCGGCTCGCTGCCGGCCGACGCCTGGAAGCTGTTTGCGGTCACGACGCCGGAGCGGGCGCTCGCGCTGTTGGCCGGAGGTGCGTCGTGAGCAAGCCGGTCCTCTACGGCGACGCCCGGCGCTGGGGCCTGATCGAGGCCGACACGCTGGGGCTGCTGCCGACGTTGCCCGATGCCTGCGTCGACGCAGTCGTGACCGATCCGCCCTACGGCATCGAGGTCGTCGGTTCGAAGTGGGATCGCTTCGGCGGTGGCGGGCTGGCCGGACCGGAAGCGTTCGAGCGCTGGACCAGCGCCTGGGCCGCCGAGTGCCGACGGCTGCTCAAGCCGGGCGGCTACCTGCTGGCCTTCGGCGCACCAAGAACCTTTCATCGCCTCGTCGCCGGCATCGAGGACGGCGGGCTGGAGGTGCGCGATCAGGTGCTGTGGATGTACTCGACCGGCGTCCCCAAGAGCCGGCGGCTGCCCGGCGGATTGGGCACCAGCCTCAAGCCGGCCTATGAGCCGATCCTGGTGGCACGCGCACCGGTCGCCGGCACGATCTCGGACAGCCTCAAGCGCTGGGGAACTGGCGCCTTGAACGTCGAGGCGGCTCGAGGACCGGACGGGCGTTGGCCGGCCAACGTCGTGCTTGGACACGCGGCCGACTGCGCGGAGGGCGACTGCACAGGCGACTGTCCGTTGCCGCTGCTCGATTGCCAGGCGCCGGAGGTGCTGCCGTCCCGGTTCTTCTATGCGCCGAAGGCATCGCGGGCCGAGCGTGAGGCCGGCTGTGACGGGTTGCCGTCGCGGACGGTGACGCTCTACACCGGCAAGGATCGTCTGCCGCGCGTGGTGCGCAACGTGCATCCGACCGTCAAGCCGCTGGAGCTGATGCGTTGGCTGGTGCGGCTGGCCTGCCCGACGGGCGGGGTGGTGCTGGATCCGTTCTGCGGGTCGGGCTCCACGGGCGCGGCGGCGATGTTGGAGGGCGCGCAGTTCGTCGGCATCGAGCGGGAGCCC
>Ga0105246_10001628_pt1 | contig 13361 bp, 11 predicted proteins | sample KBSM64metaG_FD_99694 | JGI IMG/M metagenome (GOLD analysis project Ga0105246, IMG submission 99694) | Miscanthus rhizosphere microbial communities from Kellogg Biological Station, Michigan, USA - KBS M6-4 metaG | ecosystem: Host-associated > Plants > Roots > Rhizosphere > Soil | place...
AAAAATTGCCAATTCCAAAAGATGCATCACTTGAAGAAGCAGTTGGTGTCTTTGAAAAGACACACAAGAGTGAGATTCAAGACTTGATTGATGTTCGTGTTTAAAAAGAAGGCGGCGGAACTGAAACAGAAGACCTGATTACAAGAGTGTATGATGATTTGAAATTAAAAGATCCTCAGGCAGAAGTAGACAAAAAGACGTTGGGGAAAGCCCTCGAAAAAGTTATGTTTACGATGATCCGATCAAATCTGGTTAATAAGAACAAAAGAGCAGACGGACGCGCAGTCGATGAAATACGTGAAATTTCAGCACGAGTTGGCGTATTACCAAGAACACATGGTTCAGCTTTGTTCTCACGAGGCATTACACAAGCATTAAGTATTGCTACATTAGGTTCACTACGTCTTGAACTGCTTATCGAATCAGCAGATGGAGAAGAAAAGAAACGCTATATTCATCATTACTCAGGCCTTCCATATTCCTTCGGACAAGCTGGACGTATGGGATTTGTTTCACGACGTGAAATTGGTCATGGAGCACTTGCTGAAAGAGCATTGCAAGCTGTTATTCCATCACAAGCTGACTTCCCATACACAATCAGAGTTGTTTCTGAAGTATTATCCCAGAACGGATCAAGTTCAATGGCTTCCACATGTGGATCAACACTTGCTCTTATGGATGCTGGAGTTCCAATTCTTGCGCCAGTTGCTGGTATCTCCATCGGAATGATGTCTGAAGGCGACAAATATGTTTTGATTACTGACATTATTGGTCTTGAAGATTTTTCTGGAGACATGGATTTCAAAGTTGCCGGAACAGAAACAGGTGTTACAGCAATCCAACTTGATGTAAAAATCGATGGATTAACTGATGCGCAAATTGTCGAAATTTTTGCTCGTGCACGCAGCGCTCGTATGCAGATTCTTGAAAAGATGCTCGCAGCAATTCCACAATCACGTCAACAGGTCTCAGAATATGCACCAAAGATTTCAGTTATTCATATCCCAACTGAAAAGATTGGTGAAGTTATTGGACCAGGCGGAAAGAATATCCGAAACATTATCGCTACAACTGGAGCTGATGTGGATATTGATGATGACGGTGCAGTCACTGTTTCTGGTGTTGCTGAAGACGCTGTTCAAAAAGCCGTTGATTGGATCTCAGGTATGACTCGAGAAGTAACTCCTGGAGAAGTTTTTGAAGGTGAAGTAAAGAGAATCTTACCCTTTGGTGCCTTTGTTGAATACCTTCCAGGTCGTGAAGGCATGGTCCACGTAAGTAAGATGAAGAGAGGCTTTGTCAAAGATCCATCAGAAGTAGTTTCTGTTGGGGATACAGTCAAAGTCAAAGTTGAAGAACGCGATCAGCAGGGAAGAATCAATCTTTCAATGCTTGTTGATGATAACGAAAACAATAACACTAATAGTGGTGGCGGAGAAGGTTATGAAGATGAACCACAGCCAAACTTTGATCGTCCACAGGGTGGAGAAGACAGAGGCCCACGTTCATTTGATCGTCCACAGACAGGAGCAGCTCGCCCACCATTTAGACGAGATGATCGTCCAAACAACGACCGTCCAGCGCGTTCAGATCATCCATTAGCACGACAATTGCAAAGAGAAAATGACGAAAAAAGATCTGCTGGACGTAAATTCGGCCCCAGAAAAAAGTTTAGTAGATAAAGAGTATCTTCCTCTGCAACAATTTTGTATCTCAATCTTTTGCCAATAATACCCAAATAATGTATGATAAATGATATGGATTCGTCTGCCCCGACACCACCATCATCGCAACCACCCACACCACCACCACCGGCGGCTCCAACTACCGGAGGGGGACCAAATGGTGATAATTCAATCATCAATGGTGATAAGCCAATTGCAGTAGTGCCGAGTAGCACTATAAATCAGCAACAAGAAATGGAAGAAACAGTTCAAATTCAGGCCACAAACACAGCAAATCTTAATAACTCAATGACCATTACTCCGACGACAACCAAAGATAGTAAAGGTGAATCATATGATCAGATTCGCGCTCTTGGAGAAAAAGTAGAACAAGCGCCCATTCCAGATGATCTTCGGAAAACATTAAATGAAAGAATTGCGCGTTTGGCTCTTATTCGCTCTGGGGCTGGCTTTACCAGTTCAACCTATATCATGGAATATGAATCAACACAGCGTTACATCAACTGGGTAACTGGACTTCCCTGGAATGTCAAAAGTACAGACACGCTGGATCTACAAAAAGCCAAAGAGATTCTTGATCGAGATCATTTTGGTTTGGATATGCTCAAGAATCGTATGCTTGAATATATCGCTTCTATTATGTTAAATATCCAAAATAATGGTCCTGATTTTGCGACAAGATCTCCAATTTTATGTTTCGTGGGTCTTGCCGGTACGGGTAAAACGACATTTGCTATTTCAGTCGCTGAGGCGCTTGGACGCAAGTTTGAGCGTATTCCTTTTGGAGGTATGGCTGATTCTCGTGTATTACGTGGACAGTCTCGTTTCTTTCCAGATGCTGAACCAGGACAGGTTATCAAACGTATGTCGCATGCAGGGACCAAGAATCCTGTTATTCTTCTTGATGAATTGGACCGTGTAACTGAAACAGCTCGCGCCGACATTATGGGTGTTCTGATTGAGCTTCTTGATCCTGAGCAAAATAGTGCGTTTACTGATCACTATATTGATTATCCATTTAATCTTTCAAATTCATTATTTGTCGCAACCGCCAACAATGTTTCCTCGATTTCTACCGCTGTTATCGATCGTTTGGAAATTATTCAAATGCCTTCATATAACGATGAAGAGAAGATGCATATCGGACGAGATTATGTTTTTCCCAAAGTCAGTAAATTAATTGGTCTCAAACCTGAACAGTTGGTGATTGATCCAGCCGTATGGGAAATCGTGATCCGTCCTTTGGGATATGATCCGGGGATTCGTGGTCTTGACCGTTTGATTAATATGATGTGCCGAAAAGCAGCCAGAATGATTATCTCGGGTGAAGCCAAAAATATCAAAATTACTCCTGAGAACGTGAAACTCTTTACACAGGAATTCTAACCTGCAGTTGCTGCGCTTGTTTTACCAACGCGTGGCGACTATACTATACAAATTACTTTATGGATCAAAAAAAATCGCGACACTCACATGAGCCTTCTGTAAGCTTTTTAGCCCTCGGTGGAGAAGAAAATGTCACCCGCAACATGTATCTTTATGAATATCAGAATGAAATTCTGATCGTTGATTGTGGACTAGGGTTTCCTGATGAATCGATGCTAGGGGTGGACTTACTGTTGCCAGATATTGCGCCGTTATTGCAGTTCGTCAACAAAGATCATAAAAAAATTGTCGGTATGGTTTTGACGCATGGACATGAAGATCATATCGGAGGTCTACCTTTTATTCTCCCACAACTTCCTGAATTTCCTATTTATGCTTCTCCTTTGACTGCTGCGTTAGCCAATGAAAAGCTAGCAGATTATAAATTGCATAACAAGATCAATTCAGTTACTTTTGAAGATCCTGAAATACAGATTGGCGCATTTCGAGTTTCATTTGTACGCGTGACACATTCAGTTCCTGATAGTGCAAATATTATTATCAAATCTCCTGCTGGAAATCTCTTTCATGGTAGTGATTTTAAGTTTGATTTAACACCCGCCGATGGGAAGAGAACTGAGTTCCTCAAAATCACCCAAGCAGCGCAGGAGGGTTTTATTTGCCTGCTCTCCGATTGTCTTGGATCAGATCGTGAAGGGTTTACTCCCTCTGAGCAAGTGCTTGAAAGAAATTTTGAACGTGAGATGCGTGATTGTCCAGGAAAGTTTATTATCACCACCTATTCATCCAATATTTCCAGAATGAATCAAGCCATTCGTGCTGCAGAAAAAGTTGGGCGTAAAGTGTGTTTTGTAGGCCGTTCAATGATTAAAGTAAAACAGATTGGTGAAAGGATCGGTTATCTCTCTATGAGGCCTGGTACTGAGATCCCTGTGTCAGAAGTTGGAAAATATAAGAGTAAACAGCTGCTTTTATTAGTAGCTGGCAGTCAGGGACAAGAAAATTCTGCTATGACGCGTCTTGCTGAAGGAGAACATAAAGATATCCGACTTGAGCCAAATGATGTTGTTCTTTTTTCTTCAGACGCAATTCCAGGCAATGAATTGTCAGTTAATTCTCTCAACGACGCGATTGTTAAAAGAGGAGCTAAAGTACTACTTTCCAGCTCGCATGGAGAGTTATTTCATGTTTCAGGGCATGGTTCAGCAGGAGATCATATGCTTCTCATTGCACTCACACAGCCGAAATTTTTGCTTCCGATTAGTGGCACATATCGTCACATGGATGCGTACCGTGCTACAGCGCAAAAAATGGGTTACAAACGTAATGAAATCTTTCTTGTTGAAAATGGGAAAGAGGTTATCTTTACAAAGAGTAGCGCGCGCTTTGGAAAGAAATTTGACGTCAGACCAATTTATGTTGATCAGGTTTCAGGTGAGGAGTTGGAAACTTTTGTCATTCGCGATAGAGAGCGACTGGCTAAAGAAGGCGTACTTATTGTCATGGCTGAAATTAAAGCTTCTGATGGACAGTTGGCCGCAAAACCTGAAGTGATCTCGCGGGGTTCACGCTTAGATGTTGAGGAGCTGACACAGTTATTAACAACAGAAATTGAGAAAGTATTAGCTGCACGAGTTGAACCGGTGACGAATTGGATTCATGTGCGAAGAACCATTGGCGAAGCAGCAGAGAAATATCTTTTCCGCAAGATGCGCACCCGCCCCCTGGTCCTTCCCGTGGTGATTGAAGTCTAGTTTTACCACTTTACAACCCTTTTACAACGTGGGTATACTGAATATACATGCGAAATAGCGGTATCATTATCGTGGGGCTTGTAGCTGTCGCAGCAGTTGCGGCTTCAGCTACCTCAGCAATCAAACCAACTTACACTCCTGTTAATACAGCTGCTGTGGATGCTGTTCAGTGTGTTGACTATGATCCACCAAGCACTTCAGACACAGTAACTTTCAACGGAGTGCAGTATGACTTAATTAAAATCAATGCTGGCATCTCAGCAGATAAAGTCGCAGGAGATATGAAAAAAGCTGGGTCAGCCACGAGCGGTTCCTTAAGCGGGAAAGATATCTACACAGTTGCTGGCAAAAATTATTTTGGTCAGCAGTTAGGGTCTGACTTTATTTATGTCGATTCAGGCAAGAAGAATAAAAATCTTGTATTGTTTAATGTTTATATCAAACACGGTATTATCATCCCAGACTTTGTTAAGAACTGTACTTCAAAGGGAGGGGACAAACAGACAATTGATTATTGGAGAACAACCCAATTTCCACCAGCTGCTTTTAATCAAACAGAAGTTACCAATGCTGGCACTGTCCTCAATGATCCAGCATACATCTGGAACGATGTGAAAACCACCTACAACGCTGTTAGTCAGCGTCAAGGTGTTCAGCAAGCTGGATCACTCTTTGTCTCCACAAAGAACAAATCCTATCCCTTAATGTACCATTTGGGTACAGTCTTTTTGATTGATGGCAATGATGCCTACGAATATATCCCGACACAACAACCGGTTCAGTTCTCAAGTGAATCCAAAGATAATTTGCAGCTGAAATGGTTCTATCTCGTCGATACCCCTGTATACAGTTGGTATACTCCTGATTGCAAACCTGCGGTCTATCTCTATCCAACATCCGCTCAACAAACAGCAGTCAGTGTTGAGGCAAAGGGTCCATTAACGGTGACGATCCCAAGTTATCCACAAAACGGCTGGAATGTCCTGGCTGATGCCGACGGAACAATTCATTCTGGTGGTCAGACCTATCCATATCTCTACTATGAAGCCAAGATTCCTGATGCTGCCGTCAATAAACCAACCAATGGCTATGTCGTTTCATATCTTGAATTGGATTCCCTATACACAACCTTATTGCCAAAGCTTGGCTTGTCATCCAAAGAAACCGCAGACTTTAAAGCATATTGGGAAAAACAACTTCCATACTCACCTTATTACTTTGTAGGCGTAATGCCAGTGAAGGATGTTGATTCTATGGAAAAGTTAACTATCTCACCAAAGCCAGATACCACAATCCGCGTGAGAGTATACTTTGAAGCATTAAAAGATCGTAAAGATGTTCAGGCTCCATTACTCGCAGACGCTCCACAACGAAATGGATTTACCGCTGTTGAATGGGGCGGAATGGTAAAGCTTCATCCAGAAACCTCATTTACCTGCTCCCAATAACCCACCTGAGAGAATTCTGAACTTCTTTTCGTGATTCCATATTTTTTGTAATTGCTCAAAGTTCTTATCAGGGTTGCATAACAGCTCGGCTAAATGATCCAGGCTTTTTTTATCGCTTTCTGAAAGTCTGTTCCATTTATAGTGAAGATATCTGACATTATGAAGATAAATGATTTCGTTATTCATCAAAGAATGAAAGTCGTAGATTAATGCCCATCCAATAACTTTTATTCCCACTGCCGGTTCCGCATTCAAGAAATGTTTTCCTGCCACTTTCCCTGAACGCACATCTAACCAAGCTTTCCCAGGATAATCAAATGCATGTACTGGTATGTCAAACATATCAAAGCCAGTATCGTGAAGACATCCATCGACATCTATAACAACCCATCGTTTCTCTTTTTCATTCCAGTATTCATTAATCCAGTGATCGACGCTATAGCCACCTGTGTCAGGAAAATATGGAGCATAACCTGATCTCACTCTACAAGCAATTCCTTTTGCCTTCAGAATACTTACCGTAAGAATTGAAGTAAAGCGGCAGGTCAAAACGAGCTTATCTTCAGATTTTCTGTCCATAATGAAGCCTCTTTTATCTCTTCGAAAGAGTTCGGCTATTATCGCAGAAGCTGTAGGGAAATTATCATCCTCAGCTTGTCTCCACCAGGGAACTTGTGTCATATCTCCATATTTCATATCAGCATTACTACCTGTATTTCCTGCTTCAAGAGTAGTGCGGTGAATTAACTGCATGCGTATTAACTTACCCAATTCACGGATATCATTGGGCAAACTCTTGAGATATGGTTCATAAGCCCAGGATAGGTAAATTGACCATATTCTCGATAATGATTAAGTATTTTAGTATTCATATAATTTGACGTTTCTTTCAACGTAGTGTATAGTATAAACTGTAACGTAACGTTATAGTCAATATGGAAAATACATTACTTACAGCAGGTCAATTTGCCAAGCTTGCACGCACTACAAAGCGGACAATTGCGTGGTATGAAAAAGAAGGTATATTGCTACCTTCTGAACTCACTGAGAAGAAATATCGATTGTATAAACAAAACCAAATTCTTGATTATCAAGTTATTTTATTGATGAGAAAGTTGGGATTCTCTTTAGAGGAAATTAAACATTATCTCCAAAAACATGATTCACTAAAGGAGATGTTTATTGAGAAAGGCAATGATATAAAGAAAGAAATTCACGAGTTAGAAGAAACAGTGAGACGTTTGGATGAATATTATACTAATCTCGAAAAGTATGGTACTCTTGTTCTACCAATAGTAAAAAATGTCCCTAGTTTTTCTCTCTATACACTCTCCAAAGTGGGGCCATACGCAAAAATAGGAGAGTATATCAACGAATTGAAGTCTTACTTTACTTCGCTGCCTCAGAATATAGAGTTTGTTACTCTCTTTCTCGATAAAGGATATCAGCCTAAAAGAGCAAAAATGAAGATTGGCGTTGTGAGAAAGAAAGGAATGCAATTATTAAGGACAGCTTCTGGTAAAATTATTGAAGAAAAGGTTCCAGCATATAAAACACTGAGTTATTCCCATAATGGGTCAAGCACGGTATTATCAATGATCTGGCAAGAGATGGAGAAATATGCTAAGAAGAATAGATTTGTACCTGATAGAAGTCTCCCTTTTGTTGATTTAGAGTTTTATAGGATAAAGGGACAAAAGATTATTTCCGAAATAAACTATCCTGTTTTGTAGTTATTAAATTGCTAAAACTTGCATTAGGCACTATAATATATTGTATGCCCGGTAAAAGAAGTCATCGAAAAAAAGCGCTCAAATTAAAACTGAAAAAAAAGACAGTTTATAATATCTTTAGTTTGGGATTTTTTTTAACTGGTCTTCTTTTCCTTATCCTCATCATCAACAAGTCTGAATCCACCAGTGGTGCTAGTGCCAAACTCGAACAACTCTTTGGACAGTTGGCAATCCTTTCTCCTTTTGCCCTCTTTTTCTTTGGCTTTCTTTTTTTGCGTCTGAAAATGTATCTTTCTCAAGTTAATGTAACGGTTGGATATTTATTGATCTTCTTGTCACTTCTGGGAATTACGAGAAGTGGTGAAATCGGGCAACAAGTCTTTCGTATTTTGGAAGAGATTATCACTGTGCCTGGGGCAAATCTGGTTTTTATTGGCGGTTTGCTGGTGGGAAGTATTGTCTTTTTTGACACCTCGCTGGATGAAATACTGGGAGCGCTTGGTAGTATCAAAGATAGTTTTGGAAGACTGATTCCTCGCAAATTATTCTCTTCCTTTAAAAAGGAGAAACCACTTTTTCTTAAGAATAAGACCTTGACAATCAAGGGCGGCCAAAAAGAAAAAAATGAAGAAGATGAAGAACCAATGAAGCCGATTCCATTACCACAACAGCCAAAACGCGTAACGGAGGAGATTTTACCAGAGAAAATGGTCAGTAATATTCTCGCGAGTGCAGCACCAGGTGTGTGGGAATATCCACCACCATCTCTTTTATCCGATGATCCAGGCAAGAAAGCTGAGCGGGGAGATGTCAATAAAACTGCCTCGACGATAGAAAGTACGCTCCAGAGTTTTGGGATTGATACCCATGTGGCTGAAGCAAACCTTGGTCCAGCTGTCACGCAGTATGCGCTTGAGATTGCGCTGGGAACAAAAGTTTCTAAGATCACATCTCTTACCAACGATTTAGCCTTGGCGACAGAAGCCCCAACAGGTCAAATTCGTATTGAAGCGCCTATTCCTGGAAGAAATTTAATCGGTATTGAGATTCCAAATCGTTCGCTTGAAGTCGTGACATTCCGTTCCCTCCTTACCTCGCCTGTAATGCAAAAAGCAAAATCGAAACTAACTGTTTCATTGGGGCTTGATGTTTCAGGTAATCCGCTGGTGGTTGATATTGCCAAGATGCCTCACGTCCTTGTTGCTGGTACCACTGGTTCTGGTAAATCTGTTCTTATTAATGCCTTTATTTCCTCCCTTCTGTTTCGTGCGTCACCACAAGAAGTAAGACTTATTTTGATTGATCCAAAACGCGTTGAATTTACTGTCTATAACGGAATTCCACATTTGCTCACACCAGTGATTGTTGATCCAGCGAAAATTCTTTCTGCTTTGAAATGGGCAATGGCAGAGATGGACAAACGCTATAAATTATTTGCCGAAAGAGGAGTCAGAAATATTGATTCATACAATGAGCTCTCAGGATTTCAAGCCATTCCTTATATCGTTATCTTTATTGATGAGCTTGCTGATTTGATGATGTTTGCGCCTGTTGAGGTTGAAGACGCTATTGCACGACTGGCTCAGATGGCTCGTGCTACAGGTATTCACTTGGTGATTGCGACGCAAAGGCCATCCGTAAATGTCATTACAGGTCTTATTAAGGCCAATGTCCCGTGCCGAATTGCATTTAACGTGTCCTCGATGATTGATTCACGTGTTATTATCGATTCACCTGGTGCAGAAAAACTTTTGGGTCGGGGAGATATGTTGTATGTTCCACCAGAATCTTCAAAGCCAACTCGTATCCAAGGTACTTTTATCTCTGAGAAAGAAGTGAAAAAATTGGTAGAGTTCCTCAAGGCTCGGAACTATCCGGTGGAATATACAGAAGAAGTTCTTACGCAGGCATTGCCTCTCAAAAGTGGTTCAGGAAAGGGTTCTTCAGCGGGTGCGGATGGACGTGATGGACAGCTTGAGGACGCAATCCGTTTGGTCTGTCAGTTCAATACAGCTTCTGCATCCTTCTTGCAAAGAAAAATGTCAGTTGGTTATGCAAGAGCTGCTCGTATGCTTGATCAGCTTGAAGAAATGGGTATCGTAGGTCCAGCGGAAGGTGCCAAGCCAAGAGATGTGTTGGTACGAAATGCTGAAGAATTCCTGGCGAGCCAGCAAGGGGAAGCGTCAGCAGAATAGTTTATTTATTTTGGGTTTGCAAAATAATAATTAATGAGTACAATAGAGTTATCCAATCTGCTCAAAAAAATATATTATGGTACGATTAGGTCAAAGGCTTCATAAAGAACGTTTACGGCAGAAATTAACGTTGGATGAAATAGCAAATGCAATTAAAATAAAGCCAACCTTCTTAGCAGCTATTGAAAAGGGTGAATATCACAAACTTCCATCCGTTTCGTACGCACAGGGATTTGTTCAGAATTATTCTTCGTATTTAGGTATTCCCAAAGCAGAAATAACAGCTTTATTTAAAAGGGAATTTGATGAGAAAAATGCTTTTAAAGTTCTTCCAGATTCATTGGTCGCGCGTAAAGAAATTCCTCTGCATCGGTTAAAAATTCAGCAATCGCTCTTACTTGCCGCAGGATTGTTTTGTGTCTTTCTCGTTTATCTTCTTTTTCAATACCGCGCAGCTTTTTTCCCTCCCTCCCTTGTCATTTCTACTCCCAAAGAAAGTAGTGTGACATCCCAGGAAGTGGTGGTTTCTGGCTATGCTGATCCCAATGCCACAGTCTATGTGAACGAGTTATCAGTGCCTGTCGATAATAACGGAGCATATACACGCCGTTTGATGCTTTTTCCCGGAAAGGCAACTATTTCAATTAAAGCTGTCAATCGTTTTGGGAAAGAGTCAGTCATAACCAGAAACATAGAGGTACGCTAGCGTTTCCTTACAATTTCCTTCCACATTTTTACTTGACAGATGGGTTAGTGGTAAGGTAGTCTATGTATATGGTAGATCCTGTCCAAATGGTCCTCTTGGTGGTAATTCTTGTCCTTACGGGGCTTTTAGTTGTTTTGGGAATTCAAGTCTTTTATATCCTCCGCGAACTCCGCGATACCATCAGTAAAACCAATAAGGTTCTTGATCATGCAGACTCAATTTCAGAAAATATTGATGTTCCACTTTCAGCTTTATCTTCTCTCGTTGTCGGCGCAAAAGCTTCGTCTTTCATTACAGTTGCTAAATTAGTAGGAAGTTTTCTTGGTCGAAAAAAAGATGACGACCGTAGAGAGAGAGACTAATTACCCCTATGCAAGAGCGGAATCAGCATCAAAATAATGGCAATGGTTTTCTTTTTGGTGTTATTGTTGGCGTGCTCGTCACACTGCTTTTTACTACCAAACGCGGCCGTGAAATTTTGAAGGAAGTAACAGACAAAGGCATCAAAAAATGGTCGGAGCTTGAGAAACTTTCCAAAGAAATGCAAGAAGAGACATTTGGTGAGGATGAAATGGATGATGAATCTTCTGATTATGTTGCACCGGAGAAAAAAGAAGTTCGCTATATTGCTGCTGAACCAGTAGCTCACGAGAAGAAAGTTGTAGCTGAAGCCCCTGTCGAGAAAAAAGCTCCCAAGGCTGAAGTGGTAGAAGAGAAATCGGAAGTAAAAGCAAAAGAAGCAGTCGCACCTGAGGAAAAGAAATCTTCTGAAAAAACAATCACCGGCAGACGCTGGTTCCGCGGTCTTCGAAAAAGAGGCTAAAACAACAATGGGGGATTAAATCAGATAAGGTTCAAAGTTTCAAGATATACTGTAAATAGTATTTACAGGCCGTACTTCTTTTTATTTGCTTCCTGCTCGTCGTTGGTAGTTGCATAATGATTTACACCATTTTTATCAGAAATATAAAAGATGTAATCAGTTGTAGCAGGATTCACCACAGCTTCAAGCGCTTTAAGTCCGGGATTTGAGATAGGTGTTGGAGGCAGTCCAGACACCTTGTATGTGTTGTAAGGAGAATTAAGTGCTAGATCATCTAGACTAAGGTTTTCCTTCCACCAGCGTTTACTCACAGTGTCATAGCCCAGAGCATATTGGATTGTTGCATCAATATCCAATTTCATTCCAACTGCATATCTGTTAAGAATAACACTTGCTACCAATGGACGATCTTCATCGTGCCTTGCTTCTCGTTCGACCAATGAAGCAATCGTCACGATCTCCTTCTCCGTCAAATCTTTCTTTCTTCCGCCTTGAAGAGATTCGTATTTTGTTTTATAGTTATTGGTCATGGTCGAGATAATCGTATCAATCGTTGCGTCTTTAGGAAACGAATAAGTATCAGGGAATAAATATCCTTCTTTGGCTACAAGCTGACTCCTCCAAGAATTGTCGAAGTTTGGAAACTCAGTCGAGAGAATATCTGCAATCTCCTCAGCTCTTTTTCCTTCAGGGATTGTAACGCGTAGGTCATTGGTAGCTGTTTGGAGCGTGTTAGCAATTTGCTCTGCATTCATGGAAGAAGAAATTCTAAATTCCCCAGCTTGAATTTTGCCGTCAAGACCAAGTTGGCGGACCATCAGAAAAAAGACAATCGAATCTCTGATAAAACCCTGGGTCTTGAGGTTATTAGCAACCTGTCTGACGCCTTCACCTTTATTGATAGAGAACGTTTTATATGTTGTATCAGACCCATTTGCTGGCATGGTGCCATTAATCCACCAGGCACCAATACCTCCTAAAATAAGAACGAGCATGACTATGAGAAATGAAAACTTTTTCATGTTTATTCAAAAACTAAAACTGGAAAATGAATGAGTGAGTCCTTTGCTTCCTTCAAGTGATATTCATTTTCGCTATAGAGAGTGAAGATTGTATCTCCGACTTTCACTTTTTCTCCCATTTTTTTATGAAGGTAAAGACCGCTTTTCTTCTGAGCAGGAGCTCCAAGTATTTTAGCAATTATGGTTATGTTTTTACTATCCAGTTCTTTTACAGTGCCGCCTTTGGTTGCCTTCACGTCAAATGAATATCTTCCCGGTTTTAATTGCGTACTTATTATAGCAGAGTCGCCTCCCTGTGCTTTGATAATTTCAGCCATTTTCTTATGTGCATGTCCACTAGACAAGATATACTTTGCCCAACCCAAACCATCTCCGAATTCTTTTTTCACTTGATCATGAAGTTTTTTCTCGACGTCTTCGAGGCAAAGGTCCAAGACCATTCCTGCGAGGTGAAGCGCCTTTTCTTCAAGATCCAGGGGTCTGTCTGGGAGCTGCTCAAGTACCTTTAAAGCCTCCTTGGTTTCCAGAAGCGGACCAATGCCTCTTCCAGCTGGTTGTTCTGTTTTGTGAATATAAACCTTAAGTTTCACGTTGAAGCGTTTGGCCAGA
>Ga0105246_10001633_pt1 | contig 13349 bp, 10 predicted proteins | sample KBSM64metaG_FD_99694 | JGI IMG/M metagenome (GOLD analysis project Ga0105246, IMG submission 99694) | Miscanthus rhizosphere microbial communities from Kellogg Biological Station, Michigan, USA - KBS M6-4 metaG | ecosystem: Host-associated > Plants > Roots > Rhizosphere > Soil | place...
ATGGAGCAAGATCCAAACGTATGGAATCAATACAGCCGTGACGGTAAAAGAATGGGTATTCCCGTACTGGACTACGCTTACAACAACGACTACCTGCTCTGGATTCGTCAAGACTGGTTGGACAAGCTGAACATGAAAGCGCCAAAAACCATTGACGAGCTGGAAGCCGTGATGGAAGCGTTCAAAAATAAAAATCCGGATGGATTAGCTCCAGACAAAGTCACACCGCTGAGCATTGGTTTCAAGAAATCCATGAACACATGGATGGGGGATCCATCCTGGATCTTTGGCGCATATGGTACCTTACCGCAACAATGGAATGTGGGTGCAGATGGCAAGCTGGAGTATGGTTCGATTAACCCAGGTATGAAACAAGGTTTGACTAAGCTGAATGAATGGCTGACGAAAGGTTACATTCCTCAGGAAGCAGCGCTGTGGGATGAAAATAAAACGGCAGAACCGGCCGTTGCAGGTACAGCCGGCATCATTCCGGGTCCATACTGGATGAGTGGATGGCCACTGAACGATACGGTGAAAAACGTCCCAGGTGCCGTTTGGAAACCAATCGAGATCCCAAGTGGTCCTGATGGCAAAGCGATGCGCCATGGTACAGCATTTGTCAATGGTGTTACTTTGATCAAGAAAGATATGGCTCACCCGGAAGCATTCTTTACGTATCAAAATTATCTGTTTGATAATTATGCAGACCCGAAACCGGGAAGTGAATATGATAACGGTCTATTTGAAGGCTATGACTATCAATTAGATGCGAACGGGAAACAAAAACGGTATGAAGACATTGATGGCGGACATGTCAACGTAGTACGTTATTTGCTCGTGCGTGATGGTGCCCGTATTCCGGATGCACAGATGAAAGCCTTGATGAATCTGGCCGATGGCAAAGAGCCGGAAACCAAGTTGGAAAAAGATGTTGCCGCAAACTATGGTAAAGAGACACCTAACGCAGCGAAAGTGTTGCTTGAACAGAAAGATATTTCTTTCAAAAACATGTTCACAGGGCCTACAACCAAAACAATGAAGTCCAAACTGGATTATCTCAACAAAATCGAGAACCAGACCTTTAATGAGATCATCTATGGCAAGAGCCCGGTCGATGCGTTTGATACCTTTGTTCAAACGTGGAAATCCGGTGGCGGTGATCAGGTCACTCAAGAAGTAAACGAGTGGTATGACGGTGTGAAAAAATAATCGGCTTTACGCAGAAAATGTAAAGCCAAAAGTAACGCACAGACGATAGAGGTCTGTGCGTTTTTTTCGTTTTTTGACGTAATGTAATTGTTGAAAAATCCCGTAAAACAAGGGCTTAACCGCTCCAAGAGTCCTTCTTTCCAGTACATGTCCAAAGTAGTTGCTTTTGTGCCATTTATATTGCTTTTATGCGCTGTTTGGAGGTGCTGGAAGGTTGATATAATTTGCTTATAGAGCCACTCAGGAAGTACTTGAGTAGGAAGAATTACAGGGGGAGCAATCATGAGAACTTTAAAACGAACTTGGCCATTCCACGTAATGCTGCTGCCAGCCATCATCTTTCTGATTATTTTCAGTTATGTGCCTATGGGCGGAATCGTTATGGCATTCCAGGACTACAAACCATGGCTTGGTATCAGTGGCTCGGATTGGATCGGGCTTGATAATTTTAGATATTTATTTGAACGAGAGGACAGCTTGCAAGTTATCTGGAATACGCTGATCATCGCTGTACTCAAGCTGATTTTTAACTTGTTTGTTCCGTTCGTGTTCGCCATTCTGTTGAATGAGGTTCGCAAGATGGCGATTCAGCGTACGATCCAGACGTTGGTATATTTACCTCACTTCTTGTCCTGGGTTATCCTGGGCGGGATTCTGCTTGATTTGTTGTCAACGGGGGGGCTCGTGAACCGGGTACTTGGTACATTTGGGCTTGGGCCATACTTCTTCCTTGGAGATAACAGTCTGTTCCGACCAACAATCATTGTGACGGATGTGTGGAAGGAATTCGGTTATAACATGATTGTTTTCCTAGCAGCTCTTGCTGGCATTAACCCGGCGTTGTATGAAGCTGCAGAGATTGATGGAGCAAACCGCTGGAAGCAAACGCTTCACATTACGATTCCATCTCTTGTACCTATGTTGATGGTCGTTGGAACCTTGGCTCTGGGTAACGTACTCAACGCAGGTTTCGATCAGATTTTCAACTTGTACAATCCGCTCGTATATCAATCAGGAGACATCATTGATACATTCGTATATCGCTCGGCTTTGGAAAATGGAGAGATGGGCTTTGCAACCGCGATTGGATTGTTCAAATCCGTCATCAGTATGGTTCTGATCCTCGTATCTTACAGCCTGGCCAAAAAATACGCCGGATACCGCATATTCTAATCGAATGAACACAGAAGGAAGGGACTACGATGTATCATAAATCACCATCATACCGCATTTTCAATGTCATCAATATCAGTTTTCTCATTCTGATTGCCATTATGTGTATTGTGCCAATGATCCATGTGTTGGCAGTATCGTTTAGTAACAAGGCTGCAGCAGATGCAAATCTGGTCAGTCTCTGGCCGGTAGGATTCTCCCTCGAAGCCTATAAAAAAACAATGAATAATCCAATCTTCCTGAACTCGCTCTGGATTTCACTGTTGCGTACTGTCATTGGTACAGGCATTACACTGCTGATAACCTTCTTGGCGGCATATCCGCTGTCCAAGGAAAATAGTGAGTTCAAAGGCAGAACGGTATACTCATGGATTTTCGTATTCAGCATGATTTTCAACGGTGGTCTGGTTCCGTTCTACATGGTTATTCAGAAGATTGGCCTGATGGATTCTTTCTGGGTGCTGGTACTTCCAGGTGCAGTCAACACGTTCTTGGTCATCCTGATGCTGAACTTCTTCCGCGGTATTCCGAAAGAATTGGAGGAGGCAGCGCTGATTGACGGTGCGAATCATTTCAGAACCTTGTTCAGTATCTTCCTGCCCATCTCCATGCCTTCCATCGCAACCATTGCATTGTTCAGCATGGTGTTCCACTGGAATTCCTGGTTTGACGGTCTCTTGTACATGAATAATGCGAAAGATTATCCCTTGGCAACCTTCATGCAGACGGTCATTATCAAACGTGATATGAGTACGATGGCGATGAATCCGAAGGAAATGGAAACGATCTCTCAAACGACCGTACGTGCAGCCCAAATCTTTATTGGAAGTGCGCCGATCCTTATTGTATATCCATTCCTTCAACGTTTCTTTGTAAAAGGTATGACACTGGGCTCAGTTAAAGGCTGAACCACAATCCCTAATTACTGGAGGCTGATATTTTGAATCAATCAACCAATCAACCATTCATTCTTGGCATGGATGTATCATTTATGGACGAGATTGAACAGCATGGGGGAACATATCAGGATGAGCACGGCAAGGAGGAAGATTTGCTGACCATTCTCAAAATGAATGATGTGAGTGCTATACGACTTCGCATCTGGAACGATCCCGTCGGCGGATATTGTAATCTGGAGCGCACCGTAGAAGTAGCGAAACGAATCAAGGCACAGGGCTTACAGTTCCTGCTCGATTTCCATTACTCAGACCGCTGGGCTGATCCGGCCAATCAGTGGAAACCGAAAGCGTGGGAGCACTTGCCTTACGAGCAACTCAAACTAGCTGTGTGTACGTATACAGCGGATGTGCTCCGTACATTGAAGGAACACGACGCCTTGCCGGATATGGTTCAAATTGGTAATGAAATTACACCAGGCATGTTATGGGATGATGGACGTGTCGGTGGTGAAGAACATGATACAGACGAACAGTGGCAACGTTTTGCAGGGCTTGTGAAGTATGGCATTGCAGCCGTTAAATCCGTTGACCCTTCTATCCAAATCATGATTCGTATTGACCGCGGTGGAGATAATGCCGAAAGCCGTAAATTCTATGATCGTTTTGAGGCGTTAGGTGTAGAATTTGACGTTATCGGTCTGTCCTATTATCCTTGGTGGCATGGAACACTGGACGCCTTGCGTGATAACCTGAATGATCTGGCCAAGCGCTATGGGAAACCGATCAACGTGGTTGAAACGGCATATCCATGGACGTTGGAACAGCCAGAAGGCATAGAGTGGATTATGAATCAGGAAGACATGCTGCTACCCGGATATCCTGCAACGGTAGAAGGGCAAACCCGATATTTGAAGGATATGTTACAGATTATTCGTGAAGTTCCCGGGGGCCTGGGCCATGGATTCTATTATTGGGAGCCTGCCTGGATTCCTAGCAAAGAAGAGTGGTCTGTAGGACACCCGAATAACTGGGGAAATCTGACGATGTTTGATTTTAAAGGTCGCAAGCTCGAATCATTCAAGGCGTTAACTGCAGGGCAAGAAATGAATGCCACAACCCTCGTTTAAGAAGGCATGCAAAAGCAAAATAACCGTAATTCAACAGCAAGGGAGTTTTCATAATGACATACAAATTTCCACCCGTAAGTTCCAAAGCCCCACACATGCTACACGGTGCTGATTATAACCCGGAGCAATGGCTTCGTTATCCAGAGGTGCTTGAAGAAGATATTCGGTTGATGAAACTGGCGAAATGTAATGTGATGTCTATCGGTATTTTTTCTTGGGTATCCCTAGAGCCAGAAGAAGGCGTCTATACGTTTGAATGGCTGGATCAGGTGCTCGATCGCTTTGCGGCGAATGGGATTTATGCATTCTTGGCAACACCAAGCGGGGCCAGACCGGCCTGGATGTCGGCGAAATATCCTGAAGTGTTGCGTGTATCGGAGAATCGGGTTCGTAACCTGCATGGTTTCCGCCATAACCACTGTTACACCTCTCCAGTTTACCGTGAAAAAGTAACGGCGATGAACAGCAAGCTGGCAGAGCGTTACTCGGATCATCCAGCTGTCATCGGATGGCATATCTCCAATGAGTTCGGTGGAGACTGTCATTGTGATTATTGTCAGGAAGCCTTCCGCGGCTGGGTTCAAAACAAGTACAAAACACTGGATGAGTTGAATCACTCATGGTGGACAACGTTCTGGAGTCATACGGTGACGGATTGGAGTCAAGTTGAATCTCCGGCACCCCATGGTGAAACACAGGTTCATGCGATGAACCTGGACTGGCGTCGTTTCGTGACCGATCAGACAGCGGATTTCATCGTACATGAGACAGAACCACTCAAGGCCAAAAATCCGAATCTGCCAGTAACGACAAATCTGATGGAGTTTTATGGAGGCTTGAACTATTGGAAGTTCGCGGATATTCTTGATTTCCTCTCCTGGGACAGCTATCCGACATGGCATGATGCAGAGGACGATGCGAAACAGGCGTCCCGGATTGCGATGATGCATGATATTGTACGTTCGATCAAAGGTGGACAGCCATTCCTGCTGATGGAGAGCACACCAAGTTCTACAAACTGGCAGGATGTAAGTAAATTGAAACGTCCTGGCATGCACCTGTTGTCTTCTTTGCAGGCGGTAGCTCATGGATCAGATAGTGTACAGTATTTTCAATGGAGAAAAAGCCGTGGTTCAAGCGAGAAGCTGCACGGTGCGGTAGTAGACCATGTGGGAACTGAGCACACCCGTGTGTTTCAGGATGTGACCGATGTAGGTACTGCACTGCAAAGCATGGAGGATATTGTGGGGACTACGGTTCCGGCTGAAGTTGCGATTATTTTCGATTGGGAGAACCGCTGGGCCGTGAACGACTCACAGGGGCCGCGCAACATCGGGGTGAAATACGAGCAGACAGTAGAAGCTCACTACGAAGCGTTCTGGAAAAAGGGTGTGGCAGTGGATGTCATCGACATGGAAGCTGATTTTTCCAAGTATAAAGTGCTGGTGGCGCCGATGCTCTATCTCGTTCGTGAAGGAGTAGGCGAACGGATCGAGAAGTTTGTAGAACAGGGCGGCACATTTGTGGCAACCTACTGGTCTGGCATTGTGAACGAGAACGATCTGTGTTTCCTGGGTGGATTCCCTGGCCCACTGCGGAAAACGCTCGGCATCTGGTCTGAAGAAATCGACGGATTGCATGATCGTGAACTCAACGGAATTATTCCGGCGCAGGGTAATGAGCTGGGACTCACTTCAGAGTATGATGCAATTGAACTGTGCGACCTGATTCATCTGGAGAGTGCAAAGTCACTTGCCGTGTATCGTTCTGATTTCTATGCAGGACGTCCGGCTTTGACCGTGAACGAGCTCGGTCAAGGAAAAGCTTATTACATGGCTGCTCGAATGAAAGCGCCGTTCTATGATGACTTTTATGGGAAGTTGATTGCAGATCTGGATCTGGAACGTGGACTTAAATCAGACTTGGCTGCAGGAACTACTGCACATGTACGTACTGACGGTGATTCCGATTATGTATTCGTTCAGAATTACACCGAGCACGAGAAACAGGTTCAGTTGGATAGTCAGTCGTATACAGATGTACTTAGCGGAGAAACGGTTGAAGCAAGTCTTGACTTACAACCGTACGATATTCGTGTATTGCGCAGAGCGGCGAATCGCAAGTAGGTTCAGAATAGAGATATGAATAGGGCGCTGGCGTTCTTTGAAAATAGGTTGTTTAGAATACTTCTGATGATCCGAAGAACAAACGAATGTTACACATAGAGAGACAACAAACTGGATTGTCTTGGGCCTTTAAACAGGTGCCAGGACAATCCTTTTTATTTTGCCTTATGTGGGACTTCAGGGCTTTTTTTGGACAAGATAAAGGATAATCGTGTCCACGTAGCGAAGACAAACACGTAACTTGTCAACTTAAGACTTTCATTGTCTGGGAGGAATTGAAATGAATCAGAGAAATCTGGACGGCAACAGCATTATTATACGGCTGGAAATGACAACGAAAGATATCAAGTTTGGCGAAGTGGCTTCGGCCATCTCGGAAGCTGGGGGAGACATCATTGCCATTGACGTCATTTCGACCAATCAGGATGTCAGTGTGCGTGACTTGACTGTCGCGGTCACCGATTCGCAGCAAAACAGTAAAATTATAGAAGCGGTACGCCAGCTTAAAGGCGTGTCCATCGTTAACGTATCGGACCGTACTTTTCTGCTGCATCTTGGCGGTAAAATTGAAGTTACACCGAAGACACCCATTCATAACCGGGAAGACCTTTCCCGTGTGTACACACCGGACGTAGCTCGTGTATGTTCCGCTATTTCAGAAGAACCCGGCAAAGCTTTTTCATTAACGATTAAACGAAATACCGTAGCGGTTGTTTCCGATGGCAGCGCAGTGCTTGGACTAGGTAATATTGGTCCACGTGCAGCTATGCCGGTGATGGAAGGTAAAGCGATGCTGTTCAAACAATTTGCGGGTGTAGATGCGTTCCCGATCTGCCTGGATACACAGGATACCGAAGAGATTATTCGCACAGTGAAAGCGATATCACCGGCATTTGGCGGCATTAATCTGGAGGATATTTCTTCACCGCGCTGTTTCGAGATCGAACGACGGTTGAATGAAGAGCTCGATATTCCGGTATTTCATGATGACCAGCATGGTACAGCCGTTGTATTGTATGCGGGTCTGATCAATGCACTCAAACTGGTTGGCAAGTCCATCGAAGATGTGAAAATTGTCGTGTGTGGCATTGGAGCGGCGGGGGTAGCTTGCAGCAACATTTTGTTGTCCGCAGGTGCGAAGCGACTGATCGGTGTAGATCGTGACGGAGCAATCGTGCGCACGAATACGTATGAGAATGAGGTATGGACCGAATATGCGGCACGTACTAATCCTGAACTGGAGACAGGTTCCTTGCGAGAAGTTATTCGGGATGCCGATGTATTCATTGGTTTATCGCGAGGTAATTTGTTGACTCGTGAGGATGTGCAGACAATGGCAGACAATCCAATCGTATTTGCGATGGCAAATCCTGTACCTGAGATCATGCCTGCACTGGTCGAAGATATCGTTGCCGTAATGGCGACAGGACGTTCGGATTATCCGAACCAGATTAATAACGTGCTTTGTTTCCCGGGTATGTTCAGAGCTGTACTGGATTGCCGGGCAACGGAAATTAATGAAGAGATGAAGCTAGCTGCTGCTCAGGCGATTGCCTCGTCCATCTCGGATGAAGAGCGTACACGTTATTACATTATCCCAAGTGTATTTAATGATAAGATTGTCAAATCGATGCGCAGTCGTGTTATTGAAGCGGCAATCAAGACAGGTGTGGCAAGACGTGTACCGCGTGAACAAGCCCGTGAAGGTGGAGAATCCTGATGGCATCCGATTCACCCAATAAAGAGGCCATCCTGTGCGCGGCTCGTGCCTTTGTACGAGAAGAGGCGTCCAAACATTCTGATGGGCATGACTGGTCACATATTGAGCGTGTGACTACTCTAGCGGGCAGGCTGGCTCGTCACATGGGTGCAGACCTGTTTGTATGCGAACTGGCTGCACTGTTGCATGATGTACCGGATGAGAAGCTGAATGACAGTCTGGAGGCCGGTATGGCGAAGCTGCATGCTTGGCTGGACACCCAACTGCTAGATTCTACTACCCGTGAGTCGGTAGTAAACATTATCAGTACGATATCGTATGCGGGTGGTCAAAGGGATGCAGTCGACTCGCTGGAAGCCCAGGTCGTGCAGGATGCAGACCGGCTTGATGCACTTGGAGCGATAGGCATTGCCCGTACGTTTGCATTCTCGGGAGCCCGCGGCCGTGAAATGTACGACCCTTCCTTACCGCCGCGGGAACAGATGACCCGTGAGGAATATCGCAATGGGCGCAGCACAACGATCAATCATTTTTACGAAAAATTATTCAAGCTTAAAGATCTGATGAACACGTCCTATGGCAAGGAACTGGCGAAGCAGCGTCATGAGTATATGGTGCAGTTTGTGGAGCAGTTCAAGCAGGAATGGGCAGGCACAGACAGATAAATGTATAGAAGGTCACCATGGGTCTTTAAAGGCTGTGTGGTGACCTTGTTACTTAGATTATTTTTATATGGTTGGATTATTTCCACTCGGACTTTTGAGCTTATTGGCCAGAAATATAGTTCAACTCTATAGAAGCATTCATATTGTTTAAATAAAACTTTTCTGTAATCTTTTAATTTTAATTCAACTGATTCCTCAAGTATTGATAAAGAAGTGTATAAGTTATCATGTTGCTTAGAAGTGTGGTCGGTTTGATAAAGGATATAATGTTTCTCAAAATGATTAAATTGCTCAATGATTAATGAACTAGTCGATAGGTATAAATGAGATGTCGGAGAACTATATTTTTCAAAGAATGATTTCATCTTTCAAAGGTGAGTTGGATGATGTTTTTCTTCTCGTATACTTCTTAAGTCTGAAATCATATGTAGTAACAAATTCCTAATGTCATTTTCTGTTCGGCTAAGAAAAGTCTCTTTTGCTTTAAGTTTCAAATTAAAAAAATAAGTGACTACCCATCCTAATACAATAACCAAAGCTGAAGCGAGTGGAATATAATCTTTTAAATTCATTATTTAGTCTCTACTTGTTAATTTATACATAATATATCGGGTCGTAATACGAAACTTTAAATATTATTTTAATAAGTCCAACTCATCATTTATACAAAAACGAAGAAGACAGAAAAAACCTGAAAAAGCGAAGCGCTCGCCTTTATCACCGGATTTTCCCTTTAGGAAAGAGAATCAAAAAAATCTGGGGATAACAGCGATTGGAAGGTTCTTCTGTTTTCGTAGTGGCGGTATAAATATTATATTTAATTTGGAATCATGTAAGGACCTCAGAGAATGAAGGTGCAAAGCTACAAGCACTCATGGTACAATAAATCGTTCTCCTAAAGTTATTCGGGCCAAAATAGAAATATGGGGTAATAATGAACATGATTATCATCAAATGTAAACAAACATGTCGGGTAGTAGGAGGGGGATGCCATGTCATTTGGAGCACGTGTACTTAAGACAGGTATAGCGGTCACGCTTGCTTTATTTCTGAGCAGTTTGTTCCTGAACCCGCAATCTCCTGTGCCTGCCGCCATTGCAGCGATATTTGCCATGCAGCCTTCCATCTATCGTTCGTGGAAGTATTTCCTCGATCAGTTGCAGACGACAACGCTGGGGGCAATTGTAGCTTTGCTAGGGGGCATGGTGCTGTCCAATGAACCCATCGCCGTAGGGTTAATTATTGTGCTGGTTATTATGATTTGTCTTAAATTAAATATGGGTGAAACGGTAGGGCTGACACTGGTTACGGTGGTATCCATTATGGAAGCCTCGGGAGATTGGCATTTTGCACTGAATCGCTTCTTGTTAACGCTTGTGGGCATTATATCAGCCTTTCTGATTAACATCTCGGTGTTTCCACCTAAACCAAAGGTGCAGTTTGTGAAGCAGATCCAAAGTGTGTTTAACGGGATGTCACTGCTGCTTCGAACATCGATCTCGGATGAGATTAAAGAGGTTATTTTCCGGGAAGAGAAAAGCAATCTTGGCGGGTCGATCAAATCTTTATCAGACAAATATCACCTGTTCGAAGAAGAGCAGAAGAAGATGAAGCGTGCCAAATTCAGTGAAACCCGTCAGATGGTCGTATACAAGCAAATGCTGCTCAGTTTGCAAAAGGGATACGATGTACTGGATTCAGTAGAACGTCACTACTTTCAGGCACAGCGAACACCCGAAATGGATCTGTTTTTTGATACCCATCTCGAACGGGTCATTAAATTTCATGAACATGCTTTGCTCAAATTCGAAGACAAATTAAAACCAAATGGTGAAGAGGCTGCATTGTTTATATCGGAAAATGATCATTTTATGGAACAGGCCATTGCCCAGTTCGATGTTGATAAGGGCGGAATGTTAAGGTTGTCGATTGTGGCCGCGGCGATATATGATTACGGATATCAGCTGGAACGGCTGAACCGGCTCGCAGACCATGTGCACACTTCAACTGAAGACAAAGAGTCACATGACAGTATGCTGAACTGGCTGAAATGGCCTTAGTTGCAAAAATCAGATACAATAAAGAAACAACCAAACCCGGACAGTAACGTCCGGGTTGTTTGGTCTATCGGTGAATTCAACATATAAGATGAGAAGAATGACAACGATTATGAACGAACTAAGGGGTAGAAGAGATGGAGCTAAAGCAGCTGGACTTAGAACTTATGGAATGGTTTAACGGAAGCAATCTGGAGAGCAAGCAGCACGAGGCATTGCAATTGCTGACCGTAACTGACGCGCAGTGGCCACATCTGGCTATGATCAGCATGGGGGAAGTCGTTGCTGTAAGCCCAGACTGTCTTCGTTTGGCACTCTGGCAAGGCACGCAGACGAGTATGAATATGATGGAAACAGGTAAGGCTACGTTAATTGCAGTACAAGGACAGCGTTTATTGCATGTAAGACTTGAAGTTCGTCTGTTGCCTGAACTAGCGGAAGCTGTTCACCCGCGAGATCGATATGAGTGTGCTATCCTTCAACTTCGTGTAGATCAGGCACCTTATGCGGAAATTACGTCTGGCATCACGTTTCAATTAAAAGATCAAATCGGGGCTTTGGCTCGCTGGACGGCAACCATTGAGGATTTAAAGAGGTAACGTTAAAACAACAAATAACGTCTCCGCTTGCATCGGGACGCTGTCACTGGTAAAATATAAAATGGTTTTCAGGAATTAGAATTAATTAACATAAAATTAAAATGTTTACTTTCTAATAATTATACCATTGCCTTTTCGGGCTTGTCAAATGGATATTCGAAGACACAATCCGGGGAAAGAGAGGCGCACAACTTATGAGTACAGAGCAACAGTGGGACAAAGAACAGGAGCGGGTGAACACCGTTACCGATCAGATTGAGCGCAAAATCGCTACATTGGAAGAAGAGGTGGGCTCCTTCCGGGACGAAGTGGTTGGGATGCGTAAAGACTTCTGGGATGAAGTAACGATGAACTTCAGTGAAGCCGATGATGTCGGGGAGACGTCAACGAGCATGCGGCAACAATCACAGGTCCTGTCAGACCGCGAGCGAAGTCATCTGAATACAGCTGCGGCACTGAATAAAATGAAACGATTGCATCATTCACCTTATTTTGGTCGGATCGATTTTAAAGAGAACGGATATCCGGATGCAGAACGTATCTATCTGGGGATTGCGTCCTTGCTGGATGAGAAGGAAGAATCCTTCCTGATCTACGACTGGCGTGCACCTATTTCCAACCTGTATTACGATGGTGCGCCGGGGCCGATCTCATACCGTACACCAAGCGGCGAGATTAGTGGAGAGATCGAGATGAAACGGCAGTTTGTTATTCGGGATGGCCGGATTCGCTTTATGTTTGATACAGGGGTAACGATAGGAGATCAGCTGCTTCAGGCTGTGCTCAGCCGAACGTCTGATGCACAAATGAAGAGTATTGTCGCAACGATTCAGAAGGAACAAAACCGGATCATTCGTAATGACCGGACACGCATGTTGATTGTTCAGGGCGCAGCTGGCAGCGGCAAAACCTCTGCCGCGCTCCAGCGAGTCGCTTATCTTCTCTATAAATACCGTGAGCATTTGCAAGCGGATCAGATGGTTCTTTTTTCACCGAACCCGATGTTTAACAGCTACGTATCTACGGTATTGCCAGAGCTTGGCGAGGAGAACATGTTGCAGACAACGTTTCAAGAATATCTGGAACGCCGTTTAGGCCGCGAATATCAGCTTGAAGACCCATTTATCCAGCTCGAATATTTGCTTACGGAAACCGAGGAGCCTGGTTATGATGCACGAATGTCCAGTATACGTTTCAAGTCTTCTGCATCATTCCTGAATGTGATCACCCGGTACAAGGAAAGCATGCTTTCAGGCGGAATGAGATTCAAGCCTGTACGTTTTCAGGGCAAAGCTATTGTCGATGCAGAAGCGATGGCTGAGAAATTCTACAGCTTCGGCTCTTCTGTCAAACTGGTGAGCCGGCTGGAGTTGTTGCGGGACTGGTTGCTTAAGGAACTGTCGGCATTTGGTAAAAGCGAACTGGAAGCGCCATGGGTGGATCAGCAGCTCGATTTGATGGAGCCGGAAGATTTGCAACGCGCGTACCGACGGTTAAAACGTAAACAAAAAGGCAAATCACATACGTTTGATGATTTTCAGCAGGAAAGAGAGATTTTAGCCAGAATGGTGGTTAGTGATCGACTTAAGCCTTTACGCAAATGGATTAAATCACTGCGTTTTGTCGATATCCGTCAGTTGTATGCGAACCTGTTCCAGGATCAGACACAGATGGGTCATTTATTGGATAGAGAGCCCTTGCCGCCTCACTGGGAAGAAATCTCAACTATGACGCTGCGTAGATTAAAGGTGCAGGAACTGGCCTATGAGGACAT
>Ga0105246_10001635_pt1 | contig 13347 bp, 9 predicted proteins | sample KBSM64metaG_FD_99694 | JGI IMG/M metagenome (GOLD analysis project Ga0105246, IMG submission 99694) | Miscanthus rhizosphere microbial communities from Kellogg Biological Station, Michigan, USA - KBS M6-4 metaG | ecosystem: Host-associated > Plants > Roots > Rhizosphere > Soil | place: Michigan...
GTTAGAAAATGTGATGAGATGCCTAAACCGAATTGGAGCTAGTAATTGCAATGCCCTTATGCCCTGATCCCTTGATCTATTGGTTGTTCTGACACCACGCGGAGACTCATTGTTGTTTTGTTCACACTCCCTATGTTCATAATCACTATGTTCACACTCCCTAGTATGGATTAATGTATTTCTTCTAGGGGAGCCTATGCATTACAATAGTGTGTAACGGAAAAGCGGTGAACACCACATGACGGGTCCTCGGCTGCCGAATCTGAATGAAGCAAGGGGAAGTGAATGGATATGAATCTGACTGAAGTACTATTGGAATCGAGACTGGTCGCGATCGTGCGCGGTATAAGCCGTGAAGCGGCGGTTACGGCTGGACAGGGCATGACCGACGGGGGCATTCGTCTAATGGAAGTAACGCTGAATACACCGAATGCTCATCAGATTATTGCGGATTGGCGTGAACGTTACGAAGGACAGGCCTATATCGGGGCAGGGACGGTACTCAATGTGAGTATGGCGAAGGAAGCGGTGGCTGCAGGGGCACAATTTTTGGTCTCCCCTAATGTCGATCTGTCTGTCATTGAATATGCTGTAGAACACGGTGTAGAGATCTGGCCTGGGGCGATGACACCAACGGAGATTGTAGCTGCGTATGAAGCAGGGGCTCGAGCTGTTAAGCTGTTTCCTATGGCCAGCCTGGGTATTCCATACCTTCGTGAGATCAAAGCACCTCTCGATCACATCCCACTGCTGGCAACGGGTGGAGCGACACTAGAGAATATTGCTGCCTATTATGAGGCAGGTGCAGCCGCGGTGGGCTTGGGTAGTGCTCTTTTGCCAAAAGAAGCTTTAACATCAGGTGACACCGCACAAATTGCAGATCGTGCAAAGGCATTTGTAGAAGCCGCTAATACGTGAACGGACAGATAAGTGGATGGGTAGGCAGATAGGTAGGCAGTTAGGTAGGCAGGCAGGCAGTTAGGTAACCGAATAGGGGAACGTTAATAAAGAGAACCAACCCTAAGTTTTATTCTGGAGAAATAGAGAGCAAGCCATAGACATTAGGGTAAATATAAAAAGAGTTTACATGGTTATTCGTTATTACAAAAAATGAGATCATTTAACGTACAGCTGATCATGCTATCGTATGATGAGCATATGCCAGTAGCCAGAGAGGAGAGAGACCTTGTGAAAGCGAGAACGATGATTGGTAGTATGTTGGCTGTGGCCGCTGTAACGGCGGGAGGGTTATGGCAGGCAGCAGTCAAAAGCCAGACACCCAAAAAAATTCCGATTACGTTGACTCCGCCGATGCCTTTTGAGGATATAACCTTTGAAAGTGGAGGGGGACAGGTGCAAGGCTGGTTTATTCCAGCGAGGCCCGATGTTCCAAAGCCTTGGCCGCTCGTCATTATCGCTCATGGCTGGGGTTCCAATCGTTCCCGTGTATTGCGGTATGCGCGCCCCATTTGGGAAGCTGGATATGCACTGTTCATGTATGATGTGCGCAGCCATGGAGCCAGTGATGCGGTTCGCGCTGCATCGGCCTATCTGTTCAGAGACGATCTGCTGGCTGCGCTGACCTATGTATCAGGCCGATCTGAGGTTGACCCGGAAGCGATCGCTGTGTTAGGGCACTCATTGGGTGGACTGGGAACGATTCTTGCACTTACAGAAGGCATCCCGGTTTCCGCTGTGGTCACTGATTCCATGCCATCCCAGTTTCAGGTTATCGTCAGTTCGGAACTGAGACGCCGGCGTCTGCCGCTGTTCCCGCTGGCACAGTTGATCCCCCGAATATGGTTTTGGCGGCTAGGTGAGTCCTTGAAGACATATCAGCAGAATGATGCAGTAATGATGCTGAATGAAAGGCGAAGAGGTATGCAATTACCGCTATTGATGGTGCATTCGAAAGGGGATAATTTTATCCCGCCGAGTGAACTGGAATATTTTATGTCCAAAGCAGATCCGCCTGTAGAGCATCTTTGGGTCAACAGTGAGGGGCATAGCTGCTCTGAGGAAGACCCGGCTTTCTGGGAAACGGTGATTCCGTTTTTGAAAATGCATGTTCGTTCTATATCGGAACCAATAGCGCAGGACGGAGTTGCAACAGAGCAGGATGAGACGGATTTGCATCATAGTATAGGTTAGTATTGAAAACGCCAACTTGATTGGCGTTTTTTTGTTTTGTCTTTACAATATACAGAAATTCACAATTGTAAAATTGCCCGGAAAACAGCGATTAAAATGGGAGCTTATGGTATCATAGATTAGAATGTCAAAATTCATGCGAGAGATTAATCATACATCCTGCATGAAATCGAAGGGAGAGGTAACCATTTTGAGTTGGGATTGGAACATGAATGGAAGGCTTAAAACGTTCACAGCCAAAGCCGCAGCAACAGCAATGGCAACTCTGCTGTTTACGACACAGGCACCGGGTTTGACGGGGAGCGCATCTGCTGCTCAGGCGGAAGCTGGCTCAGTGAATGAAGCAGTGTCGGGGGAAAATGATCAACTAGACGTAACAAGCAATGACGTGCCGGAGGGAGCAAAGATTTCATCCAGGCAAGCCGCTGACAATATATTAAAGCTGTTCCCGTTATTAAAAAAAGCGGCGATCTCATCCGCAAAGTTTGATTCACCAAATTCCTATCCGCCGCCGGATTACAAGGCGTGGGATATTGGATTCCAAATTGTACAAGGCAATCACTCCATGGGATTCAGCGCAAGTGTACATGCAGGTACTGGGGAAGTACTTAGCGTACATTTGCCCTCTGAATTTGTGGAGAGTCAGCTATCATCGGTAGCTGATGTTCAATTGACCAAGGAAGAAGCAGAAAAAGCCGCTTTGGAACTGCTGCATCAGGCGATTCCTGGACTTAAGGAAGGGCAGTATGAACCGCTAGGTGACCAATATTCACCAGCGGAGCAGCAAGCATTGTTTGGCCGCAATCAATATCAATTTGTCTATAACCTAAAACATGACGGGGTTATTTCGGATGCAGAGACAGTCTACATAAGTGTGGATGAGAGAGGGCAGGCAACATCGTATTCGCGATCTACCATCTCCGCGAAATATCCGTCCTCCAAACCGAAGGCATCGGAAGAACAGGCCAGAAAAGTGTTTGAGGATGGGTTTGATGTTGAGCTGGCATATATCTCAAAAGAAAGTTTGTCTTCCAGACAGGGGCAGCAATACGTTCTTGGTTATTTACCCAAAGATGATAGTATGGGGCCGATTAACGCTAACACATTAGACCGAATTGATGTGCTGACCGGAAAATCCGTGGACAAGAGCAATTCACAGCATAACAAAAAAGTGACAGGTAATGTGCCGGCATTTACCGCAGCCAGCGGTCAGCGCTTAAATGTACAACAGGCAGTAGAGCGGGTTGCAGCGAGCTTTGACATACCTAAGGATTACAAACTCGAGCACAGCCAATTAACCAAAGGTTCCTACGGCAATGCGAACAACCAGGTATGGAGTCTAAGCTGGAGCAATCGAAATGCGAACATATCCTATATGTTCATGCGTGATATTTCGGCTCAGGTCGATGCGGTTACAGGACAGGTCTACAGCTATAACTTGATGCAACGGGTTGGACCAGAGATGGGTCAGGAAAAGCCTTCTCAAGAGAAGGAGAGTAAGACAGTTACTTCTCAACAAGCCGAGAAGCTGGCGATGAATACGATCATTGCTGCTGTGCCGCAGGCAAAAGAGCAGTATCAGCTGAGCAGAGTCCTTGAAATAGACGATGCTCGTACGTTTGTGTTTCAGCGTTATCTGAATGGAATTCGGGTTCAGGATGACACGGCACAAGTGCAGGTGAAGAACAACGGGAACATTACCGAATTTTATACACGCTTGGCGGCATCGCCTGAACAACTTCCGGCAGATACCACACCTGCAATCCGCTACGAAGAAGCCAAGGAACTTTATCTGAAGAAATATACGTTAACGCTGAATTATGCCCGTTACGGTGGATACGGCTTGGGTTCTGGTAGTTCTGTACCTGTCGGAGTGAATTTGGCTTACGTACCTGTGAGTGGCAAGAAATCTCTCTATAATTTGAACGAATTGCTGGATGCCAATTCAGGTCAATGGTTCTTCATGTACGGTCTGAATCATGCGGCATCTCAGGTAGAACCAACAGATATTGCGGGCCACATTGCTGAAACAGCCTTGCGTAACATGACAAAGCATAAGGTGTTGCTTGCCGATGAACAGGGACGTGTGCTCCCGGATCGGGTCATTACCCGTGGAGACTGGTTCAACTATCTGGCAAGAGCAATTAATCCGAACTTGGATATGTATTATAACAGTGATAGTAATGACAAGCTTTTTGCTGATGTGACTATAGAGAGTCCGTATTACAAGGCAGTGAAGGTCCTGATGGATCAACGCTGGATCGGTGGAGCTGACCCTGAAAAGCAGCTAAAACCTGAAGAAGAAATGACACGTGAGGAATTGGCTGTAGTGTTGATGCGGATTCTGCGTTATGAGAAGCTCGCTGGTTTCTATATGCAACCATCAGATTTGCCTAACATTGCAGATGCGAGTGCAATCAATAATAAGGGAGCCGTTTCCTTGAGTCTGAAGCTTGGTTTATTACCTTCCATTGAGGGAAGATTCATGCCTGCACGCAAAGTAACGGTAGCTGAGGCTTCTCAAGTTCTGGAACGACTTGCCAAGTTGCAGGGTAAGACGGACACGTTTATGAGTGGTAGCCGGCTTTATTGATTCCAACCTTAACTAACTATTTCTACGAATCTGTACGAATTTAAAAGTAGTTCATAATTTGCTTTTGGAAGACATAGGATGAAGAGAAGCGGGAAACATGATGACAGCAACTAAAGATCAAGGGGCCTTCCGAGAAGGTCCCTTTTCAAATTGAATAGACCAATATGAGAAATATAGAACAAGGAATGCAAGACCTTTTATGATACAATAGGGCATGAGAATGTTACGAAGAAGGGTGGGGTCCTTTCATGGGTAAGAACGGTAAACGAGTGATCACCATGTTGCTGGCAGGCTGTCTCGTTGCGGCTTGGCTACCGCGTACGGTTGATCTGGATCAATTGTATGCTGCGTCGGGAACTTCCGAACTATCTACAGCGACGGATTTGCGTCAGACACTGTTGAATGCAATGTCACAACGGACAGAGAAAGTAGTGTTTACCTATAAGGGGAATGTAAAGGGCCTCAAGAAACAGCTGCAGACCTCTATCGACGAGGCAATGAAGAGCGACCCCTACATCCAATATACAGTGAAAAGTTATGCGTTTAACTATAAAGGATCGAACACGTCAGCCGAGGTGGATGTGACCCTTACTTACCGGGAGACGAAGGCACAGACTGATTATGTGAATCGGAAAGTAGCTAATGTGCTCAAAGAAATCATTAAACCCGGTATGACGAGCCATGAGAAGGTTAAAGTGATTCATGACTGGATTGTACTGAATCTTGCTTATGATACGTCATTACAAAAATATACGGCTTACGATGGACTTGCTACAGGCAGTACCGTATGCCAAGGATACTCCTTGCTTACTTACCGCATGCTGGAGCGCGTTGGGATTGAAAATCGCATCGTTGAAGGTAAGGCAGGCGGGCAACTCCATGCCTGGAATCTGGTGAAACTGGATGGCAAATGGTATCATCTCGATACAACATGGGATGATCCAACGCCTGATCGCAAAGGTGTGGTTAGCCATAATTATTATCTGCTTAGTGATAAAGAGATGGCGCGTGATCATGTCTGGACAGGCAAAAACAAATACCCTGCAGCTTATGCACCTTACCGAGACGCTCTGCTTAAACTGGTGAAGTCGGATGGGAACAAGCAGGCGGTTTATGAGAAGCTCTACCGTGCTCTGGAGTACTCCCTATACGATGAACAGGATGCAGTCAAGGAACGGGCAGTGCTCAAAACCAAAGTACAGAGTGTACTGAAAGAGGGCGGCACTTCGCTTACGTTCAGGTACAAAGGGACGGAGAGCAGTTTGGTCGAAGATTTGCAGGATTTGTACCAGCTTGGAATGAAATCCATCTCTTATTTTGTCTCCAAGATGGAAGGTACAACAGACCTGCGTGTCAAAATTAATTGGACTTTGTAAGGAACTGGATAGGGTTTTTAGTCTTACCACAGCGAAAAAAAGTATATGAATAGCAACGTGCTTTCAATGATTAGAGCGCTCCTTATGAGGGGCGCTCTTTGTGATGTTTGCAATTGAATGCTAAGAATACGCCCGTCTAGTCTATATGCTGTATCAAAATTTTTCCCATCCAAACACTGGCCTCAAAATCTTATGTAGCCAATAGGCCATGATTGTGGCAGGTGTCCATGAACCAGGATTCAACAAATATTGCTGATATTGATCATTGATAATGTATGTCCAAGTGGAAGGAGGGGTGCTTAGTCCAAACTTCTCCCATAATGCGGGATCATTGGAACCCCCTATTTGGGACAACATATCTGCAGACTTCTTATCTATTTCAGAGGGGATCTGCTCGTAAGCTAGAATAATTTGATGATGGAATTCATCAATCGGATTTTTTTCAGCAAGACCTGTTAGATGAATGCTCTCACGGATGAAAGATGCGTAGGCCAAATGATCAGCCCAAAGCTGATCCATATAAAAAAGTCTCACCCGTTGCTCCGAAGGGCTTATTGGCAGTACCCTCTTCAGGATTTGGACCCTTTTCTCATACAAATGGCGTCTCTGAACCTCGATGATATCGGAGTAACTGTTCAGTTCCTGCTGGAGATGGAAGTTTTGGCTCATAATTCTACGCTGAATCAGGTCTATTTTTTCACAGAGTACCGGATCTTCAAGAGGTTCATTCTGCTTAAGTGTACTCTTCATGAGATCGGAACCAAATTGAAGTAACATCTCATCTTCCAAACTTAAGAAAAAGACAGAAGCTCCGGGGTCACCTTGGCGGCCAGCCCGTCCGCGCAGTTGGTTGTCGATCCGTACGTTTTGGTTCATATTCGTGCCAATCACGTACAAACCGCCCAGTTGGGCTACTGCTTCACCCTGTTCGGACTTACCGCCACCAAGCTGAATATCGATGCCTCTTCCCGCCATATTCGTAGAAACCGTTACTGCGCCGAGTACTCCCGCTTTGGCAATAATCTCGGCCTCTTCAGCATCATTCTTTGCGTTCAGAACATGGCAAGGTACCTGGGCATCTGCCAGCGATTCAGCGAGAATAACAGATTCTTCAACACTCGATGTACCAATGAGTATTGGACGTCCTGTTGAGTGGGTAGATATCACTTCTTGGATAAGAGCTTTAAATTTGGCTTCTTTATGAGTATATATGCGATGCGGATGATCAATCCGTATGTTTGTTCGATTCGGCGGGATGTTTACAACCTGCAGGTTATAAATGTTTTTAAATTCTAATGCTGAAGCCTGCGCGGTAGCTGTCATTCCACAAATCTTTGGATAAAGACTAAGGAAATGTTGGAGTGTGATTGTGCCGAGGACCTTTCCTCCCGTTTTTACAGGTAGTTCCTCTTTGGCGTAAAGCGCGGTCTGCAGGCCCTCCGGCAAATGCCTGTTCTCCGCAACACGTCCGGTATACTCGTCGATTAATTTGATTTCTCCATCATGAACGATATAATCGATGTCTCTTTTCAGTAATAGTGCTGCATGCAACGCGCAGTTCAACGACATTAACAAATGACTATTTGATTCTTCATACAAGTTGCCGCAACCCAGTAACAATTCCACTTTAGCTGAACCAGCTTCATTTAAATAAACATTTCGTTTAAATTCATCAAAGTCATAATGCTCATTTTCATGCAGTTCCCTCACTAATGCTACTAATGAATTCCTTTCACCATCAGTGGTATCTGGTTCACCAGCGATGACTAGAGGCACACGTGCTTCGTCAAGTAGCAATGAATCTGCTTCGTCAACGATAACGTAGTGGAAAGGACGATGTACAGTATGGGCTTCAACCAATGCGATGGTGTCCCGAAGATAATCAAATCCAGCTTCTTTGGCTGTAACGTAGGTGATATCCGCAGCGTACGCTTCCCGTTTCTGTGTCATACTCATGCTGGCTTTAACGGAAGCAACCGTCAATCCAAGCAAGGAATAGATCGGTTCCATCCAAGTCGCGTCACGATTGGCCAAATAATCGTTAAATGTTAGTACATGAACACCTTTGCCTGTTAATGCATGCAGATAAGCAGGCATGACAGCTGAGAGAGTTTTCCCTTCTCCAGTGTGCTGCTCAATCAGGAATCCCTCGTATAGAGCGAAGGCAGCCATAATTTGAACATCATAAGGTTGTAATCCAAGGGTTCTACTCCCTGCCTCACAAACCATTGCATAAGCATCAACAAGCAGCTCGTCCATTGGCCTGCCAGCTTGTACTTCCTTTTTTAACCGGAGAGATTCCGCTTGTAGTTGTCTATCGTTCCACGCATGCATTTCCTTTTGCTGTTGTCTGACAAGAATGGCTTTGTCTCGATAGCCTTTCAATCTTAGCTGATCTTCACGCTTCCTGAATTTCTGAATGAATTTGATGACAGTATGTAGTGGCATGAGATTGATATACCTCCTTATTTCTATTCATCCTTTAAGCGCCGTTGGTATAGCACTACAGAGACAACCGTTACTACAACCGTCCATGACATAATAAAGAGAAGAGGTTTTGTCAGATCTTCCACCGTAAAGCCTGTACGGGGCACATTCAGTAGATGTACAAGCTGGCTGCTTGGCATATAATTCAGTACTTTGAGAATCGGATAGTCATTCTCAAATACGGCTCCCCACGGTGCCCCGGAGAAGATAATGGAGACAGGCAGTATAGAAAAGGAGGCATCCACCAGTGTTTTGGAGTATAAACCACAGATTGTTCCGAGTGACGTGTACAAAATAATCGAAAAGAGGGTTGCTGCCACAAACGCCCACAGGCTGGGTGGTTTATACCCCAATATAAGGATAGAAATACTCAAAGCAATAGTAGACAGTACAAAAACGAGCGCACTTTTACCGATTAATACATCTAAGGTTGTTGCTGGCGTCATCATTAATGAGCGTAATGTGCTGCGTTCCTTTTCTTCTGCGAACAAACAAGCCTGTGCAAAGCATGTGAGAAGGACAAACGAGAGATTGAGAAGAAAGCCGATCGCTCCAGGCAAATTTGGACCTGCACCTCGAAAAATAATAGCAAAAATAATGGGAACGAATAACATGATGGAGAGACCATAATTTCGTGTGAACTCCTTATAATCTTTCACAAAAATTGCACGTGCGCGTTTCAATGAGAAATTCATAATAGCTCACTTCCAGTCATTTTTATGAAAATATCGCTGAGGCTGGGCTCTTTTGTTTCTATACGATTAATTAATCCCGATTTCATCCAAAGAGAAATTTGGTCGGCTGTTTCCTCGTTGATTGGTAACTCGTATGATTCCTCATTAATTAGTTCAACACAAACTATATGTTCCCGATGCTGATGTTTAAGCTCCTTGGGTGTTCCGATGACCCTCACCTGTCCCTGAAACAAGATTGCTATACGGCTGCACAGCAGTTCTGCTTGTGCCATATCATGCGTGGTTAAAAAAATCGTTGTTCCATTTGAATTCAAACACCGTAATCCTTCATAGATATGTGCTGCGTTAACTGGGTCTAAAGCCGAGGTAGGTTCATCCAAAAATAACAGTTCCGGCTCATGAATAATGGCCAGTGCCAAGAGGAGCCGCTGGCGCATTCCTTTGGATAAGAGCTTCACCTTCTTTTTTCGTTCTCCGCTTAAGTTTACAAGTTGTAGTGCCTTCTCAATTGAAGATGTCGGTAAACTGTAGAGCTGGCGGTAGAGCTGCAGATTCTCCTCTATTGTTAATCGCTCATATAAGCCGCTATTATCAGTCAAAATACCAAAACGCATCTTTTGTACTGATTGAAGCATCTTCTCCGCTGGTTCGTTAAATACGTAAACTTGTCCACTTGTTGAATTTAATTGTGCTGTCAGCAGCTTTATTAATGTTGTTTTTCCTGAACCACTTGGCCCTAGGAAGCCGAATATTTCTCCCTTAGCAATGGAAAAAGATACATCAGAGAGTACAGCCCTCGATCCAAATTTTTTCCCGATATGTTCAACACGTATAACTGCCATTTACACCACTTCCTTAGCGTTTATGGCTTAACTATATAGAGATTAGCTGTTCCCAGCTATTCGAATCCCCTGAAATGTAGCTGTTTTGTGCTGAATTGTACCCAGAAGTGATTGACTGAGTCGTTATAGGTGCAACATCAAAGATTAAGAAGTGATTTTAAATCCTGTAATTTCGTTCGAGACAATGGGACAACCGTATCTTTGCCTGTATGTAATCGAAGACTATAACTATTTTTCGACCATGTAATGATCTCTCTTATTTTTTGCAGATTAACAATGTAGGATCGATGGCATCTGAAAAAGCCGAAATTCGCGAGTCGCTGCTCAAGCTCAGTTAGCGTCAAGGTACAGTCATAATTTTCACCATCTACATGGACAAGAACGGAACCCTCTATACTTTCGATAAAATCAATTTCAGGGGGATTGAATAAAATGACTTTGTTATTCCTTTTTGTATAAATTTTTTGCAAGGTGATATTAACTAAATCTGGGTCCTTCGCTTCTGGTTTATCCTCTTCTGAATCCTGAATATCCATTTGCTGAAATCCAAGCTTATTTAATCGATAAATGACATTGCATGATATAAGGGCGTCTTCAAAATTTGAAGTAATAACTAGAATCTGCTTTTCTTTCGAAAGGTCATCAATAATACGTTTGAACTGACGACGTTCGTGTTCTTCCAAGAAAAAAAAGGGCTCCTCTAATACGAGTGTAGGCTGATGGGCAAAGTAGGCACGCAATAGAGTCACATACATCCTTTTGGAGGGGGTTAGATTTTTGATTTTTACTTTTCGCTCTTCCTTTAATTCAAAATAGTCTAACAGATGAGTGGTAAGCTCATGATGCTCGGTTACGTTGATTAGAAATGTGATTAGTTCCTCTACTGTTAAGTGTAGATATTCGTTTTGCTGTGCTCGAAAAATATAATATAGTGAACGATCCAGCAGTTGATTAATTAAAATCTGCTTTCGCTTCAGGTCGGTTATGATGCCAAATACTTGGTCATATGTCATGTTTAATTCAAACGCCGGTAGAAATGATTCTCCATCTTGATAAACAGTTTGAAATTGCATGTGAGCCTCCTAACACTGCTTTTGAATATATGAAACAATCACATTATTATAATGTTGGCATAATTCTTTGTCATCCTTCATTAAAACATAAATCTAACTATTACAGAGAAACATATGGCTCTTTCGAAATGGCGTTAGTCCACTTACATTCCTTTATAAAAATAGAAATCCCCTATTCTACGAAGAGGTTTTCTCTTTGTAGAACAGGGGATGAGTATACATGGTAAGCTCTACTTTTTGATACCTGGCAGTTCAGCAGGTGTGAAGTCACATTCCTGCAGCGGGACAACTTTGGTCTTTTTGATCCATTTGTAACCAAGCCATAGAACCAGGAATAGCGGCACACTCAGATAAGCGACAAGGACTCCGCTCCAGTCGATCTGATCGCCTAAAAATGCCTGATAGTTCTGTCCCAGAATAACGATGATACACAGGACAAAAGCAAAGATTGGTCCAAACGGGAACCACCGCGCACGGTAAGGCAGATCTCTTAGATCGCGACCTTGTGCAACATAGGCTCGCCGGAAGCGGTAATGGCTAATTGCAATACCAAGCCAAGTAATGAATCCACACATGCCGGATGCATTCAACAGCCATGTATACACAATGCCGTCACCGAAGAGGGAAGCCAGAAATGCAAGCATGCCCACAGCGGTTGTGACAAGCAGGGCATTCATGGGAATGCCCCGTTTATTCAGCCTGCCAAGGAAACGAGGAGCTTTACCATCCCGAGCTAGCGCATAGAGCACCCGACTTGAGGCGTACATCCCGGAATTGCCGGCTGAGAGCACAGAAGTCAGGATGACGGCATTCATAACAGAGGCCGCAATGGCAAGTCCTGCTTTTTCGAAGACGAGTGTAAACGGACTGACACCGATGTTTTCCAAATCATCTTTGAGCAGATTCGGGTGCGTGTACGGAATAATCAAACTGATGACAGTGATGGCCAAAATGTAAAAGATCAGAATGCGCCAGAAGACCTGACGAATGGCACGTGGCACGTTTTCGCGTGGGTTCTCGCTTTCACCAGCGGCGACACCGATTAGCTCTGTTCCCTGGAAGGAGAAACCAGCGGCCATAAACACGCCTAGTACAGTGAAGAATCCGCCGTGAAATGGTGCATCCCCGATGGTAAAGTTGCTGAAGCCGACAGCTTCACCGCCCAGAATACCAAAAATCATCAACACGCCGACGCTCAGGAAGATGATGACGGTAGCCACTTTAATAATGGCAAACCAATATTCCGATTCCCCATATCCTTTGACAGATAGGATATTCAAAGCAAAGATCATTACCAGAAACAGTAAACTCCATAACATAGAGGAGCTTTCCGGGAACCAGTATTTGATAAGTACTGTAGCAGCAGCGAGTTCGGCGGCAATCGTCACCGCCCAGTTGTACCAGAAGTTCCAGCCCATGGCGAAGCCCAGAGCGGGATCAACGAAACGTGCCGCATACGTATTAAAAGAACCGGAGTCCGGCATAAAGGTTGCGAGTTCACCCAAGCTGGTCATCAGGAAATAAACCATAATGCCCACAGCCGCGTAGGCAATTAATGCACCGCCGGGGCCGGCAGTGGAGATGGCTGTACCACTTGCCAGAAACAGCCCGGTACCAATGGAGCCGCCCAAGGCGATCATAGTCATGTGACGTGCACGCAAACCTTTTTTCAGGGTAGGTCCGGTTGTAGTTGTGTGTGATTGGTTGCTGCGGTCTTGCATGGAAACACTCCTTCATTTGTATTGCTGATGCAGATCATAAACTCCCATAAACAAAAAAGACCACAGGCATGAGCCAGCGGTCTTGATATCTATATCCGCACCATGTCCCAGATGATTAAGATAGCTCAACACAGAAGAAGTCATACCTTTTTAGAAAAAGATACGAATACTTGCTGTGACAGTTCTGCACCTTTCGGCTGCAGCCCCAGCTCACCGGACCGATAAAGGAACGTCCAGCGAGCTTCGGCGGGTACACCTTTCGGCTGATCTCAACAGCGGCTCCTAACGCCTTCTTCAGCTTACTGATCGCACCCGCGACCTCTACCTCACCATGCAATGGATGAGGTGTATCTATTGTTTATGAAATTAGAAATCACGCTTTGAGCAGCGTGTAACCTGTTAATCAAAC
>Ga0105246_10001641_pt1 | contig 13335 bp, 9 predicted proteins | sample KBSM64metaG_FD_99694 | JGI IMG/M metagenome (GOLD analysis project Ga0105246, IMG submission 99694) | Miscanthus rhizosphere microbial communities from Kellogg Biological Station, Michigan, USA - KBS M6-4 metaG | ecosystem: Host-associated > Plants > Roots > Rhizosphere > Soil | place: Michigan...
CGTTGATCGCTACACATTTTTTGGAATCGCCCAGCAAAGACTGCTTGGTAATCGGCAACTGCTGCGATTCAGGCGAATCCACAGAAGTTGTATCAAGAAGGGAGCGTAGTCTACCGGAAAGGCGCTATCAGCTCAAACCTTGATCGCAGGTCTGCGGCAACCAATGTAATTGCCCGTGATCTGCCGCGCCGGCCCATGGCCCCGCAATGGTTGGGACAGCCAGCAATTGCTCACCCCGGTAGACCAGCGGCAATCTGCCACGGACAAAGCCGGGCACGCCACTTTCGTTGAGCAGGCGCTTGAGGTCGCGACGACCTCGCCCCGGCACGTCGATGACTTCGCCGCCCTGCCGATAACGGATCACCAAAGAACCTGAAGGTGCCTCGCCGACAAATCGGAGTTGACCATTGCCAGGTAACTCCAGTGGGTTTCGCGGATCGGGCCAGCTTACCGGTGCGCCGGAGAATTCGGACCAAATAGAAGGCAACCACCAGATGCGCTCGCCGCAACGGTGTAACTCGCCGTCGGCCAGGCGCCATACGGGCTGTGCATCGCCCTTGGCATCGCGCAGGGAACACCAGCCGGCCCAGTGGTCGCTGTCGGGCAGGCGAGTCAGTGGGTTCAGCCAGTGACGCAGGGCGTTGCGCTGGCGGGCGTCGGAAAGCTCGCGTAAGGGCGCCAGGGCCAAGGATGGCAAAAGCAACCAGGAAAACGCTGAAGGCTGATCGGCGGCGTTCAGGTCCATGTGCGCCAGCTCATCGAGCAGCCCCTGGGCTTCGTTGAGGTGTTCGGCAGTGCGGGCCAGACTCGAGACTGCCTGGGGCCAGCGCTGCGTGAGCAATGGAAGCACTTGATGACGCAGGTAATTGCGCGAGAACCGTGGATCGGCGTTCGAAGGGTCTTCAATCCACTTCAAGTGATGTTGGTGGGCGTAGGCTTGCAGCTCGCCACGGGCCACCTCCAGCAGCGGCCGCACCAGTTGCCCCGCTGCCAACGTACGATGCGCAGGCATTGCGGCGAGCCCGCGCACGCCCGCTCCGCGCAGCAGGCGGAACAACAGGGTTTCGGCTTGATCGTCGCGATGCTGGCCGGTGAGCAACACCTCCCCTGCCCCGATCACCCCGGCGAAGGCCAGATAACGTGCGTCACGAGCCGCGCGCTCAAGGCTGGCGCCGGGTGGTACCTGCACGCGCAGGATGCGCAAGCGCACGCCCAGGCTGTCGCAGACCGACTGGCAATGAGCGGGCCACGCCTCGGCGGCCGCTTGCAGGCCATGATGAACATGCACGGCGCAGAGGGGCGGTAATGTTTCGGACTTTGCCAGGGTGGCCAGAAGATGCAGCAGCACGGTGGAATCGAGCCCACCAGAGAACGCGATGTGCCAGGCCGGGGCATTGCGCCAGGGGGCCAGGGTTTTCAGAAGTCGGGCCGGCAGGATTGATTTCATCACAGGTTACCGCCGCAAATCTGAAATACGTTCGTCCAGCATACACAAAGCAAATGTGGGAGGGGGCTTGCCCCCGATAGCAGCAGGCCAGTCAACAGATGCAGTGACTGACACTCAGCAATCGGGAGCAAGCCTACTCCCACATTAAGTGACGGCGTCGGCTTAGAGGCCGTAGCTCATCAGGCGCTCATAACGACGGGCCAGCAGCGCTTCGTTATCGAGCTTCTTGAGCATCGCCAGTTGCGCGCCCAGTTCGGCGCGGATGGTGGCGGCAGCGGCAGCGGGGTCACGGTGTGCGCCGCCCAGTGGCTCGGCGATCACTTTGTCCACGATGCCCAGGCCTTTGAGGCGGTCAGCAGTGATGCCCATGGCTTCAGCAGCGTCCGGCGCCTTTTCGGCGGTTTTCCACAGGATCGAGGCGCAACCTTCCGGCGAAATCACCGCGTAGGTCGAATATTGCAGCATGTTCAACTGGTCGCAGACGCCAATGGCCAGTGCACCGCCGGAACCGCCTTCACCGATCACAGTCGCGATGATCGGGGTTTTCAGGCGCGCCATGACGCGCAGGTTCCAGGCAATCGCCTCGCTCTGGTTGCGCTCTTCGGCGTCGATCCCAGGGTAGGCACCCGGCGTGTCGATGAACGTCAGGATCGGCATCTTGAAGCGCTCGGCCATTTCCATCAGGCGGCACGCCTTGCGGTAGCCTTCCGGACGCGGCATGCCGAAGTTGCGACGCACTTTTTCGCGCACTTCACGGCCTTTCTGATGACCGATCACCATCACAGGCTGGTCGTCCAGGCGAGCGATGCCGCCCACGATGGCAGCGTCGTCCGAGAAGTGGCGGTCGCCATGCAGCTCGTCGAATTCGGTGAAGATATGCTGAATGTAATCCAGGGTGTACGGACGGCGCGGGTGGCGGGCCAGGCGCGCGATCTGCCAGCTGGTCAGCTTGCCGAAGATGTCTTCGGTGAGCGTGCTGCTCTTGTCTTGCAGGCGGGCGATCTCATCGCCGATATTCAGCGAATTATCGTTGCCGACCAGGCGCAGCTCTTCGATCTTGGCTTGCAGGTCAGCGATCGGCTGTTCGAAATCAAGAAAATTCGGGTTCATAAGCGTCCGTCTTGGGTCGACGGCCAAGGGGTGCCTGGCCAGCCGGTTGTCTATTCGCGCCCTACCTTAAGGGAGAGGCGCGGTTAGGTCGAGATTAAATGTTCAGCCGAGGTCAGGGGTGCTGACCGTCAACGGTATTGGAGGAAGACGTTGTCTCGCCCGAACTGGTCACGCAAAGCTTGAATCAAGCCGTCAGCCGGATCAATTCGCCAGGTCTCGCCAAACTGCAGCATGGCCTTGGCGTCATTGCCGGTGTACTCCATGGTCACCGGGCACGCGCCACGGTGACGCTTGAGCAGGTCGCCCAACCAGCGTAGCTGATCGCCCTTGAGTGCCTCGGTCTTGACCTTCAGGCGCAGGCTTTCGGCCAGGTTTGTGCGTGCATCTTCCATGCTCATCACCCGCTTGATGCGCAGGCGCAGGCCACCGGAGAAATCGTCGTTGCTGACCTCCCCTTCCACCACCACCATGGCGTCAGTCTGCAGCAGCGACTGGGCGGAGTGGAACGCGTCGGCAAACAGCGAGGCTTCGATACGGCCCGAGCGGTCATCGAGGGTGATGAAGCCCATCTTGTCGCCCTTCTTATTTTTCATCACGCGCAGGGCGATGATCATGCCGGCGACGGTCTGGGTATCGCGCGCCGGTTTCAGGTCGATGATGCGCTGGCGGGCGAAACGGCGAATCTCGCCTTCGTACTCGTCAATCGGGTGACCGGTGAGGTACAGGCCCAAGGTGTCTTTTTCGCCCTTGAGACGTTCCTTGAGGGTCAGATCCTTGGCCTTGCGGTGATTGGCATACACATCCGCGTCTTCTTCGACGAACAACCCGCCGAACAGGTCGGCGTGGCCGCTGTCATGGGTACGGGCGGTCTGTTCGGCGGCCTTGATCGCTTCTTCCATGGCAGTGAGCAACACCGCGCGATTACGGTCGATATTGGCCTGGTAGGCCTTCGGCTCGTCATGGAAGTACGGGCCAAGACGGTCCAGCGCGCCGCTGCGGATCAGGCCGTCGAGGGTGCGTTTGTTGATACGCTTGAGGTCGACCCGCGCGCAGAAGTCGAACAGGTCCTTGAAGGGCCCGTCCTGGCGCGCTTCGGTGATGGCTTCCACCGGGCCTTCACCGACTCCCTTGATCGCGCCGAGGCCATAAATGATGCGGCCTTCGTCGTTCACCGTGAACTTGAACTCCGAGGCGTTCACGTCCGGCGCGTCGAGGCGCAGCTTCATGGTGCGCACTTCCTCGATCAAGGTCACGACCTTGTCGGTGTTGTGCATATCCGCCGAGAGTACCGCCGCCATGAACGGCGCCGGATAGTGGGCTTTCAGCCAGGCGGTCTGGTACGACACCAGGCCATAGGCGGCGGAGTGGGATTTGTTGAAGCCGTAACCGGCGAACTTCTCCACCAGGTCGAAGATGTTACCCGCCAGGTCAGCGTCAATATTGTTGGTGGCGCAGCCCTCAATGAAACCGCCGCGCTGCTTGGCCATTTCCTCGGGTTTCTTTTTACCCATGGCGCGACGCAACATGTCCGCGCCGCCGAGGGTGTAACCCGCCATGACCTGGGCAATCTGCATCACCTGTTCCTGATACAGGATGATGCCGTAGGTCGGCGCCAGTACCGGCTTGAGGCCTTCGTACTGATAGTCCGAATGCGGGTACGCCAGTTCGGCGCGGCCGTGCTTACGGTTGATGAAGTCATCCACCATGCCGGACTGCAACGGCCCCGGACGGAACAGGGCCACCAGTGCGATCAGGTCTTCCAGGCAGTCGGGCTTGAGCTTTTTGATCAGCTCCTTCATGCCCCGGGATTCAAGCTGGAACACTGCCGTGGTTTCGGCTTTCTGCAGCAGGCTGTAGGTCGGTTTGTCATCCAGCGGGATGAACGCGATATCCAGCGGCTCCTCGCCCACCTTGGCGCGATCGCGGTTGATGGTCTTGAGCGCCCAGTCGATGATCGTCAGGGTGCGCAGGCCGAGGAAGTCGAACTTCACCAGGCCGGCCGCCTCCACGTCATCCTTGTCGAACTGGGTAACCAGGCCGTCCCCTTCTTCGTCGCAGTATATCGGCGAGAAGTCAGTCAGTTTGGTCGGCGCGATCACCACGCCACCGGCGTGTTTACCGACGTTACGCACCACGCCTTCGAGCTTGCGCGCCATGTCCCAGATTTCAGCGGCTTCTTCATCGACCTTGATGAAGTCGCGCAGGATTTCTTCCTGCTCGTAGGCTTTTTCAAGAGTCATGCCGACTTCGAAAGGGATCATCTTCGACAGGCGGTCGGCCAGGCCGTAGGACTTGCCTTGCACCCGGGCCACGTCGCGGATTACCGCCTTGGCGGCCATGGAACCGAAGGTGATGATCTGGCTCACCGCATTGCGGCCGTACTTCTCGGCCACGTATTCGATCACCCGATCGCGACCGTCCATGCAGAAGTCGACGTCGAAGTCGGGCATGGACACCCGTTCCGGGTTCAGGAAGCGTTCGAACAGCAGGTCATATTCCAACGGGTCAAGGTCGGTGATCTTCTGCACGTAGGCCACCAACGAGCCCGCACCTGACCCCCGGCCCGGACCTACCGGTACGCCGTTGTTCTTGGCCCACTGGATAAAGTCCATCACGATCAGGAAGTAGCCGGGGAACCCCATCTGGATAATGATATCCAGCTCGAAATTCAGCCGGTCGACGTAGACCTGGCGCTTGGCCTCGTAGTCTTCAGTAGTGTCTTTGGGCAACAGGACGCGCAGGCGATCCTCAAGGCCGTCGAACGACACTTTGCGGAAGTACTCATCAATGGTCATGCCATCGGGAATCGGGAAGTTGGGCAAAAAGTGCTTGCCCAGCTTCACTTCGATGTTGCAGCGCTTGGCGATTTCGACCGAGTTTTCCAGGGCCTCGGGCAAGTCGCTGAACAGTTCGGCCATTTCCTCGGCGCTTTTGAGGTACTGCTCTTCGCTGTAGTTCTTCGAGCGGCGCGGATCATCCAGGGCGCGGCCTTCGCCGATGCACACGCGCGTTTCGTGGGCTTCGAAATCTTCCTTCTTGATAAAGCGCACATCGTTGGTCGCCACCAGCGGCGCGCCCAGCTTGTCGGCCAGGGCCACGGCGGCGTGCAGATGCTCTTCATCGTTGGGACGATTGGTGCGTTGCACTTCGAGGTAGAAGCGGTCAGGGAAGACTTGCATCCATTCGCGGGCCAGCACTTCGGCTTCCTGCGGATTGCCACCCAGCAGCGCGATACCGATCTCGCCCTCCTTGGCGGCCGAGAGCATGATCACACCTTCGCTGGCTTGGGCCACCCACTCGCGCTCGATGATGATCGAGCCATTGCGCTGACCCTCGATAAAGCCACGGGAAATCAGCTCGGTCAGGTTGCGATAACCCACGCCGTTCATCGCCAGCAGGCTGATGCGGCTCAGCGGGTTATCCGGGTCCTTGTTGGACAGCCACAGGTCAGCGCCGCAGATCGGCTTGATACCTGCGCCCATGGCGTTTTTGTAGAACTTGACCAGGGAGCACATGTTGTTCTGGTCGGTGACCGCCACCGCCGGCATGTTCATGCCCACCAGGGTCTTGACCAGCGGCTTGATCCGTACCAGGCCGTCGACCAGGGAGTATTCAGTGTGCAGGCGTAGATGAACGAATGAAGCCGGCATAGTGATCCTGTGCAATAACTTGGAAACGACAAGGCCCGGGATTGTACCGGGCCTGGAGCAAAACATCAGCCTCGCGACTACACCTCGCTGAAGCTCTCGCGCAGCTCATAAGCCTGGCGCACCGGGGCGAACGAGCGGCGGTGGATCGGTGTAGGACCGAGTCGCGCCAGGGCTTCCAGATGAACGGGCGTCGGATAGCCTTTATGGCCCCCCATGCCGTAGCCTGGGTAAACCAGATCGAAAGCCGCCATTTCGCGGTCGCGGCTGACCTTGGCCAGAATCGACGCTGCCGCAATCGCCGGCACCTTGCTGTCGCCCTGGACCACGGCCTCGGCGCGCATCGTCAGTTTGGGGCAACGGTTACCGTCAATCATCGCCAGCCTGGGCGTGATATGCAGCCCTTCAACCGCGCGCTGCATGGCAAGCATGGTGGCGTGCAGGATGTTCAACTCGTCGATTTCTTCGACTTCCGCCCGGGCGATATGCCAGCTCAAAGCCTTTTCACAGATCTCGTCATAGAGTTTTTCACGACGGGCTTCAGTGAGTTTTTTCGAGTCATTCAGGCCCAGGATCGGACGGCTCGGGTCGAGGATCACTGCCGCCGTTACGACCGCACCGCACAACGGGCCGCGTCCGACTTCGTCGACACCCGCCACCAGTTCGTGGGCTTGTGCAACCAGGCTGAAATCCAGGCCCATCTGCGTGCTCATAAGGCTTCCTGTTTATGGCCGATCAGCTCCAGCACGGCATCCGCCGCCTGGTTCGAGGCATCACGGCGCAAGGTGCGGTGAATAGCGTCGAAACCACGGGTCTGCTCGGCGCCGCCGTCAATCAAGGGTAGTAGAGTTTGCGCCAGCGCTTCGGGCGTAGCATCGTCCTGCAACAACTCCGGCACCAGCAACCGTTGGGCCAGCAGATTGGGCAATGAAATATACGGGCTCTTGACCATCCGCTTGAGAATCCAGAAAGTCAGCGGCGCCAGGCGATAGGCCACGACCATCGGACGCTTGTACAGCAGGGCTTCCAGGGTCGCGGTACCCGACGCGATCAATACGGCGTCGCAAGCGGCCAGGGCTAGATGGGACTGACCGTCGAGCAGGGTCAGCGGCAGGTTGCGTCCTTGCAGCAGTGTTTCAATTTGCGCGCGACGCTGCGGGCTGGCGCACGGCAGCACAAAACGAACGCCTGGCTTGAGCGCCTGCAGACGTTCGGCGGCATCAAAAAACAGGCTGCCCAGTCGTCCGACCTCGCCCCCCCGGCTACCCGGCATCAGTGCGACCAGCGGGCCGGCGACCAGCCCCAGTTCGGTACGCGCCGCGTCACGGTCAGCCTGCAAAGGAATGGCATCGGCCAGGGTATGGCCGACGAACCGCACCGGCACGCCCTTCTCTTCGTAGAATCTGGCCTCGAACGGCAGCAAGGTCAGCATCAAGTCGCAGCCTTCGCGAATCTTGAGCACACGCTTTTGCCGCCACGCCCATACGGACGGGCTGACATAGTGCACGGTCTTGATCCCGGCCTGGCGCAGCTTGAGTTCGATGTTGAGGGTGAAATCCGGGGCATCGATACCGATAAAGACGTCAGGTCTTTCGTCGATCAGCGTCTGGATCAGCAACTTGCGCCGCGCGAGCAATTCACGCAGGCGCCCCAGCACTTCGACCAACCCCATGACCGACAGGCGCTCCATCGGAAAGTAGGAGGTAAGGCCTTCAGCCTGCATCAAGGGGCCGCCGACGCCGATAAACTCGATGGCCGGGTGCCGGGCTTTCAGCGCCCGCATCAGGCCGGCGCCGAGAATATCGCCGGAAGCTTCCCCGGCGACCAATGCGATACGCAACTTGGCCATGATCAGCGGGTAATGCCGCGAGTCGACGCCTGGATCGAGTCACGAAACACCGCGACTTCCGGGAACGACGCTGCCGGCTCGGTCAGTTCGATCAGGGCCTGCTCAACCGTCAGCCCTTGACGGTAAACCGTCTTGTAGGCGCGGCGCAGGGCCTGGATTGCGTCGTCGCTGAAACCGCGACGGCGCATGCCTTCAAAATTCATGCTGCGCGCTTCGGCAGGGTTGCCAAACACCGTGACGAATGCAGGGACATCCTTGCCGATGGCGGTGCCCATGCCGGAAAAGCTGTGGGCGCCGATATGGCAGTATTGATGCACCAGGGTGAAACCGGACAGGATTGCCCAGTCATCCACATGCACATGCCCAGCCAACGCGGTGTTATTGACCAGGATGCAGTGGTTGCCAATCACGCTGTCGTGGCCGATATGCGCGTAGGCCATCACCAGGTTGTGATCACCCAGCGTGGTCTCGGCGCGGTCCTGCACGGTGCCACGGTGAATGGTCACGCCTTCACGGATGATGTTGTGGTCACCGATGACCAGCCGCGTTTCTTCACCCTTGTACTTCATGTCCGGGGTGTCTTCGCCTACCGAGGAAAACTGGTAGATACGATTGTGTTTGCCAATGCGGGTCGGACCCTTGAGGATCACGTGTGGCCCGATGACAGTCCCCTCGCCGATTTCCACACCTGCGCCGACGATCGACCAGGGGCCGACCTCAACGTCGGCGGCCAGTACGGCCGACGGATCGATGATTGCGCGAGGGTCAATCAAACTCATAGTTTGCGTTCCGCACAGATGATCTCGGCTGAGCACACCGGCTTGCCATCCACCGAAGCCTGGCATTCGAACTTCCAGATCTGGCGCTTGCAGCTGATGAACTTGGCTTCCAGGATCAACTGGTCACCCGGAGTGACCGGATTGCGGAAACGCAACTTGTCGGAACCCACGAAATAGTAAAGCGTGCCGTCGGCAGGCTTGAGGTCAAGCATTTTGAAACCAAGGATACCGGCAGCCTGGGCCATTGCTTCGATGATCAACACGCCCGGCATGATCGGATGCGCAGGAAAGTGACCATTGAAAAACGGTTCGTTGATGCTGACATTCTTGTAGGCACGAATGCGCTTTTCCTCAACATTGAGGTCCACTACACGATCCACCAGCAGGAACGGATAACGGTGAGGCAGGTATTCGCGAATCTCGTTGATGTCCATCATTTCGGGGGGAAGCCTGTAATAAAGATTGGGGGCGGGCGGACTAAAAGCACGCCCCGCTAGCAAATCAAGGAGGCAGTCTATCGGCTGTGCACACTTGATATGGAAATGGTATCAGCCTTCTGATGAAGCATCACCGCCAGGGGTCACGTCCCCAACACGCTTTTCCAGCTGTTTGAGACGTCGAGCCATGTCGTCGAGCTGTCTCAGACGCGCCGCACTCTTGCGCCATTCAGCTGCTGGCTGCATGGCGGTACCGGATGAATAAGACCCTGGCTCGGTAATCGAGTGAGTGACCATGGTCATGCCGGTGATATAGACGTTGTCGCAAATATCGATATGCCCCACCAGCCCTACGCCACCGGCGAGCATGCAATGCTTGCCGATCCTGGTGCTGCCGGAAATCCCCACGCAGGCCGCCATGGCGGTGTGGTCGCCAATCTGCACGTTGTGGGCGATCTGGATCTGGTTGTCGAGCTTCACGCCATTGCCAATCACGGTATCAGCCAGGGCCCCGCGATCGACCGCGGTATTGACACCGATTTCCACGTCGTCGCCGATCAATACACCGCCGACTTGAGCAACCTTGTGCCAAATACCTTTGGAGTTGGCAAAACCAAAACCTTCCCCTCCGATCACAGCGCCCGACTGAATGACCACCCTCTTACCGATACGCACATCGTGGTAAAGGCTCACACGGGGAGCCAGCCAGCCATCGACGCCGATTTCACAACGCGCACCGATAAAGCAATGCGCACCGATCGTCACACCAGCGGCAATGCGCGCCCCGCTCTCGATCACTGCAAATGCGCCAATGCTGGCCGCAGGATCAACCTGGGCATCGTCGGCGATGACCGCAGACGCATGAATGCCGGCACTGGCTTTAGGTTTCGGGTCGAACAGGTGCGACGCCTTGGCATACGCCAAGTAAGTATCGGCCACCACCAGCGCGTCCCCCGTAAACCCTTCAGCATCGGCTTCCGTCAGCAACACGGCGGCTGCCTGGCTATCGACCAAGTATTTACGGTATTTGGGGTTTGCAAGGAAGCTCAACTGAGCTGGGCCAGCCTCCTGCAAGGTGGCTAGCCCAGTAATTTCCTTCTCCTTGGAGCCACGCAAGGTGGCGCCCAGGAACTCGGCCAACTCGCCGAGCTTGATAGTCGCAGTCATGGTTTACTTCAGCTGGTTCATGCGCTCGATCACCTGGCGGGTGATGTCGTATTGAGGCTTGACGTCAATCACGGCGCCACGTTCGAACACCAGGTCAAAGGCACCCTTCTTGATGACTTCTTCCACGGCGCTGTCGAGCTTGGGCTTGAGCTGCTTGAGCATTTCGCGGTCGGCAACCGCCTTGGCTTCGTTCAGCTCCTTGGACTGGAACTGGTAGTCACGGGCCTTTTGCTTGAACTCAAGCTCCAGACGTTCGCGCTCGCCTTGCTGCATCTTGTCGCCACCGGCAACCAGACGGTCCTGAATGCCCTTGGCGCTGCTTTCCAGGGTTTTGAGCTTGGTCAGTTGCGGACCGAATTTCTTCTCGGCATCCACGGCGTAACGCTTGGCCGCGTCAGATTCCAGAAGGGCCATCTGATAGTTCAGCACGGCAATTTTCATTTCGGCGAAGGCCGGGGTGGTTACCAGCACAGTGGCCAGCAGGACCAATTGAGTCAACTTACGCACGATGTACTCCTACAGAATCCGTTGTCGTTATCTTAGGTCAGACGCTTAGAACGTCTGGCCAAGGGAGAATTGGAAAATCTGGGTTTCAGCGTTATCCGGTTTCTTGATCGGCATGGCCAGAGCAAAGCTCAATGGGCCCAGCGCGGTCACCCAGGTCACACCCACACCCACGGAGCTCGCCAGATTGCTGAGGCTCACGTCGTTGCATTGGGTGTTGGACCGCGAACCGTTCGGGTTGGTGATCTGTTCACATTTGGAGTCGAACACGTTACCCACATCCCAGAAGACCGAAGTACGCAGGGAACGCTGATCTTTCACGAATGGCAGCAGGAACAGAATTTCCGCACCGCCCTGGATCAGAACGTTACCGCCGAATGGCAGCGGCTTGTTGTCGGAGTCCACTCGCGTACCCTGGTTACCCGTAAAGGCCTCGCCACGGCTCGGCGTACCACGCGGACCCAGGGTGCTGTCCTTGAAGCCACGTACCGAGTTGAAGCCACCCGCGTAGTAGTTTTCATAGAACGGCAAGCCATCGGTCGAACCATAACCGTCGCCATAGCCCAGTTCGGTATGCAGGCGCATGGTGTAGTTGTCGCTCAACGGCTGGAACAACTGGCCGCGATAATCGAGTTTGAAGAACGACAGGTCGCTGCCCGGCGTGGTGACTTCCGCGGTCAGGCTCTGGGAATGGCCACGGGTTGCCAGTACACCTTTGTTCAGAGTCGACTCGGACCAGCCGGCAGACGCCTTGAAGTTCAGGAACTTGTCGCCCTCACGGCGGGTGAAGTCGAAGATCTCGTCCACGGTGTACACACCGGTCTTGATCTCATCCTGCTGCGCGGTCAGGCCGAAGGTGAGACGCGAGGTCTCGCTGATCGGGTAACCCACGTTCACACCGGCGCCGAGGCTGTCGATCGCGTAGCTTGCAACGTCAACGTCGAGGTCTTTGTAGTCGGTGGTGCGATAGAAGGCGTTGTAGCCCAGGCTCACACCGTCTGCAGTCCAGTAGGGGTCGGTATAGCCGAAGTTGTATCGGCTCTGGTATTCGCTTCGGGTCAGGCCGATGGAGACACGGTTACCGGTACCGAGGAAGTTGTTCTGGGTGATGGAACCGCCCAGGATCAAACCGGCGCTCTGTGCGAAACCGACGCTGGCGGTGATCGAGCCCGAGGCTTGTTCTTCAACGGCGTAGTTCACGTCGACCTGGTCATCCACACCCGGTACGGCCGGGGTTTCAACGTTGACTTCCTTGAAGAAGCCCAGGCGCTCGAGTCGGGTCTTGGACTGGTCGATCAGGTAAGTCGACGCCCAGCCACCTTCCATCTGACGCATTTCACGACGCAGCACTTCGTCCGAGGACTTGGTATTGCCACGGAAGTTGATGCGATTGACGTAGGCACGCTTGCCCGGATCGACGACGAACGTGATGTCCACGGTGTGGTCTTCATCGTTCGGGGTCGGCACGCCGTTGACGTTGGCGAAGGTGTAGCCTTCGTTACCCAGGCGACGGGTGATCAGCTCGGAGGTGGTGGTCATCAGCTTGCGCGAGAACACCTGGTCCTTCTGGACCAGCAACAGGGACTTGACCTGGTCTTCAGGCACTTTCAAGTCACCGCTGAGCTTGACGTCACGAACCTTGTACTTCTCGCCTTCGTTGACGTTGACAGTGATATAGACGTGCTTCTTGTCCGGGGTGATGGACACCTGGGTCGAAGCGATGTCCATATTGATGTAGCCACGGTCCAGGTAGTAGGAGCGCAGGCGTTCCAGGTCGCCGGACAATTTCTCACGGGCGTACTTGTCATCATTCTTGAAGAATGACAACCAGTTGGTGGTCTTCAGTTCGAACAGGCCGATCAGGTCTTCATCAGCGAACTTGGTGTTGCCCACCACGTTGATGTGCTGGATGGCCGCCACGGTGCCTTCGTTGATGTTGACCTTCAGGCCTACCCGGTTACGCGGCTGCGGAATCACTTCCGTGTCCACGCTCGCCGAGTAGCGGCCCTGGGCAACGTACTGGCGTTGCAGTTCGTTACGCACACCTTCAAGGGTGGCGCGCTGGAAGATCTCGCCCTCGGCCAGGCCCGACTGCTTCAACCCTTTCATCAGGTCTTCAGTGGAGATGGCCTTGTTGCCCTCGATCGTGATACTCGCGACCGAAGGCCGCTCGACGACGGTGATGACCAGGACATTGCCTTCGCGACCCAGTTGGATATCTTGAAAGAACCCGGTTTTGAACAGCGCACGAGTGGACTCCACCAGGCGACGATCATCAGCCTGTTCCCCGACGTTCAACGGCAAGGCACCAAAGACGCTACCCGCGGAAACCCGCTGGAGGCCGTTGACGCGAATATCGGAGATGGTGAAGGACTCGGCGTGAACTTCGGCGATC
>Ga0105246_10001647_pt1 | contig 13311 bp, 15 predicted proteins | sample KBSM64metaG_FD_99694 | JGI IMG/M metagenome (GOLD analysis project Ga0105246, IMG submission 99694) | Miscanthus rhizosphere microbial communities from Kellogg Biological Station, Michigan, USA - KBS M6-4 metaG | ecosystem: Host-associated > Plants > Roots > Rhizosphere > Soil | place...
CCTTCTGCGGCTACTACAAGAGTCCCGAACAGAACGCCCAGGCCTTCGATAACGAGGGTTACTACTACTCCGGTGACCTGGTGCAAATGACACCCGGCGGTGACCTGCGCGTCGTCGGCCGGGTCAAGGACCAGATCAACCGGGGTGGCGAAAAAGTCGCTTCCGAAGAGATCGAAAACCTCATCGTGTTGCACCCCGACGTCACCCACGCCGGTCTGGTCGCCATGCCCGACGCCGCACTGGGGGAAAAGAGCTGCGCCTTCGTCGTCTCGTGCAACCCCAACCTCAAGCCGCCCGCCCTGCGTCGCCACCTCATGGAGCTGGGCATCGCCGAATACAAACTGCCCGACCGCATCCGGCTGATCGACACCATGCCGCTCACCGCCGTGGGCAAGATCGATAAGAAACAGCTGCGCCAACTGCTGACGGCAGAAATCACCCGCGCCTGGCTGAAAACCCGCGTGCTGCAATTGATCGAAGACGGCGAAGCACTGGACCCCGAGGAAAATCTGATTTTCTACGGCCTCGACTCCCTGCAAGTGATGAAACTCGCCGCCGAACTCAAGGCGCGTGGAATCGCCGTCACCTTTGAAGAGCTGGCCGACTCGCCCACGCTCGCCAGTTGGTGGTCGCTGGTGGACACGCGGCAAAAAGCGGCCTGAGCGGGCCGCTTCGCCCAGTCGATTTAAAAGGAGTTAGAGATGACGTTATCCACGGCCGACCAAAGCAGGCTTGAACACTTCTGGCAGCACTGCGTGACCCATCAGTACTTCAACATCGGCTACCCCGAATCCGCCGATTTCGATTACTCCCAGTTGCACCGTTTCCTGCAGTTTTCGATCAACAATTGCGGGGACTGGAACGAGTACAGCAACTATGTGCTGAACTCGTTCGACTTTGAAAAGGACGTGATGACGTACTTCTCCGAGCTGTTCGACATTGCGCTCGAAGACAGCTGGGGCTACGTCACCAATGGCGGCACCGAAGGCAATATGTTCGGCTGCTACCTGGCCCGCGAACTGTTCCCTGACGGCACCCTGTATTACTCCAGGGACACCCACTACTCGGTGGCCAAGATCGTCAAGCTGCTGCGCATCAAATGCCGCGCCGTCGAATCCCTGCCCAACGGCGAGATCGACTACGACGACCTGATGCTCAAGATCGCCGACGACCAGGAGCGTCACCCGATCATCTTCGCCAATATCGGCACGACGATGCGTGGCGCGGTGGACAACATTGCGACCATCCAGCAACGGCTGCAACTGGCGGGCATTGCCCGGCGTGACTACTACCTGCATGCCGACGCGGCGCTGAGCGGGATGATCCTGCCCTTCGTCGACCACCCGCAACCCTTCACGTTTGCCGACGGCATCGATTCGATCTGCGTGTCCGGGCACAAGATGATTGGTTCGCCGATCCCGTGCGGCATCGTGGTCGCCAAGCGCAAGAACGTGGCGCGCATCTGCGTGGAAGTCGACTACATCCTGGCCCATGACAAAACCATCAGCGGCTCACGCAATGGTCACACGCCGCTGATGATGTGGGCGGCACTGCGCAGCCACTCGTTCGCCGACTGGCGCCAGCGTGTCCGCCACTGTCTGGACCAGGCGCAATATGCCGTGGATCGCTTCCAGGCAGCCGGCATCGATGCATGGCGCAACGAGAACTCCATCACGGTGGTGTTTCCCTGCCCGTCGGAAAGCATTGCGAAAAAGTATTGCCTGGCCATCTCCGGTGGCACCGCGCACTTGATCACCACGCCCCATCATCACGACAACTGCATGATCGACGCCTTGATTGATGAGGTCATCGCCGAGCGTGACAGCAACGCCTGGGGCACTGGCGTCGCCCGTACTCATCAAGGTGCCCATGAACAGCCCCCCGCCGCTGCCCGGCTGGCGTGCCCACGCTTCGACGTCATCTGAAACCGAACCCTTTATTAGAGACAAACACTATGTCGCCACTGAAAACCCCCGAGGCGTGCGAAAGCCTCACCGACATCCGCGCGGGCATCGACTTTTTCGACCGTCAGATCCTGGAGGCACTGCAACAACGCTTGGGTTACGTGAAGGCCGCCGTGCGCTTCAAGGCCAACGAACAAGCGATCCCCGCGCCGGAACGGGTGGCGGCGATGCTGCAGGACCGCCGCGAGTGGGCCGTCGACACTGGATTCGATGTGGATTTTGTGGAAAAACTCTACGAGCACATCATTTATTGGAACATCCAACAGCAAATCTCACATTGGCGAGCGCTTTATCCGCAGCGAAGTATGGAAAACGCTGGCTAAAGCATCGAAAGGCCCGCGCATTCAGGTCCATCCGCCAGGGTGGACTTGACCCCCACGTATCACACATTTTCATGGCCAGTTTGAGGCGGGTTGCACACTGCTCCAACATGCAACGCCGCCTCTACCGCCTGCTATATCGCGAAAATAGCTTCAATTTCGATATTCAGTTCCGGGGAAAACAATTTGGAAACCTCGACCAGGGAGCTGGCAGGGAGATGCCCATCATAGTGCTGCGCCAGCACCTTGCGCAGTTCGCCGGCCTGGCTGAAGTCGGTGATGAAGATAGTCACTTTCAAGAGTGCAGACATATCGGTGCCCTCCTCGACTGCAACCGTTTTAATCTGCTGCAAAATAGCATTGGCCTGTTTTTCAAGACTTTGCCCTTGAGCCTCAGTGCCGAATGCAGTAAAGCCTGACAGATAGAGCGTGTGGCCATTTTTTACTGAATGCGAATAGGGCCCCACTGCGGGAGGAAGTGCCGGGTAATTTTTACGTTCGATATTAGCGCTTGGCATATGAGTAAGTCCGAATATTAGTGCATGGGTGATTGGGAGTTTATGAATTAAAGTACGTGGCCAGGTGATTTTCAAGTTAGCCATGTTCTCAAAGTCCGGCAAAAGACAATAGTCACGTTTCTGCACGATTACTGCCTGATCCTCTACGCGTGGAATTTTCCAACACGCTGCGCTTTCTGCATGTGTCATAATTTCGTATGACAATGTGTAAATATGGGTCTTACCCCACTGTGCCTGCAAAGGAGGCCCTAATTGGCGGAAAACTATCGTTTTGCGGCTGAAGATGGCCGAGTGGCGCTCAGGGATATGATTCGTGGGCTTCTCCCTGAGGAGGGCCGCTTCCCAACCCCTATCGAGGGTTTTACGCTGCACCGCTATGACCATTCAGATACGGCAAAACCCCACTTCTACAAGCCGATACTTATTATCGCAGTACAGGGGAGGAAGTGGGTTCGTATGGGTATCAATGATATTTCATTCGGGGAGTACACATGTTTTATCGCCGGCGTGAACATGCCCGTCTCCAGTTGCCTCCTGGAAGCGACTTCCGAGATGCCCTACCTGTCAGTTTCCCTGGATCTGGACAGGCCTTTGATAGCTGCATTAGCTGCTAAAATTCCACCGCCGACTGAATATAATCACGACATTGCAGTTGGCGCAGCGGTACAAGAACTCAGCCCGGAATTGCTTGATGCTTTTTTTAAGAATGCTTGAATTACTCGATAAGCCAGAGCACGCCAAGGCATTAGGAGCGCTAATATCGCAAGAAATTCACTACCGACTGCTCACAACACCCTTTGGACATCAACTTCGACTTTTGAATACAGTCGGTTCTCAAAACAATAAAATTGACCAGGCGATCATGTGGCTGCGGGAAAATTACCGGGAAACGTTGCAGGTAGATAAATTGGCCGGGACATTGAATATGGCGCCTTCCACTTTATATAAGTATTTAAAAAAATAACGACACTCAGCCCTTTGCAATATCAGAAGCGTCTGCGTTTGGATGAGGCGCAACGCCTGATGCTGGTTGAAGATTGCGATGTTACAGAAGCGGCCTTAATGGTCGGCTATGAAAGTGCCAATCAATTTGGTCGAGAATATAAGCGGCTGTTTGGCGAGCCGCCCAGAAAGAATGTCGTCAACATCAAGACCGGTAGGCAGTAGCCGCTTGGAGCCGCGATTTTGATGCCCCTGCGGATCAGATCAGGTTGAACCTCTGTCACTCAGGCGGACTCCCAAACCTGAATCCAGGAGAAACATATGAGCCAAACAGCTTTGGTCGTCGGCGCCAGCGGCATCGTCGGCAGCGCCATCACTCAGTTATTAATCGACAACAACTGGCAGGTCGCCGCGCTGTCCAGGCACCCATCGCAAGCGCCAGGCGTGATCCCTGTGGCGGCAGACCTTCAGGATCCTGCTTCGCTGGAACAGGCGCTCGCGGGTTTGAAGCCCACGCATGTGTTCATTACGACATGGTCACGGCAAGCCACCGAAGCCGAGAACATTCGTGTCAATGCGGCCATGGTTCGCAACGTGCTGGCCGCCATTCGTCCAGCCAGGAGCGTTGAACACGTAGCGCTGGTCACGGGGCTGAAACACTACCTCGGCCCATTCGAAGCCTATGGTAACGGCAGCCTTCCGCAAACACCGTTCCGCGAGGATCAGGGTCGTCTGGACATCGAAAATTTCTACTACGCCCAGGAAGACGAACTCTTCGCCGCAGCTGAAGAGGACGGCTTTACCTGGAGCGTTCATCGCCCGCATACGGTCACCGGGGTTGCCGTAGGCAACGCGATGAACATGGCCACCACCCTCGCTGTCTATGCCTCGATCTGCAAACAGACCCATCGCCCTTTTGTATTTCCCGGATCAACAGTGCAGTGGGACAGCCTCACCGACATGACGGATGCCCGGCAGTTGGCCAAACAACAATTGTGGGCGGCCACTACGCCGGCTGCGGCCAATCAGGCATTCAACGTCACGAATGGCGATGTCTTTCGTTGGAAATGGATGTGGAGCCGAATTGCCGAATACTTCGACGTGCCTGCCGCCGATTATCCCGCTTCACCCTCCCCCCTTGCCAAACAGATGGCTGACGACCAGGCCGTATGGACGCAAATGGTCGCGCAATTCGGGCTTAAGGAATCCGATATCGGTCGGCTGATATCCCCATGGCATACCGATGCAGACTTGGGTCGACCCATTGAAGTGGTCACGGACATGTCGAAAAGCCGTGCCATGGGCTTCACCGCCTACCAGGCGAGCGATCAGGCATTTTTCGACGTGTTCGACAAACTACGCGAGACACGCTTGATACCCTAGGCTGTTCCTGAGACGCCAGGCCGATTGTTGCCTTTCACGGCAGGCATCAATCGGCCAGAAGTGCCCAGCGTTCGTGATCACACCAGACTCCGCCGATCTGAAGGTATTTCGCAGAAAACCCCTCTTTCGTAAATCCGAGACGTTTGACCAGCGCTATTGATCGCACATTTTCAGGTTGAATATTGGCTTCGATACGGTGAAGCCCTAATTCCTCAAAGGCATACCTCGTTGTCAACTCCACTGCCTGGGACATTCTTCCAGTCCCGGCAAACGAAGCCATGCCCCAGTAACTGAGATAGGCGTTTTGAAATCCTTTATAGAAGATCTGGCTTAGATGGGTGACTCCCACAATGTGCCCGGATTCTCTATCGCGGGCCACCAGCCCAACGCTTGCGCCCGTGATGTGTGCCGAATACCACTCCTCGAACCCCGAAGCGGTCGTGAACGGCTGTACCCAGCGGCCATGATATTCAAGGCTTTCCCGATTCGCGTGGAGAAGCTCGTCCCTATCTTTGCGCGTGACCCGGGCAAGCCTGACGTTTGACATTTCCATAGCTGCACCTCTTCTTACCTTTTGCCCTGGGCTACAGCTCCAATGAGAGTCGAAAACATCTCTTCTGCCTCGGCAACAGAGCAATTTCCACGTGTAACGGCGCATGTCAGCGCGTCTCCCGCCGCAACCAGTGCCGCGCAGGCCAATGCCAGCGATTCCAGGCGAACGCTTGAATGAGGCCGTAGGACTTCCACGAACATCTCGATCACCGCGTCAACCAACTCTTGGTACACGCCTGCTTTCTCATCGCTTCCTGCAAGCGCCGCGCCGACAGCATGAAATTCGTCACCCTGATCGGTTCCGCAGGCCAGATAGGCTTTAGCCAAAGCCAATACAGTGTCTTTCGCCGGTCGATTTTCCTGAGCCATAAGCGTGCGAAACGCGGTAATACGTTCGGTGTCTATCCAACGATAGAGGTCAATCAAAAGACCGGTTCTGGTCTCGAAATGCTCGTAGGTCACAGGCTTTGAAACGCCTGCGCGCACTGCCAGGTGGCCCAGCGTCAGTCGATCCGCACCTTCCTCCCGAACGATCACACGCGCCGTTTCGAGCAGTTGCTGACGCCGCTCGGGCTTCGGCAGACGACCTGAGGTCCTCTTGTCGGCGACGATCTTTGTGTTTTTCACTTGCATACCTACAACCTACTATCTGTAAAGTTAGTGGAGCACAGGTGTTGAGACGTTACAAGCGTCTGGAAGAATGCAAGGTAGGGGTTGAGGCCTTGATCAGCGTGCAGACGTTTTTTCGAGCACAGAATTTGGCCAGGTTGCCTCTGCAATACGCATGAAATTATTGCCGTAGATCGCTTGGATATCCGCATCTGAATAACCCAAGCGCGTCAATTTCTGTGCGACCTCACCCAGCGTCTCGGGCTGCAACTGAACATGTCCGTTCATCTGGCCATAGTGCTCAATCGGCCACCAGTCGTTCTCGTCTTCACCTTCCGGCAAATCTTTGTGCTCGGGGTACAACTCGGTATCCAAACCTATGCCGATATGGCTTGTCCCGATGCGCTCTGCCAGATAGTCGATTTGTCGAACGTAAGCGTCTACGGAGGCCGATGGGTCGCCCAGGAATATGCCTAGGCCTGTAAGTCCGATGACGCCACCTTGAGCCGCACAGGCGAATATTTGTTCGTCATCGATTGTTCGCGGGTGATCAAAAACCGCTTTAACGTTGGTGTGGGAGAAAATCGCGGGGCGCTGTGACATTTCCATAATTTCAAGACTTGAGCGTTTGCTGGCGTGCGAACAGTCAATAACAATTCCCGCTGTATTAATACTCTGAACGACCTTGCGTCCCAGGGTGGTCAATCCGCTACCTGCGCCATGGCAGCCGCCAGCACAACTGTTGTCGCGGTTGTAGGCAAGCAACATTTGGCGAACCCCCAGGCTTGCGAACAGCGCCACCATCGCAGGGTCCTGCCGCAGCATATTGGAACCTTCGAGGTCAAAGGAGACCGCAAGCTTTCGAGACGTGTGCGCATGGTAGATATCGTCAACGCTGGCGACCAGGACAAAGTCTTCAGGGTGTTGAGCGAGCCAGCTCCTGAAACCCGCAAGCGTTCGCATCACGGTTTCAAACGGGGTCATGTCCATGCCCACGTTGATCGACACATGATGAAAGCCGGCTTCTCGGTACCTGTTCAGGCGCGACATATCCTGTCCGGGAATCAATGGCAGGCACGCATGGGCCTCCCATTGAATCGCCGGGGCCTTACTGACTCCTGATGGGTCAAGCTTCATCATTTAAACCCCGTCCAATCGGTTCGCTGTCCACTCGTGCGCCAATCATGCCATGGCGCACTTCGCAATCTGAGCATCCTGCACATGCAACCCATTACATCTGCGAACTGTTAACGCTATCCCGGGCTACCGTCTACAAGTATTTACGACGTTCCAGGGCAGCCACTGGCGCTCAACAAAACTGATGACTTGAGGGCGAACCTGGCAATTCATCGGTCCCCTCCTCCACCCGTAAGCGCGAGCTGGCCCGCGAAGAATCTCGGAGCGCCGCGTGAGACCAGCGTCGCGGCGTTATCGTTGACGTTCTTCGCGAGCCAGTTCGCGCCTACAACGGGGTTGCGTTGGTCATCGCAGGTTCTTGTCCAGGAACGCCCGTATCACCGGGATGATCTCCTTGGCATGGGTTTCCAGCGCAAAGTGCCCGGTGTCATAAAAACGAATATCCGCCTTGGGAATATCGCGCTTCCACGCCTCGGCGCCGGCCGGCAGGAAGAATGGGTCGTTCTTTCCCCAGACCGCGAGCAGCGGTGGCTGGTACTGGCGGAAGTACGCCTGGAAGGCCGGGTACATCGCTACGTTGGAGGCATAGTCCAGCAACAGGTCGAGCTGGATGTCGGCATTGCCAGGCCGGGATACCTGCAGCCCTTCCAGGGTGTAGCCATCGGGTGAAACCGCGCTTTGGTCGGCCACGCCTTCCAGGTACTGCCACTTGATCGAGGCGGGGGTTGGGAAGTCGTGCAGGGCCTCACGGTTTTGTTGGGTCGGGGCCTGCCAGTAGCGTTGGATGGGGGCCCATCCTTTGCCCAGGCCTTCTTCGTACGCGTTGCCGTTTTGGGAAATGATCGCGGTCACCCGCTCCGGATGGGCGCTGGCCATGCGCCAGCCCACGGGGGCGCCGTAGTCGTGGACCATCAGCGCGTATTTATCGAGTTTGAGCTGTTCGGTGAACTGGCCGATGGTCTTGGCCAGTTGGCTGAAGGTGTAGGCGTATTCGCCGCGTGGAGGGGCTTGGGTGAAGCCGAAGGCCGGCAGGTCTGGCGCGATGACGTGATAGCGGTCGGCAAGCTCGGGCATGAGTTCGCGGAACATGAAGGATGAACCGGCGAAGCCGTGCAGCAGCAACACGGTCGGCGCGCTGGGGTCGCCGGCCTCGCGGTAGAACACCTTGACGTCACCGACCTGCTCATAGCGGTAATGCACTGTGTTGTCGGCATGGACAGCGCCGCTCATCAGCAAGGAGGCGGCGAGCCCGGCAGCGGCCAGGGAGGCGTTGGATGGAGTCATGATGTGGCTTCCTGTGTAACCGTTAAAGTTGGTGTTTGAAGGTTATTACCAGATTTGGTAACCTGTCAAACATAATTTATTGGTTACAGGCTGCCCCATGAATCCGAACAGCACTGCCTCAGGCGCACTTTTTCTGGCTGACAACCTTGCCCTCGATTTCATTAACTCCGAGTACGGGGTGGGTGATCAGCGCCATGACTGCTTCGTCGATGATCACAGCGTCATGAGTTGGCTGACGCAAGCGGGGCTGTTGTCCGAGCACGTTGAACTGCAGGCTCCGAGTGGGCTGCTGGCGCTCGCGCGCACGCTTCGCGCGAGTTCAAGGGCGGTGGTGAATGCCGCAATGACAGGCGTTCCCGTCGATCCTGCGGTGATCAACCAGGTGCTTGAAGCGGGGCAGCCGGTAAATCGGCTGGAATGGGCACAGGAGAAGAAGGCATTTCGAGCGGCCACTTATCCTCGGGACAGCAGTCCGGCCAGCTTGCTTGGGCCGGTGGCCGAGGCGCTGGTGGGCCTGGTCACTCACGATAAGTTTGAATACGTCCGGCAGTGCGAGGCTCACGACTGCGTGCTGCTGTTCCATGACCTGAGCAAATCACACCGCCGCCGCTGGTGCAGCATGGCGACCTGCGGCAACCGGATGAAAGTGGCGGCGTTTCGTTCCAGGAATAAACCTTGATCGTTCTTGCCGCCCGTATCCGGCGAAGGCGGTGCGCGCGCCATGAATGGTCGCACCCCTTTTCTTATTGATGAGTGTCCGCTTCCTCAGCCGGATAAAACTCGCCCTCCTTGCCGATTTCTTTCAGGCGTTCGCGCACAATTGCCTCAATGCTGGCGACGGCGGCTTGATCGTCAGGGTTGACCAACTGCAAGCACAGGCGTCGGATATTCTGATCGTGGGTGCCCTCGCTCATCATCTCGTGGGTGAAGGCCTGTTCGCCACGCCACAGGCACAGCTGGGTATGCGTCCCGCCGAGCCATATTTCGTTGATGGGTCCAAGGTCGGTAGTGGCCAGTTTATCGGCGGTGATTGTCTTATCCATTGCGCTGTACCTTAGCCATGAGTAGATACAGGTAGACTTACAGGCAGAGTGGGTCGTTCCAAATGACATGTCGGATCCAGATCTGCATGATTTGAGCTAGGCTCCAGCGGCCCCCTGACGGCCCCCGGGCTGGCGCCCACTAGGCAGATTTTCTATCGCGCAAACCACCTGCCTCGTCGCCTCCTCGATCGATCCCTCATTGCGGCATAAAACCCAGCCGTGATCGGCAACCGCGCGTTCGAACGCATGGGTGCAGGCGGCATGGTCTTCCAGCGTGTGCAGCACCGTGCTGTTCAGCCCACGCCGGCGCGCCGCTGCCCTCGCCCATGAGATGTGCGCGTCGGTGACAACCCCGACATGCAGGTCCGGCACCTGCACCTGACGGTCGAGGTTCAGCTGTAAAATCTGCGCAAACGGAATCAGCCGGCGAAAGGCCGCGTCGGAGGGATACCAGCGGTCGATCAGGATGATGCTGTCAGAGGGCTGTTCAGGCAGCACGTGCCTGGAAATCCAGCCACGGCTGTCGGCAAACCGCTCACACACCGCCCACTCCAGCGCCGGGTTGGGATGTCGCACTAGTTGGTTGACCAGCCCCATGGTTTCACCCCGGTGGGGATCGCTGTTTTTTTCGCACAGCCTGACGACCTTTTTATGATTGGCCCTCAGCGCTGCCGTCACCGCCTCCAGCAGCGTGGTCTTGCCGGTACCCTTGGGCCCGTCCAGCGAAATGAACAGCGGGCGACTCATAGCTCCCTTGCCATCCTGTTGCCAAACGCCAAGCATAGCATCGCGACTGGTTTATCCCGCCAGCCCTTTCGGGCTTTCCGGCAACTCGGTCTCGAACCTCAACGCCCATGCCGCGATCAGACGCTGCGGGGTCTGGCAGGTTTTGCGCTTGAGTACGAAATTGCGGCACTTTTGCGCAAACTGTTGGCGGTCTTGCACCATGTCCAACTGCATCTGTGCCAGCTCCCGCTCGCGACAGCGCTCAACCTGTTCGATCTCCATCCTGGCTTTACGGGTGCGTGCAAGCAGGTATCGCTCATCGGTCAGCACGCTGCCGGCTTGTTGCGCGAGCCACAGGCCGAAGGCGTGTGGGCAACGGGGGCCGATGTCCTGGATCATTCCATAGTGCCGGGCCTGGAGGGCACTGATGGGCAGGCATTCTTCGGTAAGCCTGTGCGCGACTTCACTGCCGACGGCCCGTGGCAGGCTGTAGGTCCAGTATTCGGAACCGTACAGTCCCATGCTTTTGTAATGGGGGTTCAGCACCACGCCTTCGCGTGCCAATACGATATCGGCAGCCAGCGCAAGCATGACGCCGCCTGCGCCCGCACTGCCGGTCAGGCCGCTGATCACCAGTTGCCTGGCGGTCAGAAGCGCCTGGCAGACATCGTCGATGGCTTGAATGTTGGCCCAGGCTTCCAGCCCCGGCACCTCGGCAGCCTGAATGACGTTAAGGTGAACCCCATTGGAAAAACTGCCGCGACCGCCCTTGATCAACAACACCTGGGTGTCTCGCCCCTTGGCCCACTCCAACGCAGCCACCAGCCGCCGGCATTGTTCAGTGCTCATCGCACCGTTGTAAAACTCAAACGTCAGTTCGCCGACGTGACCAAACTCCCGGTAGCGAATCGGTTGATAGGCCTGCGGATTGAACGCCTGGCGGGCGATGGTGCTATCGAGCACCGGAATACCGAGCAGGCCGTCGGCCAGAACATGCCGCGCCGGCCGCTTGAAAGTCTCTTCCCCTGGCTGGGCCTTGCGTTTGAGCGAGCCGATCCAGACGCTGTGATCCCCGGCAGCCACCAGTACGGCGTCGTCCTGTACCGCAAGGATTTGCCCCGGCGTCCCCTGGCGTGAGTCCAGGTGCGCGTCGTACAGGTAATATTGCCCGCCCTGGAGGCTGGCCAACACACCGGGCTGGCCATCGGCGGCGTCGATGCTGCGCTTGATGAAGGTTGCGCAATCGAACCAACTGAAGGTGCGGTCAGCCTGGGTCATGTTCGGCTGCAAACGCCCGACAACGTCGGCTCGCGTGTAGTCGAGCGGCACAGGCACGAAACCCTTGGCGAACTTTTCCACTACGTCGCGGATGCACACCATCGCGGCGTCACTCACCGCACCGTTGTACAACTCGGATTTGCGCACATCGGCGGGCATGTCGAACTCACAGGTCGACCAGACCGGCCCGGCATCCATTTCCTCGACCGCCTGCAGCGCCGTGACGCCCCAGCGGCCGACCTGCCGGGTGATGGCCCAGTCCAGCGCACTGGCGCCACGGTCGCCGACAATGCCCGGATGGATGATCACCACCGGGCGCTGCGGATTGCCCCACAGTTGCCGGGGCACACGGTCCTTCAGAAACGGGCAGATCACCAGGTCCGCGCCTGAGTCTTCGACCTGCCGACACACCGTGGCTTCATCCGTGAACACGACAACACTGGGGTCATGACCCGCCTGGCGCAAATCCAGCCAGGCCCGCTGGGTCAATCCGTTGAATGCCGATGATAATAAAAGGATCTTCACTGATCGCATGGCTGACTCGTCCTTGAGATGCGCGACCAGGGACGCGCGTTGAACCGTCCCTGGTCTTGAATGGAGACCTGATGTTACAGAGTGGGCCGGCAAGGACACCTGATCAGGATCAATGATGAGCCTCGCTGGTAACTATATGGTTGGGTATTCTGCAAGGCTTGCGTCCCTCGCTGCAGCCCCATATCGAGTCGGGAGAACTGATTGAGATTTTGCCGGTTAGCCAGGCCACTGCTCCCGCATTGCTGAACTCAGTCTATCGGACCGATGTTGATCGTGCGATCGGCGCCCAGCCCCTCGACCTTGGCGAGGACTTCGCTGGGCGTGCGCGCGGAAAACGTCAGCACATAGCCCATGCCGCTGCCGTCCTCTTCCACCGAGGTGACCCACAACTCGACCTCGTCCGCCGCCAGGCCTATGGCGTTGCCAATGGAGCGGTTGCGTGCTTCTGGATCGGTGTTGCCCACTGGGTAATCGTTCATCTGCAAACCTCCTGGTGCCTGTTAAGACGCTCTTTCACCATAGACGGCCGATGTTGTGCAGGGTTCGTTTTTTTGCCGCGCCAGACGCGCATCTACCGCTCATCACCCGCACCGCGTATTTTTTTAAAACTCGTGGGTTTTGGCTGATCAAAGCCAGGTGTGGACCGTCCAATCATGACTGATGGTCGGAGGACTCATGAACCACGCCACCCCGGATTTGCCCTGCGCCTGCCCAGGCTGCATGTGCCAGGTGAGCGACGCCGCCCACCATCAACGCGACGGTAAAGCCTACTGCAGCCAGGCATGCGCCGACCGGCATCCAGGCGGGTGGGAGGGGGCTTGCCCCCGATTGCAGTGTGTCAGCTTGCACATCGGTGCCTGACTGACTGCTATCGGAGCATAGGTAACTACACAACTTTCCAGACCGTAGCAGCCAACGGTAACCACGATGCGAAGCGAGTCGCTCTTGATCTTGATCTGCTTTTGATCTTGATCTCAGGCGCCCCGTTAAACCACGCTGGCCGAACGCAGGCTTGAATCCG
>Ga0105246_10001648_pt1 | contig 13310 bp, 13 predicted proteins | sample KBSM64metaG_FD_99694 | JGI IMG/M metagenome (GOLD analysis project Ga0105246, IMG submission 99694) | Miscanthus rhizosphere microbial communities from Kellogg Biological Station, Michigan, USA - KBS M6-4 metaG | ecosystem: Host-associated > Plants > Roots > Rhizosphere > Soil | place...
AACCAGCTGAGCTAAGGGTCCAGAATTATGTATATATCGGTGGCTGAAATTTAAATCACACCACCAAGTCTCCACAGAACTTTCATACAAGCTGAAAACTGTATGATTACATGGTTGAGTCACTGCGAGATATATCGATTAAGAAATGTAAGATAAATTTACCATATAAAAAAGAAAAGTGTCAATTGTATTTTTACTTTTCTTAAAGTCAAACTTCCATCAGTAAACTTTTCCTCATTTCTCAATGATGGTGAGCTCTCGTCTATTTTACATTTACTGAAGTCTATCTTTTTTATTTTCAAATCTTAAAAAATACCTTACTGCAAGCGAATAATTATATAAATCCATTTTGTTTTTTCGATATATAATAATCCCCCACTACGCAAAACAAAAAGTGACCTGCACTTGTTTTCTCTCTTTGTTTTACCGTCGGACGGGGCAGGAAAAAGGATCTGATCGCTTCTATGCATAGCCAGTTGCCCTCTCCTACCTAAAAGAAAGGTTTTATGTCAAGGTTTCAATTTATATTGATATAGCAAAAAGTCCTTTATAGCTCCCACTTACTGGGGTATCAATCTTACTTCACACGATATAACTTGTGGTTCTCTAGATTCGTACGTTACAATAATTTTATGCATCAATCTATCATACATATAGCAAAGGAAGTGAATAGATGTCCGTATTTATGCAGCTAGTAAAAAGTTTATATTCGCCAAAAGACATGGCACTTTTTCGTTTTCAAAAAATCGGGAAAACGATTCTGTATATCACGTTATTGTGTTTAATTGCAACAATCCCAAAAACTTTTACATTTGAGAAAAAAGATATTAAAGATATTATATCAGCCATTGATAGCATTTATCCTATTCTCATGCTTGTTGTAGGAATAGGCATTTACTTGTTCCAATTATTCATTTCATTCCTAGGGGTAACAATTTTAGCCTTTATTGGTTCTGCAATGAGCGATCAGCGGAAGTTATCTTACACACAAATTTGGACATTAACAGCTTACAGCTATACAATTCCAACAATTTTATTTATGATTATGGATTTATTAAAAATAAATGTACCATGGTCATTCCTTTTATACACTGCAATCATTTTAATTGTTCTGTACTTAACCATTAAAGAAATACCAAAACCTAAAGAAAAACACGAACTATAAAAATGCCATTTTGGCATTTTTTTTTTGGACAAGCATATATTTCCTAACAAAGGAGTGAGGAATATGAAAAGACTTGGTACACTCTTACTTGTGCTTGTTCTCGGTTACGTGTTTTATTACGATATAAAAATTGGCACTTTACCAATGTTAAGTTCATACAAAAAACCAACAGCTGCCCAAACTGTAAAAAAAGAAAATGTTGATACAAAATCCAAAAAAGAAACGGATGCACAATATAAAGCGATTGAAGTAAAAACAGGAGATACTGTTTTATCCATTACAGAAGCGATTAACAAGAAAAAAGTTCCTTCTATTGAAAAAGTAATCGATGATTTTAAACAATTAAATAAAAATACATCTTCTACAAAAATTCAGATTGGAAAATCTTACAAATTTCCGTTATATCAATGAACCACCACTTAATCCTTGTCAATTACATAAAGGCGCTGATACAATAGTAAAAGTGAAACCGAGCATATAGGTTTCTATCGCTCCATATCACATATACTATATTTGATATGAGGCAACAAAATAAGAAACTTCTTTTATAAGGAGAGCGATCTATTCGTGAATGAAATGACTCATCGTACAAAAACACGTCCTGTTAAAGTCGGTAATTTAACAATTGGCGGTAATAATGAATTAATTATACAAAGTATGACAACAACAAAAACGCATGATGTAGAAGCTACAGTTGCTGAAATTAAACGTTTAGAAGAAGCGGGTTGTCAAATTGTCCGCGTTGCTGTTCCAGACGAACGCGCAGCAAATGCTATTGCTGATATTAAAAAACAAATTAACATCCCACTTGTTGCTGATATTCACTTTGATTATCGTCTTGCTTTAAAAGCAATTGAAGGCGGCATTGATAAAGTACGTATCAATCCAGGAAACATTGGGCGTCGCCATAAAGTAGAAGCTGTTGTAACTGCTGCAAAAGAACGCGGTATTCCAATTCGTATTGGTGTAAATGCTGGTTCATTAGAGCGCCATATTTTAGAAAAGTACGGCTATCCTACTGCAGATGGTATGGTTGAAAGCGCACTGCATCATATTAAAATTTTAGAGGATTTAGATTTCCACGATATCATCGTATCCATGAAAGCCTCTGATGTTAACTTAGCAATCGAAGCTTATGAGAAAGCAGCTCGTGCCTTTGATTATCCATTACATTTAGGCATTACAGAATCTGGAACACTATTTGCTGGAACGGTAAAAAGTGCTGCTGGCCTTGGAGCAATCTTAAGTAAAGGTCTCGGAAATACACTTCGTATTTCATTAAGTGCTGATCCTGTTGAAGAAGTAAAAGTTGCTCGTGAACTTTTAAAATCATTCGGTCTTGCATCGAATGCTGCAACACTTATTTCTTGTCCAACTTGCGGTCGTATTGAAATTGACCTTATCAGTATTGCAAATGAAGTAGAAGAATATATCTCTACGCTGAAAGTACCAATCAAAGTTGCTGTACTTGGATGTGCCGTAAACGGACCTGGTGAAGCTCGTGAAGCTGATATCGGTATTGCCGGTGCACGTGGAGAAGGTTTATTATTCCGTAAAGGAAAAGTCGTTCGCAAAGTACCAGAAGAAACAATGGTAGAAGAACTCAAAAAAGAAATTGATGTAATTGCTGCTGAAATGGCTGCAAATCAAGAAAAAGAAAAACAAGAGCAATAATAAAAACGGCTGCCTGGATGTCACCAGCAGCCGTTTTATAACTACAAATAAAAGCTTGTCAGTCTTTACGCTGACAAGCTTTTACTTTGCACACTTCGGGCAACGCCCATATATTTCAAACTTATGCCCTGTTACTTCGTATCCTTTAAAATCTTTATTCATAAAATCCATTGGACAGGAAGTAATTTCTTTCGTACCACCACAATCCAAGCAAATGAAGTGATGATGATGTTCCATAATTGAACATGTAAAACGAAAATGCTTTTCTCCATTTAATTCTGTTTGCTCCAAAACACCAATTTCAGCAAATACCGTTAAATTACGATAGATTGTATCAAAACTTAGTCCTGGGTAATCATCCTTCATATGCTCTAAAACGTCTTTTGCGGTTAAATAACGATTATGAACCGCAAATAAACGTAACATTTCTTCCCTTTTTCCAGTGTGTTTATAGCCTTTTTCTTTCATAAGACGTAAAGCTTCAGTCAGATTCATAACTATCCCTACTTTATGCAGTTTTTTTCTTCTTCCATAAGATTGCACCGATTAAAATAAGAACCGCTAGCATAACAATTGTACCACCTGGAGCTAAATCAAGTTGATAAGAAGCAAACAGCCCACCTATCACGGAAATTTCACCAAATAAAATGGAAAAGAAAATTGTTTGTTTAAATCCTTTTGCGATGCGGATACTTGCGGCAACTGGTAACGTCATTAGGGATGATACGAGAAGAACCCCAACAACACGCATTGATACTGCAATGACAAGCGCAACTAAAATAATAAAAATAAAGTGAATCCATTTAGTACGAAGACCTGTTGATACAGCATATTCCTCGTCAAATGATAATAAAAATAACTCTTTATATAATAAAACAATTATTGCAATAACTACGATTGCTACAATACCAATAAGAATTAAATCCGTGCTTGTTACAGCACTCACGCTACCAAATAAGTAACTAAATAAATCCGTATTAAATCCATTCGCAAGTGAAATAAAAACAACTCCGATTCCCATCCCTGCTGAAAGAATAATTGGAATCGCTAATTCTTGGTAATGCTTATATACAGTACGTAATTTTTCAATTAATAGTGCTCCGCCTATCGAAAAAATCATTCCCATATATAACGGATTTAAAAAACCACCTGTAAAAATCGTTTTTTCTAGTAACAAACTTGCGGCAATCCCTGATAATGTCACATGACTTAAAGCATCTGCAATCAGTGACATGCGACGAATGACAACAAATACACCGATTAACGGGGCAACAAGCCCTATTAAAATACCAGCGTATAAAGAATTGCGTAAAAAATCATATTGTAAAAAATCCTGTATCATTATATCCTCCCGTGATGCTCATGATCATGTTCTAAACGATGAACATGATGTCCATATAAAATCGACATTTCTGCATCTTCTAACTCTCGGAATTTCTCAACATTTCCATGGAAATGCAAATGCTGATTTAAACATGCAACATGCGTCACCTTCTCTGTTACAGCTCCCATATCGTGTGTAACCAGAATCAATGTGATACCTAGTTTTTTATTTAAATCTTCTAGTATCTCATAAAAGCTCTCTACACTCTTTACATCAATCCCCACTGTAGGCTCGTCCAAAATTAGTAATTCTGGATTACTTACAAGCGCGCGTGCAATAAACACACGTTGCTGTTGTCCACCGGAAAGCTCTCCGATGTTACGATTTTGAAATTCACTCATTCCTACATCTGCGATTGCCTTTGTAACCTTTTCTTTATCTTCTTTCTTCAAGAAACGAAATAGGCCTTTTTTTGAAACAAGCCCCATTGAAACAACTTCAAAGACAGTTGCTGGAAAACCAGAGTTAAAGCTGTTAGCCTTTTGTGAAACATAGCCAATTTTATTCCACTCTTTAAACTTCTTGCTATCAATACCAAATAACCGAATACTCCCTTTCTTCGGCTTCAAAACACCTAATATACACTTTAATAGGGTCGATTTACCAGATCCATTCGGTCCAACCAAACCTAAAAAAGCTCCCTTAGGAACTTGCAAATTAATATCTTCTAACACATTTCGATCTTCATACCGAAATGTCAGTCCTTCTATTTCCAACATATTCTTCATAGCATCTCACCTATTTTAATTCAGAATGATTCCGATTTACCTCTATTTGAATTATAGTATAACTTATTATAGTTGTAAACCAATCCGCCCAAAAATATATTCTTTATTTCCAGGCAACCTTATTATTATAACAAAAAAGCAGAGAAAATCTCTCTGCTTTTTAAGGATATTCAAAAATTACAGCAAAGATTGCTTTCACATTTCTTCATACTTTGGAACTGATTGGCTTTCTTTATCTTCTTTTTTGAACACGTACTTTTAATGAATAGCGGATTTAAATTTACCACCATTTGTCTCTTGCGTACTCATAATTGTAATAAAGGCATTTTCATCAATTTCATGAACAATTGATTTTAATTTTGTTACCTCAAGACGTGTAACAACTGCATAAATTACTTCTTTCTCTTTATCTGTATAACCACCTTTAGCAACGAGTTTCGTTGTTCCACGACCAAGGCGGTGTAAGATGGCATTTGATACTTCTTCATACTGATCTGATACAATCAGTACTGCTTTTGTCTCATCCAACCCTTGAATAACCGTATCAATTGTTTTAAATGCAATATAGTATGTCATAACAGAATACATCGCCTGTTCGACACCAAACACAAATGCTGCCCAAGCAAAAATAAATAAGTTCACAAACATAACAAATTCACCAACAGAAAACGGTAATTTTTTCGTTAATAAAATCCCCATAATTTCCGTTCCATCTAATGAACCACCATGCCTAATAACAATCCCTACACCAATCCCTAAAATAAGACCACCAAAAACGGTTGCCAAAATCGGTTCCGTCGTAAAAGGCTTGAAAGAATGTAATGTTGACTCAATAAATGCTAAAGCGACGATTGCAAAAGCAGAAGATAACATAAAAGTTTTCCCGATTTGTTTATACCCGGAATACATAAACGGTAAATTGAGGATGACAACTAAAGTAGAGAAACTTAACCACCAAATGTTTGGAGTAAGATAATCTAGTATGAGGGAAATACCGATAATACCACCATCAATGATTTTATTTGGCATTAAAAACAGTTCAATAGCAACCGCCGCACACGTTGCACCAAAGACAATCATAACTAAACGATACAATAGGTGAATAATACTTTCTTTTCTATGTTGTTTTTTTTCCATAAACCCTCCTTATATACTTTTTATATAGTTTTGTTCTTTTATTATAACATAGTCTTCTTTTACTTATAGAAAAAAGCATCTACTATGCGAATATATACAAGCATCCCGCACATATATTTCGATATAAGAACAACTGAAGGAGGACTACATCATGAACCTCATCAAGCACATTGTAAACAAAAAATTAAATCATATGACAACAAAAGAATTATTGAAATATAGTAAAGAATATGAAGTTCCCATCACAACTGAACAGGCTGAGCAAATTGTCCCTTTAATAAAAGGGAAAAACATCAACATTTATGATACAGGAGAAAGACTAGAACTTTTAAAAAAGATTGCAAAAGTCACTTCCCCATCTACCGCTCAACAAATAAATACGTTATTTCAGAAACTATTAAAATAAGGAGGTGGAAATCCCCCTCCTTATTGTTCTTTAATCTTCTCAAGAAGACCTTCATCAAATGAGCCACTCTTCAACATTTCAATTTCGAACTTATATGGTGGTTTTTTATCTTTCTTATCCTCACCTACATACGGTGTTTCAAGAATTTTTGGTACATGCTGTAATTGCGGATGGTGTACGATGTGGTGTAACGCTTTATAACCAATATGACCGAAACCGATATTTTCATGACGGTCTTTTCCAGCTCCGCGTATATTTTTACTATCGTTAATATGCAATACTTGCAAACGATCAATCCCAACAATTTTATCAAATTCATTTAATACACCGTCAAAGTCATTCACAATGTCATAACCTGCATCATGCGTGTGGCACGTATCAAAACATACCGATAACTTTTCGTTATATTTTACACCATCAATAATTTTTGCAATTTCGTCAAAGCTGCGTCCGCACTCTGTTCCTTTTCCAGCCATCGTCTCTAGTGCAATATTCACTGTCTGTTCTGGCGTCAATACCTCATTTAGGCCTTTAATGATTTGCTGAATACCAGCTTCAGCTCCCGCGCCAACATGAGCCCCTGGATGAAGTACGATTTGCTTCGCTACACCTAACGCTGACGTTCTTTCAATTTCCATGCGAAGGAAATCAACACCTAATTGAAACGTTTCCGGTTTTGTCGTATTACCAACATTAATAATATAAGGTGCATGGACAATAATTTCTTCAATACCATTGAGCTCCATATGTTTACGCCCTGCTTCTATATTTAACTCTTCAATTGGTTTTCTTCTCGTATTTTGCGGTGCACCTGTATAGATCATAAAGGTTGTCGCACCGTATGAAACAGCCTCTTCACTTGCTGCTAATAACATTTTCTTACCACTCATAGAAACATGAGACCCAATCTTTAACATATAATCACCTCTTCAATATACAATAGCTATAATGATAGCATAATTTGTAGAAATATGTAGTGAATTGTTTGTTCACAAAACAATAAACATACTGCTAAAACAGATTCACAAGTTACGCTCCCCCGCTTCTAACGCATGGAACTCTTCTTAGTATATCAAGATTAGTGGAGTTTTTCTTAATTCCTGCTGGTTATTAGTCCTCACCTAACACCTTTATTTTTGCTACAGGAAAGATTCACATTCGTAAATAAAAGGATAAAAAAAGATAAGGGATCTCCCCTTATCTTTTTTTATTACTGTATTTATTCTTCACTTTTGCACGTTCTGTTGCCAGTTTTCTCTTATAATTAGGTTTTACTTTTTTCGGCTTCTTGACAACTTTCGTTGCCATAATATCAAGTTCATCATTTGGCTTTTTACGACTTTTACGACGACGGCGGTCACCTAAATCAGCCCATTCATCTCCACGTAAGTCTACATGATTAAATATGATATTACGTTGTTTTTCTAAGCTATCTAACGCTTCTTCATTTGCTGGATCATAAATTGTCACTGCAATTCCTGAATATCCAGCACGAGCTGTTCTTCCTACGCGGTGAACAAAGAAATCTAAATCAGATGGAAGTTCATAGTTAATAACATGGCTAATCCCTTCAATATCAATACCACGTGCGGCTAAATCTGTAGCGACAATGTATTGAAACTCTAAGTCACGAACTTGTTTCATCATTTTTTTACGATCACGTGGTGATAAATCACCATGAATTCTTCCTACTTTTAATCCACGCTCTGCTAATCCGTCCGCAACTTCATCCGCTTTTTTCTTTGTATTTGTAAAAACGATTGCTAAATACGGCTTAAATTGAAGTAACATATTTTTCACTAATTCAATTTTATTACGATGTCTAGAAGGAACTAAATAATGCTCAATATTCCCTGCTGCAACTTGTTTTGGATTAATATGAATATGCTCTGGATTCTCCATATACTTCTTCATAAACGGTTTTAATTTTTGAGGAATCGTTGCAGAGAAAACAAGCATTTGCAAGTTTTTAGGCATACGCGCTGCAATTTTATCTACATCTTGAATGAATCCCATATCAAGCATCAAGTCTGCTTCATCAACAATAATCGTAGTAGCTTTATGAACAAATAGCGCTTTTTCTTCTACTAGATCTTTAATACGCCCGGGTGTCCCAATAACAACATGAGGTTGTTTTTTCAATTTTTCAATGGATCTTTGCTTATCTGTTCCTCCGATTAAGCAGCGTGCTGTAATCATTTGATCTTCTTCACAAAACTTTGTTAACTTTACAATCTCTTGATAAATTTGTTGTGCTAACTCACGAGTAGGCGCTGTAATGACAAGTTGGACCTCTTCTCGTTTCGCATCAATTCGGTTTAATGTTGGAAGTAAATATGCGTGTGTTTTACCAGAACCCGTTTGGGACTGTCCAATTACACTCACACCTTTTTTCACAACAGGAAAAATTTTCTTTTGAATTTCTGTCGGCTCTGAAAAGCGTAGTTCACGAACTGCATCTATTAAAAACGGTTGAAAATTATATTGTGTAAATGTTGGTAGTGTCATAAGTTACACCTTCTTTCTAAAATTTCTACTGCGCGCACAAATCAGTCAAGTCTACATTATATCGAAATCTAATAGTAAAATCCATCTTTAGTTTAGGTTTTCACTCCAAAAACTAACCTTCTTTCTTTTCATTGCATATTGTATGTGTATATACCTAACTGAAGAAAGGAGGAGTTTTCTTATGTATCCGAACTCTCCTATGGGCCAAATGTATACAGGACAGCAACCGTACACCCCGTATCCTATACCTAATTTACCTCCTATGATGCAAAAAAAGAAAGGATTTCTCTCGAAGCTATTCAAAAAACACGATCCGACTCAGCCTTTTATGCAAATGGTTCCTCCCTATCGACAAATGGAGGGACAACCGATGATGCATCAACATCAGCAGCCCTATATGCAGCAGTCACAACAAATGATGCCACCTCAAATGAACAATCCGAATGAAATCCGTGGCTCAGCACCGATTATACCTAGCGCTAGCGGTGGCGGTGGCATTGGCAGCTTTTTTTCCAACTTAATCTCCAATCCAACAGGTATGTTAAATAACATTGAAAAAGTTGCTCAAGTCGCTCAATCTGTTGGACCTGTCGTCGAGCAGTATGGACCCATTGTGCGCAGCATACCAAGCATCGTAAAAATTCTCACTTCTGGAAAAGGTGCTGCTGAAGAATCAGCAGAAGAGGTGGAAGTAATTACTACACCTCCACCACCTTCAAAAAAGAAAAAAAAGAAGAAAATAATTTTAGAACCAGTTATTGAAAGAGCCTTACCGAAAGAGGATATCCCACGTATGGCACCAAAACCAAAACTATATGTCTAACAATCCTTTGTTTTCTGTCCGCTCCTCCTTTATAATGGAAAAGACTATGTACAAAAAGGATTCCTTGTTTAGAAGGAGAGGATTACTCACATGAAAATTGTTAAAATTTCCCCTCGTGGTTATTGCTACGGTGTTGTTGATGCAATGGTCATTGCACGCAATGCTGCACTAGATAAAACATTACCGAGACCGATTTATATTTTAGGTATGATTGTTCACAATAAACATGTAACCGATGCTTTCGAAGAAGATGGCATTATTACATTAGATGGTCCAAGTCGATTAGAGATTTTAGACAAAATTGATTCTGGTACTGTTATTTTCACAGCACACGGTGTTTCTCCAGAAGTTAAACAACGTGCAAAAGAAAAAGGGTTAACGACAATCGATGCAACATGTCCAGATGTTACGAAAACACACGACCTTATCGAAACAAAAAAAGCGGAAGGATACCATGTGATTTACATTGGTAAAAAGGGACATCCAGAACCAGAAGGTGCCGTTGGTATTGCACCTGACATCGTTCATCTTATTGAAAAGGCAAATGATTTGGAGACACTAGAAATCCCAACAGAGAAAATTTTAGTAACAAATCAAACAACAATGAGTCAATGGGACGTTCAGCACCTGATGGAAGACATTCAGAAAAAATTCCCAACAGCTGAATTTCACAAAGAAATTTGTTTAGCAACACAAGTACGTCAAGAAGCAGTTGCTAAGCAAGCAGATGTAGCTGATTTAACGATTGTTGTCGGTGATCCAAAAAGTAATAACTCAAACCGTTTAGCCCAAGTATCACAAGAGATTGCTGGTACAAAAGCATACCGCGTTGCAGATGTAAGCGAAATTCAATTAGAGTGGCTGCAAGGGATCGAAAATGTCGCTGTTACTGCAGGGGCCTCTACACCAACGCCAATTACAAAAGAAGTAATCGCCTTTTTAGAACAGTACGACCCAATGAACCCAGCAACTTGGGAACGTAAACGAAACGTACCACTTCAAAAAATCTTGCCACGTGTAAAAGTAAAAAAACAACAATAAAAAAAATCCGTTGCTAACTCACTAGCAGCGGATTTTTTTATTCAATATAAATCTATTTTGATTTTTTCACATATAAGTCGCTGCTACGAAGAACAAAAAAATTACCTATATTCTTTTTTCTCTTTGTTTTCGCTTGGCATGGGGCAAAAAAAGGCTCTGACCGCTTCTATGCATAGCCGGATGCTCTCTTCCATCTAAAAAGAAAGATTTTATAATTTTTCTTTTTAGAGCTTATACAAAAGTAAACGGATCTGTATGTAACTGAGAAGCATGAATTTGCACAGCAAATTTTTTCTCATCTACTTTTTGCTGTAATTGCTTTTGCACACCTTGTTTCATCACTTTTTCAACATTATGTCCTGGATCCACAATATTTAATCCGAGCATCATCGCATCATGTGCAACATGATAATACATATCGCCCGTCACATACACATCTGCCCCTTTAAATTCCGCTTGCGTAATATATTTATTCCCATCACCGCCAAGCACTGCTACTTTCCGCACTTTATCGTCTAAATCCCCAACAACTCGCGCACCTTTTACATCTAATGCCGATTTCACATGTTCAGCAAACTGGCCTAATGTCATTTCTTCTTGCAAATATCCAATTTTACCAAGTCCTAACGTTTCTCCCTTATTATCAAGGGGGTATACATCGTAGGCAACTTCTTCATATGGATGTGCTGTTAACATTGCTTTTACTACTTTTCGCTCTAGTGGGGCTGGGATAATCGTTTCAATCTTCACCTCTTCTACACGCTCTAACTGCCCAGTTCCGCCTATATAAGGGGTTGTCCCCTCCCCAGGCATAAATGTACCTATTCCTTCACTATTAAACGTACAATGGCTATAGTTACCGATATAACCAGCTCCAGCACCCCCAAGAGCTTTGCGAACTTCTTCAGCATGCGTTGCAGGCACACATACAACAATCTTTTTCATTTCTTCCGAGTATGTCGGAACAAGCACTTCTGTATTTTGTAATCCCAGCGCCTCAGCAAGCAAGTCGTTCACTCCGCCTTTTGCTACATCAACATTTGTATGCGCTGCATAAACAGCGATATCGTTTTTGATACACATTTCAATAATTCGACCATACGCCTTATCTGTATGGATTGCTTTTAGCGGACTAAAAATAAGCGGGTGATGAGCAATAATTACATTCGCACCTATTTGAATCGCTTCTTCTACAACCGCTTCTGTAACATCTAGTGCAATCAATACATGCTGGACTTGCTTATTGAGTGCACCAATCTGCAAACCAATTTTATCGCCTTCCATCGCTAAATGCTTCGGATACATACTTTCAAATAAAGAAATCACTTCATGCCCATTTGGAATTTTACTCATGATAAAACCTCCTCTATCATTTTCATTTTCTCGACTACTTCAATTCGTTTTGCCTTTGTATCTTCTGATTCTGTCGCACGCTCTATTTGCTTCAGGATATTTTGAAAGTTTTTCAGTTCATTTTCCCATTTCTCTACAAACGCATCACTTTTTTCCTTCATCAAAAATGGTCCAATAAATAACTCTGCTTGCTTGTTTTCATGATAAGGAGTTAGCGGTTCTCCTTTTTCCCCAACTAAAATCTCATAAATCTTTCCGTCTTCTTTTATAATTTTTTCATGAATAAGCTCCCAACCATTTTCAATAAACCATTCACGAATATGATGTGCAGCAATATTAGGCTGTAAAATTAAACGTGTTACACCATTTAGCTTTTCTTTTCCATTCTCTAAAATATCACGAATTAGTGCTCCACCCATACCAGCAATTGTAATAACATCGACTTCTCCTGGTGTAATAACAGCTAAGCCATTTCCTTTACGAACATCTACCTTTTCTTGCAGGCCACTCTCAGCCACTGTAGCCTGCGCAGAACGGAATGGCCCATCTACCACTTCTCCCGCTACTGCCTTCGTAGCAATATTATTTATGATTGTATAGCACGGTAAATACGCATGGTCGGAACCAATATCTGCAACTGTAGATCCTACTGGAATCTCCCGCACTACTTCTTCTAATCTTTTTGAAAGCTTCACTTCATTCATTTATTTCCATTACTCCTTCTCTTGTCAGTCTGTCTCCATGATAATGAATTTACAGTAGTTGTTGCAAGTAAAGAAACAAAACAATTCATTTATTTCATCGTATTTTAGAATAAAAGGAAAAACAAGCTCCCTGCCATAAGCAAAGAACTTGTTTTATCGGTCGTATTCCACTACATGCGAATCATACAATTCTCACGGATTAAAGGTTCACTTTATTTTTTCTTTGATAACCAATCAGCTACTTTAGAAGCCTGATCTGCTGGGATTATATTCGCTGGCATATTTCCTTTCCCTTTTGTAAGCACTTCCTTAATTTCATCTTTGGAAAGTTTCCCACCAACTTTTTGTAAGTTAGGCCCTACTGCACCTTGCAACTGATCACCATGG
>Ga0105246_10001649_pt1 | contig 13308 bp, 12 predicted proteins | sample KBSM64metaG_FD_99694 | JGI IMG/M metagenome (GOLD analysis project Ga0105246, IMG submission 99694) | Miscanthus rhizosphere microbial communities from Kellogg Biological Station, Michigan, USA - KBS M6-4 metaG | ecosystem: Host-associated > Plants > Roots > Rhizosphere > Soil | place...
TCAAGCCGGAGAGAGGGCACACCGAGCCTAAGCGAGGTGCCGAGTGGTGGGGCAAGAGCGTTTTGCTTACTTTTGCGCTTTTCAAAAGTGAGCCGCCGTCAGGGCGGAACCCTAAGCAGCCGTTACCGCAGAAACGGATATGTACTCAATCTGATCCAACATCCTGGTCAGCCCAGAGGCCGCCATCGGGGGCAAGCCCCCTCCCACACTTTGAATGTACTCACAGTTCAAATGTGGGAGGGGGCTTGCCCCCGATAGCCTCACCCCGGTATCAAGCGAACATCACACCATCTCGTGGCGAATCCACTCCACCACCGACGTACGCGTCGGCACCCAGCCCAGCCGTTCACGGGCATGCTTGCCGCGCACTCGGCTGTTGGAGCCCAGCCCGTAGTTGGCCATTTCATACCCCCACTCGGCCTCAGCCTCGGCCAATGGCCAGTCCTGCGGCTCACCCAGGTTCAGCGCCTGGGCAATCGCCGTGGTCATATCGATAAAGGCCGCTTCGCCGCTTTCCACGAAGTAGAACGTGCCCGGCACATTCTTCGTCAGCGCCAGCAGGTACAGCGCAACCACGTCTTCGATATGCACGTTGGACCAGATGTTCCGCCCCGGCCCCACATGACGTACCACACCACTGTTGCGAGCCTGTTTGAGCAAGCGCGGCAATTGCACGCTGTCGCGTTTCACGCCCAGGCTGTGACCGTAGATCAGCGTGTTACAGATCACGGCCGAATTCACACCCTCCCTGGCCGCGGCGAGGATCAGGTTATCGATCGCCACCCGAGCGGCCTTGTCGGCGGTCGGCTGCGGCAGATTGTCCTCGAAGTAAATGACATCACTGGCCTTGCCGCCCGACGCGTCGCCGACGATGCTCGAACCGCTGGTGTGCAGGAACGGCTTGTTGGAACCTTTCAAGGCAGCCAGCAGGGTTTCGACGCCGGCGCGATGGTCGCTGCTGGCGGCGTTGATCACCGCATCGGCTTGCTGCGCCTGTGCGGTCAAGACCGCCGCGTCATCGAGGGTACCGATCACGGGGGTGATGCCCAGTGCCGTCATCTCAGTAGCTTGCTCGGCGCTGCGCACCAGGCCGGTGACGGCGTGCCCGGCCTTGACCAGGCCGGTGGCGATGGAACCGCCGATAAAACCGGCTGCGCCGGTAACGAATACATTCATGGAGAGTGCTCCTGACTGGGTAAGTGATGAGCCCAGTATCCAGCAGCCCCCGGCGTCGAATAACCCCGTGCCGGCCAATTCACTCTTGCGCGGCAGTCACGAATCAGCGGGCATAACGCGCCAATTTGGCCTGGATAAAGTCCAGGAAGCACTGGATACGCAACGCCAGTTGGGAGTTGCGGTAGTACACCGCATGGATCGGCTGGCGGTAGCCACTGTTGAAGGTGTCCAGCAGTGGCACCAGGCGCCCGGCATCAATGTCTTTGTGGGTCATGAAGTTGGACAGGCAGCAAATGCCCTGCCCCTCCAATGCCAGGTGGCGCACGGTTTCACCGCTGGAGGCGGCAATGCCCGGCTGGATCAGCCAGCGGTCACCTTCGGCATGGCGCAGCGGCCAATGGTTGAGGGTGTCGGTGTGGGTGAACCCCAGCAACGTATGCCCGGCCAACTCGGCGACGGTGGTCGGCGTGCCGTGTTGCTTGAGGTATGCGGCGCTGGCCAGGATATGCAGCGGCGTGCTGCCCAGGGCGCGGGCATGCAGGGTGGAGTCGGCCAGGGTGCCGATACGAATGGCAATGTCAGTGCTTTGCTCCAGCAGGTCGATGATCACGTCGTCGCTGTTGAGCTCCAATTGGATATCCGGGTACAGGCCACGAAACTCGCCGATGTACGGCATGATCCCGTGCAGCATGAACGGCACCGCCGCATTGATGCGCAGCCGCCCGGCCGGTTTTTGCTGGCGTGACGACAGACGCTCTTCCAGCTCTTGCATTTGCGCCAGGATCACCTTGGCCTGCTCGAAGAAGTAGCGGCCTTCCTCGGTCAAGTCCATGCGCCGCGTGGTGCGGTTGATCAGGGTGGTATCGAGCTTGGCCTCCAGGCGCGACAAGGTGCGGCTGACCGCCGACGGCGTCTGCCCGACCTGCTCGGCGGCGGCGGAAATCGAGCCGCACTCGATCACGCTGACAAAGATCTGTAGTTCATCGGATCGGGCTTTCACGGGCTGTCCTGGTTATTGGCTCGGGCTCATTATTGACCACTGAGCAACAAATGGGCTCCCAATAGCGCCATACCACTGAAAAATCCGCGCTTGAACCACAACGCACTGATGCGCTGGCGCACCACCTGGCCCAACCACATCCCCAGCAACGCCGGCACCAGCGCCAACAACGATGCGCTGATTTCACCGCCACCGAGCGCGCCGCGCCAGGCGAGCCCGCCGGCCAGCGCGAGGGTCGAGACGCTGAACGACAGCCCCAGCGCCTGCACCAACTGATCGCGGCTCAACCCTAGCGCCTGCAGGTACGGCACCGCAGGAATCACGAACACGCCAGTGGCCGCAGTGATGACGCCCGTGACCAGCCCGCACAGCGGGCCCAACCAGCGCTCGGTTCGGGGTTGCACCTTGAAGGTCGGCAGGAATAATCCACTCAGCGCATACACCAGTAACGCCGCGCCCAACGCGCGTACCACCCACGGCCCACCGTCCAGGCCCAGCCACAGCGTGCCCAGCCCGGCACCGAGGACAACCAGCAGCAACATCGGCCACAGGCGCTTGAGCAAGGTACCCAGGTGACCACCCAATGCCAGTTGCCAGAGGTTGGTGACCGTCGACGGAATGATCAGTAACGCCGCAGCCTGCGCCGGCAGCATAGCCAGGCCGAGCATGCCCATGGCCACCGTGGGCAGGCCGAGGCCAATCACCCCCTTGACCGTACCGGCCAGCAGGAACGTGCCGACAACCAACAGCGTCAGGGCCGGGCCGAGGTTTTGATAGAACGCCAGGAAAGTCATCATGCCGGGAGTATGCCGTCAACTGCCGCCGTTCGAACACCTGCCGGTGTCATACCAGGGCCTTGTTCGATGCCCTGGCCCTGCCCTTGCGGAAAAAACCGTAAAACACCGCGCTCAGGATCAGCAGGAACGGCACGCCAAACACCAGGGTCATCCTGAACGCGTCGGTGAAATACGTGGTGATCATCACCGCCCCCATCAGTACCAGCCCCAGCAAGGTGCTGTAGGGATACAGGCGCAGCTCGAAGGACAGCGTCGGCCCGCCGTGGCGTTTGCGGTAGCGCCGGAAAAACAGGTGCGTGAGGAAGATCATGAACCAGGTGAAAATTGCCCCGAACATCGAGATCGCCATCATCAGCGTGAACGAACTGTCCGGGTACAGCACATTGAGCAGGGTCGCCAAGGCGATACCGGAGCTGGACAGCAGCAAGGCATTGAGCGGGATGCCGCTGTTGCTCAACGCGCCCATGGATTTGGGCGCAAACCCTGCGCGGGACAGGCTGAACATCATGCGCGTGGTGATGTAGAGCTGGCTGTTCATCGCCGACAGCGCCGCGACCAGAATCACGAAATTCATCACCCCGGTGGCGCCGGGAATGCCGATGGTCTGCATCACTGTGACGAACGGGCTCTGGGCCTGACCCGCCTGGTTCCACGGCACGATGGCCAGCATCAGGGCCAGGGTCAGCAGGTAGAACACCACCAGGCGCACGAGAGTCGCGCGAAAGGCTTTCTTCACCGCTCGCTCCGGGTCGGCCGCTTCACCGGCAGCCACCGCGATCATCTCCACACTCAGGTAGCTGAAGATCGACACGATTACCGCGATCCACATACCGCTCAACCCATGGGGGAAAAACCCCTCATGGGCCGTGTAGTTCTGCACGCCATATTCCGGGTTGCCGGAGCCGAACACCACGTACACGGCCAGGATGATGAAGCCGACGATCGCGCTGATCTTGATGGTGGAGAACCAGTATTCGAAGTTGCCAAAGGTCTTCACGCTGATCGCATTGAGCAGGATCAACACGCTGGAGAACGACACGATCCATACCCATTCCGGCACGTTGGTGAACCAGTACTTCATGTACATCGCCACCGCCGTCACCTCGGCGCCGACTGCCAGCACGATCGCCGCCCAATAGGCATAACGCACCAGGAAACCGGCCAGCGGGCCAATATAAAACTCGGCATAGGCGCCAAAAGAGCCGGAGGTGGAATGGGCCACCGTCATCTCCGCCAGGCACCCCATCAGGATCAAGGTAATCAACGCACCGATGGCATAGCTGAGCAATACGCTGGGCCCGGCATAGCCAATCGCGTAGGCGCTGCCCATGAACAGCCCGGTACCAATGGCGCCGCCGATGGCGATCATGCTCATTTGCCCGGATGTGAGCTGGCGCCTGAGGCCCAGTTCGCGGTGGGTGATTTCTGCAAAGCCGTTGTCTGGCGTGGTCACGTGGCGTGCCCCTTTTATTATTGTGATTGCTGCTGTTGTCACAGATGGCAAGTCCTGATGCCCGTCAGTTAAGCGTACATGGCCCTCTGTAGGAGCGAGCTTGCTCGCGAAAAATGTCAACGATAACGCGTGCTTCCTGAATGAACGCGGTGCCTGTGAGTTTTTCGCGAGCAAGCTCGCTCCTACAGAGGGCGGGGTACGCTTAAGCTCTTAGGTCACGCTGTTACGCACCTTGAATTGCGGCTGGTCCCAGGTGGTGTTGTCGAGAATATCACCAAGGATTTCCACCGCATCCCACACGTCGGTAAAGCGTGTGTACAGCGGGGTAAAACCGAATCGCATGATGTGCGGCTCGCGGTAGTCACCGATCACGCCCCGGGCGATCAGCGCCTGTATCACCGCATACCCTTGAGGGTGTTCGAAACTCACATGACTGCCGCGCTTGGCGTGTTCACGGGGGGTGATCAGCTTCAAGCCATGAACGGCGCAGCGTGCCTCGACCCGCTCGATAAACAGATCGGTCAACGCCAGGGATTTGCTGCGCAGGCTGGCCATGTCCGTCTGTTCAAATATCCCCAGCCCGCATTCCACCATGGCCAGCGAGGTGATCGGCTGGGTGCCGCACAGGTAGCGGGCGATGCCGGCACTCGGCGCGTAGTTGGATTCCATCGCAAACTGACGGGTATGCCCGAACCAGCCCGACAGCGGCTGGCGCACCAGGTCCACCAACGCGGGGTTGACCCACACGAACGCCTGGGAGCCCGGGCCGCCATTGAGGTATTTGTAGGTGCAGCCAATCGCATAATCGGCCCCGGCCGCGTGCAGGTCGATCGGCACCGCACCGGCCGAATGCGCCAGGTCCCAGAGGCTCAACGCGCCGCACTCATGGCTCAAGGCGGTGAGCGCATGCATGTCATACATATAGCCGCTCTTGTAGTTGACGTGGGTGAGCATCACCACCGCGACATCCTGGTCGATGGCGCGGGGCAGTTCGTCCGGGCTGTTGACCAGGCGCAGCACATAACCCTGTTGCAGCAGCTCGGCGAGGCCCTCGGCGATGTACAGGTCGGTGGGAAAATTGCTCGCTTCGCTGACGATCACCTTGCGCGCCGGCGCACGCTCGCGCTGTACGCTCAGCGCCGCGCTGAGCACCTTGAACAGGTTGATGGACGTGGTATCGGTCACCGCCACTTCGCCCTCGCCGGCGCCGATCAGCGGTGCCAGGCGATTGCCCAGGCGCAGGGACAGGTCCGCCCATCCGGCACTGTTCCAACTGCGAATCAGGCCGTTGCCCCACTCCTCGGCAATCACCTGTTGCGCCCGCGCCAGCGAGGCCAGCGGACGCGCGCCGAGGGAATTACCGTCGAGGTAGATGACGCCCGCCGGCAAGGCGAACTGATCGCGCAAAGGCGCCAGCGGGTCCTGGACGTCGAGGGCTTGGCAATGGCTTCGGGTGGTCATGGTCTGTCCTGGTTTTTATAAGAGAAGATGGACCAAATAATGAACGAAGCTTTAGAGAATTTTCGTGCAAAGTGGTAGGTGAAGCGCTATTTAAGCTGTAGGAAATTCGAATTTAACTTCCAAAAACGCGGATTTATTCAAACCATGATTCTTGACGCCACCGACCTGCGCCTCCTGCATTTCCTGCAACAGGATGGCCGTATCAGCAACCAGGAACTGGCGGAAAAAGTCGCGCTGTCACCCTCGGCCTGCCTGCGCCGTCTGCGCCTGCTGGAAAGCGAAGGCGTGGTCAGCGGCTATCGGGCGGTGCTCAATGCCGAGCAGTTGGGCATTGAACTTGAGGCCATCGTGCACCTGTCCTTGCGCCAGGATGTGGAAGATTGGCATGAGACCTTCATCGAGAAAGTACAGGGCTGGCCGGAGGTGGCCAGTGCCTATGTGGTCACCGGCGCCAGCAACTATGTGCTGCGGGTCCAGGCGCGCAACCTCAAGCATTTCTCGGACTTTATCGTGAACCAACTCAACCGCACGGCGGGGGTCGTGGATATACGTTCGGAGATTGTGCTGCAGAAAATCAAGGATCGGGATGAGGTGCTGGATCTGGTCCTGCGCAAATAGCCCCTGCCCGCCAAACGCGTGGGCCCGCTGCGGATCGTCACTGAGGTTGGTCCGGGTGGTCACGGATCAGGCACTTGATGGCGTCCAGCTGTATTACGAAAAGTTTACGCAGAGTAATATCTGCCCCCTCAGCACTTCTGAGGGGCTGATGCGCCTGCACTCACCCTTAAGAAAAACAAGTATGAAGGGAACGTTAATGGCGGATGACATGGTAAACCCGGTGGGCCTCAAGCGCGGCCTGAAGAACCGGCACATTCAATTGATCGCCTTGGGAGGGGCGATTGGCACGGGGCTGTTCCTCGGCTCGGCCGGGGTGCTCAAGTCGGCAGGGCCGTCGATGATCCTGGGTTACGCGATAGCCGGTTTCATCGCTTTCCTGATCATGCGCCAGCTCGGCGAGATGATCGTCGAAGAGCCGGTGGCCGGCTCCTTCAGCCACTTTGCGCATAAATACTGGAGCGGTTACGCGGGTTTTCTCGCCGGCTGGAACTACTGGGTGCTGTATGTGTTGGTGGGCATGGCCGAACTGACGGCCGTGGGCAAATACATCCAGTTCTGGTGGCCGGAAGTCCCGACCTGGGTCAGCGCGCTGGTGTTCTTCGTCGCGGTCAACCTGATCAACACCCTGAACGTGAAGTTCTTCGGTGAAGCCGAGTTCTGGTTCGCGATCATCAAAGTGGTGGCGATTGTCGGCATGATCGTGCTCGGCTGCTACCTGCTGTTCAGCGGTACCGGCGGCCCACAGGCGTCGGTCAGCAACCTGTGGAGCCACGGCGGTTTCTTCCCGAACGGTGGCATGGGGCTGTTGATGTCGATGGCGTTCATCATGTTCTCGTTCGGTGGCCTGGAGCTGGTCGGCATCACCGCCGCCGAGGCCAGCGAGCCGCGCAAGGTGATCCCGAAGGCGATCAACCAGGTGGTGTACCGGATCCTGATTTTCTACGTCGGCGCCCTCGCCGTGCTGCTGTCGCTGTACCCGTGGGATCAACTGCTGCAAACCCTCGGCGCGTCGGGCGATCCCTACAGCGGTAGCCCGTTCGTGCAGATTTTCTCGCTGATCGGCAATGACACCGCTGCGCACATCCTCAACTTCGTGGTGCTGACCGCGGCGCTGTCGGTCTACAACAGCGGCGTGTACTGCAACAGCCGCATGCTGTTCGGCCTGGCCGAGCAAGGCGACGCACCCAAGGCGTTGATGAAGCTCAACAAGCAAGGCGTGCCATTGCGGGCGCTGGCGATTTCGGCGCTGGTGACCCTGCTGTGCGTGGTGGTCAACTACGTTGCGCCGAAGAGTGCCCTGGAATTGCTGTTCGCATTGGTGGTTGCCTCGCTGATGATCAACTGGGCGCTGATCAGCATCACCCACATCAAGTTCCGCAAGGCCATGGGCGAGCAAGGCGTGACGCCGTCGTTCAAGACCTTCTGGTTCCCGTTCAGCAACTACCTGTGCCTGGCGTTCATGCTGGTGATCATCAGCGTGATGCTGGCGATCCCGGATATTCGTGAGTCGGTGTATGCGATGCCGGTGTGGGTGGGGATTATCTATGTGGCGTATCGGTTGCGAGTCCGAAACGCGAAGGTCGTGACAGCGCAGTAACCCATGTGAGAGGGGGCAAGCTCCCGATTGCAGTGTGTCAGCCACGTTTGATCGTTCCCACGCTCCGCGTGGGAATGCATCCTGTGACGCTCCGCGTCGCGACTCTGGAAGCGGACGCAGAGCGTCCAAAGCTACATTCCCACGCAGAGCGTGGGAACGATCAGCCCCGGTAGTCCGGGGCTTTTGTTTAGAGCGTGGAACGCACTCGCCACAGTTCGGGGAACAATACGGTGTCGAGCATCTTGCGCAAATACCCCACCCCTTCGGTGCCACCGGTACCCGGCTGGAAGCCGATGATGCGCTCCACCGTGGTCACATGCCGGAAGCGCCACTGGCGGAATGAATCTTCCAGGTCGATGAACTTCTCGGCCAACTGATACAAGTCCCAATAACGGCTCGGATCGCGGTATACCTCACGCCACGCGGCCTCCACCGATTCATCGTGAACCGTTGCCGCCGTCGGGTCGCGCTCGGCCCGTTTCGGGTCTATCGCCAGACCGGCCTTGAGCATCAGGTTGATCGCTTCGTCATACAACGACGGCGTGGCAATCGCCACCTGCAATTGCTGCAATAACGCCGGGCGATGGGCATGGGGCAGCAGCAGCGCCGGGCTCTTGTTGCCGAGAATGAATTCGATCTCGCGGTACTGGAACGACTGGAACCCCGACGACTGCCCCAGGAACGGGCGGATCGCCTTGTACTCCGACGGCGTCATGGTCGCCAGCACCGCCCAGGCGTGCACCAGTTGATCGAAGATCCGCGAGACCCGCGCCAGCATCTTGAACGCCGGCGGCAACTCACCGAGGCGCACATGGTCGCGGGCCGCCTTGAGTTCGTGCAGCATCAGTTTCATCCACAGCTCCGAGGTCTGGTGCTGGATGATGAAGAGCATTTCGTTATGGTCCGGCGACAGCGGGTGCTGGGCGCTGAGGACTTTGCCCAGGTCCAGGTAGTCGCCGTAGCTCATGGACTCGGAAAAATTCAGCTCGGCGTTGTGCCATTCCTCCGGGGGTTGGTAATCGGCAGGCTTATATTCTGGAGAGAAGGGACATTGGCTCATCGCGTGGGCTCCAAAAGCGGGCGCAGGATTGCGCGGACCGGGCTGGCGTCCAGGTTGGCGAAACGCAGCGGCAGCGCGATCAGTTCGTAGTCGCCCTCCGGTACGTCGTCAAGCACGATGCCTTCGAGGATCGCCATGCCATGGCGCGCCACAGCGTTGTGCGAGTCCATGGTCTTGGACTGTTGCGGGTCCAGGGAGGGCGTGTCGATCCCGATCAGGCGCACGCCGAGGCCGGCCAGCAGCTCGATGGTTTGCGGGGCGATGGCCGTGAAGTCTGCATCCCATTGCGTCAGGGGGGCTTGTGGATAAGTGCGCAACAGCACGCGTTCGGGCAGGTTATCCACACGCCCTTGCAGTTGATGCGGTTGCACCAGGGCACCGCTGCCCAGGCAGTGCAACACTCGGCACGGGCCCATGTACACGTCCAACGACACCTCGCCAATCGGCGCGCCATCGGCGCTGTAATGCAGCGGCGCATCCACATGGGCGCCGGTGTGCGGCGACAGCGTCACACGCCCCACATTCACCGGGCACTGCGGCCCGAACTGCCACACGCGCTCTTCCTGGAACGGCGTATCGCCCGGCCAGGTCGGGGTCGCCGCACTCAAGGGCGGGCTGATATCCCACCACGTTTTTATTGGGTTCATTTCACAGCTCTCACTCATTCCTGAGTGAATGATACGAGGGCCGGACGTGAATTTTCTTGCGAATTCTGGCGTGAACGGGGAGTTCTTTCGCAGTTACTGCGAGAAAGTGCCTGATTTACGCGCAGAACCGCCTCTGAACACAGTGGCGATGCCACCGGCAATCAATGTGGGAGGGGGCTTGCCCCCGATAGCGGTGGGCCAGTCAATCAGAAGTTGGCTGACACGCCGCCATCGGGGGCAAGCCCCCTCCCACATTGACCGCGCTTCGTATTGGGCTGCGCTTCTGGGCATACCGATGTCGAGTCCAGACCACCAGCCCCCGCTTCGACGCTATAGGGTTCGACTCTTATTCCTTTGCCTCGGAGTCATCATGTCCAAGCCCATCACCGTACTGCGCGACACCCATCCCTTGCCGGTCCTGGATGCCTGCAAATGGGAAAAGCTCGAAGGCGACCCGCACACCGTCAACCTCAACGCCTACACCAGCGAAGACGGCAGCAAGATCATGGGCACCTGGATCTGCACGCCGGGCAAGTGGTACGTGGACTACGTGAAATGGGAGTACTGCCACTTCCAGGAAGGCTATTGCATCATCACGCCGGAAGGCATGGCGCCGATTCACCTGCGGGCTGGGGATATCTTTGTGGTGGAGCCCGGGATGAAGGGGACGTGGGAGGTGGTGGAGACGGTGCGTAAGTATTTTGTGTTTGCTTGAGCCATCTCTACAGCAAGCGGCTTTCCTACGGTGAACGGGCTCGCCCGACATCGTTTGTAGGAGCGAGCTTGCTCGCGAAATACGTCAACGATAACGCGTGTTTCCTGGATGCACGCGGCGTCTGTGAGTTCTTCGCGAGCAAGCTCGCTCCTACAGTAGACCTTATTGCCTCAACTCCACTCACCCCATCATTCAGGCTTGCGATAGCTGTTAATGATCGCCGAAAAGTCCTTACCCCCTTCCCCACGCTGGCTCATCGATTGATACAACTGCTGGGCCACCGCACCGAGGATCACCGGCTGTTTTGCCTGGCGCGCCGCCTCGGTGGCCAGGCCCAGGTCCTTGAGCATCAGGTCGGCGCCGAAACCGCCGGTATAGCCACGCGACGACGGCGCGGTTTCGATCACGCCCGGCCATGGATTGTAGGTGTCCGAACTCCAGCAGCGCCCGGTCGAGCTGTTGATGATCCCGGCCAGCACTTGCGTGTCGATACCCAGCGCATCGCCCAGGGCCATCGCCTCACTGACGCCGACCATGCTGATGCCCAGCAGCAGGTTGTTGCAGATCTTGGCGATTTGCCCGGTGCCTACCTCGCCGCAGTGCACGATGTTGCGGCCCATCTGCGCCAGTACCGGTTGCAGGGTGGCGAACAGTTCAGGCGTGGCACCGACCATGAAGGTCAGCGTGCCGGCTTGGGCTCCACCGGTGCCGCCGGACACCGGGGCATCGGCCATCACCACGCCTTGCCTGGCGGCGGCGGCTGCGACGTCGCGGGCGGTCTGCGGGTCGATGGTGCTGCAATCCACGGCGGGAATGCCACTGCCGATGCCGGCGAGCACACCGTCTTCATTCAGCCACACACTGCGCACATGCGCGGCGGCCGGCAGCATGGTGATCACCAGTTCAGCGCCCTGGGCCGCGTCACGCGGGGAGTCGCTGATGTGGCCGCCCAACTCGGCCAGTTCCTGGAGCACGGTCTGGTTCAGGTCAAACAGGTTCAGCGCGTGCCCGGCCTTGATCAGGTTGCGGGCCATGGGCGCACCCATGTTGCCCAGGCCGATAAATGCAATCTTCATGGTCGTCTCCCAGGTTTCAGCGCAGGTTGATGGTGGTGTTAACGCCATCGTTGACCGTGTCGTCATCGAACCAGCGGCTGGTGACGGTCTTGGTCTGGGTGTAGAACTGCACCACTTGCTTGCCGTACGGGCCCAGGTCTCCCAGCTTGGAACCACGGGAACCGGTGAAGCTGAAAAACGGCACCGGCACCGGGATCGGAATGTTGATGCCGACCTGGCCTACATCGATTTCACTCTGGAACTTGCGCGCCGCAGCGCCGCTCTGGGTGAACAGGCCAGTGCCGTTGCCGAACGGGTTGGCGTTGACCAGCGCAATGGCTTGATCGAGGGTGTCGACCTCCAGCACCACAAGCACCGGGCCGAAGATTTCTTCGGTGTAGATGCGCATGTCGGTGGTCACGCCCGAAAACAGGGTCGGGCCGACAAAGTTGCCTTGCTCGAAGCCCGGCACCTTGATGTCGCGGCCGTCCAGCTCCAGCGTGGCGCCTTCTTTCACGCCGCTTTCGATCAGCTCCAGGATACGTGCCTTGGCGCGCTTGGAGATCACCGGGCCTACATCCGTACCCGCCTCGCTGCCGGCGTTGACCTTGAGCTTTTGCGCCAGCGCCTTGAGGTCCGGCAGCCATTGCCTGGACGCGCCCACCAGCACCACCACCGAGGTGGCCATGCAACGTTGGCCCGCCGCGCCGAAACCGGCACCGACCAGGGCATTGAGGGTGTGTTCGCGGTTGGCGTCCGGCAGCACCACCGCGTGATTCTTGGCGCCCATCATCGATTGCACGCGCTTGCCGTGCTTGCCGGCCAGGTCATAGACGTGGGTGCCCACGGCGGTCGAGCCGACGAAGGACACGGCCTTGATGTCTTTGTGGGTGCACAGCGCATCCACCACGTCCTTGCCGCCGTGCACCACGTTAAGCACGCCGGCCGGTACACCGGCTTCCAGCGCCAGCTCCACCAGCAGCATGGTCGACAGCGGGTCTTGCTCAGACGGCTTCAGGACGAAGGTATTCCCGCACGCGATGGCCATCGGGAACATCCACAGCGGAATCATCGCCGGGAAGTTGAACGGGGTGATACCGGCGCACACGCCGATGGGTTGGCGCAGCGTGTAGGTATCCACGCCACCGGCGACGTTTTCAGCGAATTCGCCCATTTGCAGGGTGCCGATGGAACAGGCGTGTTCCACCACTTCCAGGCCACGGAAAATATCGCCCTCGGCATCGGCAATGGTCTTGCCCTGCTCGTTGCTGAGGACCACGGCAATCCGCTTGGAATGTTCGCGGATCAAGGCTTGCAGCTTGAGCATGATGCGCATGCGCGCGCCGATCGGCGTCAGCTTCCAGGTCTGGAAGGCGCGATGGGCCGCATCGATGGCCGCGTTGACCTCATCGGCCGTGGCGAACGGGACTTTGGCCAGCACTTGCTGGGTAGCCGGGTTGACGATGTCTTGCCATTCGGTGGTCTTGGACTCGACCCACTCGCCGTTGATCAGCAACTTGACCTGTTGTACGGAAATATCGGCAGATGCGTTCATGAGGGTCTCCGGATCTTGTTGTTATGCAGAGAGTGAATCGCCTTGAAGAAGGAGGCGTTCGGACTGTTTTTGGAGTATAGATGTGCAAATCTCTAATAAGAACGCACATAAAAGCCGGTCCAATATGCAAAAAAACATCACATCACTGGGCTCCCTGAACTGGGATGACCTGAA
>Ga0105246_10001651_pt1 | contig 13303 bp, 8 predicted proteins | sample KBSM64metaG_FD_99694 | JGI IMG/M metagenome (GOLD analysis project Ga0105246, IMG submission 99694) | Miscanthus rhizosphere microbial communities from Kellogg Biological Station, Michigan, USA - KBS M6-4 metaG | ecosystem: Host-associated > Plants > Roots > Rhizosphere > Soil | place: Michigan...
ATCGCCACCGTCATCGGTGAGGTCACGGACGGCGACCGCCTCGAGATCTACTGGCACGGCGGCAAGATCGTCGACGTCGACCCGCGGACCGTGGCGCACGAGGGCCCGACGTACGAGCGGCCGTACGCGCGCCCGGAGTGGCAGGACGCCCTGCAGGCGGACGACGCGGGCAAGCTCGCGCGGCCCACGACGTCGGCGGAGCTGAAGGACCAGGTCCTGAAGCTGGTGGCCTCGCCCAACCAGGCCTCAAAGAAGTGGATCACCTCTCAGTACGACCACTTCGTGCAGGGCAACACGGTGCTGGCCCAGCCCGAGGACTCGGGCATGATCCGCATCGACGAGGAGTCCGGCCTCGGCGTCGCGATCGCGACGGACGGCAACGGCCGGTACACCAAGCTCGACCCGTACGCGGGCGCGCAGCTGGCGCTCGCGGAGGCCTACCGCAACGTCGCCACCACGGGTGCCAAGCCCCTCGCGGTCTCCGACTGCCTGAACTTCGGCTCGCCCGAGGACCCGGCCGTGATGTGGCAGTTCGCGGAGGCCATCCGCGGACTCGCCGACGCCTGCCAGCAGCTCGGCACCCCGGTGACCGGCGGCAACGTCTCGCTCTACAACCAGACGGGCGAGGCGGCCATCCACCCGACGCCCGTGGTCGCGGTCCTGGGCGTCATCGACGACGTCGCCCGCCGCACGCCGGTCGCCTTCCAGGAGGAGGGCCAGCTCCTCTACCTCCTCGGCGACACGCGTGAGGAGTTCGGCGGTTCGGCCTGGTCGCAGGTGGTGCACGACCACCTCGGCGGGCTGCCCCCGAAGGTCGACCTGGAGCGTGAGCGACTGCTCGGCGAGATCCTGATCTCCGCCTCCCGCGACGGCATGATCGACTCCGCGCACGACCTGTCGGACGGCGGTCTGATCCAGGCGGTCGTGGAGTCGGCACTGCTCGGCGGCAAGGGCGCGCGTCTGGTCGTTCCGGACGGGCTCGACGCGTTCACCTTCCTCTTCTCCGAGTCGGCGGGGCGTGCGGTCGTCGCCGTGCCGCGCTCCGAGGAGGTCCGCTTCAACGACATGTGCGGCGCGCGGGGCCTGCCCGTCACGCGCATCGGTGTCGTGGACGGCGACAGCGTCGAGCTCCAGGGCGAGTTCGAACTGCCGCTGGAGGAACTGCGCACGGCGCACGAGGAGACCATCCCGGCGCTGCTCAAGTAAGCAGTCGTACGACGCCGAAGGCCCCGCCGGTTGCGCTCCGGCGGGGCCTTCGGCACGAGCGAATACCCAGCTGTCCCGGACTTCCGCGCCCACTAGGCTCACCGCCATGCCCCCGGCCAAGAAGCGCGCCCGTGCCTACGACCCCGTCAAGATCCGCAAGGCCGTACTGGCCCAGTTCGGGAACGTCCGGGAGGCCGTGCACACCCTGAGCCCCGAACAGCTGGCCGGGCCCACCCGGCTCGGCGAGTGGACCGTGCGGGAGCTGGTCGCGCACATCGGGATGGCGGTGACAGCCGTGCACCGGTCGCTCGACAAGCCGGAGCCGGCCGAGCAGGACGCCGTGCTGCTCGACTGGGCCTTCGCCACCGCCGCCAACTCCTCGGCCATCGACGACTTCACCCGGCGGATCGCCGAGGAGCACCCCGACCTCGACGCCTACCTCGCCGACGTAGAGCAGAGCCTCGACCGACTGCTCGACGAGCACCCCGGCACGCGGCTCCTTGAGACCAACGTCGGCGCGCTGCCCCTCGCCGACTACGTCGTCACCCGCACCGTCGAACTCGTCGTCCACACCGACGACCTGAACGCCGCCGTGCCCGGCCTCGAGGTGCCGTACGACCGCCAGGCCCTCGCCGCCTGCACCCGGCTGCTCGCCGACGCCCTGGCCGCGAAGGCGCCCGGCGGCTCCACCGAGGTACGGATCCCGCCGTACGCCGTCGTGCAGTGCATCGAGGGCCCCCGGCACACCCGCGGCACCCCGCCGAATGTCGTCGAGACCGACCCGCTGACCTGGATCCGGCTCGCGACCGGGCGTGTGACCTGGGCGGACGCCGTCCAGGGGGCACAGGTCAGCGCCGGCGGCGAGCGGGCGGACCTGAGCGGGCTGCTGCCGCTGATGAAGTGAACGGGGGGAACCGGTCGCTCGTCCCTCCCGTCCCATCGGCATGGACAAACAGCGACTCACCCTCGCCGTCCTGACCGTGCTTCCGCTCGTCATGGCGTGCGGAAGCGACACGGGCAGCACCTCCGTCGCGTCGGAAGTGTCCGGCGTCCACTGGAAGGTCGACAGCGTCACGGTGGACGGCACCACCCGGCGCGCTCCCGCCGACGCCGACGTCCGGATCCGCGAGGACGGAACCGCCGTGGGCAACTACGGCTGCAACGAGTTCGGCGCGAAGGCGGCCTTCAAGGACCACCGCGTCGAACTGACGCACGCCCGCCAGACCCTGATGGCCTGCGAGCCGCGGCGCATGGCCTTCGAACGGGCCCTCGCAGCCACCCTCACCGACCACTCGCTCACGGTCGAGACCAAGGGCGACGGCCTGACGCTCACCACCCACGACGGCGACCGCATCCGGCTGACCAAGGAGAAGGACGCCCCGCTGTACGGGACGAAGTGGACGATCACGGCACTCGGCAGCGCCAACGGCACGGCGACCAGCCTGCCGCGGCAGCAGACGACGTCCGCATACCTCACCTTCGACAAGAAGTCCGGCAAGGTCACCGGCCGCCTCGGCTGCAACCACGTCACCGCGAACGCCACGGTCCGCGACGGACATATCACCCTCGGCGCCCCGTCCACCACACGAATGATGTGCGACACCTCACTCATGCATACGGAGAAGAGCCTCCTGCGCCTCTTCGGCGGCACCGTGAGCTACGGGTTGGATCAGCAAACCCTCACGCTGACCAGCACAAACGGAGAAACCGCCAAGGCAGTCGCCGAGCGGTGATCCAATAGCGGCAGGTATCCCCAATTCGGACCAGTGGTCGATCTCGCCTACACTCGGAGCCGTGCCACGTGGTGACGGTCGACTCAATCATGATCTGCTCCCCGGTGAGAAGGGCCCCCAGGACGCCTGCGGCGTCTTCGGAGTCTGGGCTCCCGGTGAAGAGGTCGCCAAGCTCACTTACTTCGGGCTCTACGCCCTCCAGCATCGGGGCCAGGAATCCGCGGGAATCGCGGTCAGCAACGGCTCCCAGATCCTCGTCTTCAAGGACATGGGCCTCGTGTCCCAGGTCTTCGACGAGACCTCGCTCGGTTCGCTCCAGGGTCATATCGCGGTCGGTCACGCCCGCTACTCGACCACCGGCGCCTCCGTGTGGGAGAACGCCCAGCCGACGTTCCGCGCCACCGCGCACGGCTCCATCGCGCTCGGTCACAACGGCAACCTGGTCAACACGGCGCAGCTCGCCGAGATGGTCGCCGACCTGCCGAAGAAGGAGGGCGGCCGCACCCCGCGCGTGGCGGCCACCAACGACACCGACCTCCTCACGGCCCTGCTGGCCGCCCAGGAGGACGCGGACGGCAAGCCGCTGACCATCGAGGAGGCCGCCCACACGGTCCTCCCGAAGGTGCGCGGTGCCTTCTCCCTCGTCTTCATGGACGAGCACACCCTGTACGCCGCCCGCGACCCGCAGGGCATCCGCCCGCTGGTCCTCGGCCGCCTGGAGCGCGGCTGGGTCGTCGCCTCCGAGTCCGCCGCCCTCGACATCTGCGGCGCGAGCTACGTCCGCGAGATCGAGCCGGGTGAGTTCGTGGCCATCGACGAGAACGGCCTCCGTACCTCACGCTTCGCGGAAGCAAAGCCCAAGGGCTGTGTCTTCGAGTACGTGTACCTGGCCCGCCCCGACACCGACATCGCCGGCCGGAACGTGTACCTCTCCCGCGTGGAGATGGGCCGCAAGCTCGCCAAGGAAGCCCCGGTCGAGGCCGACCTGGTCATAGCGACCCCGGAGTCCGGAACCCCGGCCGCCATCGGCTACGCGGAGGCGAGCGGTATCCCGTTCGGTGCCGGTCTGGTGAAGAACGCCTATGTCGGCCGGACCTTCATCCAGCCGTCACAGACCATCCGCCAGCTGGGCATCCGCCTCAAGCTGAATCCCCTCAAGGAAGTCATCAAGGGCAAGCGCCTGGTCGTCGTCGACGACTCGATCGTGCGCGGCAACACCCAGCGGGCGCTCGTGCGGATGCTCCGCGAGGCGGGCGCGGCGGAAGTCCACATCCGGATCTCCTCTCCCCCCGTGAAGTGGCCCTGCTTCTTCGGCATCGACTTCGCCACCCGCGCCGAGCTCATCGCCAACGGCATGACCATCGACGAGATCGGCACCTCGCTGGGCGCCGACTCCCTGGCCTACATCTCCATCGACGGCATGATCGAGGCGACCACCATCGCCAAGCCGAACCTGTGCCGCGCCTGCTTCGACGGCGAGTACCCGATGGAGCTGCCCGACCCCGAGCTGCTCGGCAAGCAGCTGCTGGAGACGGAGCTGGCCGCCGGCCCGGCCGCCACGGCCGCCGCCGACGCGATCCGCCGCCCGTAAGACGGCCCGTGCTGTGCGTTTTCAAAAACGCCTGCCGTACGACACGAAAGTTCTCATAGCCATGTCTGAGACAACTGGTGCCAGCTACGCAGCTGCGGGCGTCGACATCGAAGCGGGCGACCGCGCGGTCGAGCTGATGAAGGAGTGGGTGAAGAAGACGCAGCGCCCCGAGGTCCTCGGCGGCCTCGGCGGATTCGCCGGCCTCTTCGACGCCTCCGCCCTCAAGCGCTTCGAGCGTCCCCTCCTCGCCTCCGCCACCGACGGCGTCGGCACCAAGGTCGACATCGCGCGCCGGCTCGGTGTGTACGACACCATCGGCCACGACCTGGTCGCGATGGTCATGGACGACATCGTGGTGTGCGGCGCCGAGCCGCTGTTCATGACCGACTACATCTGCGTCGGCAAGGTCCACCCCGAGCGTGTGGCCGCGATCGTCAAGGGCATCGCGGAGGGCTGTGTGCTGGCCGGCTGCGCCCTCGTCGGCGGCGAGACGGCCGAACACCCCGGACTGCTGGGCCCGGACGACTTCGACGTCGCCGGCGCCGGCACGGGCGCGGTGGAGGCCGACCGGCTGCTGGGCCCGGATCGCATCCGTACGGGTGACACGGTGATCGCCATGGCGGCCTCCGGGCTTCACTCGAACGGGTACTCACTCGTCCGGCACGTCCTGCTGAACCAGGCGGGCCTGTCGCTCGACGCGCGGATCGAGGAGCTCGGCCGCACCCTGGGCGAGGAACTGCTGGAGCCGACCAAGATCTACTCCCTGGACTGCCTGGCCCTCACCCGTACCACCGAGGTGCACGCGTTCAGCCATGTCACGGGTGGCGGCCTCGCGGCGAACCTCGCCCGCGTCATCCCGGACGACCTGCACGCGATCGTCGACCGTTCCACCTGGACCCCGGCCCCGATCTTCGACCTCGTCGGCAGGACGGGTCAGGTCGAGCGCCTGGAGCTGGAGAAGACCCTCAACATGGGCGTGGGCATGATCGCCATCGTCCCCGAGGGGTCCACGGACGTGGCCCTGGCGACAATGGCCGACCGCGGGGTCGAGGCATGGGTCGCCGGAGAGATCACGGATCGCGGCGACCACGAGACGGGCGCGGCCCTCGTCGGCGACTACAGCGCCTGACGACCGCGACAGCAGCGCAAAACCCGGTCCGGTGGTGTGGACCACTCCCGGACCGGGTCGGGCACGGTTAAGTGCGTCAAGCGCCGCGGCGATGTTGCGACGTGGGACCGGACTCGTCGTCCTCGTCCTCATCGTCGTCGTTGTAGAGACTCGCGTACTCGGCGTACGGGTCGTCTTCGTCTTCGTCGTCCTCGAACGGCTCGCCGTTCGGCGGTTGGCTCGAAGTCGAAGCGCCCAGCTCGCTGGCCAGACGCGACAGGTCAGTCCCGCCGCTGTTGTACTTCAGCTGGCGGGCGACCTTCGTCTGCTTGGCCTTGGCCCGGCCGCGCCCCATGGCTCGACCCCCTCGGTGACGGGGCTCGACGGCCCCAGAGTCTTGACACGCGTTCATGATCTGGAACGGGCTCTCCGCAGAGAGACCGGTCCGTAGGGCTTCCACGGTACCTGAGCCCGCGCCCATACGGTACGTCGCCCGCAGGACGGGCCCGGGTCCAGGACCCTCGGGGCGCCCCGTCCCCGCTGGTCAACCGCGATTTTAACCACTTCTCGGCAGGCGACCCGCCGACGAACGTGAGAGTTCTCTCTAAGTGTGCGCCGACGGGTACCGGCCAAACCTCCCGGAGGTCAGAGACTGCGTCCGGCGGCCGCCTCGTGCATCCGCTGCTCGGCGATCCTGTCGGCCGCCGCGGCCGGCGGAATCCCGTCTGCCTTCGCACGTGCGAATATGGCCAGCGTGGTGTCGAAGATCTTCGCTGCCTTCGCCTTGCACCGGTCGAAGTCGAAGCCGTGCAGCTCGTCGGCGACCTGGATGACACCGCCGGCGTTCACCACGTAGTCCGGCGCGTAGAGGATCCCGCGGTCGGCGAGGTCCTTCTCGACGCCCGGGTGGGCGAGCTGGTTGTTGGCCGCGCCGCAGACGATCCTCGCGGTCAGCGCGGGCACGGTGTCGTCGTTCAGGGCTCCGCCGAGCGCGCAGGGGGCGTAGATGTCCAGGCCCTCGACGCGGATCAGGGTCGCGGTGTCGGCGACGGCGCTCACGCCCTCCGGGTGCGCCGCGATGATCCGTCCCACGGCCTCCTCGCGCACATCGGTGATGACGACCTCGGCGCCCTCGTCGCGCAGGTGCCGGACCAGGTGGTGGCCGACCTTGCCGACGCCTGCGATGCCGACCTTGCGGCCGCTCAGCGAGGGGTCGCCCCACAGGTGCTGGGCGCTGGCGCGCATGCCCTGGTAGACGCCGAAGGCGGTGAGGACGGAGGAGTCGCCGGCGCCGCCGTTCTCCGGGGACCGCCCTGTGGTCCAGCGGCACTCGCGGGCCACGACGTCCATGTCGGCGACGTACGTACCGACGTCGCACGCGGTGACGTAGCGGCCGCCGAGGGAGGCGACCATGCGCCCGTAGGCGAGCAGCAGCTCCTCGGTCTTGTCCCGCTCCGGGTCTCCGATGATCACGGCCTTGCCGCCGCCGTGGTCGAGACCGGCCATGGCGTTCTTGTACGACATCCCGCGCGCGAGGTTGAGCGCGTCGGCGACGGCCTCCGCCTCGTTCGCGTACGGGTAGAAGCGTGTACCGCCGAGCGCGGGGCCCAGGGCGGTGTTGTGGATGGCGATGACGGCCTTGAGGCCGCTGGCGCGGTCCTGGCAGAGCACGACTTGCTCATGTCCGCCCTGGTCCGAGTGGAACAGGGTGTGCAGTACATCAGCAGGTGCGCCGGTTACGTCGGTCACTGTGGTGACTCCTGAAGTAGCTAGCGGCGGTTGGAGACCAGCTCCCGTACGGGTGGCGGGTGCTGTGAGCATGAGATTAGAGCCTGGGCGCCCCCGTCACCGCGCAGTGCTCAGGATCACCCACTCGCGGAGTACGTCCGTGCGACGATTTGCATAGATTTCCCGCCCGTTTGTGAGCGGGTTCCGCAGGTTTTCCCGGTGGTGGGCGGGGGAGGGAGCAGGCGTGCCCAAGGTGTCCTCGGTGATCGTCCCGTACGCGACGTATCTGCGCGTGTACGAGCCGCTGGCCGCCTTCCCCGAGCCGGAGCGCAGCCACTGGGCGCGCTACGCCCGGCGCGCCGACCGTCCCTCGTACCAGGACGAACTCCGCCGCTCCCTGGCCGACTTGGTGCCAACCCCGCCGATCCCGGTGCCGGTGCACGAGAGCAGTGACGCCTTCGTGCTGGAGGCCGACGGGGTGCTGTGCGTGTGCCCCTGGCGGACCCGGCTGCGCGGCTGGCAGGCCCTTCAGGAGCTGCCCGAGGAGCTGCCCAAGCCGGTGCTGGACGCGGTGCTCCCGGAGGTCGTACGACGCCAGGCGACCCAGGACTACGAGCGCTGGCTGGTCCGCAACCCGGACGCCCGCCCCTGGATCCGCACGGCGACCTGGCAGGTGCCGCTGCACTGGTTCGTGCTGGTGTCCGACGGAGAGCGGCGCTTCGACAAGGGCTCCGGCGAGATCCCTCCGATGCTGCGCTACCAGACGCCGATGGTGCAGGCGCGACGGCGGGTGGCGCGGGCCCTGCGGGCCCTGAAGGAGGGCATCGACGAGGGGCCGCTGATCGACGGCCTGGTGGACGTGGGGCGCTGGCTGGAGGAGTTCCACCCGCGCTCGGTGGTGGAGCTGGACTACGGCGGCCTGGTGCACACGCTGCCGGCCGGTGAGCTGGAGGACGACCACTCGGCGGCGGACGTCGCCGAGGGCATCGAGGCGCTGCGGCAGGGCGACGGGGCGGCCGCGGGGGCGGCGTACGCGCGGCTGGTGGAGCGCTGGCGGTCGGTCCGGGACCGGCGCTCGGCCAACTGACAGCGACCTCAGGTAACGAACTGACGTTTGACGAATCACCCGTTTTGGGGTTTCGTCCTCGCACCGAAGTGTGCTCTGTGTTTCCTGAGGTTTCGTCAACATGGGACGTAGGTCCCGATCCGGGCGTTCATCTCAAGCTGTGCCAAGCGTGACGGACCGCACTTACGCGGCCCTTGCGTCCCTTGCCCCTCCTCGTGCCAAAATAGGACAAGGAGTCCGGGGAGGACTCCCTCCGTCCCAGTGCGTACCACTGTGGGCGGAATCTCAGCATTGCACGCTTTGGGGGGTCTCGTGGCTCCTGATTGTCCTGTGACTGATCGTCACAGTGGCGTGACTGTCCGCTATGGCATGGTCCATCGGCTTCCGTCGCTGATGAACACCTGGAGGGGCAATTCCATCGGTTTGGCCGACGCGGCTGGACAGATGGTGTAGTTGTAGTGCCGAGGACAAGCCGTTCGTCCTATAACCGACTCGACTCGCGTCCACCATTTCGGGCAACGCGGGTCAAGGTGCAGAATTTAGAGGAAAGAACCGAGAAGGTTCGGTTCTCCCGAGGAGGCCGCTCATGACCGCTCGCACCCCTGATGCCGAGCCGCTGCTGACCCCGGCTGAGGTCGCCACGATGTTCCGCGTCGACCCCAAGACGGTCACGCGGTGGGCGAAGGCCGGAAAGCTCACTTCGATTCGAACGCTCGGCGGGCACCGCCGCTACCGCGAGGCGGAGGTCCGTGCACTGCTCGCGGGCATCCCGCAGCAGCGCAGCGAGGCCTGAACAACTGCATAACCGGGCAAAACCGGCAGGTCCCCCACTTGCCGTGGCGCCCGAACCCTGGCTCCAAGCGACGCGGGGTCTGCCCCAACAGGCTCCACGCCCACGCTCTTCAGAGCTTTCCAAGCAAGTAACAGGGTGCGTCGTCGATCGCGCTGGACTCCGCCGGGTCCAGCGCGATCTTTTTTGTGCGCGCGGCATGCCTGGTCCGGGCCGCTGTGAGTGGCCTTGTCGGAGTCTGGGGAGGGGTGTCGGATCCCTTGTGGGAGCCCGTGGGGCGGCGCCCGGCGGGAGGCTTCCGGAGGGGCCCCCGAGTGGTGCAATTGCACATATAAAATTGACCACTTGTAGGTGGGGTGTAAGTACCGCGGTTTCAGAAACTCATGCGGTGACACCCGTCACATGTCGCGGTCCTTGTTGCCGTCGTCGTCCGTGCGCTAGAGGAGGCGTACGGTCCAGATCCCCGTGGCGGGGCGGGCGTTGGAGCGGCCGGCCGTCATGCGCCGGCGGAACTTTCGTCCTCGACGACCTCGTCCGGGACCTCGGCGGCCCTCGGCGAGTCCATGGCCAGCCGGAGCAGGTGGTGGCATATCGGGCAGTGGCGGGTCAGGTGGCCGTACGACGAAGCGGCCGACAGATGCGCACGGAGCAGGGCCCGTGTCTCGTGCCTGACCGACGCCGCCATACGCCACCTCCACGGGGCCGAAGGGGGAACGGCCCTGCCTTCTGGGTACCGAGGGAATTTGACGGCGTCAAGACGGCGTGGGGCTCCGCGGGGGGCTCCGCCGTGCGCCGGTGACTCCGTGTCGTGCCCTTGCCGGTGCCGGACGCTGCGCTGACCGCCGCCCTGGGGGCTGCGCCCCCAGACCCCCCTTCGGCCTGAACGGCCTCGTCCTCAAACGCCGGACGGGCTGAGATGGCGCGACCGGCACGAGAAACGGCCCGCACCTTGCCGATGCGGGCCCTGCTCGCGTCTCACTGCGGTCCTGACGGGCTTTGCTGTGCCTGATTGCGGCTGCGCCGCGGGCGCGGCCTCCGCCTTGACCGGGTGGGGAGTGAGGGGTGTGTGCGGGCAGGAGGAAGGCCCGCATGTTGTGGGTGCGGGTCTCTCACTGCGGTCCTGACGGGCTTTGCTGTGCCTGATTGCGGCTGCGCCGCGGGCGCGGTCTCCGCCTTGACCGGGTGGGAGTGAGGGGTGTGTGCGGGTACGAAGAAGACCCGCACCTTGTTGGCGCGGGTCTCTCACTGCGGTCCTGACGGGATTTGAACCCGCGGCCTCCACCTTGACAGGGTGGCGAGCACTCCAAACTGCTCCACAGGACCAGGTTTCGCGGCGCCATTCGTGCGTTGCGCTGCGAGAAGAGACTGTACAGGAGGGTGAGCCCGCTGGTCGAACTCACCCAGTGTGTGCGGGTGGTTACGGGACGGCCGCGTCGATCGCCTTCACGATCCGCTTGTCGGAGACGGGGTACGCCGTACCCAGCGCGTGGGCGAAATAGCTGACCCGGAGCTCCTCGATCATCCAGCGGATGTCCAGCACCGAGGAGGGGACCGGACGGCCCTGGGGCATCTGCTCCAGGAGCCATGCGTACTCGTCCTGCATCTCGTGGACCTTCTCCATGCGCGTCGTGTCCCGCTGGACACCCGTCGGCATCTGCTGGAGGCGGCGGTCCGCGGCCACCAGGTAGCGCATCAGGTCGGGCAGGCGGCGAAGGCCCGTCTCTGTCACGAAGCCCGGCTTCACAAGGGCGTCCAGCTGCCTCCGGACGTCCTGGAGGTTCGGGAGCAGCGCGGGGCTGCGTACGGCCTTCAGACGGCGCTCACAGGCCTGCCAGGCCGCCAGGACCTGCTGGACCTGACCCACCGTACGGATCGTCGTGTCCACGATCTCCGCCCGCACCTTGTCGTACAGCTTCCGGTACGACTCCTCGTCCCACGCCGGGCCCCCGAAGTCCCCGATCAGCTTGTCCGCCGCCGCCATCGCGCAGTCGTCGAACAGGCCCTGGATCGAGCCGTGCGGGTTCGCGGACAGGGCGAGCTTCTGGGCGTTCGTCAGGCGGTCGCTCGCGAATTTCGCGGGGTTGACCGGGATGTTGCGCAGGATCAGCCTGCGCGTGCCCTTCCACATCGCCTCCGCCTGTTCCGCCTCCGTGTCGAAGAGGCGGACCGAGACCGTGTCGCCGTCGTCGACCAGCGCCGGGTACGCCTTCACCGGCTGGCCCGCCCGGCGCGTCTCGAAGACGCGGGTCAGGGAGCCGATCGTCCAGTCCGTCAGGCCCTTGCGTTCCAGGGACTCCCCGCCCTCGCGGGAGGCGGTGGCCGCGGCGGCCTGGGAGAGGGCCTTGCGGGCCTTCGGCTTCAGCTGGAGCCGCAGCGCCTCCAGGTCCTTGTCCTCGGCGAGCTTGCGGCGCCGCTCGTCGACGATGCGGAAGGTGATGCGCAGATGGTCCGGGACCTTCGACCAGTCGAAGTCCGACGCCTCGAAGGGGACTCCGACCATGCGCTTCAGCTCGCGCGCCATCGCCACCGTCAAAGGCTCCTGCAACGACTGTGCCTGATGGCGCCCCTCCGGGGACGACGCCGTGTCCAGGAAGCGCTTCGCGAAGTTCGGCGCCGGCACGTAGTTGCGGCGGATCGGCTTCGGGAGCGAGCGGATCAGCTCGGTGACGAGTTCCTCCCGCAGGCCCGGGATCTGCCAGTCGAAGCCCTCGTCCGTGACCTGGTTGAGGACCTGGAGCGGGACATGGACCGTCACACCGTCCGCGTCCGCGCCCGGCTCGAACTGGTACGTCACCCGGAACTTCAGCGGCCCCTGCCGCCACGAGTCCGGATAGTCGGCCTTGGTGACCGCCTCCGCCGACTCCCGGATGAGCATCTCCCGCTCGAAGTCCAGGAACTCCGGCTGCTCGTGCCGCTTACGCTTCCACCAGGAGTCGAAGTGGGCGCCGGAGACGACGTGTTCGGGCACCCGGGCGTCGTAGAAGTCGAAAAGCGACTCGTCGTCGACGACGATGTCCCGCCGTCGGGCGCGGTGTTCGAGCTCCTCGACCTCGCTCAGCAGCTTGCGGTTGTCGGCGAAGAACTTGTGGTGCGTACGCCAGTCGCCCTCGACGAGCGCGTTGCGGATGAACAGCTCGCGGCTGACCTCGGGGTCGATCCGGCCGTAGTTCACCTTCCGCTGGGCGACGATCGGGACGCCGTACAGCGTGACCTTCTCGTACGCCATCACGGCCGCCTGGTCCTTCTCCCAGTGCGGTTCGCTGTACGTCCGCTTCAGGAGGTGCTCGGCGAGGGGTTCGACCCACTCGGGCTCGATCTTCGCGTTGACGCGGGCCCAGAGGCGGGAGGTCTCGACGAGTTCGGCGGACATGACGAACCGTGGTGGCTTCTTGAAGAGGGCCGAGCCCGGGAAGACCGCGAACTTGGCGTTCCGGGCGCCCAGATACTCGTTCTTCGCGCCGTCCTTCACGTCCTTCATGCCGATGTGCGAGAGCAGCCCCGCGAGGAGGGAGACGTGGATGCGGTCGCCGGGGGCGTCCTCCTCGTTGAGGTGGATGCCCATCTGCTTGGCGACCGTTCTCAACTGCGTGTAGATGTCCTGCCATTCGCGAATGCGCAGGAAATTGAGGTACTCCTGCTTGCACATCCGCCGGAACGAGCTGGAGCCGCGCTCCTTCTGCTGCTCGCGGACGTAGCGCCACAGGTTGAGGTAGGCGAGGAAGTCGCTCGTCTCGTCCTTGAAGCGGGCATGCTGCTGGTCGGCCTGGGCCTGTTTGTCGGCGGGGCGCTCGCGCGGGTCCTGGATGGAGAGCGCGGCGGCTATGACCATGACTTCGCGGACACAGCCGTTCTTGTCGGCCTCCAGGACCATGCGGGCCAGGCGGGGGTCGACGGGCAGCTGGGCGAGCCTGCGGCCGGTCTGGGTGAGTCGCTTGCGTACGTCCTTCTCCGCCGGGTCCAGCGCGTGCAGCTCCTGGAGCAGCTGCACGCCGTCGCGGATGTTGCGGTGGTCCGGCGGGTCGATGAAGGGGAACTTCTCGATGTCGCCGAGGCCGGCCGCGGTCATCTGCAGGATGACGGA
>Ga0105246_10001653_pt1 | contig 13294 bp, 6 predicted proteins | sample KBSM64metaG_FD_99694 | JGI IMG/M metagenome (GOLD analysis project Ga0105246, IMG submission 99694) | Miscanthus rhizosphere microbial communities from Kellogg Biological Station, Michigan, USA - KBS M6-4 metaG | ecosystem: Host-associated > Plants > Roots > Rhizosphere > Soil | place: Michigan...
CTGTTTTTGGAGTATAGATGTGCAAATCTCTAATAAGAACGCACATAAAAGCCGGTCCAATATGCAAAAAAACATCACATCACTGGGCTCCCTGAACTGGGATGACCTGAAGTTTTTTCTCGAAGTGGCCCGCACCCGCAAGGCCAGTGTCGCCGCCAAGCGCCTGGCGGTCGACTACACCACGGTGTCGCGGCGCATCAGCTCGCTGGAAGTGTCGCTCGGCACCCTGCTGTTCGAAAAATCCCGGACCAATGGTTTTGTCCTGACCGCCGAGGGCCAGCGCTTGCTGGGTTACGCCGAATCCATCGAAAGCACCCTGCACATGGCGTGCGAACAAGTCTCCGGCTCCGGCGTGGCGCTGTCCGGCCATGTGCGCATGGGCTGTACCGAGGGCTTCGGCAGCTTCTTCGTCACCCCGCAACTGAGCCACTTCGTCGACACCTACCCGGCGATCTCGGTGGATATCCTGCCTCTGCCGCACTTCATCAGCCTGTCCAAGCGCGAAGCCGACATCGTCATCGCCCTGGAACGCCCGGAACACGGCCCGTACGTGTGCTGCAAACTGTGCGATTACAAACTGCAGCTGTACGCCACACAGGACTACCTCGACCAACACCCGCCGATCCAACGCCCGACGGATCTGACCGAGCATCCGTTTATCAGCTACGTGGATGACCTGGCGTTCAGCTCGGAGTTGCTGTACCTGGCGAACGTAGTACCGGGCGCCAGCGCCAGCCTGCGCAGTACCAGTGTGATTGCGCAATACGTCGCGGCGCAGCAGGGCCGGTCGATGGCGATATTGCCGTGCTTTTTGGCGGCGCAGGACCCGCGACTGCTGCCGGTGCTGGGGGAGCAGATCGCGATTACGCGGCAGTTCTGGATGTATTGCCGGGAGGATTTGAGGAAGTTGAAGCGGATTACGCTGTTGTGGGATTACATCCGGGAGGTGACGGAACAGAATCGGGGGTTGTTGATGGGGGAGACGCGGGAGATGCGGTTTGCAGACTGAATGCGCCGCGCGGACAACTGTGGGAGGGGCGGTGCGACGATTCGACTTGCCCCCGATGGCGGAGTGTCAGTTACCAGATGTATTGGCTGACACACTGCTATCGGGGGCAAGCCCCCTCCCACAATGGATTGCATTTCAGGTTGAGAGCGCAATACGGGTGGGCCGCGCATTATCTGTGTGAGATGGGCAAGGCGGTGGTGGATGACTTGACGCAGGCGATGACGCCGAGCCGTTGAGCGAACACAGTCTTAAGCACACCGCTGCACAAATGTGGGAGGGGGCTTGCCCCCGATGGCGGAGTGTCAGTTACCAAATCTATGGGCTGACACACTGCTATCGGGGGCAAGCCCCCTCCCACATTGGATCGTATTTCAAGTTGAGGCGGGTGAAGGGCCTTAGTCCGCGATGACTACAATCGACACGCGTCGATTCTCGGTGCGCCCCGCCGCCGTTGTATTTTCCGCCACCGGCTCGCTGCTGCCCAGGCCGCGCAGTTGGATGTTTTGTTGTTTCATGCCCACGCTGCTCAGCACCTTGCCCACACTTTCAGCACGGCGCAGGGACAAGGCCTGGTTGTAGAGTTCCTTGCCCGACGCGTCGGTGTGGCCGTCGACGCGTACGCGTTCGATGCCTGCGCCCACCAGGGCCTTGCCGATGCGTTCGACGATGTCGGTGCTGGGCTTGTTGAGGGTTTCGACGTCACTGCCAAACAGCACTTTGCCAGACAAGCCGAAGGCCCAGCCATCGTCAGTCAACTCGAAACCCTGCTGTTTGAGCACGGCCACTTGCGCCGGGCTCAGGCCTTTGGGCGGTGCGGTCTGGCAGCCGCCGAGGGCCAGGCAGGCGAGAAGCAGGGTGATGAATGGCACACGTGAGTGAGAGAACAAGGGGTTAACTCCTGTGTTGATCGTTGACGACGGGGCGCTCCGACTCCGCCGTTTGCTGGCCGCCCGACGACAGCCGTTTGGCCTGGTACATCGCCGCATCGGCGGCGTTGAGCAAGGTGCCGGGCGTGGCGCCATGGTCGGGATAAATGGCGATGCCGATACTCAGCGAGGTCAATACCTGGGTGTCGTCCGGCAGTGGGATCGGCGCGTCCATGCTGGCATTGATCTTGTCGGCGATGCGTTGCGCATCTTCGATTTTGTTCAGCGGCGCCAGCAGGACGGCGAATTCGTCGCCGCCCAGGCGGGCCACCAGGTCATCTTCGCGCAGCTGTGCCCGCACGCGCTCGGCAACGGCCACCAGTACGGCATCGCCGGCGGCGTGGCCGAAGTTGTCGTTGATGTCTTTGAAACGATCGCTGTCGAGAAACAGCACGCCTACCCGTTCGTTGACCTTGGCGGCGCTGCGCAAGGCTCGAATCAACCGGCCTTCGAAGAATGCACGGTTGGGCAGGCCGGTGAGGCTGTCGTGGCTGGCCTGGTGCGCGAGGGTTTCGTTTTCGCTTTGCAGATGACTTTGCCAGGCCTCCATTTCGCCCAACAGGGCATTGAAGTCGCTGCCCAGGCTGTCGAGTTCGGCGATCTGGGCCGGGGGCACGCGGCGGTTGAAGTCGCGTTCGCTGCGGGCGGCGTGGGCCACGGCGGCGAGGCTTTGCAGCGGCCCGGTGATGCCGTTCAACAGACGCCGCGCCAGGTGCAGCGCCACCCAGGCACTGAGCGCGGTGCAGATCACAATGCCCGCCAGGCCGCTGAGCAAGAAGCGCAACAGGCTGCCGCCATGACCGGTCAGGTGGATACTGCCGACCGTTTGGCCCTGGTGAAGGATCGGCTGACTGATCGGTTGCTCGAGCAAGGCATGCGCCAGTTCGAGTTCAACCCGCGACAACATCCCGTTGTTCGGCCGCACCCATTGCGCCAGCAGCTTGCCACTGGCATCGAAGACTTCGGCCTGGGCCACCTCTTCGGTCGAAGCGATCAGGCTCAAGGCCTCAGTGGCGGCAGCGCTGTCGTCGAACACCACAGCCGCTTCCACGGTGTAATTGATCGAGCGTGCGATCAAGTGCAGGTTGTGTTCGGCGTACACCCGCAGCGCCAGCACGCCGAGCAGGGTCAGGGACACACTGGCCAGCGCCACCGCCACCAGGGCCAGGATCATGTGCCCTCTGCCGATGACCGACCTCAGGGTCGGTCGCGTCTTGGCCGGCCTCATGGCGTCGGCGCTCGACGGCGCGACAGTTGCAGCACGCTGGGGTGAATGCGTACGCCGCTGCGGGCAACGGAATCCAGGTTCACCTCAAACGACACTTGCGCATCACTCACCCGCAGGCAGAACAGGCTGCCCACGGTGCATTGGTCGCCGCCTTCGCTGATGCTGAGCACCGGATGGCCGATCAATGAGGCAAACAACGCGGTGCGCTCGTCAGCGCTGAGTTTGCCGATGTAGACGGCGTCGCAGGCACTGACGATATCGGGATGGTTGGCCAGCAGGCGTCGCACCGTCACTGGACGGCCGGTCGCCTGAGTGGTGCCCTTGATCAGGTCGTCGGTGTACTGGGTGGGCCCGACGATGCACAAGCGCAGTTGCGCAGGCTCCACCGGCCAACGGGCATAACTGAGAATCCCCAGCACAACCTGGGTGACCGCCTGCGCGCGATGCTCGGCCAGGCTGGGTGTTTGAGCCCAGACCTGCGGAGCGAGCAGGCATAGCAGCGCTACCTGCAACAGGCGTCTCCAGCTCAAACTGCGCTCTGTAAGCGAGACAGCCACATTCATGCAGCAATTCTCTCAGGAAATTTCAGGGTGATGCCGCAACGATAGCACAGCAGCCAAAAACCCCACGGAGCGAGGCTTCAGTGGGGTTACGTATTTTTTCAGAAAAATCAGACATCTGAACTAGAAATATCCCATGACCGTTCAGTCAGCTTCTTCGGGCGTGGCGTCCAGCTCCAGCATCAGCCCGCTCAAGCGTTTGACCCGGCGCCGTACGGCTTCCTCAAAGACGCCGGCACGGGGTTCGATCAGGCTGAACCAGCGTTTGGCGCGGGTGATACCGGTGTAGATCAGTTCTTTGGTCAGTACCGGGTTCAACGCGCCCGGCAGGATCAGCGCGGTATGGGTGAACTCCGACCCCTGGGATTTGTGCACGGTCATGGCATAGACGGTTTCCACATCGTTGAGCCGGCTGGGCAGCACGAAGCGCACGCCACCCTGGCCGTCATTGCGCGGGAAAGCCACGCGCAGCACCTGAGGGCCGCCGTCGCTCTCGGGCAATTTCAGGGCGATACCGATATCCCCGTTCATCAGGCCCAGGCCGTAGTCGTTACGGGTCATCAGCACCGGACGCCCTTCATACCACTGCTCGTCGCCCTCGATCAGCCGCACCTTGCGCAGGGCGGCGGTGATGCGCAGGTTCAGCCCTTCGACGCCCCAGGGACCTTTGCGTACGGCGCAGAGCAACTGGAACGCGTCGAAGGCTTGCAGCAGTTGTTGCGCCCAGTGGGTCCAGGCGTGATCGTCACGCGGGGTCTGCGGCGCGGGACGCGCCGACTGCAGCAGGTTCAGGTAATAGCGATAGCCCTGGGCACCTTCGCCCTGCCCGTCCAGCACCAGGCGCTCAAGCGCGTGATCATGCTCGCCCTTGAGGCTGAGACAGAACAGGTCGTCATGACTGCGCGCGGCCAACAGCGCGCGCGCTTGCTCAGCGTTCTGCTGGTTGACCCAGCGCGCCAGCTGGCCGATGCCGCTGCCCTCGCCGAAGCGACGCGAGTAGCGCAGCATCACCACCTGCTGGGCCAGCGGATGACTGCCGTCAAGGTCTTCCTGCAAGCCGCTGTTGCCGAGGTCTTCGGCGCTGACCGCTTGCAGCCATTGGCGCGTGGCCGGGCTGTACCAGCCGGCCTCGGCATCGCGACACAGGTCACCAAGCACCGCGCCCGCCTCCACCGACGCAAGCTGGTCCTTGTCACCCAGCAGCACCAGGCGAGCATGGGGCGGCAGGGCGTCGAGCAGGTTGGCCATCATTTCCAGATCGATCATCGACGCTTCGTCCACCACCAGCACATCCAGCGGTAACGGGTTGCCGACGTGATGACGGAAGTGCCGAGTGCCCGGGCGGCTGCCCAGCAAACGGTGAACCGTGGTGACCTGGGTCGGGATTTTTTCGCGCACGCTGTCGGGCACTTTCAGCGACAGCACTTGCTGGCTGATGGATTCGGTAAGACGCGCGGCGGCTTTACCGGTGGGCGCGGCCAGGCGGATGCGCAGGGGATTGCCACTTTCCACGGCAGGCGCCTGCAACAGCGCGAGCAGGCGCACCACGGTGGTGGTCTTGCCGGTGCCGGGGCCGCCGGTGACGATACTGAATGCGCCCCGGGTGGCCAGGGCACAGGCGAGTTTTTGCCAGTCGATCACGCCATCGGGCGCCGGTTGATCGAACAAACCATTCAGGCGCTGCGGCAAATCGGCGGCGACGCTCTCGTGGCTGGCCAACCGCAGGCGCAAGGCACTGTCGATGCGCCGTTCATAAGCCCAGTAGCGGCGCAGATAGAGGCGTGTTCCGGACAGCACCAACGGGCGGCTCCGCGCCGACTCACTGTCATCGAACGCCGGCGCGACCAAACGGCTGGTGGCCAGGACATGACACCAGTGGGCGCCGTCCAGCCCCTCGAGCAATTGCGACGGCAGCAGCATCGCGCCGGTCTGCAGGTCGCCTTCGGGCGGCAGCGACAGGGCAAAGTCCGGCGCTTGCAGGGTTTCGAACAGGTCGAGGCATACATGACCGTGACCCAATTGGTGACTGGTCAATGCCGCCGCCAGCAGCACCAGGGGATCGGCCTGTGGGTCAAGCTCGTGCAGGAAGCCGACGAAGGCTTTGTCCAGGGCCCGCAACCAGCCACGGTCGACCCAGCGCTCCAGCAGTTGCACCAGGTCGGCGGCGCGACTGAGCGGCGACAGCTCCTCCAGCAGTAGCGGCGACAGGCTCATAGCAGCACTCCTTGTTCCCAGGCGGGCTCGGCTTTTGGCGGGATGGGCTTGCCCTGGAACAACAGGTCCAGCCCTTCGATCAGCTCACGCGGTGGCCGGGTGAAGTACGCGCCCTGGGTGACTGACTGCGTTCCGCGCAGGAACAGGTAGAGGGCGCCGCCGACGTGGCGTTCGTAGTCGTAATCGGGCAGGCGCGCCTTGAGTTGGCGATGCAGGGCCAGCAGGTAAAGTACGTATTGCAGGTCGTACCGATGCTCGAGGATCGACTGTTCCATGGCGTCCATGGTGTAGGCCGAATCGTCAGGCCCGAGCCAGTTGGATTTGTAGTCAGCCACGTAATAACGGCCATCGTGCTCGAAGGTCAGGTCGATAAAGCCTTTGAACATGCCATTGAGCAACACCGGTTCGGCCGCCACGCGGGACACACCGCTGTGGGTGTACTGGCACACCAGCCTGTCGAGGGCGAGCACGTCGACCTTATGGCTGGCGAACCAGAATTCCATTTCGATCTGGTAGTGCTGCAGCGCGCTGAGGCTGACCCGGTCGTCGTACAGGGGCAGCGGCGCGTGCAGCAAGTGGTCAAGCCAAGCGCTGAGGGTGACGATCCAGCCTTCCCAATTGCGTCGATTGCAACGCGCCCCGACGGCTTTTTCAATGGCCTCGAGGCTGACGTTGAATGCTTCTTCACCGGCCCACTCCAACAAGCCGTGAAGGAAAGTGCCTGGATTCGGACCGCGTGGGAATCGATGAATATCGCCGCCGGACGCCACCACTTCGCGCGGTGCGTCGGGATCAAGGCGTTCGTCATCGAACAGTTTCTGCGCCTGCGGGCTTTCAGGCGCTTCGAGACTGGCGGCGCTCATGCTGTCGCCAATGCGCAAGGCGCTGTAGGACGCAATCCACCAGTTCTCCGCCGCCTTGCGTTTGGGCAAGAGCGGAGCCAGCAAGGTCGCTTCGTTGCGCGGGGGGTGGAACACGATGTCTTGCGCTGGCGGCACCTGGGCATAGCTGATGGCCGGGCAGCCCTGCTGCACATCCAGCAACCAGCGCGCCAGGCCGGCGGACTCACCCAGCGGCGCACCGGCGCCCAGCAGATAGCCCAGCGCCGACAGGTGCAGCACGGAGCTGCTGCTGTTGCCGCGTTTGAGGTCGGCGATGCCCAGCCAGCAGGCGTGTTTGGCGCGGGTCAAGGCGACGTACAGCAAGCGCAGGTCTTCGGCCAGGCGCTCATCATCGGCCTGGGCGATCAATTCAGCCGTGGGCCGCAAGCTGACGTGGGATTTGCCCTGCGCGTCGTGGTAGTGCAGCGGCAAGCGCGTGCCGTCCACCGGTTTGGTCGAGCAGATGAAGGGCAGGAACACCAGGTCGTATTCCAGGCCCTTGGATTTGTGGATCGTCACCACCTTGACCAATTGCTCGTCACTTTCCAGGCGCAGGATCTGTTCTTCACCGGCCTGGCCCGACAGCGCCAGGTGCTCGGCAAGATGGCGAATCAATGCCTGTTCGCCGTCCAGTTCCGACGCGGCCTGTTGCAGCAGCTCACTGAGGTGCAGCAGGTTGGTCAGCACACGTTCGCCATCGCTGCGGGCGATCAGGCTTTGCGGCAGCTTGAAGTCATGCAGCAGACGACGCAGCATCGGCAGCACGCCTTGGGAGCGCCAGATCGAGCGGTAGCCCCGGAACTGCATCACGCGGCTTTCCCACGCCAGTTCATCCTGGTTCAGACGCTCCAGTTCCGTCAGTGACAGGTTCAAGGTGACACAGGCCAGGGCCGCGCGCAGCGGGCGTTCGACGTCCGGCTCGGCGCAGGCCTTGAGCCAGGCCAGCAGATCGTGGGCTTCCTGGGCGGCGAAGACCGAGTCCTTGTCCGACAGGTACACGCTGCGCACGCCCCGTGCCGCCAACTCGGCACGCACGGCCTGGGCTTCCTTGCCGTCTCGCACGAGGATGGCGATGTCTGACGGCAGCACGCCTTTGAACGTGTCGTCTCTGGCAAAGCCTGCGCTGCCCTGCTGCCCACCGTTAAGCAATTCGACGATCTGCGTGGCGCAAGCAGCCGCCAGTTGCTGGCGATACAGCACATTGGAAATCGGTTGGTCGGTGGCTAAATGCCAAAGGTTCATTGCCGGCAGCGTCTGACCGTCGACCTGCAGCTGTTCTTTGCGGCCCTGGGACAGCACCGAGTGGAACGGCACCGGGTTATGGCCGTCGGGCTCACGAAACAGGAACGCGCCCCGGCCGGTTTCCGCGCGCTGGAACAGGTGGTTTACCGCTTCGACCATCGCGTGGCTGGAGCGGAAGTTGGTGCCCAACGTGTGGTGGCGACCGGTGGTGGATTGCCGAGCGCGCAGGTAGGTGTAGATGTCCGCGCCCCGGAAGGCGTAGATCGCCTGCTTGGGGTCGCCGATCAGGAACAGGCCGCTGTCCAGGTGGTTTTCTTCGATACGGTAAATGCTGTCGAAGATGCTGTATTGCACCGGGTCGGTGTCCTGGAATTCATCGATCAAGGCCACCGGGAATTGCTCGCGGATCACGCTGGCCAGGCGCTCGCCGCCGTCGGCCTGGAGCGCGGCGTTGAGGCGGATCAGCATGTCGTCGAAGCCCATTTCAGCGCGACGCCGCTTCTCTTCTTCGAAGCGCTTGCCCACCCAGGCGGCGGCGTGTTGCAACACCGCGGCGTCCGGGGTGGGCAGTGCGTCAAGGGCCGCTTTCAGACCGGCCATCGCGTCGATGCCGGGATGCCGTGGCGGCTCGCCTTTCCAGGCTTCGGCCATACCCTCGGGAGTCAGCCGGGTAAAGCCGGTGCCAATATCCAGTTGTTCCAGGGTATCGTCGGCGGCCCAGGCACTGATTTTTTCAAACCAGGGCTCGAAATAACGCGCCTGCATTTTGCGTCCATCGACCGCTTTGGCGGCCACGGCTTGCAGGCACAGATCACGCAGCTCGACGGCCCATTGTTGCCAGGGGGCCTTGATGTTGGTCAGTGCCTCACGACGCTCTTGCAGGCAGGCAGCGATTATTTCGGCCGGCTCGCGGCTGTCTTCGGCCGGCCGCTCACTGCCGAACAGCGCGCGCACCCGTGGCATCAACGCGGCCGGGCCGCCCCAGTTGTTGCGCACCCAGTTGAGCGCATCGTCATGCATCGGGTAGCAGAACAGGCGCCAGTAGTCGCGCAGCACTTCACCGAGCAAGTCGCTGTGGTCGGTTTCCAGGGTCTGGGTAAACAGGCTGCCGCTGTCGAACGCGTGTTCGCGCAGCATGCGCTGGCACCAACTGTGAATCGTCGAGACCGCTGCCTCGTCCATCCACTGCGCGGCGATGTCCAGCCGATTGGCGCAGGCGGGCCATTGTTCACTGGGGTATTGGTGACGCAGGTCGGCGATCAAGGCGTCGGGCTGCTCGATTTCGTCACGGAAAAACCGCGCGGCCTGCGCCAGACGGATACGGATACGTTCACGCAGCTCCTTGGTGGCGGCGTCGGTGAAGGTCACCACGAGGATTTGCGGCGGTAGCAGTTCACGGCCGAAACCGGACTCATCGCCACCGTTGCCGAGCACCAGGCGCAGGTACAGGGCCGAAATCGTGAAGGTTTTGCCGGTGCCGGCGCTGGCTTCAATCAGCTGACTGCCTTTGAGCGGAAAGGCCAGGGCCAAAGGTTTACTGGTCATGCGCCGGCCTCCTCGCTGGACAATGAACGCCAGGGGGCGTTGAGCAGGGGGCGATACAAGGTTTCGCACCAGCCTTCGAACTCTTCGCTGGCGACCAGCGTGGCGTAGTTGGGGAACTGGCGAGTGAGCGCAGGCGTTTCACGGCGTTCGCCGTCGGTGGTGATTCCGTCGCCCTCGTAGGCTTTGCTGGCAGCGGCGTGGGCTTTGGCCGGATCGGTCTGGCCGAGCCAGGCAAAGGCGGTCTTTACCGCGACGGGCAGCGGTTTGCTCATGCCGGTGTGCCACGCGAGCAGCAAGTCACCGAGGAGGCTCTGAGCGGTGGCAGTGTCCAACGGGGCCAGCAGCAAGGTGTCGTCACTGGCCACCAGGCCGGTGCTCAACGGCACGCCACAGGCACAGGCGACCACATGATTGACCCAGGGGCGGATCAGGCGGTGCCACTTGCGCGTCTTGATCGAGCCGATGCTGTTGGGGATGGTGGTCACGCTTAACAAACCGCCGTCACCGCGCCGGTGCAGGCCGCTGATCCAGCCTTCGAGCTGAATGCCCTGGTACGCGAAACTGATCGGTTGCGCGCCAATGTGTGGGGTTGGCCAGAGCGCCAGCAGGTGCTGATAGCGCTGCAACAGGTCCGGCAATGGCTCGATCAGCTCGTTGCGCAGGCATTCGCCGAAGCCGACCATCGGCAGCAGGCCACTGCCTTGCAGTCGCAAGGCTTGGGCGTTGAGGGCCTGATCAAGCTGGTCGGGCCGGGCCAGTGCTGCGTTGAGCAGACTGTCGCTGAGGGTGTAGCGTTGCAGTGCGTCGAGCACGAAGGGTTCTTCGTCGGCCAGCGGTACTTCGGCGGCTTCAAAGAACACTTTCAGACGTTGGCTGAAGAAATGTTTGACCGGATTGCGCAGGAAATCCTGTAACTGGCCGAGGCTCAGGGGCTCTTCCTGGTGGTGCGGTGCCAGCGCGTGGTCGTGCACCAGTGCGGCTGGGGCCTCATGCAGCAACTGCCATTCGCGAGCGTAACTGAACAGCGGGTCGCCTTCATGGAAGTAGCGGGCGCTGAACGGTTGGAGCGGGTGTTCCTGGGTCATTGCGTCGATCAGGGGTTCGGCGCTTTGGGCGTTATGCCAGCCACTGGCGAGGTGGTCACGCAGTTGGCCGATCAGCACCGAGGCCGGGCGATCGCTGTTGTCGCGGATGCTGCGGCCGACCCAACTGATATAGAGCTGGTCGCGCGCGGACAGCAGGGCTTCGAGCAGCAGGTAGCGATCGTCTTCACGGCGTGAACGATCGCCGGGACGGTAGTCGCTGCCCATCAGGTCAAAGTCCAGTGGCGGCTGGGCACGCGGGTAGTCGCCATCATTCATGCCGAGCAGGCAGACCAGCTTGAACGGGATCGCGCGCATGGGCATCAAGGTACAAAAATTGACCGCGCCCGCCAGGAAGCGCTGGGACAGGCGGCCCTGGTCGAGCCCGGCCAACCAGGCCTCACGGACCACGGTGAGCGGTAATTCATCCTGCAGCCCGACGGATTCACAGGTTTCCAGCCACGTCTCTCTTAACTGTTCAAGCTGGCCAAGCAGGTAGTCATCGTGCTCGCTGCCGGGCAGGAAAAACAGTTGCATCAAGCGTTGCAGACGCTCGCCCCACACGTGGGGAGGTGCGGGTTGCGACAGCGCCTGGTGCGCGTCATTCAAGGCATCGAGCAAGGCGACCAGTGGACCAATCAGCGCCGCATCAAGCCCACCGATCTCGTCGTAAGGCTCGATGCCTTCGCACGCCACACCCGTGCCGACGGCGTAGCCCAGCAGCATCCGCCGCAGGCCGAATCGCCAGCTGTTCTGCTCAAGTTCTGCGGGCAGCCCCAGGCCCGCACGCTGTTCGGCGTTGAGCCCCCAGCGGATGCCCGCGCCTTCAATCCAGCGATGCAGTGTAGGCAGGTCGCGCTCATTGATGGCGAAACGTTCGCGCAGGGCCGGGACATCCAACAGGTCGAGAATTTCGCTGACAGGGAAACGGCTGTCGGGGAGTTTGAGCAGGTGCTCGACCGCGATCAGCAGCGGGTCACGACCACGTTGCCCCTGGTCTGTCAGGGTGAACGGAATGAAGCGTGGGTCGTTTCTTTCCAGCTGACCGAACACCGCGCGAATGTGCGGTGCGTAGCTGTCGACGTCGGGGACCATGACGATGATGTCCCGAGGGCGCAACGTGGGGTCGGCGCTGAAACGTTGGAGTAATTGGTCGTGGAGAATCTCCACTTCGCGTTGGGCGCTGTGGGCGATGTGAAAGCGAATGGATGCGTCGCGTGTCAGATCGACCGCCGGCCAGAACTCACGGGTTTCATCGAGTGGGCGCAACTCCAGGATGTCGTCCTGAAGCTGGTTGAGCAGCGTGGTGGGTTGGCTCTCGCTGAACAAGTCGATACGACCATCACGGAAGGCGGCGCGGTAGCTGTTGGGGTCGTCATAACTGTCCAACAGGCTGATGTAGTCACGCCCCTGCTTGCCCCAGGCGGCGAGCAGCGGGTGAGCGTGCTGGTGCAAGGTGTGAGGATCAATGGTGACGGGCATGCCCGCTTTGCGTGCCTGGCGCTTGTATTCGTTACGCAGCAGGTCTTTGTCGGCCACGATGTCCGACCAATGATGGCGGCAAGGGTTGTGCACGCACAGCAACACTTGGCTGAAACGAGCCAGGCCCGCCAGTGCTTCGAGGGCCTGGGCGGGCAGCGATGAAATGCCGAAAACAATCACGCGGGAAGGCAAGCCGGGCGGCGCTTGCTCGAGTGTGTTGATGCGTTCGATAAACCGCTGATGAACGCCGGCACGGCTCTCGGCCATGCCCTGCGCCCCTACGTCGAGCAGTAACGCGCGCCATAATTCAGCCTGCCAGCAGTTGGCGGGGTTAAGGGGTTTGGATTCGCCCCGCCCGTTGCGTAGCTGATGGCGCCCCGCGGCCCAGTCTTCCAGCCAATCGGCGCGATACACCTGGTATTGGTCGAACAAGTCGGCCAGCCGCTCGGCAAGCTGGTAGCGTTTGCGCAGGTCGGTGTCGTGGGTCAGGAAGCGTTGCAACGGCTCGAAATGGGGCTGATCGATAAGCTCCGGGAGCAGACGCATGAGTCGCCATGTCAGCGGGGCCTTATCCAGCAGAGACTTGGGGGGGATTTCGTCACGACCCAGCACCATGCGATAGAGCTGCCACATGAAACTGCCGGGCAATTGCACATCGATTGCCGCGGCGATGCCACAGCCCCCCATGTCGTCTTCCTGCGGATCTTCGGCCAGGGCAAGCTTGAGCCATTGAGCGATGCCATTGCTTTGGACCAGAGCAATTTCATTTTCCAGGGGCGCCAGGGGATAACGACGCATCCAGCTGACTACCAGGCTGCGCAACTCGTCCAGGCGGTTACCGTGAACCACCATGAATCCTGCGCTGAGGGACATCGCACCCGGCATAACGGTTTCCTTGGAAAAGCAAAAATCGAGGCTTGGACTTTAGCACTGAAGACCATTGCCATGAGCGCCTTGATACTTTTCAAGCGCCCAAAACAAAACCCCAACTGCTTTCGCAATTGGGGTTCTGGAATTTAATCTTGACGATGACCTACTCTCACATGGGGAAACCCCACACTACCATCGGCGATGCATCGTTTCACTGCTGAGTTCGGGATGGGATCAGGTGGTTCCAATGCTCTA
>Ga0105246_10001657_pt1 | contig 13285 bp, 11 predicted proteins | sample KBSM64metaG_FD_99694 | JGI IMG/M metagenome (GOLD analysis project Ga0105246, IMG submission 99694) | Miscanthus rhizosphere microbial communities from Kellogg Biological Station, Michigan, USA - KBS M6-4 metaG | ecosystem: Host-associated > Plants > Roots > Rhizosphere > Soil | place...
ATGGACGTGTAGATCATCTTGTTGGTCTTCCAGTTGATGGTCGCCTCCGCGTCGTATCCGGCCGTGTCGGTGAGCTTCTTTTCAATCTTGCCTTTGTCGTCGGCCAGATAGATATCGAAGCCCGGGTAAACCGCCCACACATAGCCCTTACTGCGATCCGGACGAGCCGGGCACGATGGTCCAGCTTCATGCGTCGACGCGTATACGATGTGTTTTCCGTCGGCCAGGAAATAACCGCAGGTGGTGACGCCCTTGCCGGTCGAGACCAAGTGCATCTCTGACCCGTCGGCGTTCATGATGTACTGCTGATCGCATTCGCTGGTGTCGCGTGTCGATTGAAAGATGAGGCGTTTGCCGTCGGGAGCCCAGTACGCTTCGGCGTTCTGCCCGCCGTGCGTGATCTGCTTGACGTTCGAAAAGTGCTTGGCGGCTTGCGCGAAGCACAGCAGCGGGATCAAAACGAGAACGGGCAAAACAAGGCGTCTCATAACCCCCTATTGTATTCACCCAGCACAGCCTGAAGGCCTGTGCCCACAAACCTACTCGATTTTGGGCAACGGCCGCAATGCCTTCGAACCCAACCACGCCTCGCGGAATGCTGCGATCTCAGGCGTTACTTGCCGTCCCGCCTTCTCGAACGAAACGACTTCAACATCCGGGGATTGCGCCCAAGTGATATCCACCTGCTTCCTCCCGGTGCGCGCCTCGACAGTCAGTGCGCCGCGATCTCCGGATTTATGCGACGCACCCAGATCATTGAAATCCTGCCGGGTCTTGAGAACCCTGCCGTCGGCCTCGACAATCCTGTCGCCGCGATCGATGCCCGCCGCGTAGAGCGGCGACCCGCGCAATGTCGAGCCGCTAATGTCGATGCCGCGGTCGGAAAAGGTCATCGGCGGCGTTCCGATCCAGGCTTTACCGGTCGCGGCGGATTGCAGCACGAACCCGGCGCGCGCCAGCAGAGTCGTGTACTCCATCGGCTCCAAGCCGTCGATGTGGCGCGCAAACATTTCCTTCGCAAATTCGCTGCTGCCGGTAGCCTCGGCCAACGCCTGCTCCAGGTCCTGCTCGGTATACGGTTTCTGAACATCGGGATGACTGCGCCACATCGCTCGCATCCAGTCATCCAGAGACTTGCCAGGGAAGCGCGACCGGATCGCCAGGTCGATACCCAGCGCGATCGCCCGGCCGTAGGTGTAATACGAAATGTAGGTATTGGCCTGATTCTGCGGGTCGACCGACGCGGCGCCATCGGCAAAGGCGGCCCGCCGGCTCATATCGGCCGCGCTGAACACCTCGCGTCCCGGCGCCGTGAGCACGGCATTGACCGCATCGCGCATGACGCCCAGGAACTCGTCGCGCGACATGAGACCCGCACGGGCCAGAGACAGAGGACCGTAGTAGTCCGTGAATCCTTCGGCAAACCACAACTCGCCGGATAGATTGACACGCTCGAAATCGAACGGTTCAAGCGACTGCGGCCGGATGCGTTTCACGTTCCAGGAATGAAAGAATTCGTGTGCGACGGATCCGATGAGCTGTGGCGCGGATTGGCGGGTCAGGGCCTGCGCACTGGTGATCACCGTTGAGTTGCGATGCTCCATCCCGTCGCCCGAAACGTAGGGCAGGTTATCCACCAAGAATGTGTAGGAGCCGTTATCGTACTTGGGAAATGCCCCGAAGACGCCTTCTTCCTCCAGAACCACCGCTTCGCACATGCGCTGAAAACGCTCCGCCACATCCTCCGACGCTTGCGAATGCAGCGCGAGACGGAATCGCGCGCCATCCGCATTCCACTCCCGCAGCATGTGCGGACCGATCTCGATCGGTGCGTCCATCAGCGCGTCCAGATTCGGCGCGGTCCAGATCCCGCCCTCGCCCTGCGGTAGCTGTGTCGCGACCGTCCAGCCGGCCGCCGCGGGAAGCTCAATCTTAACGGAGACAAGACTCCGCTCGAAGCCGCGCGCCCATGCGAACGTCGCCGGCGGATTCAGATGGGCGTGCGAAGGATCGATGGCATCGTACGTCCCGTCCGCACGATCCCCAAACAAGGTGTAATCGATCACCACCGTTCCGGGCGAAGTTTCGACGTTCCATTGATAGGGAGTCGGGCGAGTCACATTCAGGCGCTTGCCCGCGCCGTCCGTGGCTCGAACATTGTAAATATTCTTCGCGAACTCGTGCAGCGCGTAGCGTCCCGGCGATGACCGGCTCATGACGACTTCGAGCACGCGGCCGCGCACGCCGGTAAACGTCGCGCGCACTTCGGCTTCGTGATGGGCGGCGTTGGGGAATCGCAGCTCATAACGGACTGGGGTTTCCTGCGCTGCAAGCGGCGCCACCATCACTGCGAAATAGACGGCGAGTCTAGACAGTTTTCCCGGCATTGGAATGCGGACTCCCCGACAAGTGTGAATAGAATCCGAGATCCTCGCCGGTCAACATCTTCGTGATGAAGATAATCTGTGCGGTGTGACCGGAAAAATGCTCCACCACATGAAAGATCGCCTTGAGCACCGTCCCGTCGTAGCCCTGAACCGTGATTTCTTCGGCCAGACGCTCGGGCGGCAAGGAGCGGATAATCGCCAGTGCTTCCTCCACCGCTTCTCGCAACAGCCTTGCGAGCGCTTGCGGCTCCATTCCGCCGCGCGCCGCGAACTCTTCGTCGCGATGACGCGCATTCGGTTGTCCGCCGACCCCGCTCAGGATCCATTGGCGCACGTTGCCGTTGAGATGCAGCACCAGGTTACCGACAGCATTCTGGTTTTCCGTGCCGCGCATCCAGATCTGGCCCGTTGTTAGCTTGCCGAGGCAGGCTTCGATCCGCGGGTACAGCTCGGCCAGCTTTTCAGCGGCGCAATTCAAGAAGTTGGTTTCGATGGTCATGATTCAGTCGTGCCTCGATACTCTCGCGGGAGGGCTCCAGCCACGGAGGTAAAGACAATGAGCTCCCAAGGCCGTCCTCGGTCTCATCAATCAGGAATCCCGGACCGTCGGTAGCGATTTCAAACAGTACTCCACCCGGCTCGCGAAAGTAAATCGAGTGAAAATACAACCGGTCCTTGACGGGACTGACGTGGATGCCGGCTTCGATCAATCGCATGCGCCAATCAAGCTGTACTGCTTCATCCGCAACACGAAACGCCACGTGATGGACGGCGCCCACACCCATCTTCCCGCGCTCCGCTTGCGGCTCATGCAGAATATCGACGCGCGCAGAGCCGCCTGGAAGTTCGAATCGATGACGGTTCCCGTCCACGCCCATGGACGTGAACCCCAGGATCCCGAGAAGTCGAGCCGTCGGTTCAGGATCGTTCTCGCACAGCGTAATGCAGTCGAGATCGAGGCCCGAGACGATTTGACCGGCTCCTTTCTTCGCTGGGCGTTGGAACCCGGTGAAAAATGTCAGCAGTGTCCCCGGCGACCCGCGATGATCGCCGAAGTAGAAGTGATACGATCCCGGATCGTCAAAATTGACCGTGCGCTTGACCAGCCGGAGTTTTCGCACCCCGGTGCAATCGTCGAGGATGACCTGAGGATCCCTGGCCAGTGCGGTCAAATGGTGCAACCCGAGCAACATCTTACGTATCAGTTTGCCAGAAAGATGGCACTGAAACAGGACTACGGCGAACACCCTATGTCCAAGCTCTCACTCCCTTACGATAAACATTCGAGTACCCAGAAATGAGCACGGGCGTCCTATCTCCTTCCTTGGCTGCGGAATCGCCAACGCTTTCGGGAACCCGTTGGATCATCTCGCGGCAGGACGATCTCATTTGGTTCGTGGGAACGGCTCTGGTGGGCTATCTGGCTCTCGGGCTCCTGAGCGCCGGGGTTTCATTGACCTTGCTCACTGCGGTGTGGCTTCTGGGAGTCGACGGACCTCACGTCTGCGGGACCGTCACGCGAACTTACTTCGACAAACAGGAGCGGAGGCGTTTGGGGTGGCTCGTGTGGATCCTGGTGCCGCTGCTCTTTATCGGCCCGGTGGCGGTGTATCTGGGGCAAGCGGCGATGTTCTTTCTCTTTGCAGTTTGCTGGCAGCACTATCACATCACCAAACAGCACGTCGGGTTCGTGATGCTGTGGAAGGCCAAGAACCGCGAGCGGGATTCTACCGAGATGCGCCTGGACCGCTGGTACGTGCTGGCCTCGGGCGTAATCCCACTAGCGCTGTTTGTGGTGAAGACGCGGCTGCTGGCGTCCAGCCTGGCGAATGTGCTTACGACGTGTTCGATCGCTGCGTTCGCCGTATTCACGGCGATCTACGTGGCCTATCAGATCCACAAGTGGCGCGCGGGCAAACCCATGAATCTGCCCAAGCTGCTGCTGCTGGCGGCCTTAGTCCCGCTGCAATGGCTCGCGTTTGGATACGCGGCGCGCTTCGGGCCGGATGGCATCGTGCGAGCCGGTATGGCCCTGGGACTCTTTCATTCCTTGCAGTATCACCGGCTCATGTGGTTCCACAACAAGAATCGCTATCAACAGCCGGATGCGCGGGCAAAGCATGGCTTGGCGGCTGTGCTCGCTCAAAAGTTTGGATACTATTTTGCCGTTGCGGCGGGATTGTACCTGGTCGCCGAGATCGTTCCGCAAACACTGTTCCCCGGGGAAGTGATGGCGGCCGCTCTATGGGGAATCGCCTTCATGCACTACGTGTTGGATTCGAAGATTTGGAGGGTTCGAGGAGATAAGGAATTGGCCGTGGCCCTGCATCTTTAGCCCGAGCCGCCGACTCCGTCCTTGCCTCCATTTGCGCCGCCCAACGCAAATAGCGCAGCAACTCTCCCCGATGGTTCCACAGGAATGCCCGGAACTCAGCCGGCGTGATGCGATCGGCGTGCAAACCCCAGTAGGTTTCGATCCGCCACCGCAGATACGGGCTGCGCCACGGCCGCAAGCGATTCCCTTTAGCCGACTTCCACAGAAAACCGATCATGCTTGAATCAAGATCACCGCTTGTTGAACAAGCTTGAGGATTTGGGCGCCGCCGGCGTCGCGTAGTATCCGTTCTTCGCGCGCACCGTGGCTCCCTTATATTGCGCGTTGAGTTCGACCTTGATCTTCCGGAACGAACCGTCCAGATTGTCGTTCAGCGGCGAATACACGATGGTGTACTGATTGCGGATTTCGTGCGCGATCTCCGGAGTCAATCTTTCCACTTCCGCCAGATCCTTGGGATAGTAGGCGGCGCCGGCCGAAGTCTCGCCTAGGGAATTCAGCGCGCGCTTGGCAGCACGGGATTCGCGAGGCTCTTCCTCAGTCAGCAGACCGATCGAATATACCAACACTCCGCTCTCCCGGACTTTGCGCAGAAGCTGCTCAAGAGTAGTTTCGCCGCTGGCGTTGTCGTTCCCGTCGGTGACCACCACGAGCACTTTCTTATCCAGCTTGGCATCCGTCTTCATGTAATCGAGTGCGCCGCTGATGGCGTTCCGCATGGCCGTGCCGCCATGGGCGTCGATGCGGCTGAGCGCCTCTTCAAGCTTCTTCGAGTCATGCGTGAACGACTGATCGAGGTATGGATCGTCGTTGAAATTCACGATGAAGACCTCGTCTTCGGGATTGGACGCCTTCACCAGAGCCAGAGCCGCCGCGGCCACCCGCGCGCGCTTATCGTTCATGCTCCCGCTGTTGTCCACCAGGATGCCCATCGAAACCGGCACGTCCTCGCGGCGGAAAATCTTGATCGGCTGCTCGATATTATCCTCGGACACCTTGAACGCCGACTTCGGAATGTTGGTGATCAGCTTTCCGGCTTTGTCGAGGACGCTGACGTGCAGCGTGACCTCTTTGATTTCCGTGGTAAATAGGGGAACTTCGTCTTGTGCGTGAACCGCCAGCACCGCCAGGACGGCCGTGAGCAGCCCCGCGGCCAGCCACTTCTTTCTATTGAGAGGGTGCAACATATCCTGGACGGTAGCGTGCCCGCAGAGGCGGCAAATCTTTGACCTTCACTAATTTCACTTCCACTTTTCTGTACTTGCCATCGTGAGTTGCATTCTTCGGGTTGTAGCCGAGTACGTACTGGTTGCGCAGTTCCAGGCCAATCTTGGCTGCCACATCCGGCAGATCCGCCAGATTTTCCACCGAGAAGTTCCGCCCGCCGGTCTGTTCGGCCAGATCGCTCAGCAGCCCCGGACCACTCATTTCCTCGGGCGTCCGCCCGCGCGAGCTGACCGGCTCAAAAATCCCGATCGAGTAGATTTGAACGTCGCCTTCGCGCACCCAGTTGCGTACCTCGCTCTCAGTAAATCGGCTGGAATTGTCTCCTCCATCAGAGATGATCAGGATCGCTTTCCGGCCGTTATGAGCCTTCTTCATCTCGTTCATCGCCATGGCCACTCCGTCCAGGAGAGCCGTCCGGCCTTTGGACTGGACCCAGGTGAGATGGCTCTGAACATCCTCGGGCCGGGAGGTGAATGGAACGCTTAGCTCGGGCCGATCGTTAAACTGAACCAGGAAGAATTCGTCCTCGGGATTGGCCGTGCGCATAAATTGCGCTACCGCCTGGCGCGATCGCTCCAGTTTATTCCCCATACTGCCGCTGCAGTCGAATACGACGCCTACGGAAAGCGGGACATCCTCGCTTCCAAAAGTGGCGATCTCCTGCGAAACCTTGTCCTCGGTCAGCTCGAAGTTATCTTTCTCCAAGCCCGTGAGGAGTTTTCCTGTCGCTGCAATGGTCACGCCTACGGGAACCAGCACCAGGGTGGTATCGATACGAAGGTCCGCGCGGCGATCCAGGATGCTTTCGGCAGTGCCAGGGGCAGGAGGGCGGATGCGAGGTTGAATGCTGACCGTGGGCGCCTTGGGATCGGGCCGTTTTTCAGCCTGATCGTCTGCTGTCAACTGCAGCAGCGAAATCCCCAGCAGCGCGATCGTCCAGACCGAACGCATAATGGCCCGCAACCTAGCTCGATTATAGCAGGACATGGCCATTTCAGAGCACACAAAGTTCCAAAATGTGGATTCCGGATATGGCTTTCGGAAACCCTCCGCGGACAGGTTCCTTTGTGCTATATTCGAGTGTGCCGCAACGGATTCTTGGTGTAATCCCCGCACGGTACTCTTCCTCTCGTTTCCCCGGCAAAGCCCTCGTCTCCATAGCTGGTAAGACTATGCTGCAGCACGTGTGGGAACGCACCTCCCAGGCCCGCTATCTTACTGACGTAGTGGTCGCCACGGACGACGAGCGAATCCAGACTGCCGCTCTGGAGTTTGGTGCACGCGTGGTCATGACCCGTGCAGATCATGTATCCGGAACCGACCGAGTGGCCGAGGCAGCGTCGGCCTCCCAAGCCCAGATCGTCGTGAACGTGCAAGGCGATGAGCCCATGATCGATCCGGCTGCCATCGATGCGGCCATTCTGGGGCTATTGGACGACGATATGGGCATCGTCCCCATGGGGACGATCAAGAAGCGCATCGAGCGGCCCGGCGATATTCAGGATCCCAACGTGGTGAAGGTGACCACGGATCGTCAGGGCAACGCCCTGTATTTCTCGCGCTCGCCGATTCCTTACGCCCGCGAAGCTGGAAATATGGGCGGCGAGCAACCCGTTTATTTCAAGCACATCGGGCTCTATGTGTACCGCCGCGACTTCCTGCTCTCCTATCCGGACCTACCGGTGGGGCCGCTGGAGCGCGCCGAGCGTCTGGAACAGTTGCGGGCACTCGAAAACGGATTCAAGATTCGCGTGGTGGAAACCGAGTACGAGTCGCTGGGCGTCGATACGCCCGAAGATTGGAAGCAGGTCGCGGAGTTATTCGAGAAAACATTGGTGAATCCATAATGTCCAAATATGTATTCGTAACCGGTGGTGTGGTTTCCTCCCTCGGTAAAGGGATCGCAGCAGCGAGCCTGGGGTGCCTGCTCGAAAGCCGCGGGTTGAAGGTCACGCTGCAGAAATTCGATCCCTACCTTAACGTGGATCCTGGCACTATGAGCCCGTTCCAGCACGGCGAGGTATTCGTCACCGATGATGGAGCCGAAACCGACCTCGATCTGGGACACTACGAACGCTTCACGCACTCGCCGCTTTCGCAGACCAACAACCTGACCAGCGGGCGCATCTACGAGCAGATCATCTCGCGCGAGCGCCGTGGCGACTACCTGGGCAAGACCGTGCAGGTAATTCCGCACGTGACCAATGAGATTAAGGCCGCGGTACGGCGAGTCTCCAACCCCTCCGACCAATCGCCCGCCGATGTGGTGATCTGCGAGATCGGCGGCACGGTGGGCGACATCGAATCGCTGCCGTTCCTGGAGGCGATTCGGCAACTGCGGCACGAATTGGGTCGCGACAATACGCTATTCGTGCACGTCACGCTGGTCCCCTGGATCGCGGCCGCGCAGGAGCTCAAGACCAAGCCGACGCAGCACAGCGTGAAAGAGCTGCGCGCCATCGGTATCCAGCCGGATATTTTGCTGTGCCGCAGCGAGCGTCCCATCCCTCAGGACATGAAGGAAAAGATCGCGCTGTTCTGCGACGTGGACGTGCAGGCCGTCATCACCGCCAAGGACGTGGATAGCGTCTACGAAGTGCCGCTGGTGTTCGCCGAACAGGGCGTGGATGAGATCGCCATGCGCCTGCTGGCGCTGGACGCCGGCCCCCGCGACCTCACCGCCTGGACCGATATGGTGCATCGCATCAAGCAACCTTCGCGGGAAGTATCCATCGGCTTAGTGGGCAAATACGTCGAGTACGAGGATTCCTACAAGAGCCTGAAAGAGGCACTGCTGCACGGCGGACTGGCGCACGACGCCAAGGTCAACATTACCTGGATCGAAGCCGAGCGCCTCAAGTGGCCCGAGGCCAGCGGCGAGCTCGAAGCCTTCGACGGGATCCTGGTGCCGGGCGGATTCGGACGCCGTGGAATCGAAGGCATGCTGCAAGCCATCCGCTACGCACGCGAATCCAAAGTGCCGTATTTCGGAATTTGCCTGGGGATGCAAACGATGGTGATCGAGTTCGCGCGCAACGTTTGCGGCCTGGAGCAAGCCAACTCCACCGAGTTCGATCCGGCCACGCCCGATCGCGTGATTTATAAGTTGCGCGAGCTGAAAGGCGTGGATGAACTGGGCGGGACCATGCGGCTGGGCGCGTACCCCTGCCAGCTCGCGGACAACAGTTTCGCTCGACAAGCCTACGGCCGGCGCGAGATCAGCGAGCGTCACCGCCATCGCTACGAATTCAATCGCGAGTACGAAGCCATATTAAAAGAGCATGGACTCCGGCTCACCGGAGAAACTCCGGACGGCGTCTACGTCGAGATTTGCGAGCTGGCCGATCATCCTTGGTTCCTGGGCTGCCAGTTCCATCCCGAATTCAAATCGAAGCCACTGGAGCCGCATCCTTTGTTTCGAGCGTTCGTGGGCGCGGCTCTCGATTACCGGCGAGCGCAGGCCGAAACCCAGCCGGACAAACGCGCGCATGCCGCACCCGGACGCGCGTCCGTGATCCTGCAATAGTGCGTATTACTTCGACAGTAGAGATCGGCGGCGGTGGGCCACTGGCATTAATCGCCGGGCCGTGTGTAATCGAGAGCGAAGAGCATGTGAATATGCTCGCGACGACACTCTCGAAGTTGGGCGTGCCGTTTGTGTTCAAAGCGTCGTTCGACAAAGCCAATCGGTCGAGCGTGAATTCCTATCGCGGTCCGGGGATCAAAGAAGGCTTACGGATTCTGAAGAGCGTGCGCGATCGTGGTATCGCGGTGCTGACCGACATCCACGAACCCGCACAGGCATCACTGGCTGCCGAGTCCGCGGATATTCTCCAGATTCCGGCGTTCCTCTGCCGCCAGACCGATATTCTGGTCGAGGCGGGCAAGACCGGACGCGTGGTCAACATCAAGAAAGGCCAATTCGTTTCGCCCGCTGACATACGGCTGGCCGCCGACAAGGTCGCGTCCACCGGCAACGATCGTATTCTCCTGACGGAGCGCGGGTCTTCTTTCGGCTACAACAATCTGGTGGTCGATATGCGCGGCCTTGCCATCATGGGCGGCTTCGGATGGCCGGTGGTGTTCGACGCGACGCACAGCGTCCAGTTGCCGGGCGCGGCAGGGACAGCGTCGGGCGGACAGCCCGAATTCATCGAGCCGTTGGCCAGCGCCGCGGTGGCCGTAGGCGTCGATGCCGTGTTCATCGAAGTGCACGAGGCCCCGGAGCGGGCGCTATCGGATGGCGCCAATGCATTGCGGCTCGACAAACTCGAAGGATTGATGCGGAAGCTCCAGCGGATCTCCGTGGCGGCGCGATGAACTAGCCATCCCGATATACTGTGATCATGAAGTTCCGCGTGGTCCTCGAATACGACGCCGAGGCGCAAAGCTGGTCTGCCGTCTGTCCGGAACTGCCAGGATGCACGTCAGCCGGAATCAGCGAGGACGAAGCCCGACAGGGCATCGCGGAAGCAATCCGCCTCTACCTCGCCCCCAGCGACCTGCACTTGCCCGCCGATGCCAAACTCGTCGAGGTAACAGTTGGGTGAACGCGGTACGCCTCGGCTAACCGCGGATCAAGTGATCGCAGTGCTTAGGCGCCACGGTTTCCTGCTTGCCGGATCATCGGGCAGCCATCAAAAGTGGCGGAATCAATCGACAGGAAAGCAGGTCATCGTGCCCTATCATCGAGGTCGCATCCTGCCGTTAGGAACCATGCGGTCCATCATCGAAGGAAGCGCGATTTCGGCTGACTCTTGGCGCCGTTAGTTCCTAATCCCTTCTCGCCCGGAACATCAGCAGCAGACTGAGAACGATTGCCGAAAAACTCAACGAGGCCCCGAGCGCGACCACACCCGGACGATATCGCATCTCCACACGATGACTGCCAGACTCGAGAACAACACTGCGAAGCGCGCCGAAGACTTCGTAAATCGGCTGCGTCTTTCCGTCCACAGTCGCCTCCCAACCCGGATAAAACGCCTCGCTCACGACCAGTAGGCCGCGACACGCCAGATCCGCATTCATCACCACCGTGTCGCTATCCGGCCGTATGAACGATGCTGCGCCCCGATCCGCGCAATCCTCCAGCGCAGGGACAGCTTCCATTGAGATAGCAGTCGTTGCGAGATTCACAGCCGGATCCTCCACAGACTGCCGTAGCTCGTCCACACTCTTCGCCGCGATCACGTGGTGCACGACCCAAGCTCGGGGCATGGCCCCAGGCACGGCCGTCACTCCCAATAGCTGCTGCGTGCGAGGCGTTTGAAATGCGAAACGCAGAACGTGATCCGGCACAGCGGACACGAAAGATTGAAGCACGTCGACGCCGTACAAATCGCCGAGATCGGTGAAGCGCGAATTGTAATCGGAGACAATCCGACCTTCGCCGGTTCGCGGGAAACTCTTGGCCAAGCTCGCGAACTTCCGCAGCGACGGAGCCACTACCGCGTTTCCGGAATCCATGTCCGTCATGCGATGCGCGGCCACAGTCCCGGCCTCGATCACAACCAGCGCCAGCAAAACGATTCCAGGCCAGATTGCGAACTTGCGCCACATCAGGACCGCGAGCGCGCCCGCCGCGATCAAGCCCTTCACCACATAGTGAGATTGGATCGGGAACTCCATCTCGGGCACGCGTCCTGACCAATACACACCCAGCATCGCCAACGCAGCAACCGCCGGAATCACAATCGCACGTCGGGAAACCAAACCGCGGATGACGAGATCGGCGCCCACGGCAGCCATAGCGCTGAGCGCGAACCCGGCCAGAAAGATCCCGCGGCCAGGACTGCGGGCCTTCTCGACGAGCGGAAGGAACTTGTAGGCAAGCCAATGCAATGGCGTGTTTGCGCCCAGTGCGTAGAGCAATGAACCGAGCGTAAGAAATCCCAGCATCCTGACGCGCCGGTCGGACCAGCGATAGATCAGCGCAGCGATCGCGAGAACAATAACGGTGATGCCGGCGAAGGCGGTCCAATGATCCTCGGGCGCGCCGCCGGGCGTGAAGAATTCGCCCAATCCGAGCCAGGGCAGCGAGTAGCGCGTGTGCACTTCGTAGGGCACCTTATCCGCCCAGCCAATGGGATTCGCGATGCCCACCCAGCGCCGCGAGGCGTGTCCGAATTCATAGAAAGGCAAAGTCTGGATCGCACTGATCGGAATGGCGAGCGCGTAAGCGAGGACGGTTCCTCTGACCACTCGCCACGATTTACTAGTAGCCGCGACGCACGCGCTTCCGAACAACACGGCGTAGCATAGGATCATGGGGATCTCATGGTGCCCGGTCCACCAACTAAGCCCCAGGACGAGCCCCAGGGGAGCGGCGTTCTTGAGAATGCCGTCTTCGGTCCACAGCCGGAAAGCGAAATAGAAAATCAGCGGAGTCAGCGCCACCGCGCTGCTGAGATCGAGCCACGCCGCGCTTCCCAGGAATCCGGTACAGGAAAAAGCCACGGCTCCGAGCAGCGAAGGCGCGACTGGCAGCGCCAGATACCGGCAGAATCGGAAGGCGAAGACCGCGGCGACGAAATGCAGCGCGACGTATAGCCAGTTCAGTTCGGCGAAGGAAAGAAGTCCGTCGCGCAGAGGAGCAAGCCGAGCAAACAGGACAATCAGGGGATTCAGGGGGCCTGGCTGGCCGGATCCTAGCACCGGTTGTCCCAGCCATATGTGGGGATTCCACAAAGGGAAATGCCCGGCGTGGAGACTACGCGCGAAAAACTGGAGCCGGGGTATTTGCAGCTCCGTAAGATCGTAATGATCGAACCACACGAACCGTGATGGGAAGAAAAGGAGACGCCAATAAACGGCGGTCAGAAGGAGGAAAAGGCCGGCCGCAATCGCAGTTCGCCTAGTTAAAGGACGCATGGAGTGGGTGCGGGATAGAGCCTAATCGCTCCCGTTGGCGACGACGAGGACCATCACGAACACATATGCCACGCCCGCCAGCGCAACGATGATCACCCACACTTGCCACGGCCAGCGTTTCACACTACAGAGTTAGCACATCTATCGCTGTATCGCGCACAACGCTGAAACCCGCTGTGCGCTTATTAGGAGATCAAGAGAGCGGTTATAGCGGCTCGGGCAGATGCAGTTGCGCCTTCACCAGTGCCTTCTCGAGCACCAGTGCGGCTTCGGCTTCGGTCATGCCGCGCGAAGTGGAAAGCTCCGTGATCAGCATGTGCCGCGCGCGATCCAGCATCTTCTTTTCGCGGAACGACAGCACCTTATCGGTCTGCAGCACCAGCAGGCTCTTGAGAACTTCCGCTACGGCCAGCAGACTGCCGTCGCGCATCTTCTCGGTATTGTCCTTGAAGCGATCCTTCCAGTC
>Ga0105246_10001663_pt1 | contig 13246 bp, 10 predicted proteins | sample KBSM64metaG_FD_99694 | JGI IMG/M metagenome (GOLD analysis project Ga0105246, IMG submission 99694) | Miscanthus rhizosphere microbial communities from Kellogg Biological Station, Michigan, USA - KBS M6-4 metaG | ecosystem: Host-associated > Plants > Roots > Rhizosphere > Soil | place...
GAATGCATGGTGCACTAGGTTATCTTTCCCCTGCTCGTTTTGCGAAGAAATTTACGGACAAATCCGTCGCGTAAGTGTCTACTTTCTTGACATAGGTCCATACGGATCGTTAGAATTTCAAACGGCTGCTTTGGGGCGAATTAAGGCTTCTCATGATCGTTAGAGTCGTTAAAATTTACGGTTGCCCGTTCCTTGGCGTTTATTTCTTAACTTTAGCTCCTTTCCTGCGACGGATACAATCTTGTCTCGTTCACCAACGGGAATCTATATCTGGATGTTACACTTTAGAGCGTTTGCTTGAGTTGTTTTAAGCGGACACTTTTGCGATACTGTTTAATAGTTTAGTTGAGAGACACCGATGAGATGCTCTAATTCTGTATCTTAAAGAAGAGGCGATGTTCGCCAATACCTGTAGGTTCACTACACTAGGAGGAGGGGATTGAATTGATTTTGTTAGCTAAACAGCTTACCGAAAGAATGAGAGCGCTGATCGCTATCGAAAGCGAGATCGCAGACGCAACACATAGACAAGAAGGGCAACATGTCGTAAGAGAGTTGGAAGAGAAAAGGTCCACTCAGATTCGCAGCTTCACGCGAGATGAATTATTAGTGATCCAAACGGTAATGAATGTTGGCCGATGCGAAAGAGGTTATCGTTTCTTTGCGAACTCAGAGCATTCAGATTATTATGAGATCATTCACCTGCCTATTGAGTTGGACGAGCATGAGTTGATGCAGAAGTATTCTTATTATCTGGTACATAAAACGGAAAGCGAGCTTGCAGATGGTATGGAGTATTACACGGCTGTTTCTGAACAGCTGAAGGAAGGTATGGCTATTCTGAAACTCTAGGAGGTAGATCGGATGATTATGAAAATTTCATATTACACACCTGACGGTTTCTATTATTATGTCCCTGACGAGTATGCAGAGCAGATCGAAGCGTGGAGAAGCGAATTTTCTGATTTTCTGCAAAGTATTGAAGGTAAACATCCGTTCACTCAATATATGGAATCGTTTAATTTCGATGATGAACTGGAATATGGGGCGTATACTCGTAGTTACGGCGGGGATGACTTTATGGATTGGATCAACGTGGAAAAGTTAAAATGCAGGGGAATCTATCGCATTCCTGCACCACCAGACGATTCAGAGGTGGGAATCAGGATCGATTTTTGAGTAGATTGCAGCAGAAAAGTATCAACAGCAAAGTGAAAATGACTAAAACAAAGCAAAAATGATTAACGCAAAACAACATTAAACCCGAGTCCCACCTCAATACTCAGAATTAAAAGCCCCGCTTCATTGTGCATGCTATGCACAGGAAGCGGGGCTTCGTTATTTCATTTTATCTCATGAAAGATAAAGTGTATTAAGCTTTTTTCATCATTTGACGCAGTACTGTTTGCAGGATACCACCGTTGTGATAGTAATCCACATCAACCATACTGTCCAGACGAGCGATGACAGGGAAGTCGAACTGTGTACCGTCTTCACGAGTTACGGTTACTTTCAATTCTTGACCTGGTTTCACATCGTTGCTCAAACCTGTGATATCAAATGTCTCACGTCCGTTCAGGCCGAGGCTGGACCAGCCGTGACCTTCCTGAAATTGCAACGGCATAACGCCCATACCTACCAAGTTACTGCGGTGGATACGCTCGAAACTTTCTGCGATAACGGCTTTGACGCCGAGCAAGAACGTTCCTTTGGCTGCCCAGTCACGGGAGCTTCCTGTACCATATTCTTTACCTGCGATAACGATCAGGTTCTGTCCTTCATCCTGATACTTCATGGAAGCATCGTAGATGGACATCTCTTCGTCCGTTGGCAAGTATTTCGTAATACCGCCTTCAGTTCCTGGAGCTACCTGGTTACGAATACGGATGTTGGCGAAAGTACCGCGCATCATGACTTCATGGTTACCACGGCGTGAACCGTAGGAGTTGAAGTCTTTGCGCTCTACGCCATGCTCTTTCAGGTACAGTCCGGCTGGACTGGACGGAGCAATGTTACCTGCTGGTGAGATGTGATCCGTTGTTACGGAATCACCCAGCAACGCCATTACGCGTGCAGAGCGGATGTCAGCGATATCGTTCAGCTTATCGCCAAGCTCCTGAAAGAACGGCGGGTTCTGGATGTATGTGGAGTTCGGATCCCACTCATACAGTTCGCCTTCCGGTACAGCGATGTTGTTCCAGCGCTCATTGGCAGTAAACACATTCTCATATTTGTTGCGGAACATCTGAGCATTCAGGGAGCTTGCAATAGTATCCTTGATCTCTTCCGAGCTAGGCCAGAGGTCTTTCAGGAATACAGGTTGATTATTTTGATCGTGACCGATTGGATCGGTTTCGAAGTCGATATCTACTGTACCTGCGAGTGCGTATGCAACAACGAGTGGTGGAGAAGCCAAGTAGTTCGCTTTTACTTGTGCGTGTACACGGCCTTCGAAGTTACGGTTACCGGACAGTACAGCAGCAACAGTCATATCGTTGGCAGTAATCGCTTCACTCACTTCATCCGGCAGTGGGCCGGAGTTACCGATACAAGTTGCACAGCCGTATCCGGCAACGTTGAATCCGAGTTTGTCGAGATACGGGATCAGGCCTGCTTTTTCCAGATACTCGGTAACGACGAGGGAACCTGGAGTCAAGCTGCTTTTCACATATCCTGGTTTGGTCAGACCCAGTTCAACTGCTTTTTTCGCAAGCAAACCTGCGCCGACCATAACGCTAGGGTTAGATGTATTCGTACAGCTTGTGATCGCCGCGATGACTACAGCTCCAGCTTTCATTTCAGTTGTGGAACCGTCAGGGTGCTTCACAGGCACTTTTTGTTCAATCTTCTCATCGCTCAGTCCATATCCGCCTTTGTCGACAGGTGTACGGATGATACTGTTGAAGCTTTCTTTCATTTGAGTCAGCTCGATACGGTCTTGTGGACGTTTAGGTCCTGCAAGACTTGGTACAACAGAGCCAAGATCCAGTTCGATTACATCCGTGAATTCCGGATCAACGGTGCTGGAAGTACGGAACATGCCTTGAGCTTTGTAATAAGCTTCAACCAGTTCTACTTGCTCATCGGAACGTCCAGTGCTGCGCAGGTAGTTCAATGTTTCGCTGTCTACCGGGAAGAAACCGATCGTTGCGCCGTATTCCGGTGCCATGTTAGCAACAGTTGCACGGTCAGCAAGACCGATGTTGGCAAGGCCTGGTCCATAGAACTCAACGAATTTGCCGACAACGCCTTTTTTACGAAGCATTTGAGTAACAGTGAGCGCGAGGTCAGTTGCTGTTGCGCCTTCGCTCAGGTTACCTGTCAATTTGAAACCGATAACGTCTGGTGTTACAAAATAAAGCGGTTGGCCCAGCATACCTGCTTCGGCCTCAATACCACCTACACCCCAGCCAACAACGCCGAGACCGTTGATCATGGTGGTGTGAGAGTCCGTACCTACGAGGGAATCCGGGAATACAACGGTTTCGCCATCAACTGTTTTGGTTGCAGCCACGGAAGCGAGGTACTCCAGGTTAACCTGGTGAACGATCCCTGTGGATGGTGGAACAGCACGGAAGTTGTTGAACGCTGTTTGTGCCCAGCGGAGGAAGCGGTAACGCTCTTCATTACGCTCGAATTCAACTTTAATATTGTAATCGAGTGCATCACTGGTTCCGAAAGCATCAACCATAACGGAGTGGTCAATAACGAGATCAACAGGAACGAGCGGGTTGATCTGTTTCGGATCGCCGCCTGCTTTTTTCACGGTGTCACGCATTGCTGCAAGATCAACAACAACCGGTACACCCGTGAAATCCTGCAATACGATCCGCGCAGGGATAAACGGGATTTCCTTATTAATATCACGGCCTTCTGCCCAGCCGGTCAGTTGTTTAACGTGTTCTTCGGTGATAGCACGTCCGTCGAATTGACGAATTGCTGCTTCAAGCAGAACTTTAATCGAGAAGGGAAGCTTGGAAAGGTCGCCGTGGCCGCCTTCCTGAAGAGCATCAAGACTGTAGTAGCGGTAAGACTTGCCTCCAACCTCAAGCGTACGAGCGGCGGAGAAATGGTTCTTGGCTGACATACATGTACCTCCTTAAAATGTGTCGGTGAGATGAAGAAAACGTTCATTTCTAATGAAGAACAGGCCTTCACCGTTCCGTGTTCTTGTTCAGTGGTTTCATCAGGTGAAACGTAATTTCATAATCATAACTTTAGTTTTAAGTATACCGTTTTCACATCCGTACGTAAAGGGCTTTTTGCCTGTGCAAGCAAGCGTTTGAACGAATGAAGGCGTTTTCTGCATTCTGGCATGAGTGTGGATGATTTTGATCTTTTCAGGTCACAGATTTAGATACCTCATCTGAGCTGTGTACATACAAACTAGGTTCCCTTCATATGAATAGTAGGAGCAGACTGAACTCATGCCAAAGGGGGCCACAGGCTTGGAACGCGAATGGAAGAGTGCCTTATACACGTACGTCAACCAGTACAATCGCTGTGAGATCGATTACCGTCCACAGACGAGTGAACGGATCGTCACCGATCCCGAATTTGTGATGGAACGGGGAGAACGCATGGCAAGGCTGGATGAATGGTATCGCAAACGGCGCGCTGTACCTCTTCGCAGCGAGACCAGCGCCAAGCTTGTGCGTACGCTCATTGATGGATCTGACGAAGCGGTTGTGGAAGTGCAACTGTACAGCAGACTGTTCTATGAAAAGAGTGGCATCACCCACCGAGAGGATCGGATCGAACGGGAACGGTTAACCTTTTTGCGAGAAAATGGACGATGGAGCATTGCGCGTGTGGAAAGGGAAGTGCCGGAGCGACGTCCAGCGGGGGAAGGACGTCCTTACCAACAAGCCGATTTTGTACAGGCGGTGAATCGGCCGCTTCTGAATCGGGAAGTACTGGGTCAAGGCAGAAGTGCCAAAAGGCATATTTACCGCCGAGATCTGGCTGTTGCGTACGCGGATAGGTGGTGGAATGCAGGCAATCCTGCATTTGAAGAATTCGATGTAGACTGCACGAATTATGTGTCCCAATGTCTCTTTGCAGGGGAAGCACCCATCCACTATACTGGTAGGAGAGAAGCGGGCTGGTGGTATAAAGGGTATGTGAACGGCTCGGAAATGTGGAGTTACAGCTGGGCTGTATCCAACAGTTTAGCAAGATATCTTTCCGGTAGCAGCTGGGGGCTGACAGCTACCGAGGTGGATCGTCCTGAGCAGCTTATGCTCGGCGATGTTATTTTCTACGACTGGGATGGTGACGGAAGATTCCAGCACAGCACGGTGGTTACCGCTTTTGATGCGGGGGGCATGCCGCTTGTGAACGCCCATACAGTCAGCAGTCGCCATCGTTTCTGGGATTACCGGGATTCATATGCCTGGACGGAGCGGACGATGTATCGGCTTTTTCATATCGCAGACGAGTTTTAAAAAGGGAAAGATTTGCGGGATGCGGTGACGCAGACAGCCCGTTCCGTGTAAAATAAGAACAGAGACCGGAAGCAGCAGGGCAATTGCCTGTAATAGCTGCGCAGATAGCATCACGTACAGATATAATCGGAGGTTACGCATGAGTATGAATAAATTAAAAGTAGGCGTCGTATACGGCGGAAAATCAGGCGAGCACGAAGTGTCGCTGCAAACGGCGTTTGCTGTAACAAATGCATTTGATTACGAAAAGTATGAACTGGTTCCTTTTTATATTTCCAAGCAGGGGACGTGGAAAAAAGGAGCCGTGATGCACGCACCTTTTGCACGCATTGAAGATCTGAAACTGGAAAACTTCCCGGGCGGCACTCAGGACGCGCTAAATGCATTGTTTGCGCGTTTGTACGGCGGGGCGGAAGCGCTCGACATCATGTTCCCGTTGCTTCATGGTACGTTCGGTGAAGATGGCACGATCCAGGGGATGTTCGAGATGGCCGATATGCCGTATGTGGGTGCAGGCGTGTTGGCATCGGCAGGCGGTATGGACAAAGTCGTGATGAAAAAGCTGTTCGCCCAAGCTGGTATTGACCAGTGTGCCTTTACGTATTTTAACGCGACACAATGGAAACAGGCTGAACACGAAATGATCGTACAGGTCGAAGACCAGCTGGGTTATCCGTGTTTCATTAAACCAGCCAACCTTGGCTCCAGCGTAGGTATTTCCAAAGCGCGTAACCGCGATGAACTGAAAACAGCGATTGAGTTTGCACTCCGGTATGATACCAAAGTAGTCATTGAGGAATTTGTGGAAGCACGCGAAGTTGAGGTTAGTGTTCTCGGCAATGATGAACCGATGGCATCGGTTCCAGGCGAGATTGTATCCTCTGGTGAGTATTATGATTATGCAGCCAAATACATCGACGGTCAGTCCCAGATGCTGATTCCTGCACCGCTCGACCCTGAGGCAGCAGATCGCGTTCGTGAAGCGGCTTTGCAGGCGTTCCGTGCTATCGAGGGTAACGGCATCTCGCGCGCAGATTTCTTCATTCGCAAATCGGATGGAGCACTGCTGATTAATGAAGTGAACACGATGCCGGGCTTCACTCCGTTCAGCATGTACCCGCTTTTGTGGCGCGAGACAGGTGTGTCGTATGCCGAATTGCTGGATCGCATGATCGAACTGGGACTGGAACGGTATAACCGCAAACAGGCACTGAATTACGAAAACGGCGTTCAGGCATAACCTGGACGATCCGCTATCCAGGCTGGATTTCCACTATCAGGAGATTGGGAGGAATGTGCATGGGATTTCAGACAGAGTTTAATTCCGTATGTAAATTCAAAAGCGAGCAGGAGCTCTTCGAACTGCTGGAATACGGTCGTGGCAAAATGGTTAAACAAGGCTTCCGGGTGTTCCCGACCGGGCAAAAGGTCATTGCTTACACCCCGGACAATGTAGCCGTAGCGATTGTGAAAATTGTTGCTTCCATTGCGGAAATCAATTTTCAGAATCAAGAAGTGACAGAAGTAGAGATGCAGCTCATTCGCAAGCTGACGGAGGAAGAGTCACGTATCCAGACGGCGCTTGCCGATGAGATGTTCTTTGGGGAGCAGGCGCAGGAATAGAACCTATGGATAGGGCTGTCACTGGAGCTTAGCTTTACGGGATAACTTCTTTCACAGAGTGCGGGAGGATTTGCAAACATGCGATTATGCTCCCTTGTTTAGGGTAAAACTTGGTTATATATCATGTCGGTTGATCTCCGCGGCTGCTCACAGCCGTGCAGAGTCTGTCCGTCCTAAACAGAGAGGAAGAAATTCATGCTTGTACGTTTCGGTTACGTGGCAATGTCGGTGTTGGTGGAGAATGCTTCGCCTTCCAAGACCATGACGATGGCCAGTTTTAACAAAATCGACGACAGGGAAGCGGCCATTCGCAAGCTGGAACGCATTGCAGCCGAGAACCTGCACAATACGTTACGTTTACTTCGGCATAATAAAGGTAGCCATATTCATGTATATCGTTTTTCTTCGAAATTAATTCCACTGGCAACCCATCAGGATCTGAGTGACTGGGACCCGTTTCCGGCACTGAAGCAGGACTTTGAAGCGATTGGTGATTTCGTGAAGGAGAATCAGATGCGCGTATCCTTTCATCCGGATCATTTTACCGTGCTGAGCACCCCTCGCGAAGAGGTGCTGCGCAACTCGATGAAGGATCTTCGTCATCATGTCCGAATGCTGGACGCCATGGGCCTCAACGCGACAGCCAAGAACAATATTCATATTGGTGGTGCATATGGGGACAAGTCTTCAGCGGCACGTCGTTTTGAAGAGAATTTTATGAAGCTGGACCGGGACATTCAGGAGCGGCTGACGCTTGAAAATGATGATAAAACGTTCAATTCACCTGAGACATTGGCAGTATGTCAGAACCTCGGGTTGCCGATGGTACTGGATATACATCACCAATGGGTGAACAACGAAGGCGAGCAAACCTGGGAGCTGTGGCCGGATATTTTAAAGACTTGGCAATCACCGTTGGCCCAGGCCGATGCACCGCCAAACCAGCCATTAGTCCCCAAAATCCATGTATCCAGTCCTAAAAGTGAAAAGGACCTTCGCGGTCATGCGGATGGAGTGGAGGTCGAGCCAATACTTGATTTTCTGCGTCATATTGCAGCGGATACACCGGCCCTTGATGTAATGATTGAGGCGAAGCGCAAGGATGAAGCCCTGGTGCAGCTGATGCAGAAACTGGCCTTTTATCAGGATGAAGGTGTTGAATGGGTGGACGAGTCCACGGTACGTATTCATCCGTGAAGCCAAAAGGGGCTTGGGCAGCAAGAAACTTTACGAATGCTCAGACGTATACTTCTAAAAAGTATTTTTAACTTTTTCGTAGATTGATATAGAAAGTAGAGTGAACGCTTTGAGTGAAAAGGAAAAGGTACCTTATGTCGTGACAAGCAAAAGCTATACTGCCGTTGCCATTAATGCTGCGTCCAAGGCGGGCGAGTGGATCAAGAGCCGTCTGGGTACGGTAAGTGAACTCGGAACGAAGTATTCTCCTCAGGATCTGGTGACCGAAGTGGATAAAGGTGCAGAGCAGATGATTCGCCGCCTGATTCTGACCCATTTTCCAGACCACGCTATTCTGGGGGAAGAGGGAGTTGAACCGGGGCCGGAAGCTTCAGCAAGAGCGCTGAAGGAAGCAGCAGAGGAAGAGTACCTCTGGATTGTTGATCCGGTGGATGGAACGACGAACTTTGTGCACGGATTCCCATTCTATTCGGTGTCCATTGCGCTGGCACATAAGGGTGAAGTGATTGTGGGTGTCATCTATGACCCTTCCCGGGATGAATTGTTTGTTGCGGAAAAAGGAAAAGGAGCCTACGTACATGGAAACCGGATGACGGTATCGGGTGAAGACACACTTGCGCAGAGCCTTGTGGCAGTAGGATTCCCGGCAGATACAACATTTGCGTTGCCACTGAATATGGCTGCTGTTCAGGCTCTTGCTCCGCAGGTGCGCAATCTGCGTGCAGGCGGTTCGGCCGCGATTCATCTGGCTTATGTTGCTGCTGGACGCCTGAGTGCATATACGGAAGTGGGCCTCAAACCGTGGGATATTGCCGCAGGTGCACTCCTGGTTGCGGAATCCGGCGGTAAAGTGACGGATACGATCGGAACATCATATACGCTAGCGGTGAACCATATCGTTGCCAGCAATGGCAAGATTCATGATGCGTTGACGGAAGTATTGAAGGATGCCAAGGCTACCGGACTGGAATAATCTGAAGGCAGCTTTGGTTTGGTATAAGCCATTTATATAATTTAAACTATTCTTTTACACGTTAACGAAGGGGGCAGAAAAAACCTGGAAAAGCGAAGCGTTCGCCTAAAAGCTTTCTGCAAGAAAGCTGCATCGGAAGCATACGCTTATCACCGGATTTTCTCCTTTGGAAAAGGGAATCCAAAAAATCTGGGGATAACAGCTACCCTCAAGGTTATTCTGTCATCGGAGTGGACTGTGTAAAATCTTTAGTTTAACTTATATACTATTATATCAAAGGAGAGAATTACGATGGATGAATCCAAAGAACTGGAACGACGGCTTAGCGATATGCTGACGGAAGGAGACATGGAAGCGTCCGGTGATGCTGAAGAGCGGGAACGTCAGCTCATTCCTCCGAAGTACGAGGTACGTATTCAGACAGAACGAGACCCCATTGTGGAGGAAACGTTAAAGTTTCGTACCATGGCTCGTGAACTAGATGATCGGTATGAACGGTATCTGGATCGTGCTGCCGGACAGAAATTGAAGGCAGGTGGCGAACTAAAGCCAGGTCAGCGTGAAACTCATCATGCAGATCAAGATCAAGTTAGGGATTCAGATTCGGATAGCGAAGCGTAACATCCAGGGAACTACGACCATCAATCGACATACCGCCTATCAGTAGGCACACTATCATTCAGGTTGCTCTCATGAATAGAGTCGGATTTTTAATAATAATAGACTTCCCGGCAAAGGGAGGTCTATTATTTTGCGCGCACATTTAGGCAAGAGGACAAAGCTATAACTGAAGTGATAGAATAGAGGTACACAAGCATATGTCATCGGAATGAATGGTGTACTATATAATCGTGTAAATGCTGGATTTAACTAAAGGAGTGTTCACAAGAATGAAGCGTAAACGTATTTGGAAAAACACCGCCGCAGGCCTGAGTGCCAGCATGCTGGCGGGTATGTTGCTGTTCACATCGTCCGCATTGCCGGCACATGCTGCCGATGCCAAAACGGGCGTATTACCTGTCGCTCCAAATGAAGCATCGCTTACAGCAACCAAGAAAGATGCTACTGCGGTAACAAAAGAGTTCCGAATCGTCACATTGGGTGACTCCATTACCGTAGGATATGAGCCAAAAATGACTACGTTGCCTTACGGTTACGTTGAGCGTTTACAGGAACAGGGCTTGCTCCATGGACGTACACAGGTGGATAACTTCGGCATCGCTGGACTTAAAACGAGTGGTTTGAAGAACTTTACCGATGCGATCAAGGAAAGCAAGACGCTGACTTCAGAAGCGATTCAACCGAGTCTGCCTGATCCAAGAGCAGGACAGATCGGAGCTAATACGGCTGCAATCCGTGAAAGCATTGCACAGGCTAATCTTGTTGCGATGACGATTGGCGGCAATGATGTTTCGGAACTCCTTGGTACAGCGACTACGATGAGCGACCAAGAGCTGCAAGAGAAAGTGAAAGAACTGCTATCAACGTATACAACCAATGTTACTGCTATCATTAATGATATTCATGAGATTAATCCATCTGCTCGAATTGTTATTGCTGACCAGTATCAGCCGATGCCGGAAGTAGCGGGCAAAGAGCTGTATGCCAAACTGATGCAGGCTTCCCAAGGATTCACACAAACGATTGATGGCATTGCTGCTCAGTTCGCAGCTCAGGGTGCAGATGTGAAAGTCGCTCATGTAGCCAAAGACTTTGTTGGCGGTGAGGGAACGATGACACATATGATCAAAAACCGTGATTTTCACCCGAATCAGCTCGGATATGCGGCTATTGCTGAAGAGTTTGCAAAAACCATTTGGGGTGACTACACGAAACTGACTGCACCAGATGCGGGCCAACCGATGAACATCATCGTAAGTGGCAAGACACTTAACACACCGTATAAACCAGTCATTCGTAACGGCAAAAACTTCGTCGCGATCCAGGATATCGTGAATGCAGTGGGTGCCAAAACTATTTGGGATAATAAAACGTCAACTGCAACCATTACCTACGGTGACCGCACAGTAGCTGTAAAAATCGGAGCGAATGCCGTGAAAGTGAACGGTGCATCCGTTGCCGTGGATACGCCTGCCTTTCTGAACAAAGTAGGCAAAGAAGCGAAAACCTATGTTCCGGTAGCTATGGTAGCGGAGGGTCTTGGTTTTGATGTGCAGTATATCGCGAAGCTCAAGACGGTATTTGTTAACCCGTAAGGTTTTACCTCACACATATGATGAAGTGGCGAAGCAGGGTTTATACCTGACTCGTCACTTTTTTTTGCTGTTCTTTTAAGGGGTTAAGATGACGTGAGTACACATTTCTGGTGAGATTTTGTGAATTCTGCTGAATTCTGCTGAAATGTATTGAAATTGCTCCAAAATATTTGATTAAAGTAGTAAAGGTAGTGGACAACTAATGCAATGCAGTAAAAGCTGTAGATGATTAATGCGAGATGGAATGACTAGCGGGTGATGTGTGTGGAGGGGCAGAGTTATTCTAACGATCAGGAGAAGCCTTATTTTGCTTGAAATAAGCCTTTTGAAATTCTAACGATCCGTATGGACCCTATTTAGGGTGATTCCTTCGATTTATCCTTTTTTCGCATGGAATTGGGTCAAATAGCGTCGCTGGTGATCGTTAGATTTTGAAAACACATCGAAATGGCCAAATAAGGTCTGCTGTGATCGTTAGAATTATTGGTGTACTGTGTTGTTGATCATATTTCTTCGAAACCCATGCCCTCACAGCAAAATAATAGTTGTATACCTGTTCAGATGACTCTATACGTTGCATAAATATGACTTGTCATCCGACCATGGATGTGTAAATATGAAAATAACTTACAAGTAAGCTGGATTGTGCGTTCAGGAGAATAACGAACAAATTCAAACTTGCTGCATGTTCGAACCAATGAAGACCTTGTTCATCCCTTTAGTTAGTCCAGCATCCCCAAAACAGCAACCCTTCGCCAAGCAAAGGAGCGCTCCCGAGTGAGTAAATATAAAAACGCTTTCAACACACTGCCCATTCACCACAAAACGATGTTGCTGATTGGCTTTTTGATGCTGATCAGCTTTGCTTTCTACGTATCTGTCATGCAGTACGTGTTAAATATTTATGACCGCCAGATCTATGAGAAGTCATCACAGGTGCTCAATATGTCATCGGTTGGCATCGAGAACAAGCTGCGCGAGTTATCCAATCTGTCCTTCAAAGTGATGTCGGATGAGCCGCTGCAACAGTATCTGCTGCAACTGGAGAAGGCGGAGACCGGATACGAGCGGAACAGTCTTCGTAAAAAGATTACAAACCGACTCGTTGCCTACGCCGGTTCCGAGAAATACGTGTACTCCATGATCTTTATCGACAACGATAACAATGTTATGGCGGCAGGTAATCGGGAAGGCATCTCAGAAGCGAAGCAAAAGGAACTGATTTCGCTCGGTGAGCAATATTCAGGTTCCAACGTCTGGCTGGCAAGTGGGGATCAACAGGCGAGGCTACTGTCGGTTAGACAGGTGAAGTCTTTTACTGGCGGAGCATTTACGCTGGATAAACTGGGAACCCTGATTATCCGTGTGCGGCTGGATCGGATCGTCCAGGATCAGATGCAGGAACCAGCGGAGGACTCGCAGTTGCTCATCGTCGATGGGACAGAAGTCATTTACCCAACTGAATCCCACGTAAGCCAATCCGAAATCGCAGCAGAGTTGAAGCGGACTCAACCCTACGGGATTGCCACGTTAGAGCAAGGCAAATATTTTGTAGCAAGAGCCCATTCATCCTATACCAGCTGGAATTATTTATATACCACGCCATTTGATCAGATGTTCAAGCAGATTCAATTTGTCAAACAGCTGGTCATGGTCATTTTTATTATGATCTTCCTGGTGGCCCTTGTGATTGGAGCCAAATTCTCGCGCAGTATCACCCATCCGATTGCTCAATTAATCAAGAAAATGCGTAATATTGAAAAAGGGGATCTGGATAAACTGGAGGAAGC
>Ga0105246_10001669_pt1 | contig 13220 bp, 12 predicted proteins | sample KBSM64metaG_FD_99694 | JGI IMG/M metagenome (GOLD analysis project Ga0105246, IMG submission 99694) | Miscanthus rhizosphere microbial communities from Kellogg Biological Station, Michigan, USA - KBS M6-4 metaG | ecosystem: Host-associated > Plants > Roots > Rhizosphere > Soil | place...
ACGTCCCACCGGGCCACGCCGCCGACGTCAGCAAGAAGACCAGCCTGCGCGGCTTCCGGGTGCCGACCGTTGTGATCTCACCCTTCGCGCGCCGCGGGCACGTGTCGCACCAGACCTTCGACCACACCTCGATCCTGAAGATGATCGAGTGGCGGCACGGGCTCAGGCCGCTCACGCCGCGGGACAGGTCCGCCCACAACCTGGCCACGGTGCTCGACCTCGCCAACCCGGACACGAGCTCGGCCACCTACGACGTGCCCCCGTTCACGAGCACCGGGTGCCCGGCCGCCGACGCGACCGGAGGATCGGAGCTCACGGAGTGGCCCGCCCTCAGGCTGACCCTGCAGGAGCGCGGCTGGAAGCTCCCGCGATGAGCCGCCGACGCACCACGGCGCTGCGGGTGGTCCCGGTCCTGCTCGCGCTCGCCCTCGGAATGACCCTGGCGCCGGCGCAGGCGACCAGAGGCGCCGGTCACGGCAGCGCGGCCGCCCCGGGGCGTCCCCCGCGCCCGCCGTACGTGCCCCCGATCAAGCACGTGTTCGTCATCAACATCGAGAACAAGGGGTACGACGAGACGTTCGGCGCGGGCACGGAGTCGCCGTACCTGGCCGGTCCGCTCCGGAGGAAGGGCGTGCTGCTGAACTCCTACTACGCGGTCGCCCACAACTCGCTGCCCAACTACATCGCGCAGATCTCCGGCCAGGCGCCGAACGCACAGACCCAGTCCGACTGCCAGATCTACTCCAGGTTCGAGACCACCGGTCCGAACCAGGCGCCCGGCCAGGCGGTCGGCGCCGGCTGCGTCCTGCCCAGGCGGGTGCCCGACCTGGCTCGCCAGCTGTCCCGCCACGGCATCACCTGGCGGGGCTACATGCAGCAGATGAACAAGCCCTGCCAGCACCCGACGCTCGGCACGCCCGACCCGACCCAGCACGCGACCAGAGGACACAACTACGCCGTCCGCCACAACCCGTTCATGTACTTCCGCTCGATCACCGGCCATCGGGCGTACTGCCGGCGGCACGTCCGGCCGCTGGGGAACCTGGTGCGGGATCTGAGGCACGTGGGGACCACGCCCCACTTCGCCTACATCACGCCCGACCTGTGCCGGGACGGGCACGACGACACCTGCGCGAACGGCGAGAAGGGCGGGCTGCGCCAGGTCGACGGGTTCCTGAAGGTCTGGGCACCCCGGATCCTGCACTCGCCGGCCTACCGGCGGAACGGGATGCTGATCATCACCGCCGACGAGTCCGACAGCCCGGGCGCGGACTCCACCGCCTGCTGCGGAGAGGTGCCTGGACCCAACGTGCTGCTCGGCACGGGTCCCGGCATCGTCGGCCCCGGTGGCGGCAAGGTCGGTGCCCTGGTGATCTCGCGCTTCACCCGGAGGCACACCTGGAGCACCACGCCGTACAACCACTACTCGCTGCTGGCCTCGCTCGAGGAGCTGTACCGGGTGTCCAAGCTCGGCATGGCGTCGGTGAAGGGGCTGCCGGTGTTCGGGCTGGACGTCTACAACAACGGCTGGTGGCACCGCTGAGCCGACCGCGCGGAGGGGTCGCGGGGCCGACCACGGCGGCCCCGATCCGCGTAGGCTCCGGAGCGTGACCCTGTCCAGGTCCCGCGCCCGTCACGGAGTGAACGTGCTCGGTCCCGCCGACCTCCCGGACTTCCTGGAGCTCACCGGGCGCAGCCCGGTGGTCAACGCCTTCGTCGAGTATCGCGCGCGCAGCACCAACCTCGAGCCGAGGCTGCTGGCGGGGGAGGTCTGGGGTCGGTACGACGCGGGTCGGCTCGTCGCCGCCTGCCACGTCGGCGCCAACCTCGTGCCCGTCGAGTGCGCCCCTGACGACGGGCGCGCGTTCGCCGAGCGGGCGCTCACCCGACCTCGTTCCGTGGTCACCATCGTCGGCCCGCAGGACCAGGTGTGGCCGCTGTGGGACTGCCTCTCCGACGCCTGGGGCCCGGCGCGCGAGACGCGCTGGGACCAGCCGCACCTGGAGCTGGCCACGACGCCGCTCGTGGAGCCCGACCCCGAGGTGCGCCGTACGACGCCGGACGACTTCGCCATGCTCTATCCCGCCTGCGTCGCCATGTACACCGAGGAGGTGGGGGTCGACCCCGAGGCCGAGGGGGGCGCCCCCATCTACCGCTCGCGGGTCCGTCAGCTGATCGGACTCGGCTGGTCGTTCGCGCGGATCGAGGACGGCCGCGTCGTGTTCAAGGCCGAGGTCGCCCATGCCACACCGGCCGCCGCCCAGATCCAGGGCGTCTGGGTGGCACCCGACCGGCGGGGTCAGGGACTCGCCGCCCGCGGCGTGGCCAGCGTGGTCGAGGCGTGCCGGCGCGACGTCGCCCCGGTGGTGTCGCTGTACGCCAACGTCTGGAACGAGCCCGCCCGCCGCGCCTACGAGCGCGTCGGGTTCCGGCAGTCCGGCACCTTCGCGACGGTGATGTTCTGACCCGCGGTGACCGTGACGGCGAGGTCATCGGGCGACCGGTCTCGGGTCCATCAGGCGGAGCAGGGTCCCGCAGGGCGCGGAGGATGACGGTCGGACGGCGACCTCCGCAGGCAGCGGGGGCGGGTGTAACCGCGTCGCGGCCTGCGGCGGAGCGACCGTAGGCTTCATCCATGAGCACCGTCCTGCGCATGTCCAGCCTCTTCGTCCGCACGCTGCGCGACGACCCGGCGGACGCCGAGGTGCCCTCCCACCGGCTGCTGCTCCGAGCGGGCTACATCCGCCGCAACGCCCCGGGCATCTACACCTGGCTGCCCCTCGGCCTGCGCGTGCTGCGCCGTATCGACGCGATCATCCGAGACGAGATGGACGGGATCGGGGCACAGGAGCTGCTGTTCCCGGTGCTGCTGCCCCGCGAGCCCTACGAGGCCAGCGGTCGCTGGACCGAGTACGGCGACAGCATCTTCCGGCTCAAGGACCGCAAGGGCGCCGACTACCTGCTCGGTCCGACGCATGAGGAGATGTTCACCCTCGTGGTGAAGGACCTGTACTCGTCGTACAAGGACCTGCCGCTGTCGATCTACCAGATCCAGAACAAGTACCGCGACGAGGCGCGTCCGCGGGCCGGGTTGCTGCGTGGTCGCGAGTTCACGATGAAGGACTCCTACTCGTTCGACATCGACGACGCGGGCCTCGACGTGTCCTACCAGCGGCACCGGGACGCCTACATCCGGATCTTCGACAAGCTCGGCTTCGAGTACGTCATCGTCAAGGCGACGTCCGGTGCGATGGGCGGCTCGAAGTCCGAGGAGTTCCTGGCCAAGGCCGCGGTCGGCGAGGACACCTACGTCCGGTGCACGAACTGCGACTACGCCGCGAACGTCGAGGCGGTCCAGGTGCGTCCGCCCGCGCCCGTCGCGTACGACGACGCGCCCGAGGCGCACGCCGAGCAGACCCCGGACACGCCGACCATCCAGACCCTGGTGGACCACCTCAACGAGAGGTACCCCCGTGACGACCGTCCCTGGGCGGCGGGCGACACGCTCAAGAACGTGCTGGTCGTGCTCAAGCATCCCGACGGCGTCCGTGAGCCGATCGCGATCGGCGTGCCCGGTGACCGGGAAGTCGACCAGAAGCGCCTCGGCGGGCAGCTCGAGCCGATCGAGGTCGAGCCGATGGACGAGGCCGAGATGGCGAAGCACCCCACGCTGGTCAAGGGTTACATCGGCCCCGGCGCGCTGGGGGAGAAGCAGTCGTCCGGCATCCGGTACCTCGTCGACCCTCGGGTCGTCGAGGGCACGCGCTGGGTGACCGGGGCCGACGTCCCGGGCAGCCACGTGCTGGACCTGGTCGTGGGCCGCGACTTCACGCCCGACGGCACCATCGAGGCCGCCGAGGTCTGGGACGGCGATCCCTGCCCCAACTGCGAGATCGGCACCCTCGAGACCGCCCGCGGCATCGAGATGGGCCACATCTTCCAGCTCGGTCGCAAGTACGCCGACGCGCTCGGCCTCCAGGTGCTCGACGAGAACGGCAAGCTCGTGACCGTCACGATGGGCTCCTACGGCATCGGGCCGTCACGGGCCGTCGCCGCCATCGCCGAGGGCACCTACGACGAGCTCGGTCTGTGCTGGCCCCGCAACGTGGCTCCCGCCGACGTCCACCTGGTCGCCACCGGCAAGGACGAGGCCATCTTCGCGGCCGCCTCCCGGATCGCCAGAGAGCTCGCCGCCGACGGCGTCACCGTGCTGTACGACGACCGCGAGAAGGTCAGCCCCGGCGTGAAGTTCAAGGACGCCGAGCTGATCGGCGTCCCCACGATCGTCGTGGTCGGCCGCAACCTCGCCGATGGCACGATCGAGGTCCGCGACCGGCGCTCGGGCGACCGCGAGGACGTCCCGGTCGACCACGTGGTCAACCACCTGGTGCGGATGGTCCGCTCGGGTCGCTAGCTCACGCCGAAGCGCTCGAGCCGCTCGACCGTGCCCGCGAGCCCGCTCTCGACGAACTCGGGACCACCTTCCCCGAGCCCGTAGAGGACCTCGTGCCAGGGCCCGAGCAGGTGCCAGTCACGCGCCCGGGCGAGCACGTCGTCGTCGGGTCGGTACGCCGCCAGCACCGCCTCGGCGAACGCCGCGGTCGATCCCAGTGCCGTCCACGCGAGATCCACCGCCGGGTCGGTGACACAGCTGTCGCCCCAGTCGATCACTCCGCCGATGTGCTCCCCGACGACCCGAATGTGCTCGGGACCCAGGTCGCCGTGCACCAGACGGCCTGCGGTCGGCCGGGTGGCCATCCGCCTCAGGAGGGCCCGCCCACTCGAGCCGGCCCGGTCGGGCAGCAGGGGCAGCACCTGGCGCCCCATCCGGTCCAGCGTGTCCTGCAGCTCGGCGCGGGCCGCGGCCGAGTCGCGCGCTCCATGGCGGACGGCCTCGTCGGGATCCACGGAGTGCAGGGCTCGCAGGAACGCTCCCATGGCGCCGCCGTGCGCGGGCGACGTGCCGGGACACGCCTCGCCCGGCAGGTACTCGTGGCGCACCGTGAACGGGTCCTCCGAGAGGACCTCCGGGACGGGGATCGGCAGAGGCAGCCGTGGAGCAAGCCAGGGCAGCAGCGCCACCTCGCGGCGTAGCTGGGGCTCGCGGTCCGGGTAGCGCGGTGTCCGATCCACCCAGCGGCCGTCCACGAGCGTGACCCGGTTGTCCCATCCGCCGTCGAAGTCGTCCGGTGCCACGATCGGACCTCACCAGCCTGGACGGCCGACCGCAACACGATTTCGGGCACTGGCCCCCGTCGTCCTAGGGTCGGGGCCCGTGGAGCTCGATGCGGTGATCTTCGACTGGGGCGGCACGCTGACCCGCTGGCACGACATCGACTTCCACGCCGAGTCGCTGGCCCTGGCCGCGGCCGTCACGACGACCGGGCACGACCCGGAGACATCCCGCGCGGCCCTCCACGAGGCCGGAGACATCGTCTGGGGCAGGTCACGCGACCACCAGCGGAGCGCGACCATCGCGGACCTGTTCGACGTGGCTGGGCTCGACCACGACCCGGCGCTGCTCACGGCGTACCGCGAGTTCTGGGAGCCGCACACCTACACCGACCCGGAGGTGCGGCCGTTGTTCGAGCGCCTCCGGGCCGACGGGCTCCGGGTCGGCGTGCTCTCCAACACGATCTGGCCGCGCGAGTGGCATGTCGGGTTCTTCGAGCGTGATGGGGTCTACGACCTGATCGACGGGGACGTCTACACCAGCGAGATCCCCTGGACCAAGCCGTCCCCGCGGGCGTTCCGCGCGGCGATGGACGCCGTCGGTGTCGACGGTCCGGCCCGCTGCGTGTACGTCGGTGACCGCCTCTACGACGACGTCTGGGGCGCCCAGCAAGCGGGCATGCACGCGGTGCACATCCCGCTGAGCAGGATCCCGTCGGGCCAGGTGGGACACACCCTGGGAGAGCCCGATGCGGTGGTCCGGACCCTGTCGGAGCTGCCGGGCGTCCTGGCGTCCCTGTGAACTTCATGTTTTGGCATTGCACAAACATGAGGCACCAAGCGTTGCCCGCACGTGGCCCGCGCGTTGCATGATTGTGCATGACGGGTCATGGATCACCCCCCAAGAGATCCTGACCCGGGCCGATTCCCCCCAATTGGCCTGGCGCCCGGTGCTTCGGGGAATGTCTCGGGAATTCCTCGGAGCACCAGGCGTCCGCCCCTGGCCCGTCCGGGCCGGGGGCCTTCCCATGCTCGCGGTCCGGCTCCGTCAGCCGTCGAGCCCCGGCAACGGCTCGGCCCGTCCGCCGAACGCCGCCTCGCCGACGGCGGTGGCCACCAGCGCCTCGACCGCCCAGCGCCGGGTCGGCCCCGCGGTCGCCGCCACCAGTGCGCCGTACGTCGTGACACAGGCGCGTTCGATCCGGAGCGCCTCGGCCCGGATCTGGTCCGCGCTGGCGAGCGGTCGCGGCAGTCGGTACACGGGCTCGGCGGCCACCGGGTCACCTCCCGCGGTCGTCACCATCGTCCGCAGCTGGTCACGGCGCGCCACGTGCACGTCGTACGCCGCGGACACGGCGGTGCGCAGCTGAGCGGCGGTGAGGCTCGACGCGCGCCCACCGAGGGCGCCCAGCACGAAGATCGCGGCGTGCTCGGCGGCCAGGGTCCGCTGCAGCGCGTCGACCGTCGACGCCGCCTTCACGACGCCTCCCGGAGGACCGGCTGCATCCGGATGCCCGCGGCCACGGACGCGAGGACCCGCGCGAGGTCGCCGTTCTGACAGGTGATCGCCCAGCGGGTGAACCGCTCGGCCGCACGACGCTCACGGGACACCGTCTGGGTCGGCGTCAACGGCCGGCTGCGCCGGGTGGTCGACGGCGGGTCACCATCGAGCGCGGCCAGCTGGGCGCGGTGACAGGCCACCAGGGGGCCGGCGCCGGCGGTCGCGGAGAGCCGCAGGATCAGTCCGGACAGCTCCGCCCGGGCCGCCTCCACGATGCGCTGGTCCGGGTCGGGCTGCGGCGCCTCGGCCGGCGTCGACGACGATCGCGGGTCGAGGTCACAGCCGCTGAGGAGGCCGGCCCCGATGACCCCGGCGGCACCGCCCAGGCGCAGCAGCGCACGGCGCGACAGAGGGGAGCCCGACACGCCGCGACCCTATCTCCGGGCATCGTGCGGGCACTCCTCCGCACGCCCCGTTCGCCTCGTGCGGCGGGATGGCGACGTGTTCGGCAACCGCTATCGTGGACAACGACAACAGCACAGGAGGTCGCGTCGTGAGCCCGCTCAGTCCGGACAGCTCTCGCATCTCCGGTGCGCTCCGAGAGCCGCTGTCCGTGCTCGGCCTCGATCTCGAGGCGGTGGAGCTCACCCCTGCCGGCAGGAGGCGAGTGCTGCGGGTCGCGGTCGACAAGGACGGGGGCGTCACCCTCGACGACATCGCCGAGGCGACCCGCGCGGTCTCCCGGGAGCTCGACGACGACGACCTCATGGGCGAGCAGGCCTACACCCTGGAGGTCACCTCGCGCGGGGTCGACCGGCCGCTCACCGAGCCGCGTCACTGGCGTCGCAACCACGACCGTCTGGTGCGGGCGACCCTCCGTGACGGCGTCCAGCTGACCGGGCGGGTCGGTGAGAGCGACGAGTCCGGGGTCACGCTGGACGTCTCCGGGACGCCGCGCCGTCTGGAGTTCGACGCCATCACCAAGGCGCTGGTCCAGATCGAGTTCAACCGGAAGGACGGTTAGGCCATGGACATCGACCTGACGATCCTGCGCACGCTCGAGCGCGAGAAGGAGATCTCCTTCGATGTCCTCGTCGAGGCCATCGAGCAGGCGCTGCTCACGGCGTACCACAAGACCCCCGGCGCGGTGGAGCAGGCGCGGGTGCAGCTCGACCGCAAGAGCGGACACGTCACGGTGTACGCCGCGGAGCTGGACGACGACGGCAACCAGATCGCCGAGTACGACGACACCCCCGAGGGCTTCGGGCGGATCGCGGCCACGACCGCCAAGCAGATCATGCTGCAGCGTCTGCGCGACGCCGAGGACGACATCCGCTACGGCGAGTTCTCCGGCAAGGAGGGCGACCTGATCTCGGGCGTCATCCAGCAGGGCCGAAACCCCGACGACGTGATGGTCGACCTCGGCAAGCTGGAGGCGCTGCTGCCGCTCGGCGAACGGGTGCCGGGGGAGCGCTACCAGCACGGTGAGCGGATCAAGTGCCTGGTCGTGTCGGTCCGCAAGGGCATGCGCGGGCCCCAGATCACACTCTCGCGGTCCCACCCCAACCTGGTGAAGAAGCTCTTCGCACTCGAGGTGCCCGAGATCGCCGACGGCACCGTCGAGATCGCGGCGATCGCCCGCGAGGCCGGCCACCGCACCAAGATCGCGGTCCGGTCGACGGCTGCGGGCGTCAACCCGAAGGGCTCCTGCATCGGGCCGATGGGACAGCGCGTGCGCAACGTGATGTCGGAGCTGCACGGCGAGAAGATCGACATCGTCGACTATTCCGACGAGCCCGCCGAGTTCGTCGCCAACGCGCTGTCGCCCGCGCGGGTGAGCAGCGTCGAGGTCGTCGACGCCGAGGCGAGGTCCGCCCGCGTGGTCGTGCCCGACTTCCAGCTCTCGCTGGCGATCGGCAAGGAGGGCCAGAACGCCCGGCTGGCCGCCCGGCTGACCGGCTGGCGCATCGACATCCGCTCCGACGAGGAGTGATGGGACGAGCGTCGAAACCGGAGGCGCGGCTCCGGCTGCTCGGCGTCCTGGGCGGCATGAGCTGGACGAGCACGGAGATCTACTACCGGCTCCTCAACGCCGGCGTGGCCGCACGTCTCGGCGGGCTGCACTCCGCGCGTCTCCTGGTGCACAGCGTCGACTTCGAGCCGATCGCGGTCCGCCAGCACGCGGGAGACTGGGCGGGGACCGCCGAGATCCTGGGCGAGGCGGCGAGAGGTCTCGCGGCAGCGGGTGCCGAGGGCGTCCTGCTGGCCACCAACACGATGCACAAGGTCGCCGACGAGGTCGAGCGCGCGGCCGGTCTCCCGCTGCTGCACATCGCCGACGCGACGGCAGCCGCCGTCCGGTCGGCCGGCCTGGACCGGGTCGGGTTCCTGGGGACGGCGTACACGATGGAGGACTCGTTCCTCCTCGACCGGCTCGCCGGTGGCGGCGTCGAGACGGTGGTGCCGCCCGCGCCGGCACGCGCGGAGGTGCACCGGATCATCTTCGACGAGCTGGTCCGCGACGTCGTCCGCGAGGACTCGCGCGCGACGTACCGCGGGATCATGGCCGACCTGGTGGCCGCCGGGGCTCGGGGCATGATCCTGGGCTGCACCGAGATCGGGCTGCTGATCGGCCCCGACGACACGACCGTCCCGGTCTTCGACACCACCGAGATCCACGTCGACGCCGCCGTGGACTGGATGGTCAGTCCGAGCCGCTGACCCAGTCGAGCTCGTACGCCGGGACGAGGTGCTCGTCGTCACCACGCGACCAGGCGGGGAAGTCGAAGACCGCGACCATCACCTGGAGCGGGTACGTCGGCGGGTTGCGGCAGGTGCGCACGTGCTCGCCGTCCACGGTGAAGACGGCCTGCTGGTCGTCCCAGCGCACGGCGTACTCGTGCCAGTCGCCGACGTCGACGGGCACCCGTGGCGCCGCGAAGTCGTGCACCAGGTCGGGGTCGTGGAGCTTCTTGACACCCATCCCGATCTCGGCCGAGCCGGGCTCGACATCCTTGCCGAAGACCTCGACCAGGCAGAGCTCCCCGCTCTGCTCGGGGGTCTCCTCGAAGCCGCTCAGCCAGACCGCCGCCATCGACCGGTGGGAGATCTCCATCCGGCAGCGGACCGCCACCTCGCCCCGGCTCGGGAGCCAGCCCACGAACCGCGGCTGCTCCTCGCGCACGGTCTGCCCCTCCAGGAAAGGCTGACCCCCGATCGTGCTGCCGACCGGACCGGAGTGACCGCCCGAGGCGATGCCCGACACGCGCAGGGGCGTCTGGTGCTGATCGGGGCACCAGAGCGGGTGGTCGACCGGGACGCTCAGCCGCAGGCGGCCAGCGGTGACCTCGTGCACCGCGGCCGTGCCGAGCCGGGTGCCCCAGTGCGGCAGGTAGTGCGGATCCCACACCGTGGGATCGAGCCGGTCTCCGGTGAAGTCGTCCCTGAAGCCGGCCACAGGCCGAGCCTAGGCGAGCCCACCGACGTCGTCCGAGGTCAGGAACGCCTCGATCGCGGGCCAGTAGGCGGGGTCCTCGTGCAGCGTCCCGTGCGCCGCGTCGGGCAGGTCCAGGACGGCGGTGTCCTCGGGCAGGACCTCCAGAAGGCGGTCGGTCCGGGCCGGCCGGACCACATCGTCACGCCCGGCCCGGACGACCAGGACCCGGGCCGCCAGCCGGTCGGCGACCCCCACGGAGTCCCATCGGTCCCGGAGCAGGTGACGCACCGGCAGCCCCGGGAACAGGTCGGCCGCGGTCGCCACCAGGCTGTCGAACGGCGTGATCAGGACCAGCCGCTGGACCGGACGGCGTACCGCGACCTGCATCGCCACGCCGCTGCCGAGGCTCCGGCCGACCACGTCGACGGGACCTGCATGGCGGGCGGCGGCGTGGTCGTGGACGACCAGCGCGTCCCGGGTCAGGGCTCGTTCGCCGGGCGTCCCCTCGCTCGCGCCGTACCCGCGATAGGCGACCAGGTACGACGTGTGGTCGGGGAACCGGCGACCGAGCTCCGGGACGAGCCACTCCACGCCCTCGCCGTTGCCGCCGTAGTAGACCAGGGCACGCTCCCGGCCCGGGTTGACCTCCCACCCGCGCAGGGTGACCCCGTCGACGCGCAGCTCGAGGTCGGTCTGCTCCGGCGGAACCCGCGTCGCGGCGCCCGGGTACACCAGTCGGCGCGCCACCGGGGCCAGCACGGTGGCGAGCGGACGCAGCGGGGGCACGGGCGCACGATAGCCCCGCCCGCTGCCGGCCGGTTCGGGGAATACCTCCGCGGCGCGGTAGGGTTGGGGACAGTGGTTCGCGCATCGGTCTCTCCTGCCTCCACGCCGGTCCCAGGACCGGTTCGGACGTGCATCGGGTGCCGAGAGCGGGCCGCGAAGAGCGAGTTGTTGCGGGTGACCGCCGGCTCGGACGCCGACGGCCGACCGGTCGTGGTGCCCGATCCGGCAGCCACCCGGCCCGGGCGGGGGGCGCACCTGCACCCCACGCCCGCGTGCTACGACCTCGCGGTACGCCGTCGAGCGTTCGGCAGGGCCCTTCGGGTCGCCACCGCGCTGGACAGCGCAGCGCTGGCGTCGTACGTCGCCTCGCTCGCCCCGTGACACAGCAGTGACCGAAGACCGAACAGATCAGGACTGGAGCACGCAGCTCATGAGCACTCGATGAGTACCTCCCGATGAGTTTGCAACACCCACCAGCGGTCTGAGATCCACCCCTCGCGAGGGAAGCGGGTCTTGGGCCAGAAGGAGAGAAGTGGCCAAGACCCGAGTACACGAGCTCGCCAAGACCTACGGCATCGAGAGCAAGGAAGTTCTCGACAAGCTGAAGGAGATGGGCGAGTTCGTCAAGTCTGCTTCCTCGACGATCGAGCTCCCCGTCGAGATGAAGTTCAAGAAGACCTACGGCGACGCACTCCTGGCCGCCAAGGCCACGGCCGAGCCGGCCGCGCCGGCCGAGGCTCCCGTCGAGAAGCCGGCGGCGAAGAAGGCCGCGCCGAAGAAGGCCGCCGCGTCGGTCGAGGACGCCGCCCCCGCGGTCGTCGACGAGGTGGCGCCCAGCGAGCCGGAGGTCTCGGCTCCCAAGCCCGGCCCGCGTCCGGCCGCCGAGGCCAGCGACGAGCCCGAGGCTCCGGCCGAGCCGGAGACCCCCGAGGCTCCCGCCGCCGAGACCTCGACGCCGGCCCCACCGGCTCCGCGTCCGGCCGCACGACCCGGTACCCCGCGTCCGGGAAACAACCCGTTCGCGTCCAGCCAGGGCATGGGTCGCCGGCCGGCGCCCGTCCCTCGCGAGACCGAGGACGACGACAACCGTCCGCCGCGTCCTGCGGCCGGCGGCCGACCCGGCATGCCGCGACCCAACCCGGCGATGATCGCCCGCAACCCCAGCACGTTCGGTGCCAACCGCGGCCCGGGTGGTCCGGGTGGCCCGGCTGGTGGCCCCGGCCGCGGCGCTGCGCCCGGTCGCGGCGGCGCGCCCGCTCGGGGCGGTGCCCCGGGTCGTGGCGGCGTCGGCGCTCCCGGTCGTGGTGGCGGTGGCGGTGTCGGTGCCGGTGCGCCGGGTCGTGGCGGTCCGGCGTTCGGGGGAGGCCCGGGCGGCCGTGGCCGCCCCGGTGGCCGTGGCCAGACGCAGGGTGCGTTCGGTCGTCCCGGTGGTCCGTCGCGGCGTGGTCGCAAGTCGAAGCGTGCGCGTCGCCAGGAGTTCGAGCAGATGGAGGCGCCGACGATCGGTGGCGTGCGCGTCCGCAAGGGCAACGGCGAGACCGTCCGCCTCGCCCGCGGCTCGTCGCTGACCGACTTCGCCGAGAAGATCAACGTCGACGCGGCGTCGCTCGTGCAGATGCTCTTCTCGCTCGGCGAGATGGTGACCGCCACGCAGTCCGTGGGCGACGAGACCCTCGAGCTGATCGGTGAGGAGCTCAACTACGTCGTCCAGGTCGTCTCGCCCGAGGACGAGGACCGTGAGCTGCTCGAGTCGTTCGACCTCGAGTTCGGCGAGGACGAGGGCGACGAGGCCGACCTCGTCGTACGGCCGCCGGTCGTCACGGTCATGGGTCACGTCGACCACGGCAAGACCAAGCTCCTCGACGCCCTCCGTTCGGCCAACGTGGTCGACAAGGAGGCCGGCGGCATCACCCAGCACATCGGTGCGTACCAGGTGCACACCGAGGTGGACGGTGCGGAGCGGGCGATCACGTTCATCGACACCCCGGGTCACGAGGCGTTCACCGCCATGCGTGCCCGCGGGTCGCAGTCGTCCGACATCGCGGTCCTCGTGGTCGCCGCCGACGACGGCGTGATGCCCCAGACCGTGGAGGCGCTCAACCACGCGCGGGCGGCCGAGGTGCCGATCGTGGTCGCGGTGAACAAGATCGACAAGCCGGAGGCCGACCCGACCAAGGTCCGCGGCCAGCTCACCGAGTACGGCCTCGTGCCCGAGGAGTACGGCGGCGACACGATGTTCGTCGATGTCTCGGCCAAGTCCGAGCTCAACCTCGACAAGCTGCTCGAGGCGATCGTGCTGACCGCCGACGCGTCGCTCGACCTGCG
>Ga0105246_10001672_pt1 | contig 13215 bp, 16 predicted proteins | sample KBSM64metaG_FD_99694 | JGI IMG/M metagenome (GOLD analysis project Ga0105246, IMG submission 99694) | Miscanthus rhizosphere microbial communities from Kellogg Biological Station, Michigan, USA - KBS M6-4 metaG | ecosystem: Host-associated > Plants > Roots > Rhizosphere > Soil | place...
GGCGCGCTGGTGCAGATCGGCCCGCACAAGATCGACCGTGAGAAGTGGGACTGGGACGAGATCGCCAGGAACCCGTTCTTCTGTCCCGACAAGGACAAGGCGGCGTTCTTCGAGACCTATCTCGACGGCATCCGCAAGAGCGGCTCCTCGATCGGCGCGGTGCTCGAGATCGTCGCCGAAGGCGTGCCCGCGGGTCTCGGCGCGCCGATCTACGCCAAGCTCGATTCCGATCTGGCGGGTGCGATGATGACCATCAACGCGGTGAAGGGCGTCGAGATCGGTGCCGGCTTCGGCGCGGCCGAGCTGACGGGCGAAGAGAACGCCGACGAGATGCGCACCGGCAATGACGGCACGCGCTTCCTGTCCAACCACGCCGGCGGCGTGCTGGGCGGCATCTCCACGGGGCAGCCGATCGTGGTGCGCTTCGCGGTGAAGCCGACCTCGTCGATCCTCCAGCCGCGTCTCACCGTGGATCGCAAGGGCGCTGATACCGAGATCTTCACCAAGGGGCGCCACGACCCGTGCGTCGGCATCCGTGCCGTCCCCGTCGGCGAGGCCATGATGGCCTGCGTGCTGGCCGATCATTTCATTCGGGATCGCGGGCAGGTGGGACGCTAGAGCAGGGGGGAGGCGTTAGTGCATGATCGGGAAAAGTGTGAAGCGATTTTCCGAACAGATCATGCGCCCGCTACAATGTCGCGGTACTAGCCCACCGCGCAGCTTGACGTTCCCAAAACTTCGTCCGCAAATGCGGCCATGCAAAACTCCGAGATCCAGCGCATCACCAACTGGCTGATCGACGGTGCGAGGTCGTCCGGGACCCCTTCCGAGATGATCGCCGAGGTCTGCGAGCATCTGGTCGCGGCCGGTCTGCCGCTGTCGCGGTTCGGCATCTTCATTCGCACGCTGCATCCGGAAATCTTCGGCCGCAACTTCATCTGGCGGCAGGGCCAGAAGGTCGAGATCGGCACCGTCGATTTCGAGATCCTGGACACGCCCGAATTCGCCCGAAGCCCGCTCCGGATCGTGTTCGAGGAGGGGCTGGAGGTCCGGGGACGGATGGACGATCCGGACAGCAAGCGGTTTCCGTTCCTCGACGACATGCGCGCCGAAGGCGTGACCGACTACCTCGCGATGCCGATGCACTATCTCGACGGCTCGATCCACGCGACGAGCTGGGTCACGCGCCATCCCGGCGGCTTCAGCGACGACGACATCGCGGCGATCCGCTCCATCGTGACGCCGCTCGCGCGCGTCAGCGAGATCATCAGCCTGCGCCGTACCGCCGAGATGCTGCTCGACACCTATGTCGGCAACCGCGCCGGCGCGCGGATCCTCGGCGGCCAGATCCGCCGCGGCCACAACGACACCATGCAGGCGGCAATCTGGCTCTCTGACTTGCGCGGCTTCACCGCATTGTCGGATCGGCTGCCGGCCGAGACCGTAGTCGAGATCCTCAACAACTACTTCGACTGCCAGGTGACCGCGATCCGCGGCCATGGCGGCGAGGTGCTGAAATTCATGGGTGATGGCCTGCTCGCGGTGTTTCCGATCGACGAATATGTCGGCGATGCCACGCATGTCTGCGCGCGCGTGCTGGAAGCCGCGCGCGAGTCCCGCGCCAGCGTGGAAGCGCTCGCGCACCCGGTCGGCGACGTCGTCGAGCGCTTCCGCTTCGGCGTTGCGCTGCATGTCGGCAACATCCTCTACGGCAATATCGGCGGCGGCAACCGGCTGGACTTCACCTGCATCGGCCCCGCCGTCAATCTCGCTGCGCGGCTGGAGAAGATCGCCGGCCGGCTTGGCCGCACCGTCGTGGTGTCGGAGGTCTTCGCCAACGCCTGCCGCCACGACTGGCGCGAGCTCGGCGAATTTCCGATCGCGGGGTTTTCGAAGGCGCAGCGCGTGTACGGGCTCGGCGAGGAGACGCCGGTGGTGATGGCCTAAGGGCGTCTAGATCGACGATCACGGCGGTCGGCTGAGCAGAGAGCTACGGCCACCGCTCCTGGCTGCTGCGCATCTCAGTCCGTCCGCTCCAGATTGTCGCGCACGCGCCACTTCAGCGCATCGATGTCGATCTGATGCACGCTGCCGCTGCCGGCGAGGTCGAGCGCGTGCGCAGCGGCGGCGCCCATTGCCATGCAGGGGCCCATCACCCGAACGCTGGAGAGTGCGGCCTTGTCGGCATCGATGCAGCGGCCGGCGGCGACGATGTTGTCGGCTTCCTGCGGCGCCAGGCTGCCGAACGGCACATAGTGGACGTGGTCCTTGTCGAAGACGTGCCAGTGATGGCCGGAGCCGTGGTCGTGCAGTTCGATCGGCCACGCCGTGCGGCCGATCGCGTCTTCGAATTTTGTGCCGGCGCGGACGTCGTCGACCGACAATTGCTGGCGGCCGACGATCCAGCGCGTCTGGCGGATTCCGGGAAAGCCATAGGCGCGGATGCGCGCCTTGCCGAAGCAGGCGGGGAATTCGTTCCTGAGGAAGGCGAAGGCGCGGTCGGCCTGGTCCTTGCCCTCGATGCCCTTGCGGCTCGCCTCCAGCGGCTCCAGTGGCGTCTCGACATGGGTCATGTTCATGGCGGCAACGCCGCGCCCGGGAATGACGAAGGACAGGCCCTCGCGCCGCAACAGACCGTAGTCGCCGGCCTTCTCTCGCATGCGCGCCGGCAATTCCTCCCGGCTCGGCACCTTGCTCTCGTCGATATTCTCCACGATCAGCATTTGCGTGCCGTAGATCGGGCCGTCGTCCGGCTCGCGGCAGGCAAAGCCCGCCTGCCACACCAGCGCGGCGTCGCCGGAGGCGTCGACGAAGCCGTTCGCCTCGACCTCGACGTCACCGTAGCGGGTGGAGAGATCGATCCCGGTCACGCGCCGGCCGGCGACACGGACATTGCGCATGACGGCGCCGACGATCACGGTGACGCCGGCCGCAAGCATCGCCTTCTCGACCCAGCGGCCGAGCGCGACCTCGTCGTAATAGACGACGGTGGTGTGCGGCCCGCGGCGGTAGAACAGCGCGTTCTCCTGCGCACCGAGGTCGCCCAGGAGATCGTCGGCGATACCGTGGGTGAACTGGTAGCCGTCGCTGCCGTTCGAGAACAGGCCGCAGAAGGTGCCGATGATGGAGTTGACCGCCTGGCCGCCGAGCGCGGGCAGGCTGTCGACCAGCACCACCTTGCGTCCGGCACGCGCGCCCTCGATCGCCGCCGACATGCCGGCCGCACCCGAGCCGACCACGCAGATGTCGGCGACGACGCGCGACGGTTTTTGGTTCGCGGCACGCCGGACGATTTTGGTGCCCGCGGTGACTTCGCTCGCGCTCATGGGTAGCTCCGTGTTCTTGTTGTCGTTGTCGTCAGTCATTTCGGCGCCGTCGGCCGGTCCGGGACGAAGGATTTGTCGATGATCTTCTCGGCATCGATATGGGGTTCGACCATCTTCTGGCGCTTGAACCAGGCGATCTGGCGGGAGATGTCGGCGCTGTCGAGCGCGGGATCGACGACCGACAGCCCGATGCGGAGCTGCTCGACCTTCTGCTCGGTGTATTTGGAGATGATCGCAAGCATCGCGTCACCTTCCTCGCTGCGGGCGAATTTGCCGTCCGCATCGCGCTTCAACAGCACGCGCGCATAGTCGTCGGCGCCGCGGCGATAGACGGCCAGCACCTTCTCGACCAGCTTGCGGTTCTTCTCGATCGTCGCGGTCGAAGCCACGACGCAGCCGAGCATCCAGGGCGTCTCGTCGCCGACGAAGCCGAGCACGATCGCATCGCCAGAGGCGACCACCGGGCTGATCGTGGTCGTGGCGGTGAGCGCCGCGTCAAGCTGGCCGCCCTTGATGGCCGCGGCGACATTCGGCAGCGATTGCAGCGGAACGACCCGGACGGAGGTCACGTCGAATTTCAGCTTGTCGGCGATCAGGCCGAGCGAATAATGGAAAGTCGAGCCGACTTGCGTGATGCCGACGGAATGGCCGGGCAAGTCCTTCAGCGTCTTCAGGCCCGAATCATATGCGCGCTTGGAGACGACATAGGCCGTGTTCTGGAAGCCTGGTGCCTCGCGCGCCGTGCCGGCAACCACCTTCAGTCCGCCCTTGCCCGCGAGGTTGTAGAAGGCGGCCGTGAAGCCGGTGAAACCGATGTCGATATCGCCGGAGACGCTGGCTACCGCGATCGGCACGGCGGCATCGAAGAATTTCAGATCGGCCTCGATCCCTTCCTGCTCGAAATAGCCACGCTCCTTGGCGAGGAACAACGGGGCTGCCGAGGAGAGCTTCAACAGCCCGATGCGGACCCGTTCGGCCGCTTGCGCCGCGCCGGTGGTGAAGAAGGCGATCGCCGCCAGCGTCAGGACCAGTTGGCCTCTTGTCGCGAAGCTTCTTATTGATATGCCCACTTCCGTCGTTTCCCGCCTTGCTTATTGTCCGGCCTGCGCCGGTTTTGCGGATTGTCGGCGATCTCCGGCGGGAATGCAAAGTCGGAAGGCGCGGATGGCCTATTCCTCCGGCTCCGTCGTGAACAGCAGCGGATAGCCCTTGGCGCGGCCGGCGTCGGTGGCGCGCGTTGCCTTGGTCTCGGCGACGTCCTTGGTGAACACGGCGACCACGCAGGCGCCCAGCTTGTGCGCCGTGATCATCACCTTGTAGGCCTGATCTTCCGTCATGCGGAACTCGGCCTTGAGGATCATCGTGACGAACTCGCGCGGCGTGTAGTCGTCGTTGATCAGGATGACCTTGTGCAGCTTCGGTCGCTCGACCTTGGTCTTGGTCCTGGTTTTCGGCTTGGTGACGGCGTCGTTCATTCCGCCTCCTGGACACGGCGGGCTCGGGTTCCTGCCGGAGCGATCAGCTCGCGGCCCTCTCACCATATTGCAGGACCTGCACCTTCTCCAAGGTGATCAGCCCGCTCGACATCATGCCATCCAGGATGGGCAGGAATGCGTTGATGTTGTCCTCGCTGTCGACAATCTCGATCAGCAGCGGCAGGTCTTCCGAGAGCCGCAGGATTTTCGAGGTGTGCAGCCGGCTCGACTTGCCGAACCCCATCGGACCGCGCAGCACGGTGGCGCCGGCGAGGTGCAGCTCGCGCGCCTTCATCACGATCGCTTCATAGAGCGGCCTGCCGTCGCAATGGTCGCTCTCGCCGATGAAGATGCGGAGCGAAACGGCCTGATTGGGAATTTGCATGGTCAGCTCCTTCTCAAACGGTTGTAGCGGCTCGCCATCATATGGCCGAGCCAGACCGACACCAGCCAGCAGACGACGGAGGAGGCGACATAGGCCAGCGCGGTGTATTTCATGCCGCCATGGACCAGGCGGAAGGTTTCCAGGCTGAAGGCCGAGAAGGTGGTGTAGCCGCCGCAGAACCCGGTCATGACGAACTGCCGGTGCTCGGGCCGTGCCAGCATGCGGCCGTCCGGGCCGGTCAGCGTCGCATAGAATCCGATGATCAGCGAGCCGGTGGCATTGATGAACAGGGTCGCGACGGGAAAGCCCGGACCGGTAACGAGCGCGAGCCCGACCAGATAGCGCGTCAGGCCACCGACGACGCTGCCGGCAGAAACCCAGGCATAGAGCATCGCGCTGCGCCAGCGCTCGGCGGAGGGAGAATTCATCGGCCTCTACCCTCCAAGACCGTCAGCGAGGAGGAAGCCGCAGCTGACGGCGGCGAGGCACAGTCCGACCGAGAAGGCGACGTTGCCGAGCGCATGCATGGGCTCGCCGTTACGGGCGAGCGTCAGCGTTTGCAGGCTGAACGAGGACACCGTGGTGTAGCAGCCGAGGAAACCGGTCACCGCGAACAGCCATGGATTGGGCGAGGCGAACATCGAGCCGGGATGGGTTGCCAGCGCGCCAAAAATGCCGATCAGGAAGGCGCCGGTGACGTTGATGGTCATGGTGCCCCACGGAAACGTCTCGCCCAGCCGCCGCGCGATCACGCCGGAGATGAAATAGCGCGCACAGCCGCCCAGCACGCTGCCGATCACAATGGCAAGCACCCCGCTCAACACGATGAACAACTCCCCGTCATCATTTGCCCTCCGCTGCCAGCCCGTTGCCGACGGCGAGCAGCCCCACGAGCGACACCAGCGCGAAGCCGAGCCCTGCCAGGAACGTGCCGGCCGGACCATAGGCGTCCCACAGCGCACCTGCGATCACGCTCGCGGCCAGCAGTGCCAGGCCCGTGAACAGGTTGAAATAGCCGAATGCGGTGCCGCGCAAGCTTGGCGGCGCGGCATCGGCGACGAGGGCCGAGAGCAGGCCTTGCGTCAATCCCATATGCAGCCCCCACAACGCGACACCGAGCGCCAGGCCGCCAAGGTTCGGCAGCAGCGCGAGTGCGAGGTCGGCGCCGCAGAGGAAGAGGAGGCCGAGCGCGAGCAGGGCGGTCCGGTTGATGCGGTCCGACAACACGCCGGCCGGATAGGCCGACAGCGCGTAGACGATGTTCATCAGCACCAGCACCGCAGGCACCCACATCGCATGGAGGCCGATGTTCTGCGCGCGCAGGATCAGGAAGGCTTCGCTGAAGCGCGCGAGCGTGAAGACGATTCCGACCGCCACGACGCGCCAGTAGACCGCTCCGAGCTGCCGCATCGCAGCGAGATTGAGCGGATTTTTCGCAGATTCCCGGCTTGGGTCCGGCTCCGGCTCGCTCACGGCAAAGGCGATCAGGCCGAAGGACAGAAAGGCCGGCAGCACGGCAACCCAGAACACGGCGGTAAAATTGTCAGCCGTCCACCACATCAGGCCGATCGCCGCGAGCGGTCCGACGAAGGCGCCGATGGTGTCGAGCGATTGGCGCAGGCCAAAGCTCGCGCCGCGCAGGCCGATGGGGGCGATATCGGCGATCAGCGCATCGCGCGGCGCGCCGCGGATGCCCTTGCCGACCCGGTCGATGAAGCGCGCGGCCACCAGCCATTCGACGCTGGGCGCGAGCGGGAACAGCGGTTTGGTGAAGGCAGCCAGCCCGTAGCCGAGGGCGGCGAGCAGCTTGCGGCGGCCGAGCCAGTCCGACAGCGCGCCGGAGAAGATCTTGGTGATCGAGGCCGTCGCCTCCGCAATTCCCTCGATGAAGCCGACCGTGAGCGTCGAGGCGCCGAGCACGGTGACGAGATAGACCGGCAGCAGCGCGTGGATCATCTCGGAGGAGACGTCCATCAGCATCGAGACGAAGCCGAGCACCCAGATCCCTCTGGGCAGCCCGGCACGCGCAGCATTCGGTGTCGTCGTCGTCACGCCTCGGATTTCCCCTTGAAGTTCTCCTTGGCCTTCACGTCCTGGCCTTCTCGCTGCTTTCGTCGTCAGGCAACAAAAAACCCGCCATCGGCGGGTTTGTCCATGCTCCCGCCAAAGGCAGAGGCTCAAAATTGCCCCACCTCAAGCAGGAGTCATCAGCCCATCACGGTCACCGACCGCCGGGCGGTTGTCGGGGGACTCCATCCCCATCTGTGCGGCCAGCCTAGCATGGAAATCGCGTCGGACAAGTGGGCGGGACGCTCCATCCCACGAGTCGTCATTCCAGGGCGACGCGCAGTATCGAACCCGGAATCTCGAGATTCCCGGACGCAGGGCGCGCCGGAGCTTCGCGTTTCGCGAGCCCTGGAATGACGGCGCAGGTGATTGCGCGTTCCGACGTCATCGCTATGGCCAAACGACGGCAAGTCGCCGCAACGACGCAAATTCCTAACTTGAATGTGAAGCGCAAGCGATCTTCGCACTTTGCGGCAAGGCGATTGCATGTCACCATCGCGTCATACGACGGGAGGCTGCGATGCGCTTGCTGTTCTCGATCGGGGCTGTGCTGGTGGCCGGCGTGCTCGCCGGGGGGGATGTTGCGGGCTTCGCCGCACCAGGACCTAAATTTGAGGCGTCCAAGGATCGATCGCAGCGGCCGGCGGCCGACAGGGACGCGCAGACGGTCGATGTCGAACTGGTCCTTGCGGTCGACGTCTCCTACTCCATGGACATGGACGAGCTCGCGATCCAGCGCGAAGGCTATGCGCAGGCGATCCAGTCGAAGGAGTTCTTGCAGGCGCTGAAGCTCGGTCCGAACGGCCGGATCGCGGTGACCTATTTCGAGTGGGCTGCTTCCAGCGACCAGAAGATCATCATTCCCTGGCGGTTGATCGACGGACCGGAGACCGCAGATGCGGTCGCCGCCGAAATCTTGAAGACGCCGATCCGGCGCGCCTCGCGCACATCGATCTCCGGCGCGATCACGTTCGCGATGCCGCTGTTCGACGAGGATCCCTATCGGGGCTTGCGCCGCGTCATCGACATCTCCGGCGACGGTCCCAACAACAATGGCGGCCCGGTCACGGTGGCGCGCGACGCCGCGCTCGAGAAAGGCATCATCATCAACGGCCTGCCGATCATGGTCAAGGAGCCGTCCTATTCGACCATGGATATCGACAATCTCGACTACTACTACGAGGATTGCGTGATCGGCGGTCCCGGCTCCTTCGTCATCACGATCAAGGACCGCGAGAAGTTCAAGGAAGCGATCCGCACCAAGCTCCTGATGGAGGTCGCAGGCCGCACGCCGGAGCGTCCCGTGGTGCGCGTTGCGGACAAGGAGCCGCGCGTCAGCTGCATGATCGGCGAGAAGATCTGGTCGGATCGCTGGGGACGCTAAGGCAGGCCCCGGGCTGAGGCGTTTTGCCGTGTCAGCCGGCGGTTGAACTTAACCGCTCGTTAACCTGCGCGTGGCCCTAATCGGATGGTTCCGTTCATTTCCGGCCAGCATCCTGACATTGCTGGAGCGAACGAAAGCGGGTTTTTCCGCCGAGCAATCCAATGGCCATCGTCACATCGAGCACCAGCCAGATTTCGCCCGCGAACGAGCGCATCTTTCACCAGAGCACTCTGGTCGGTGACTGGAAGGGCAATTGGGTGGGCAACAACCAGCCCGTCGGCTTCAAGGTCGTGAACATCCGCGGTGCCCGGGCGCAGGTCGAGTATACCCATAACGGGCATACCGAACGCGGCTTCGGCGAGGTCCAGGGCTCGCTTATCACCTTCGGCGGCGTCACGGTCGGCACCAAGGACGGCAAGAACATGGTGCTCCTGTTCTCTGCGGGCGGCGCCGGCAAGCAGACCGCCAATCTCGAGAAACAGGCGCCGCCGGCCTCCGACAGCCGTCTGATGGGAAGCTGGGGCGGCTATTCCAGCGACAACGGCAAGAGCGCGAGCTTCAAGGTGCTCGCCGTCAACGGCAAGGAGGCGCAGGTCAGCGTCACCACCGACGGCATCACCCGGCAGGGCACCGGCTACGTCTACAAGAACGTCATCATGTTCGGGCAGGCGCAGATCGCGACCGATGACGGGAAGAACGGCAAGATCATCTACCAGGTCGGCACCAAGTCCTTCATGGTGCCCGTGACGAAATATCCGCCGGCCGATTCATCGTCTTCGGTCGACAAGACCGCCTGAACGCTTCGCATTCCCGACTCGCGCGGTGGCCGGCCGTCCTCACCATTTCGGTGCCCGCTTCTCCACGAACGCCCTCAGGCCCTCCTGCGCCTCGTCCGACGTCGCGACGTTGCAGAAATCGTCCACGGCGCTGGCAATGCTGCGCCGATAGTCGAGGTCGATCTGGCGCATGAAGGCGGCCCGGCCCATCCGCAGCACCGCGGCCGATTTCGCGGCGAACTGCGCCGCGAGCCTCACGACCTCGGCCTCGAGCTCCGTATCTCCGACGACGCGGTTCACCACGCCGAGTTCGCGTGCCTCGGCGGCGCTGAAGACGCGGCCGGTGAACAGCAGCTCGAAAGCGCGGTGGCGTCCGACGATGCGCGGCAGATGCGCGTAGTGGATCGCGGGAATGACGCCGACGTCGATCTCGGGATAGCCGAACGTCGCACTCTCGGATGCCAGCACGACGTCGCAGGACACCGCCATGGTCATGCCACCGCCGCGGGCCGCGCCGCCGACCGCGGCGATCGACGGCTTTCCGAGCCCGTACTGGGCATCGTAAAGGTCGATATAGAGCGCCTGGAGGAATTCGCGGATCTCGGCGCCCGATTTGCCGAGCAGGATGTCGAGATCGAGGCCCGCCGAAAAGCGCCTGGCAATAGCGCTCGCCAGCACGACCACACGCGCATCAGGATCGTCGGCGGCGCGGCGGAGAGCGGCGACCACCGCCCGGATGACCTCGAGGCTCAGCGCATTGACCGGCGGGCGGTGCAGCGTGATGCGGGCGATGTTGCCGACGCATTCGTAAGTGACGGGACTGTCGGATGTCACCTGGTTCTCCGTGTTTTCAAGACGTCAGCAGCTTCAGCTGTCGGTCGACCCTGCGCGAGACTTCGCAAGCCGGCGCCAGGGCGCCGCTGCCGATCTGCCGCCAGATCTCGTCCGCCTGCTGCACCAGATGCGGGATGGTCAGCGGGAGGCCGGCCGCCTCCTGGAGCGCGCCCTTTTCATTGACGAGATAGCGTTCGTTCAGTGCGAACAGCACCTGCGCGAGGCACGCGAGCGACCTGTAGAGGCATCCTGCGACATGGGTCTGCTCGCCGCCACCGCAAGTTCTGCATTCTCGATGCCGAACGAGATTTCCCACTGAAAGCGCCGGATCAACGCCGTACGCAGCGGCGACGGATAGGGCAGCGCAATCGATTTCAGCCGGGCGATTAGCGCCTGCGGATCGTGCAGTGGCCGGCAATAGGCGATCTCGCCCATCCAGATCGCCGAGCAGAAGCCGTGCGGATGACCAGGCTGGTAGTCCATGGTGACCACGCCGGCGCGGCAGGATTGCATCACCGCCTCGACCGCGTCGGCGTTGCGGTAGAGCAGGTCCACCTTGCGGCCTTCCACCGACAGCCAGGCGCCGCCGACGATCCACGGGCCCCATTCGCCGACCGGCGTCACGGCCGTGGCGGCGGGATCGTCGGCGATCTCCTTTGCGGCGGCGAGTAGCCGATCCGTATCGAGCGAGCTCGCCGCCGAGGAGTACAATCCCATGTCGTAATCGGAGGAAGCATGCGCGCTGCCCCGCGCGCGCGAGCCGCCGAGCACGATGGCAGCGATGCCCGGCACCTTGGCAAAGGCGGATGTCAGGCGCGTGAGCAGGGGATCGTGCGGCATGACTCCCGTTCCGGCGGACTCGCGCCGCCTTGTTCGGGCGACAGCTTACGGTGCGGCTTGGGCTGTGCAAGACCTCCAGCGCGCATGTTAGCCTGCGCGCCGGAGATTGCTTGCCAGAGGGAGGGACCAATGACCGACGAACACCCGATGATGGCCGGCTCCGCCACCGTCTTCGTCGTCTCCGACATCACTGCCAGCCTCGCCTATTACCGCGACGTGCTCGGCTTCGAGGTCACCTTCGAATACGGTCAGCCTCCGTCTTATGCCTGCCTCTGCCGTGATGAGGTCGGCCTGCACTTGCTCGCGGCGGCCGCAACGAAACGGTTGCCCGGACAGGGCGGTCTTTGCGTTTTCGTCAGAGATGTCGACCGGATCTATGCCGAGGTATCAGGACGCGGCGCCAGGCTGCTCAATCAACCGGAGGACCGCGACTATGGCATGCGCGACTTCGACGTCGTGGATGCCGACGGCAATCAGCTCACATTTGGCATGGGGACGGGCGCCGCGGCCTGACATCGTCGGCCGCGCACGTCCGCCGTTGAGTCAGATGCGCGCCTCCAGGATCAGGTTAAACGGCGTCTCGGCGGCGCGGCGGAAGCGCGTCAGGCCGCCTTCGCGGGCGACCTTGCGCAGCCTTGCTTCGCCCGCTTGTGCACCCAGTGCGAGGCCGACCTCCTGGTCGAGCGAGGCCGGTGTGCAGATCATGGTCGACGCCGCATAGTAGACGCGGCCGACCGGATTGAGATTGTCTTCGAGGCGGTCGCCCGCGAACGGCTCGACCAGCATGCAGGTGCCGTCCTTGGCCATGGATTCGCGCACGTGGCTGATGGCGCCGACGGGATCGCCCATGTCGTGCAGGCAATCGAAGAAGCAGACGAGATCGTAGCCTTCGGCCGGATAGGTCTTGGCCGAGTGAACAGCGAAGCTGACCCGGTCGCCCAGCTTGGCCTCGACGGTCGCCTTTCGCGCGGCCTCGATCGAGCCCTCGTGATAGTCGAAGCCGTAGAATCGGGAGTTCGGGAAGGCTTTCGCCATCAGCCGCGTCGAAACGCCATGCCCGCAACCGACATCGGCGACCTTGGCACCGCGCTCGAGCTTGTCCACGACGCCGTCGAGCGCGGGCAGCCACTCCTGCACCAGATGATGCATGTAGCCGGTGCGGAAGAAGCGGGCGGTGCCGCAGAACAGGCACTCGCTCCGCCGGTTCCAACCGACACCCTTGCCGGACTTGAATGCATCCGTAATCTTCGGTTCGTCGAGAAACGCCGCGGCAATGACATTGCCGACTGCGCCGAGGAACACCGGGCTGTCCTCGTCGGCAAGCGCCATCGCCTGCTCCGGCAGCATCGAGAATTTTCCTGAAGCGGTATCATATTCGACGTAACCAGAAGCCGCCTGGCTCGCCAGCCACTCGCGGACGTAGCGTTCGTTCGTTCCGGTGGCGCTCGCCAGCTCGGCGGAGTTCATCGGTCCCTTGGCGGCGAGGGCGCGGTAGAGGCCGAGCTTATCGCCCAGCAGGACCAGCGATGCGTTCATCGCCGCCCCCACCTCGGTGATCATCTTGCCCATAAAGGCATTCAACCTGTCGGAATTGACCTCCATGACAACCTCCATCCAATGGCGTTTTCAAAGGTCTTTCGGACCAAGGCATGGGCGCGGGCTTGCGCGTCCCTTAAATGGGTCCATCCGTCACGGAGCAGGTTCAATGTGTCAGGAAAAGGTGATCCCGGAACTGGATGAGCCGGCCACCGGCATCGCGTCGCTGGCAATCTTGTGGTCCTGCGAGTATGATTTTGGGACGTTCTGACGGTTACCCGAATGCTAGGCTCTACTTCTTCACGTGCGCTCGCAACCCTCTTCGCCGTGCTCTGCTTCTGCGGAGCCCCGGCTCATGCGCAAGTTGCACCCTTGAGGTATTGGGTCCCGGGTGGGGCCTTCGGCTATGGCGACAGTGCCGGCCAGAGCTCCGACACTTACGGCAATTTTCCAAGCTTCAATGGCAGCGACGCGGGCGGGCGCACCAATTTTGCGAACGGCTTCTTTGTCGGCAGCCAGCGTGGCAACCTCAATTGGAGCGGTCTCGGCCGGGCGGGACAGGCCGGCAATTTCAGCGCGCTCTCCTATGACA
>Ga0105246_10001673_pt1 | contig 13214 bp, 8 predicted proteins | sample KBSM64metaG_FD_99694 | JGI IMG/M metagenome (GOLD analysis project Ga0105246, IMG submission 99694) | Miscanthus rhizosphere microbial communities from Kellogg Biological Station, Michigan, USA - KBS M6-4 metaG | ecosystem: Host-associated > Plants > Roots > Rhizosphere > Soil | place: Michigan...
GTGGTCCGCGAGGAGGACGGGCTGTTCCGGGTGCGCGGCGAGAAGCCGGAGCGCTGGGTGCGGCAGACCGACTTCAGTAACGACGAGGCCGTCGGCTACCTCGCCGACCGCCTCAACCGCCTCGGTGTGGAAGAGGAGTTGATGAAGGCGGGGGCCCGGTCGGGCGACGGCGTCGCCATCGGCCCCGAGGAGAACGCCGTCGTCTTCGACTGGGAGCCGACGGTGATGGCCGGGGCGGAGATGCTGGGCCGTCGCGGTGAGGACCACCGGTTCGAGGCGCCGAGGCCTGCGGCGCAGCGGCGTCGCGATCGGGAGGCCGAGCGCGACGAAGCCCTTCAGGAGTACGGCGGTTTCGAACCGTTCGGGGAGTAGGCGCCCGCGGAGTTGGTGCCGTCTGGGGGCTCTGCCCCCAGACCCCTGTATCGGCCTCAACGGCCTCGTCCTCAAACGCCGGACGGGCTGAAGTGGGTTAACGGCGGGGAAAATCGCGACCCACTTCAGGGCAACCCCCTCGCCTCACGGTGAGTCGTACTGGGCAGCGCGGATGAGGATCTTGAGTCTCTCCGTGGTCAACTGCCCTTCAGATTCCCGGAGTCGACGTGGCCCAGTCCGAGTCCGTTGTGCCCAGATCGCGGTGTGCCGTTGTCGTTGCGATCGCCCTGCTTGCTGCGACAGCCGCCGCGTCGCCGCTCGCCCACGCGCAGCCTGCCGCGGCGAAGAGCGTTCGGCAGGACTTCAACGGTGACGGGTATGAAGACCTCGCCACCGGGGCGCCGTTTGCCACGGTCGGCGGCAAGAAGGGCGCCGGTTATGTGGCCGTGGTGTACGGGTCGGCGCATGGGCTGAACCTCGCGAGCAAGCAGGTCTTCAGCCAGGCGACGCCGGGTGTCCCCGGCACTCCCGAGGCGGGTGACCACTTCGGTGCCCATCTCACCGCCGGCGATCTGGACGGCGACGGTTACACCGACCTCGTGGTCCCGGCGGCCGGGGAGGACTGGATGCCGGACGGGGCGGCCCGGCACGGCAGTGTGACCGTGCTGTGGGGCGGGAAGAGCGGGCTTTCCGGCGGGACGATTCTGCCGGGCACCCTCATCGACGGCTCCGCGCGCGTCGTCGCCGGTGACTTCGACGGGGACGGGCACGCCGACCTGGCGGGGCCCTCCTCGCTGGAGTCGGGGCCGTTCAGCCGTACCGGAGTGCCCGCCCGCAGCCAGGACATCTCCTTCACCGACGCCGACGTACAGGTGCTGGATGTGGCGAGCGGGGACGTCGACGGTGACGGCATCAGTGACGTGGTCGTGCTGACCGGGCCGTTCGACTTCGACGACCCGGGCGACCAGAACGTCGGGCACAGCCTCTTCTATCTTCATGGCACCCGGAACGGTCTCGTCCCGCTGACTCATGTGAAGGACGGCGAGGGCCGGGACATCGAGGGCGGCGAGAGCATCGCGCTCGGCGACGTCAACGGGGATGGACGGGACGATCTCGTCTTCGGGCGGCCCCGGGTCGCGTACTCGGGTGAGGGCACGGCCGACCCGAGCGAGTACGGCGAGCGGATCGGAGTCGTGCTGGGCACGGCACTGGGGCCGAAGGCCGCCGACCCCCGCACGATCGACCAGGACACGCCCGGTGTGCCGGGCGTGGCGGAGTTCGGCGATCTCTTCGGTTCGGACGTCGCGGTCGGTGACGTGAACGGCGACGGCTACGCCGACATCGCGGTCGGCATCCTCGGCGAGGACTTCTCCGGCGTGCAGGACGCGGGCACCGTCGCCGTCATCCCCGGCAGCGCGTCGGGGCCGACCGGCGCCGGTACGAAGGTGTTCAGCCAGAACACGGCGGGTGTCCCCGGTACCGCTGAGCGCGCCGACCGTTTCGGTGAGGCGGTCACTCTTCTCGACGGCGATCACGACGGTCGCGCGGACCTCGTCGGCGGGGCACCCGGCGAGAACTCCGAGGCCGGTTCGGTATGGGGTTTCCGTTCCAATGCCTCTGGCGTCACCACCACGGGCTCCGTCTCCTTCGGTGCCAAGACCCTCGGCACGGACCCCGAATTCGCCCGGCTCGGCGGCGAGTTCACTCACTGAGCATCATCCGACCCCCACCTACGACAGGAAGGGCGTCGTGTACGGCTCGGCCGCCGGACCCGACACCTCCCGTACGACCGTCATCACCCAGGACAGCCCGGGGGTGCCGGGGGCCACCGAGGGCGGCGACAGCTTCGGCTCGGGCATCTCCGTCGCCGACGTCAACGGCGACGGCTACGCCGATGTGGCCGCGGGCTCCCTCAGCGAGAGCATCGGCAGTGTGGCGGCGGCGGGTCAGGTGACCGTGCTCAAGGGCGGCGCGTCCGGACTCACCGGGACCGGTGCCGTGTCCTTCAACCAGAACACCGCGGACGTGCCGGGCACCGCCGAGCAGAACGACTTCTTCGGGCGCAGCACTGCCCTGATCGACACCGACGATGACGGCAGTGCCGAGCTCTACGTGGGCGCACCCGGCGAAAACGTATTCGATGGCGCCGTCTGGGCCTTCCGCAACCCCGGCGCGGGCCCCGTGGCCGCCCGCTCCGTCAGCTTCGGCGCGGGCACCCTCGGTACGGTCGCGGACCGTGCCGGCCTGGGCTCTGGCTTCGCCCGCTGATCAGGTCACCTCCCTGTACGCCACCCCCGACGCCGGTGCGATCGTCATGTTGCGCGCCAACCGAACTCGGCTCGAACTTCGCTTCCTGAACAGCCCCCTGCCCAGTGTCAATTGAGGGCATGTAAGGCCCGTTGCGGCAAAATCACGTTCGTCGTGTTGTTCCCGTGTCGCAACGGGTCTTCTGTTGTCTGCCCATTTGTCATGCACGCGAAGGCCTCCGTTCAGCGGGTGGACCGCCCGGCTGCGTGAGCTTTCACGTGTCCAAGAGGCTTGCGAGACAGGGGAGTTCGCGATGACCGGAGCAATCTCGCCCGACCGACGCCGCTTTCTGGCCGCCGGTGCCGCCGTCCTCGGCGCCGCCGCGTCCGCCCAGCTCTGGCTGCCGGGCACGGCACGCGCGGCCGAAGCCAGCCTGCCCGACGGCGTGTTCAGCCTCGGTATCGCCTCCGGCGACCCGCTGCCCGACGGCATCGTGCTGTGGACCCGGCTCGCCCCCGACCCACTGAACGGCGGCGGCATGCCGGACAGCGCGGTGCCGGTGGAGTGGGAGATGGCCGAGGACGAGCGGTTCAGAAAGCCCGTGCGCCGGGGCGTCGCCCAGGCGCGGCCCGAGTACGGGCACAGCGTTCACGTGGACGTACGGGGCCTGCGTCCGGACCGCTCGTACTGGTACCGCTTCCGCACGAGCGGCCAGATCTCGCCCATCGGCCGCACCCGCACCGCCCCGCACCCGCACAGCCGCGGCGGCTCGCTGCGCGTCGCTCTCGCCTCCTGCCAGAACTGGCAGCACGGCTATTTCACGCCGTACGCCGACATGCTCGACCAGGACCCCGACTTCGTCCTGTTCGTCGGCGACTACATCTACGAGTCCACGCCGTCCTCGGCGGGCGTGCGCAGGCACGAGGGCACGGGGGAGCCGTACACCCTGGAGCAGTACCGCAACCGGTACGCCCAGTACAAGACCGACCCCGATCTCGCGGCGGTGCACGCGAACACGCCCTGGGTGGTCACCTTCGACGACCACGAGGTCGACAACGACTGGGCCGGGGAGATCCCGCAGGACCCCGACAAGCAGCCGCACGACGCGTTCGTGGCCCGGCTGACGGCGGCCTTCCAGGCGTACTACGAGCACATGCCGGTCCGTGCTTCCGCGATCCCGAACGGCCCGCACATCCAGATGTACCGGCGGCTGGAGTTCGGCCGTCTCGCCCGCCTGAACGTCCTGGACACCCGGCAGTTCCGCAGCGACCAGGTGACCAGCCAGGCGGCCGCCGAGAACCCGGCGCTCACGATGCTCGGCGCCGAGCAGAGGGAGTGGCTCCTGGACGGGCTGCAGGACTCGCCGGCCCGCTGGAACCTGATCGCCTCGCAGATAATGATGGCCGAGACCGATCTGCAGATCGGCGAGGGCAAGCTCTGGTACTACGACGCCTGGGACGGCTACCAGGCCGAACGCAACGCCCTGCTGGAGGACTTCGCCGACATCCGCAACCCGGTCGTGTTCAGCGGCGACCGCCACCTCACGATGATCAGCGACCTCAGGACGGACTACGACGACCCGGACTCCGACGTCGTCGGCGCGGAGTTCGTCGGTACGTCCATCTCCAGCAACGGCGACCAGGACCAGGCCGCCTTCCACGCCGAGTGGGACCCGCGGATGCCGGACAACCCGCACTGGAAGCTGATCGACGCCCACCGCGGCTACCACCTCTTCGACATCGACCGTGACGGCATCGACGCTCAGGTGAGGGTGGTGGACACGGTCCGGCAGCCGACGGCCACGGCGAGCACGCTGGCGCGGCTGCGGGTGGAATCGGGCGACCCCGGCGTGCGGCTGGTCTGACGGTCCGCACCGGCACCGTGGGACTCACCGGGGTCCCACGGTGCTCTCAGGTAAGTCTCAGGTAAGACTCTTACCGTCCGTTGACCATGGAGACGGACTGTACGACCACCCCTGCGCCGCTGCCGCGTGGCACCCGGCTGCTGCACATCGGCCCGCACAAAACCGGGACGACCTCGATCCAGGGCGCGCTGTTCGCCGCGAAGGACCGACTGCCCGCGCACGGCGTCGAGTTCCCCGGCCACACCCGGCACCCCATGGAGGCCGCGCTGGCCGCCTGTGCGCGGCCCGCGATGATGGGCGACACGGTGCCCACCGACCGGCACTGGACGAAGCTGCTGCAGCAGGTGCACGCCACCGGCAGGTGCACCTCGGTGGTCAGCAGCGAGTTCTTCGCCGACGCCGAGGGCGACGACATGATCGGGCAGATCGTCGAGCAGCTAGGCGGGGACCGCGTGCACGTCCTCGTCACCCTGCGCCCGCTGACGAAGATCATGCCCTCGCAGTGGCAGCAGTACGTGCAGAACGGGCTGCGGACGGGCTACGAGGACTGGCTCGGGCACATGCTGAAGAAGGCGCCCTGCGAGGAGCCCACCCCCAGCTTCTGGCGCCGGCACCGGCACGACCGGCTGGTGGAGCGGTGGGCGCGGGCGGTCGGGCCGGAGCGGGTCACCGTCGTCGTGGTGGACGACCGGGACCGGGGCGGACTGATGCGCACCTTCGAGGCGCTGCTGGGGCTGCCGGAGAATCTCCTGCAGCCCGTTCCGGACACGGCGAATCGATCCCTCACCCTTGCCGAGACCGAAATGCTGCGGAATCTTAATAGGGAATTCCGGGGCAATGGACTGCCGGACGAGCTGTATTCCACGCTCGTCCGTAACGGCGCGGTCATGCATATGAAGAACGCGTGCAGCCCGACGCGGCAGGACGTGAAGATCTCCACACCGCAGTGGGCCGTGGAGGCCGCCGCCGGGATCGGCGCCGAGATGGTTGACCGCATCGCTCATACGGGCGTACGGGTCCTCGGCGATCCGGTGTTGCTGTCCGCCGTGCCCACGTCCTCCGGTCAGGGGCCCCGCGAGCCGCGCATCGCTCCCGAGGTGGCCGCCCAGGCCCTCTACGGCGCCCCGGCCAAGGCGCGCACGGTTCATCAGACGTCTTCGGTGGAACTCGTGAAGGTGCTCGGCCACCGCTGCCTGAGGAAGCTGCGGCGGCACTGAACCCCTGTGCAGTTACTCACAGCAATTCCGAGGGAGCTGACGGAGGCGGTCCCACCGTCACCAGCAGTGCCAGGTGAATGACAGGTAGCGCGCACATATGCAGCGAACGGCGCTCACCTTGCACAGCGGTAACCGCAAGTGGGACCATTTCCGCGTTCCCTGTCGCCCCAAGGTAGGTCCTCTGTGTCCCAGCACATAGCCAAGCCCCGTACCACCGCAGTCGTCCTGGCCGGCGGTACCGGCCAGCGTGTGGGTCTTTCGATCCCCAAGCAGCTGCTGAAGATCGCCGGCAAGGCAGTCATCGAGCACACCCTGACCACCTTCGAGAAGGCCGACTCGATCGACGACGTCATCGTGCTGATGGCGCCGGGATACGTCCCCGACGTCGAGAAGATCGTCGCCAAGGCCGGGTTCAAGAAGGTCAAGAAGATCATCGAGGGCGGCTCGACCCGGAACGAGACGACCGAGCGCGCCATCGAGGCCCTCGGCGAGGGCCTGGCCGAGGGCGAGGACCTCAACGTCCTGTTCCACGACGCCGTACGCCCCCTGCTCGCGCAGCGCGTGATCGACGACTGCGTGGTCGCGCTGGAGCGCTACCAGGCCGTCGACGTCGCCATCCCGTCCGCGGACACCATCATCGTGACGCGCACGCACGGCGAGGACGGCGAGTTCATCACCGAGATCCCGGACCGCTCCCGGCTGCGCCGCGGCCAGACCCCGCAGGCCTTCAAGCTGTCCACGATCAAGCGCGCCTACGAGGTCGCGGCCGGCGACCCCAACTTCCAGGCCACGGACGACTGCTCCGTCGTACTGAAGTACCTGCCGGACGTGCCGATCCACGTCGTCGCGGGCGACGAGTTCAACATGAAGGTCACCCAGCCGGTCGACGTCTTCATCGCCGACAAGCTGTTCCAGCTCGCCTCCACGGCCGCGCCCGAGCAGGTGAGTGAGGAGGCCTACCGCGAGCTGCTGACCGGCAAGACGGTCGTGATCTTCGGCGGCTCGTACGGCATCGGCAAGGACATCGCCGAGCTCGCCGAGTCCTACGGCTCCAAGGTGTACGCGCTGGGCCGCTCCACCACCGGCACGCACGTGGAGAACCCGGAGGAGGTCGACGACGCGCTGTCCAAGGCGTACGCGGAGACCGGCCGGATCGACTACGTCGTCAACACCGCGGGCGTGCTGCGCATCGGCAAGCTGGCCGAGACCGACAACGCGACCATCGAGGAGGCGCTGAAGGTCAACTACCTGGCCCCGGTGCAGATCGCTCGTTCCGCGTACAAGTACCTGGCGGAGACCAAGGGCCAGCTGCTGCTGTACACCTCCAGCAGCTACACCCGCGGCCGTGCCGAGTACAGCCTCTACTCCTCGACCAAGGCCGCCATGGTGAACCTCACCCAGGCCCTGTCCGACGAGTGGGCCGGCGACGGCATCCGCGTCAACTGCGTCAACCCGGAGCGCACCGCGACCCCGATGCGCACCAAGGCCTTCGGCCAGGAGGCCGCGGGCACGCTGCTGTCCTCCGAGGCCGTGGCCCGTACCTCGCTGGACGTGCTGCTGTCCGAGCTGACCGGCCATGTCATCGACGTCCGTCAGCAGGACCCGACGGCGGGCGCGGCGAAGGCCTCCGGCTTCGAGCAGGCGCTGGCCTCGGTGCTGGACCGACAGGACGGCATGTAATAATCGACGGGAATTAGTCTTCCGTTATTCAGGCCTCTGCTTTCCGGTGTCAATGCAGTGTATTGACCGGGTGCTCGCAGGGGCCTGAATCCGTACACCCGACGAATTCCCATCGAATTGCCACAAATCCTGCGCACTCCAGAACAAAACCGGCACTCCCCCTCCCAGAGCAGGTTCTCCGTGATATCCACCGCTATTCGCGTCGCCCGGGTGGGCAGCGCGGCCGAGCTGGCCGCGGCGGTCCTCATGATGCTGGGCTTCCCGGCGATCATGGTGGCCGCGCTCGTCCCGAGCGTCTACGCCTTCGCGGCAGCGGCCGCCGTGACGTACCTGGCGGACCACTATCTGCACCGCAAGGGCAGCTACCTCGTCAACCGGCTCAGCAAGGTCCGCGCCGGCCTCTCGATCCGCTTCCTGATCCGAGAGCTGCTGCTGATCCTGCTGCTGGCCCGGCTGTCCCTCGCGGACAACCTGATCTACTACGGCGCGGTCGCCTGCTTCATCGCCTTCTACGGCCTCCAGGCCCCGCACGGCGCCCTGGTCACCCTGATCCGCAACCGCCGCCGGATGCCGGTCGCCACCCGCAACGTCGACCTGGCCTCGCGCATCCGCATCCCGGACGCGCCGCCGCGCGTGCTGCTGGACCGCTCGGCCGAGAAGATGCTCCACCTCGACCTCGCGGCCGTCGCGGGCATCCTGGTCGCCGCGGTCACGGAGTCGTCCGTGCCGGGCTTCATCGGCATCGGCATCACCATCTTCCTGGGCTGTCTGTACGTCCTCGCCCTGGTGCCGTACGTCCGCGGCAACAAGGTCCCGCCGAACGCCGAGAAGGTGCTGGCGGCCGTCGACGACTGGCTGCGGGAGTACAAGCCGGAGACGGTCCTGTACTTCTCGGGCTCCAAGGACTCCGCGTACCAGGTCAACATGTGGCTGGAGACGATGGAGCAGCTCGACTCCAAGCCGCTGGTCATCCTGCGCGAGCGGGTCATCCTGGCCAACCTGGCGCCCACCACGGCCCCCGTCATCTGCGTGCCCGGCGGTGTGCACCTGATGAACATGGACCTCAGCAACGTGCGCGTGGCGCTGTACGCGGCGAACGTCGGCAAGAACATCCACCTGCTGCGCGTCCCCACCATGAAGCACGTCTTCATCGGCCACGGCGACAGCGACAAGCTCGCCAGCGTGAACCCGTTCAGCAAGGTGTACGACGAGGTGTGGACCGCGGGCCGCGCCGGCCGCGACCGCTATGCCATAGCCGATGTCGGCGTCCGCGACGACGACATCGTGGAGGTCGGCCGCCCGCAGCTGGCGCCGATCAAGAGCCGTCAGGACGTGCCCGAGGGCACCCGCGACGGAGCCGCCGACGGACGCTGCCCCACGGTGCTGTACGCGCCGACCTGGGAGGGATGGGACGGCGACCCGGGCAACACCTCGCTCGTGCTCGCCGGCGAGAACATCGTGAAGAAGCTGGTGAAGGCCGACCCGCCGGTCCGCGTCCTCTACAAGGCGCACCCGTTCACCGGCACCGTCAGCAAGGAGGCCGGCGCCGCGCACCGTCGCATCGTCGCGCTGGTCGAGAAGGCCGCCGCCGCCCGTGCCGCCGAGTCCCGCTTCACCGTCGACGCGGCCGAGCAGACGAAGGCCAGGGCCGAACTGGCTCGTATCGAGGCCCGCCTCGCCGAGCTGTCCGGCGCCGCGAACGACCGGGGTGACGAGGCCGAGGCCACGCGTGACGGCGTGGTCGACGTCGCCAAGCACCAAGAGATCGCCCGGCTGCGGGCCGAGTGGAACGACGCGTACTGGCGCTCCTTCCCCGCCTGGGAGCACCGCGTCATCACGGGCGCCGAGCCGCGCCTGTACGACTGCTTCAACGTCTCCGACGCGATGGTCTCCGACATCTCCAGCGTGGTCTCCGACTTCATCGCGAGCGGCAAGCCGTACGCGGTCACGGACTCCGCCGAGCTGGGGGTCGAGGAGTTCAAGCGGCAGAACACCGCCGTGCGCGCCGCGGTGATCCTCTCCAACAGCGCCGCGGAACTGGGCGAACTGCTGGACGCGGTCCGCGACCCGGCCGCCGACGCCCTGGCGGAGGACCGCAAGGAGCTGAAGCAGTACCTGCTCGGCCCGGACGACCCGACGTCCATCGAGCAGTTCAACACCGCGGTGGCGAACCTGACGCTCAAGGCCGACACCCGCAACCTCGGCCAGGAGTCCCGGGCCGCCGCGGCCGGGACCCCCGGCGCGGACGAACTGTCGGACGCGCTGTCGGCGCAGCCGCCCACCGCGTGAAAAGGCCGCCGCCCGTGGTGTGAAACGGGTGAGAAGGGCCCGGTTTTCGAGGAGTGATCCTCGAAAACCGGGCCCTTTTACGTACGTTCATGTGTCCGTACCTGTCCGTTCGCCATGTGAACTGAGTCACGAAAACCCGGTCATAGGGCAACCGCTTGCCCAGGTCGGCCGTCTTTCCAGGTAGCGAATGAGGCGATACGGGGGAAATATCCCGTTGACGAGGGGGAAATAGTGACCGTGACGCAGCCTGATGTGAGCGTCGTCATCGGGGCGTACGAAGCGATGCCGTATCTGGTCGAGTGCCTGGCGTCCGTCGAGGCACAGACCATCGACCCGGAGCGCATCGAGGTCATCGCGGTGGACGACGGCTCCACCGACGGGTCGGGGGAGTGCCTGGAGGAGTTCGCGGCCCGCGTGGCGATGTCGGTCACGGTGATCCGGCAGGACAACTCCGGCGGCCCCAGCGGCCCGCGCAACGTCGGCCTGGGCAAGGCCGCCGGTCGCTATGTCTTCTTCCTCGACGCCGACGACCGGCTCGGCCCCGAGGCCCTGGAGCGCATGGTCGCGATGGCCGACCGCAACGGCACGGACGTGGTCCTCGGCCGCGTCGAGGGCATCAACCGCAAGCCGCCGCAGTCGATGTGGGGCAAGACCCTCGACCGCACCGACGTCTACTCCTCCAACATCAAGTTCACGCTGAGCGCGCAGAAGCTGTTCCGCCGTGAGTTCCTGGAGCGGCACGGCATGCGCTTCGACGAGTCCCTGTGGACCGGCGAGGACGCGCTGTTCACGATGGAGGCGTATCTGCGGGCGAACGGCGTCTCCGTGCTCGCCGACTACACCTGCTACTACCTGGTGGGCCGCGAGGACGGCAAGCACGTCACGAAGAGCGGGGGCTACACCCTGCGCTTCGACTCGGCGCGCGCCCTCATGAACCTGATCGCCGAACTCGTCCCCGCCGGGGACAAGCGCGACATGCTCCTGGTCCGCCCCTTCCTGATCACGCTGCTGCCGCAGTTCGGCCCGAAGTACCTCAAGGACAGCGAGAAGGTACGGCGGCACAAGTTCGAGCTGGCGAAGCCGCTGATGGAGGAGTTCTGGAGCGAGGGCGTCGCGAGCCGCCTCAAGGTCGAGGAGCGGCTGCGACTGCACCTGGTCGCCGAGCAGCAGCCCGAACTCCTCGTCCCCGTCGTGGAGTTCGTGAAGGCGAAGGAGCAGGCGGCGGCCCTCCTGGAGAAGAAGGGCCGGGAGCTCTACCTGGTCTACCCGCACTTCCGCGACGAGAAGGCCGCCATACCCGACTCGGTCTACCTCGCCGCACCCCGCGAGGCCCGGGCCTTCCCCGGCTACCGCGAACACTCCGCCGGCTCGGTCCTGAAGCGGGCGGTACGGAAGGCGCGCCGGGTGCTGAAGGCACGGGCGGCCGCGGGCGGGACACGCACCCCGGGCGGGACTGCAGCGGCGGCCTGACGGCTGGGAGATCCGGCGGGGGCCGGGCAGTGCTCCAGAGGGGTCGCGACCAGCCACGATGATGCCGCAGACGACCGACGGCACAGCGCGGCACATCCCGCGCAGTGGGGAGCAGGCGTTATTGCCTGCCGGACTGCAGTGCCCGTCGGATCGGCCGCCCCACCACCCGCCTGGCCCGCCGGTAGACGGACGCCGACGTGCCCGCCGTGCCGGCCTTCGCGGCGCCCCGCTCCAGCTCACGCTTCAACTGGGCGTTGTCCAGCGACAGTTCGCTGATACGGCTCTGCAGCCAGCCGAAGCGTGAGGTGAGCGAGGCCAGGTCGGCGTCGTTCCAGGGGCGGACGCCGGCCGGGAAGGCCAGCGAGCGCATACGTGCCTCGAAGGCCGCGCCGCCGTCGCCGTGCGTGAACGTGTTCTCCAGGCCGTTTCGGTCCAGGAACGCCGTGAACCGCTCGAAGCGCTCCGGATGGCCGGCGGCCAGGCCGCTGAAGTCGGCCTCCTCGTACAGCTGCGCCGGGTCGAGCTCCGGGGGCAGCCTGTCGAGGCGGCGGTGCGGGATGTCGAAGTAGCGGCACAGCTCCAGGGTCCGCGAGTCGCCGCACAGTACGGTGGCGGGCGTGCCCGCGAGCAGCGCCGCGATGTTGCCGTGGATGCGGGAGCCGAACGAGAAGTCGTAGCCCCGCAGATCGTCGATCCAGGTCACCGGGTCGATGTAGACCCGGACCTTGTCCTCCCGGTACATCGGATGGTCCGGGTGGGTCGGGATCGCCGTCACCGCCGCATTCGGGTGGGACAGGTCCCGCCAGTGCAACTGGCGCGCGTCGCTGAGGTTCTGGCCGATGAACGTCAGGTGCGGATAGCGGGCGTGGGCGCGCTCGATGACCTTGTCCAGGCCCTGCTTCTGCACCGCGCTGTGCGAGCCGTTGACCGCGATCCGGGAGCGGGGGGTCAGCTCCGGCGCCCGCTTGTGTACGGCGAGTTCCTTGCCGTGGAGGAAAAGGGACGGGCAGCCGATGACCTCTACATCGCTGAACCCGAGGTCCTTGAGGTACTTCTCGGTGAACTCGCCCCGCACCCCGATCGAGGCGCTGCGGTCGAGCACCGCGGAGACGAACTCGCGCACCGACTGCTCCATCGGCTTCAGCCGCGCCGCGTTGTAGCTCAGCCCCGCCTGCGCGCCGATGCCCAGCACCACCACCGGGATCCGCAGCCTGCTGATCAGCCGCGTCAGCCGCTTCAGCTGCGGCTCGAACGACGGCCGGAAGGCATTGGCCAGCGGTACGACGAAGGCGTCGTACTCCTCGTTGATCCGGTCCGCCGCCGCCACATCGGTCCGAATGCCGTTCGAGACGACCTCGGTACCGGGTGCCTCGAGGATCTTGTGGGAGGCGTCACTGAAGATCAGATTGCCGGAGTTGGTGGCGATGACGTCCTGGTGGAGGGCCTCCTCGACCGGAAAGACGTCGTAGGGGCTCTTCCCGGAGCGGAGGAGTATGCGCTTGGTGCTGCGGACTTCAGGGCGATCTTTAGGTGGCACAGCGTTCAAGTTAGATTTGCCTGGGCTTTGTTTTCTATACGAAACCAGTGCAACCTTTTTGCCGTACGCAACGCGTGAGCAAATGGTTACGCGGCGCCTGTCCGGAGACTGGACCGGCGCGCGGGGCACGGTCCCCTTCGCGTAGATTGCCGGGCGGGGGAGCCTGAGCGTGCGAGGGGACGGAAGAACAAGGTGGCAGGGGCAAGGCAGGCCGTGAGCGAGGCCCGCAGGATCGTCGTCAAGGTGGGTTCCTCGTCGCTGACCACCGCCTCCGGCGGTCTGGACGCCGACCGGGTCGACGCGCTCGTCGACGTCCTCGCCAAGAGCCGCAGCGGCGGGGAGAAGGAGATCGTCCTGGTCTCCTCCGGCGCCATCGCCGCGGGGCTCGCACCGCTGGGCCTGCGCCGCCGCCCCAAGGACCTCGCGCGTCAGCAGGCCGCGGCCAGCGTCGGCCAGGGCCTCCTCGTCGCCCGCTACACCGCCTCCTTCGCCCGCTACGGCGTCCGGGTCGGCCAGGTGCTGCTCACCTCCGACGACA
>Ga0105246_10001680_pt1 | contig 13179 bp, 12 predicted proteins | sample KBSM64metaG_FD_99694 | JGI IMG/M metagenome (GOLD analysis project Ga0105246, IMG submission 99694) | Miscanthus rhizosphere microbial communities from Kellogg Biological Station, Michigan, USA - KBS M6-4 metaG | ecosystem: Host-associated > Plants > Roots > Rhizosphere > Soil | place...
ATCGGGTAAGGGGCCTTCTCATCTTCTGTACCGTGAATAAAGAAGATCGGGAAAGGATAGTCCTTTTTCTTCACTTCCTGATAGGGTATTTGTTGCAGGCCGGTACCGTTCAAGACAGGGAAGAGTAACTTCATAATCTCCAGCGTTGGTTGACGAGGGAGATTAATCTGATTATGAATGTTGTGGTACAACGTATCGGGCTCCAGCAGGAAGGTACTGTCCAGAATCATGGCATCCACTTCATTGGTCAGAAGTCCAGTCTGTAGTGAAGTCCCTGCTCCCATGGAAAATCCCCAGACAACCAGTTCCTGTGCTCCACGCTGCTTCGCAAACTGAATGGCTCCCAGCAATTGCTGAGACTCGGCTTTGCCGCCAGTAGCCACGGCTCGGTTCACCTGAGAGGCAAAGCCGTAATCGAACATGACCACATTAAACCCGAGCTGGTGTGCGTAATGAGCCAGATCATACATAGGCACCCAGGTTTCCTCACGGTTCGCTCCGTAGCCGTGGCTGAAGATAATAGTTTTGCCTGTATCGGTGTTTGCAGGGATATACCAGCCCTGCATGGTTCGGCTACCGTCGGCTGCAGGGAATGTAATGTCTTCATATTTCATGTTTTTGGCCTGCATCGGGTTCGAAAACACCGGTGCGACCGTAGGGTTGGAGAGCACCCATGCAATATAACCGTGTAAGGCAATAAAACAGAACAACAGAAAAAATACAACGGAGAGCAGCAACGCTACGATAATATGCTTGAACCGAATCAGCCTTGGTGACAATGAAGAGGGCAGATCGGACACTTTGGTATGCAGCGGGGCTTCGCTCTGTGATGTCGGATACATGCACGCCCCTCCTTTAAATTTCGGTTGAAGAACAATTTTGCAAGATCATAACGACGTGAAAAAAATAGCATTTTGATTCTTCTAAATACGTATTTACGACGATGACACATCCTGATGCTAAAGTCATATTTTTATTCTTATATCTGAAAGGGTTCCTGTCTTTATCGTATGTCTCGATATAGTCAAAGTCAATCAAATGAAGGCATTTGTTACGCAATTGTTATATAGTTCTTAAGATATAGAGGTAACAATTCCATAGTGTGTAAATTACAGGAGATTAGGATGGGTAAAATGGATATTTTGTTCATTTTTCAGCTTGCACAGCACCTTCAAAACGGTTCTTTTTAGTTTACAGATGAGACCGTTTCTCATATAATTTATGTAACCAAGTTTCATGTGATGAAACATGAGGAGGGCATCATGCCATGGAAGACCGCAAGCTAACCGTTCGGGCTGTAGAACGGGCGCTGGATATATTATTATGTTTTACCACACGCAGTGATCTTGGACTCACCGAAATTGCCAGCCAGATCGGTTTACACAAGAGTACGGTGCATCGGTTGATGGCTACGCTGGAGGATCGGGGGTTCGTGATACGCGATGCAGCGACTGAAAAATACCGACTAGGCATCCGCATCTGGGAACTGTCCGCACATATGTCACGTAGTGATGATCCTGCGATTTTACTGTTGCCTGCAATGGAACGGCTACGGGATCGGTTGGGTGAGACTGTAAGTCTCTACCTTCGTGATGGCAGTGAACGGATACGTATTCAAGCAGTACAGAGCGATCAGGCCATTCGGCGGGTCGCGCCAGTAGGTGTCAGACTGCCGCTTTCCGTAGGCGCTTCCAGCAAAGTGTTAATGGCATTTGCCGCTGATGAGGATCGCGAGGAACTGATGAACGGCCCGGAATGGCCTGTATTTATCGACCCGGACGTGTATCTGGCACAGATGGAAGACATTCGTGTGAACGGCTATGCTACCAGTTATGAGGAACGTGAGCCGGGAGCTGCTGCCGTCTCCGTGCCAATTATGGATCGCAGAGGTAGCATTGCAGCAGCACTTTCCGTGTCTGGACCTGTTAGCAGGCTCTCGCAAGAGACATTACATGAGTACGCACCTGTGTTGAAAGAAGCTGCTCTGCAAATGGGACTTATGTTGTCGTAGGCGGGCTCTTGTTTGAAGTTTTGCTCGAAAGGGATTTTATCTCTGGAATATTAAGGTTGTATTTATGTCCAGATTACGCTAGTCTGTAATGGACGACCCGGCGGGGTCGGTTGAATGTTATATTTTAAGTTGAACAGCGGCTTGATTGCCGCAATACGTTTACGTTACTGGGGGAGTCCGAATTGTCCGGACTGAGACGGGATCGCATGAGATTCCGGACCCTTTGCACCTGATCTGGATCATACCAGCGTAGGGAAGTAATCGGCCATATGACCACAAACACTACGGGCGTTAACTTGGGATAGATGCTGTTTTGCGGCAGATAGATCTTGTTGCGAGTGTGGTGATGGACATCAGTCGGTTCCTTCGGAACCGGCTTTTTTATATACAGCGGTAAGCAGAGACTCATTCGTTGTGCTTCACGATCGTTAAGTCCCTTGAAGAAAGCATGAGATTCGCAGATTAGTGCGGACGGGATGATCGGAGAGCATAACAAATGCCAACATCAATGCTTGAATGTCAAGGTGAAGTGTCTCAGTTTCATGTTCGTGCTGACTGTACATAAAAATCTGTCTCTTGGATCTTATTTGGCTGCTTGGGCAGGATCATTCCTGCTGTGCTTCTGTGCTCTTGGGATTCCCGGGCAGGTGTGGTAGTTGCAACTGACGCAATTGTGGAGACATAGCGCAAAAGAAGATCACAGAGGAGGAAACAGGAGACATGAGTACACATAACCAAACGGGGCAGCAGATGGGGATAGAGGAAATGGGACACGATGGTCATCCGATGGAAAAGGAAACCGGAGCGGCTGGAGGGGTTCAACCCTTCCCGGGCAGCCGAAAAGTCTACATTCAGGGCTCACGACCGGACATCGCTGTACCGGAGCGTGAAATTGCCCTTCATGACACGAATACTCCCCAAGGGGTGGAGCATAATGAGCCGCTGCGTGTCTACGATACGAGCGGCCCGATGACCGATCCCGAATTCCAGATGGATATTCGGAAGGGGTTACCTGCGCTCCGAAATCACTGGATTATGGAGCGCGGTGACGTCGAAGAATATGAGGGACGAGCGGTTAAGCCGGAGGATAACGGATTGAAGCCTGGCGGACGGAGAGCCGGGGCAGAAGAGTACCCGGGATTCCGCGGGCAACCGCTACGTGCTAAGGCCGGGAATTGTGTCACACAGATGCATTATGCGAGGCAGGGCGTGATTACGCCAGAGATGGAGTACGCTGCTATACGTGAAGGCGTAGAGCCTGAATTCGTGCGGCAAGAACTGGCAAGCGGGCGGGCAATTCTTCCCTCCAACATCAATCACCCGGAGAGTGAGCCGATGCTGATCGGTCGTCATTTTCATGTGAAGATCAACGCTAATATTGGTAATTCCGCTGTATCTTCCTCCATCGAGGAGGAGGTCGAGAAGATGACCTGGGCTGTGCGCTGGGGATCGGATACGGTGATGGATCTCTCGACAGGCAAAAACATTCATACGACACGGGAATGGATCATCCGTAACTCCCCGGTGCCGATTGGTACAGTACCGCTCTATCAGGCGCTGGAGAAGGTGAATGGCGAGGCGGAGGCGCTCACCTGGGAGTTGTACCGAGATACGCTGATTGAACAAGCAGAGCAAGGTGTGGACTATTTTACAATTCATGCAGGTGTGTTGCTCCGCTATATTCCGATGACAGCGAAACGGATGACGGGCATTGTGTCTAGAGGCGGGTCAATTATGGCAGCGTGGTGTCTGGCACATCATCAGGAGAACTTCTTGTACACCCACTTTGAAGAAATCTGTGAGATTATGAAAAGGTATGACGTAGCGTTCTCCCTCGGAGATGGACTGCGTCCAGGCAGCATCTATGATGCCAATGACGAGGCACAGATGGCGGAGCTGGCAACGCTCGGGGAATTAACGCAGATTGCGTGGAAGCATGATGTGCAGGTCATGATTGAAGGGCCGGGACATGTGCCGATGCACAAGATCAAAGAAAATGTGGATTTGCAGATGGAAATCTGCCAGGAAGCGCCGTTCTATACTCTCGGACCGCTGACCACGGACATTGCACCGGGATATGATCATATTACATCTGCGATTGGTGCAGCGATGATCGGTTGGTTTGGTACGTCCATGCTCTGTTATGTCACGCCGAAGGAGCATCTGGGGCTTCCGAACAAGGATGATGTACGTGAAGGGGTTATCGCTTATAAAATAGCCGCTCATGCCGCTGATTTGGCCAAAGGCCACCCTCGCGCCCAGCGCCGGGATGATGCGCTGTCGAAGGCACGTTTCGAGTTTCGCTGGCGGGATCAGTTTAATCTGTCTCTTGACCCGGAACGGGCACTGTCTTACCACGATGAGACGTTACCCGCAGAAGGGGCGAAGGAGGCACATTTCTGCTCCATGTGCGGGCCAAAGTTCTGCAGTATGCGTATCACGCAGGACATCCGTGCCTTTGCCGCTGATCGCGGTCTGAAGGACGAGGAGGCAGTCGCCGCCGGGATGCAGGCGAAAGCGGAGGAGTATCGGTCGCGGTCGTAAGCTTCCACAATAGAAAAAGTGACCCGACAGGACTGTAGTGCCTGAGCTTGGGTCACTTTTTTATGGTTAAGTCACAGGTTACTCGTAATATCCCTTCGCATACACGGCTGCTGTTGAGAAGCAGAGATGTTTCATTTCATCCTGCTGATTTTCGGGTGGCATCTCCAGGAACCACGGCTCCTTCATATCCTCTCGGGTCATGGGTACCGGACGCCACAGAATCAAACCGATCTGATCAAATTGATAACTGCAACCAAGCTCGGGATCTTCTCGGTCATATGGCGCAATCGCATCCAGTTGCGGTATCAGAACGTCAGCTTCGGTGCCGAGCAGATTGAGTTCTCCCAGCATACATGTAAACTCATCACTTTCATAAAACTCAATAAAATGTGCTTTGCCTTCGGCGTCATACTCCACTTTGGGATCAAAGCTGAAAGCTTCCGTTTGTTCAACTTCATTCTGTGTCATGCCCAGCCGGATATCCCCGATAGATTGACCTGGTTCAACCGAGAGATTTTTCATGGTTTCGCTACCTCCGAGATAAAAGTGTACATACGTTTAACTATGGTGATTAGGTCCCTGTTAGTTTTACCTTGCAACGAGTGTGCTTCCAAGCTACCTATACTTTCTTCGTGATACCGATATCCCGCTCCAGATTCGCGCCTAATAAAGAAAGCGGCGTATATATGGTAATACCTGCATTGGCAGACGCCTGCTCAGCAGCAGGAGCCATGGAGAGCTGAGCAGCGACAATACAAGTATCCTTGCGTTCAAGAGCAAGCTGCTGCAAGACTTCTTTTAATGCCTTGATATAGCCTTCTTGATCACCTCGCATAACCATGTCGAATAGACCGGGGAATAACACAGACTCTAACTCAGGCTTGTCCTTTCCTGCCAAGTGTCGATCTAAATAGTCACGGTATCGAGCCATCGTCGGCTCTACGGTGGCGGGGTTGGTAAACGCAAGCAAATACCGCTTCGGATGTTTTACCATCATCGCGAGCAACGAATCGTCAATACCCGTTACCATAATCGGTAACGGTTGTATTTGTTCCAGCACGGCTGCGAACAGGGTACATGTCACAAGAATGGCGTCAGCGTGACAGCGGCTCATCCATTGCAGTGTCTGATTTACTTTTTCCCGAACAAGGGTACTATTGAACTCATCATCATGCTTGAGCCGATCAAGACCGGGGTCTACATAATGAACCAGTTCGAGATTATAGGAAGTCAGTGCTTGTTCAATCAACCTGATATTGGAGTAGTGCGCGTGAAAACAGGCAATGGTGCTCATAGGCAATCCCCTTTATGTAGAGTGACTATAAGACGCGCCTGGATCACATAATGTGCGTGAACCATCGGTAAGAAACTTCGCGTCTGAAATGTCACCTTTTACACGTAGTATAGGGAGCAGCCACAGAGATGTAAAGAGTTATCTCATGTTCATGGATACGTTCTTCTTCGCCATTTTTTGCTGTAAAATTTCATGGAAGGATAGGCCTTGAGTGTTCTCATTTTCCTTTTTGGGCGCATTGGTCTCCGTGTTGCGCGGATATTGGTGGTGATACGGGATCATTTGCTGAATAGGCATGCGGATCATCTTGGTTTCCTCCTTACATGCATGATGGACATGCATCGTTAGTTTGTATGTATTTTCAATATTCGTTTTGTTGGTGATAACAGAATGAACTTGCCTTGTACACATATAGGTACATATGACTTGTTACATGAAGAGGCGGAAATACAATCGTTATTCCGACTCGGATGTAGTGATTTTACCCGGTATTCAGAAGATGTAAACGGTTTTAGGAAAATTCAGGAGCAAAGAACCTGATATGAAAGGAAAGGTATGGGATCATGGTATCGGTTGTTATGCGAATGGTCCTAATTTTAGGGAAGTCAATGGTGCTTGCCTCTAAGACATATGTCCAAGTTACTAGGTATGGTATATGCTAACTAACTTGGTTCTATGGTCGGGGTATATTGCTCGAAAAATGTAACAAAAGCTGCCAGGATTCCTTGGCAGCTTTAGAATTTTCTTATTCGATTCCCTCTTTAAATAGCCTTCTTGAAGAGGGGATATCCGTTAGTATTACTTGTTTTACCTGCGTTCGTTTACCGCAATATATACATCCACCTGTGTATGTTCTGGATCTAAACTCCGCTCATCGTAATACTCAAAATCTCCAGTAAATGTTCTGTCACTCTGGTGGCTCCACGTCCACACCGCTCCCCACACTTCGCTGACAACTTCAACCATCGGTCCAGTTCTCGAAGTAAACACTGCATAGGTAGCAGGAGGTAAATGTACCTCATCGAAACCTTCAGGCAATAGTTCTCTCTCGCCGACTTCATGTCCGATCAAAATGGTATATTCACCGGCAATGCCATCTGCGTAATCCGTGTAACAGCCGTAGCGTGCAGCTTCAGTAGCCGGAATATGTTCGGAGGCAAAATAACGACCCCACAACGCACCGATGCTGCCTTGGCCGCTCATCTCAACCGTGTTGGTTGTACGTGCGGACAGTCCGGCTAGGCGTTTGCCCGGAAGGGTGACATAGCGAGCAGGCTCCCCGGAAAAAGGAGCATTCTTTGCTGGATCAGCTGTATCTGTAGGAGAGAGTTGCTCATCTGGACTTGTTTTCCCTGGCATAGTTTTCTCTAATACAGCAGTCCCGTCTTCACCGCTCTTTACATTTCCTGCATTACGCCATCGCTTAAGAAAAGGGAGTTGGTTGCGCAGCATCGAACGGGCTGATTCCTCGTCCATGCCTTCTTCCCTGAGAATGGTGGTGCACATCTCGATCATGCCTTCTAACGTCATGCCTGGCTGCTCAAACTTGCCATTTTTGTAACAATAAATGCAGTATTCCCGGGTGGTGCTACCATCTAACTCCGTGCCGAATTGCTCGGTGCTGGTTAGTGGCATTCCACAGCTTTGACATACGGTAACGTTCATTAATCATTCCTCCTCGGTTTTATGTACAACTTCAAACTGAACATAGTTAAAGTATACGGGGAGGAACTGGACAGCTGTCTGTCAGGTTTGAGCTGAGGTTTTATAATTTTGCACAATCTGCTCTGCCATACGGCACACATTGTCACGAATATGCAAAGGCTCCAATACCTCTACGTCCGCGCCAAAGCTGAGAATAAAGCCATATAACCAGTTATCCTCAGGGAAAGCGATCTGGCTAATATAATACCCGTTGCCGTCAGGCAATACATTTTCGATACCAAACCATTCTTCCGCGAGATGACGGGCACGGGCATGGAATTTCAGCGTAAGTCCAATGTGATTGTTCGGACGGCTCCATTCCTGCTGCCACGGCCTGTCCTGAAGGTTGATGGATTGGCGTTCAAAATGCTGCTCGGCAAGCACAACCTCTTTCATCCGCACCAGCTTGAACATACGGAATTCATTCCGTTCATGGCAAAAGGCGTACAGATACCACGCGTGCCTTTTTAGTACAAGGGTGTGTGGATCAACCGTGCGACAGGTCTCTGCACCTTCGGCGCTGCAATAGGCAAAATGAATGCATTGAAGTTGATCGATTCCCTGATCAATGACTTTTAATTTCTGTTGCAGTGCTTCAGGGTGTGTCCACGTTGAATAATCCACGATGAATCGGTGTGTGCTTGCCTGGAAATCTTCATTTTTGGCTTCCGGTACGATACTGCTCAGCTTCTCTACCAATAACTCACGCGCAGTATTCGTATGAGTGGTTGAAATGCTGCGCAGTGCCGTGACGATGGAAGCAAGATCCTTGTCAGTTAACAAGTTGCGATCCAGCCGGTAACCTTCTGCCAGACCGATTCCACCGCTTGCGCCCTGATATGTCACCACCGGAATTCCAGCTTGTCCTAATGTGTCGATGTCCCGATAAATCGTACGTATGGATACTTCAAACATGTCAGCTAGGTCTTTCGCCTGTAATCGCCTGCGATTAATGAGCAGTACTACAATGGCTAACAAACGCTCCAGTTTCATAGCTACGGTTTCCTTTCATTTATGGGTCTATATAAATGGAATATTTCTTTTACACTTGAACGGAGAGGACAGAAAAAACCTGGAGAAGCGAAGCGCTCGCTGAGAGCTTTCTGAAAGAAAGCTGCTTCGGAAGCATATGCTTATCACCGGATTTTCCCTGTAGAAAAGGGAATCAAAAAAATCTGGGGATAACAGCGATCGGAGGGTTAGTCTGTCATCGGAGTGGACTGTGTAAAACTTTTGTTCTACTTATATAACATTGCTTTCAATTGTGTATCTGGAAGTTATCTGTTAGATTCATAGGTATTATATGCTCAGCATCCCATATAGGAGTGAAATAAGCAATGAAGCGAATTACGATTCTGATAGCGGACGATGAAATAGAGATCGCGGATCTGGTTGCTTTACATCTACAAAAAGAAGGCTATCATACCGTCAAGGCATCTGACGGACAGTCGGCACTACAGGCCGTTCAGACACAAGCTATTGATCTGGCGGTACTGGACATTATGATGCCGGGAATGGACGGGTATGAGGTAACCCGTAAAATCCGGGAGCAGCATCATTTTCCGATCATATTCCTGAGTGCGAAAACGTCAGACATGGATAAAATTACAGGGCTCGTGATGGGTGCCGATGATTATATGACCAAGCCATTTAATCCGATGGAACTTGTGGCTCGCGTCAACTCTCAACTAAGGCGTGCTTTGCAGTTCAGTCAGTCCACAGCTACGGCGCAGCGTTCTGTTTTGGAAAAAGGCGGACTTGTTATTGTCCCCGACCAACATAGCGTAACGCTTTACGGTAAACCGCTGGAGTTAACACCGAAGGAATTTGACATTTTAGTGTTACTTGCCAGCAATCCCAAACAGGTATTCAGCACAGAAATCATTTTTGAAAAGGTATGGGGCGAGGCTTATTTCGAGAGCGGTAATACCGTCATGGTACATATTCGAACACTGCGCAAGAAACTCGGAGAAGATGTGAACAAGAACAAGTTCATCAAAACCATCTGGGGTGTGGGGTACACGTTCAATGACTAAACGGAGAAGTTTTCGCACAACGATGATTATGATGCTTGGTCTGAGTATGTTGGCTTCTGGCGTCGTAACATTTATCGTGTATAAGCTGTTACAGATGTACTACGCTGGGGTGAGACGGGAAGATCCGCTGGCGGAATACCGGAATATGATGAGAAGTATTGGCGATTTATATGTCTTTATGCTGCTCTTTATCCCGCTTGCGATTTTATTTTTCTACTTGTTTACCAGGCGTTATGTCACGTATTTCAAAGAGATTTCCGCAGGCATTAATCACTTGGCGAATGGAGACTTTCAGCATCGTGTGCAGATTTCGTCCAAGGATGAATTGGGTTCGATTGCGGAGAGTGTGAATATGGCGAGCCAGAAGCTGCGAGAGGCAATGGAACGAGGGGATTTTGCCGAGAACAGCAAAGACCAGCTCATCGTAAACCTTGCGCATGATCTGCGTACACCGTTAACTTCCGTGCTGGGCTATCTGGATTTGTTAATGAAGGACGAGCAGTTGACAGAGGAACAGGCACGTCATTTCACAGCAATTGCGTTTACCAAGTCCCAGCGGCTGGAGAAACTGATTGATGATCTGTTTGAGATCACACGGATGAACCACGGCAGGCTGCCTGTGCGCAAGACACAACTGGATCTGAGCGAGCTGTTGAAGCAGATGAACGAGGAGCTTTATCCTGTTTTTGAAAAGAATCATTTGCTCACCCGTCTAAAGATTGATAACGATCTTACCGTATCCGGAGATGGGGAGTTACTCGCCCGTGTGTTCGAGAACCTGCTGATTAATGCTGCGCGGCATGGTAAGGACGGCATGTACGTGGACATTAACGGATTCCGGGATGGCAATCAAGTGGTCATTCAGGTTATCAATTATGGGGGGCACATTCATCCCGATGATCTGCCGCACATCTTCGATATGTATTACACCGGAGATCGAGCACGGACCGTGCAAGAGGGAGGCACGGGTCTTGGGCTGTTTATCGCACGTAATATCGTGGAGCAGCATGACGGTGTAATATCGGCTGTAAGTGATGTGGTACACACGATGTTTGAGGTTCGTCTGCCTGTTTTCCAGCAGGTTTCTCAAGAAACTTAAGAAAAATTTAAACATTGCCCTGCGTTTTCTTTAAATTGTTTTGTCTATCCTTGAATCATGAGAGGAAGGAGGAACAATCATGAAAAAGTGGGGCTTTCTACTATGCATCATGTTGCTCGGGTATATTGTGACGCAATCGACGGCTGCTTTGCAGCAGAAAGAAGAGATGCCGATTGTCATTTTGGACACCGATGAAAAATACGCGGGTTACCAAGAAGCTGCAACTCAAGAAATGAAACAGCAAATACATAAAGGCAATCTCGTATTGATCAATTCAGAACATCCAATTCACCCGGAAGGTATTCGTTCCGATATTGTATATGTAGCGGATGAAGAAGATTTGCTTCAGGGTTATGGCATCATGGATCAGACGTTGATGTTATCCCGTGAGGTCACAGCAAAATTTCAGAAGATGGTTGAGGCTGCTGGTAAAGAGGGAGTGCGCTATTTCCTGATGAGCAGCGGTTACAGAGATTTTGAGAAGCAGGACGAGCTGTATCGGCAAAAGGGTTCGGACTATGCGTTGCCTGCGGGTTACAGCGAGCACAATCTGGGGTTATCCCTGGATATAGGTTCAAGTCTGGCTGCAATGAGTGAGGCTCCTGAGGGAGTGTGGCTGGAAAAAAACGCGTGGAAATACGGCTTTATTTTGCGATATCCCAAAGATAAAGTGAACGTGACAGGCATCCAATATGAACCCTGGCATTTCAGATATGTTGGCATGCCGCATAGTGCGGTGATGTACAAGAACCATATGGTTTTGGAAGAGTATCTGGAGATGTTAAAAGAAAAGAAAGACGTGACGGTTGATCTCGATGGCGCTACATATGATATCCATTATTATCAGGTTTCGAAGGATACGAAGATTTATCTGCCAGAGAATGATGCCTATGACATCTCCGGTGATAATATGCAAGGAGTTATTGTTACGGTTAAGAAAAGCTAGTGACCAACTGTTGCTAGAATGATTTGTAGATCTAACAGCCGAAGGCTTGATATATATTGGATGCATACGAATCGGTTTAAAACAGGACGCCATCGGCTGGGATTAACAAAATAGGTCAAAATACGGCTGGTATACGGCTTCACGGCCTGATCGGGGAGGTAAAGACAGCATGAGACAGAATAAGCCGAACGAACAGTATAGGCAACAGGGACAAAAAAATCATCAAAAAATCAAACTTTTTGATGTAAACCAACGTCATAAGAATCATAGCCACCATCGCAATGAGATAAAACCGAATCTGCTTCGAATCGTCTGGATTGCTCTATTCGTGATCTATCTCTATTTGCTGACCAAGCTGATTTTATTTAAAGGAGAACCCGTGGATGTAGGACTGGTATGGGACAGACTGATGGCGTTGCTGCGTCAACCAGATCTGATTCATACACGAACTGTAAATCTGACGCCATTTCAGGAGATCAAACGAGACTGGCATAGTCTCTCCGTGCATCATCGATCAGGAACAGCAATTCACTTGGTGGGCAATATCCTTGCATTTGTACCGTTTGGTGTATGGATTACGGCCATGGTACGCCTTTCTTTTTTCGCCGGGATTCATGTGCTGTTTCTATCCTTTTTACTTAGCCTGGGATATGAAGTGACACAGTTGCTGACGGGGATGGGCATCTTTGATGTGGATGATCTTATGCTGAATACCCTTGGTGGAATGATCGGATATGTGTTGTATATCGTATTACTGGTATTGAACAGGCTATTCAATGAAGGAAGATCGAGAGTAGTGGTGAATAACTAGATTATTAGCGATGAGAATCCCTAGGAGAGTAATTAGACGAAATAGTGATAGTTATAACTGTGAGAAAGAGCCCATTCTCGTGGCCTGTCTAAGGAGGAATTACATTGATTATTATGGCTGTACTATTCATTAGTGCAGGGTTTATGTTTCTGGTATATCCGCAGAGTACAACAGGTGTTACAGACCAGCAAATCAAGGAGCGTCGATCCGCAGCAAGGTGGATCGGAGCAACTTTGATCGTCATGTCGTGTTTCTTTCTGACCATGGGCACAGTGCAGCTGCTCGATCAATCCTCACATTATATTGGGCATTAAGAGAATCTCCCTATAAACGCACAGCTTGTAGCGATGCGTGAGAGGGAGTTTTTTTATAAAGGCACGGAGGTGGCGGGGATTTAGGAAAACCCGAAAACCCGAAAACCCGAAAACCCGAAAACCTAAATCTATAATCACCATTGTTCTGTTCCTCTCGCAGCGCTAACGATCATGACAGACCTTATTTGGCTGATTTTGCCGAGTTATAAATTCTAACGATCACCAGAAACGCTATTTTCTCAATTTCATCTGAAAACAGGATAAATTCGGGGGGATTTACTTAAATAGCGTTCCTACTGGAGCTAGAATAAAAAGTGGACACCCGTTAACGGACAGAAGGATAATAAGGCTAACGGAGGTGTGTCCATATGGGAGAACAACGGCAACGATACAATGAAGAATTCAAGAAACAAACGGTAA
>Ga0105246_10001683_pt1 | contig 13177 bp, 13 predicted proteins | sample KBSM64metaG_FD_99694 | JGI IMG/M metagenome (GOLD analysis project Ga0105246, IMG submission 99694) | Miscanthus rhizosphere microbial communities from Kellogg Biological Station, Michigan, USA - KBS M6-4 metaG | ecosystem: Host-associated > Plants > Roots > Rhizosphere > Soil | place...
CTTTTCATACCATAACACTAAAAGAGGGAGTGAACAAACTCCCCCTTTTAACAATTACATAAAATGAAACCTTAATTAGTTGCGGCCTCATTCCACACTGATTATTAGCCCTCACCAATCGGGCTTTTACGGGATAAAAATAGGCTCGACCTTTTCTTTTACACACATAAAAGAAAAAGCAAGCCTTCTTAACAAACTTACGGAAAATGAACCGATTTTACATGTTGAATATTTAAATATACTTTTTCATCACGCGCCTTGATCAATTCAATATGACCATCTTCAATTTTCGTCATCTTCCCAATTTTATTTGAATGTTCGCCTAAATCAAACACCATAATTTTTCCTGCCATTTTGATTAGTTGTTCTTCAAATGTTCTAGCTAGTGTAATATTTAATGGATTAACAGGAAGCTCATTTTTATTGAGGGAATACGGAATTTGATTTTCTTGGTAGGGGATTAACCATTTTAGATGTTTTAAAGAAATATATACTGTTTTGTACACAGGGCTATAGAATACTAAATAATCATTCATAACACTTGCAACATAACCATGAATAGGATAACCACCAGCTACATAAATCTCCGTAAAAATCCCTTTAGATGTGCTCAGTACTTTTCGAAGGGAAATTGACGGTGACTCTCTTTTAATAACAGAATCTGTTTCTGGCTTTTGTATTTCGGTCACAGGACTCGCCATAAATTTATAGTATTGCATATGATATAAGGAAATATAGATGTAGTCTTTCCCATCATAAATAACAACAATATCATTGCCTACATCAATTAATAATCCTTTAAACCTTTTCTCGCCAATTAATTTAACATAGATATATTCTCCAATATTTTTGCTTAGTTCGTTCATCTGTATCCTCCTTTCTCCAAAGCGTAACTTCCTCTTTATCTCTCATTCACATGTAGCTAAAAAAGAATAATAGGGGGCTAAAACATGTATGCAAAGTGATACAATGCTCTCTTTCTATCTGTATGAATAGTAGAGGGGGACATTTAGACTATAGTAAAATAATAGCAATTGAACAAAAAACATTCGCCACTACCTATTCCATACTGCCCCCTCTTATTTATCAAACATTACTCTTCTTCATCTTTATTGGTTTTAACGATTTGATTTACGTTTTTAATGTGAAAGTTAATAACGTAAATTACCTCATCGCGGTTCACTAATGTAACGTATTCTTCATTTACATCACTTAATAAACCTTCTACGCTTTCTGGACCACCGCGATTAATTTTGACCCATTTATACTTAAGACTACCTAGTATCTCTTGAAACGTTGCACCATCCGCATAGGATTGCTCAATAAAATAAGGATTTAACTCTATCTCTTTTGCTTTTTTTACAACACCCTTTACATGCTTCTGTTGATAATAAATGACCTCTCCTGTATTTCCTTGCAGAACGAGATAATCATCACCTACTGCCAGCAACACACCTGTACGGCTTTCTGGTCCACCAAGGTTTACTTTTACACCTTGATAAACCAAGCTTTTTATTTGATTTTCAGGAAATATATTTTCCAATTTCATCCCTCCTTCCCCTCTTTTGTTATTATTTGGATCGATTATATCGACTTGATTGTCTTGTTGCTCTTGCTCTTGAATATTGAACATATGCTGTCTGATTGGATTGTTGGTTATTTGACTGATAATCATCTTCTTCTAGTGCTTGCAGACCATAATTCATACTTTTAATATGGAAATGTGGAATCTGTACAACTTCCTCTTTTACAATTAATGTCACATATTCAGAAGAAACATCTTGTAGAATTCCTTCAATCTTTTCTGGACCGCCGCGGTTAATTTTCACCCAACGATACTTTAAATTTTGAAGTAAGCCTTGAAAATCTTCACCTTGTGCAAATGTTGGTAAAACTCCAATGTCTGCAGCAACATCTTTCGCATTTTTTGTAATACTTTTTAGATGTTGAAACTGATAATAGTAAAACGTTCTGTTTTCACTCAATAAAATAAAATGATCCGAATACACTGCGACCACTGTACCTTTTTGAGACTCTGGTCCACCTCGATTCACTCTAACACTCTCTCCAATCAATCCATACAACAAATCACTACTAATCGTGCTCATGAGAAAACCCCTTTCATTGTTTTATAAGTCGTTTGCACTGATAGTATATGTATCTGTACAGGTTACGTTCTCTATGACTGTCCCATTATATAAAAATATGTTTTTAACACGGGGGTACATCTATCCAGTATGTATATCTCTGATGTACAAAAGACTAACATGGCTTCTATCAATACCCAACATGTCATTAGCCGCCATTTATGCACACAATTTTACTATTTCATCATAAAAAAATACCGTTTCAAGATACTTATCCTACAGATCTTGAAACAGTATTTATAAAGTGAAACTTTACTTAGTGGAGGATTTTTCATCCTCCATTAATATTAGCCCTCACCAATCGGGCTTTTACGGGCAGTTTATTCTCCACCTAGCTTCTTTACTTTTGTTGAAATTAAAGTGGGAACATTACTGCCCACAAATAGCAGGATAAAAATGATTCTGTATCATTTTTCATAGAGTACTACGCTATAGACCCATGAGTTTTAATCTTCGTCTTTTACATCCATATCCTCTGGAATTGGCTCATTTAATATTTCTTCTACTAACTGTTTATATTTTTCCATTTGCTCTAAATGCGTATTGAACTGTTCTTTATTCAGCAAATATTGCTCACCGTCATACACGGCTCGAATTCGTTTTTGCTGAACCAATTCCTCAATGTAAGATTCCGGAATATTTAAATATTCTGCTGCTTCTTTTACCGTTATATACAATTGTTTCATTCCCTTATTATTTTTTATGTCTACATTATTATAAAAGATTTTTATAAATAAAATAAAAAGATTTTGTAAATACAAATCAAAAAGCAGGTAGATGCATTCCATATATTGTATAATAATATAGTAAGTATTAAAAAATATAGATGGCATTTATCCATTTACACAAAGGAGAGTTAAACATATGGCTACTCGTCACATCATTACAATGTTAGAGCAATCATTACAAACTGAAACAACAAATACTGCTTCTCAGCTTTCTAAAGCTTTACCAAAAAGAATCATTGAACAAACAAAGGCTGCAAATGAAAGCGTAAACTATAATACAATTGGAGAATGGTATAAACATCATTTCATATTTCAACAAGACGATTTTCTTTGGGCTAAATATGCTTACTATGATGCATACTGTGAAGCGTTACAAAACCAGGGGCATCTTACAAAACGTGTACGTCACATACTAGAATCTTTGGCTAGAAAACACGGGAAACAATATATTGCCTCTGTGCAAAATAAGCATTTTCCTGATCAGTACGCACAAGGAACAGCATAATTTTCCTTGTCTATAAAAAATATGAACCCCCAAAAAAGATTTACAAGTCAAATGTTCACGTCTTTTACATGTATTCTCTTCTCAAAATACATGTAAAAGACGTGAACTGAAGAAACCGGTGTAATACGAATGAGAAAAAAGATAGTAAACAAATAAACACCCAGCCTACTTCCTTACTTAATAAAGATGGGAAAGTAACTGGGTGTTTATCTATTAAAAAGATACTTATTTCAAATCTCTCATAATTCATTTACATATTCTTCTCTATTCATTCCTTTCCATTCTTTAACCTTCTCAACACGACCGATTATTTCATCATTTGCTTAATAAGTTCTCGGTTACGTTGTTTGAAAACATCATTATGGGAAGAGACCATTCCATATTCACTCGCATCTGGTTGGATAAATTGTTTTGCTTTATTTACAGCGTTTCCAGCATCTTGGAAAGCACCAGCTATTAAGTGCAATTTGCCTTCATGCTTTAAAATATCTCCAGCAGCATATAGCCCTTCTATTGAAGATTCACTGTTCGCACTCCCGGCAATAAAATAATTATCAACGATTTCAACATTTAGTTCACTATTTTCCAATAATGTCATATCACGTTCATACCCATGATTAATAATGACTTCGTCAATAGGTAAATGAGAAACTTCACCTGTTTCATGATTCGTTAATTCAATATATTTAATTACCTCGTGATTATCATCAGCCATCAACTTTGTAATCGACGTATTAAAGAGACAATCCACTGAACTATTCATAAGCTGAGTAACTTGTGCTTCATGACCAGCTAAGGTATCTTTTCTATATGTTAAATAAACCTTTTTCGCAATGGGCTCTAATTCATTTGCCCAATCGATCGCTGAGTTTCCTCCACCTGAAATAATTACAGTCTTATCTTTAAAACTCTTTAAAGATTTGACAGTATAATTTAAATTTGATACTTCAAACCTCTCTGCACCTTCAATTGCTAACTTTTGTGGTTTTAATATTCCACTTCCAGTAGCTACAATAACTGTTTTTGAAAAATGCTTTTGACCAGAGAAAATTGTTAGCACAAAAACTCCCTCTTCATTCCGAGTGATTGACTCTATCTTTTCATTCAACACTACTTCTGGATGAAATGTTAACCCTTGCTCCACAAGCTGCTCAATTAACTGCGCTCCAGTAACTGGCGGCAGTCCCCCGATATCCCAAATCATTTTTTCTGGATAAACGTGTATCTTTCCACCTAACTGTGGTTGAAATTCAATTATTTTTGTTTTCATCTCTCTTAGTCCACTATAAAACGCTGAATAAAGCCCTGCCGGACCTCCTCCAATCACGGTCACATCAAATAATTCTTCTGGATTCATTTATGTTCACTCCCCAGCCATCAAATATAATTGATTATCATTCTCAATAAAATATAACCTTTTTCCTTCAGGTTTTCAATCAAAATAACTATTGACAATAAAAAAATATAAAATTATATTATTAAAGAATCGATATTGATAATCATTATCGTTTTGTAAACTATTAACAAATTTGTAGGGGAAATAGCGGCTCGTTTATTTATAGATCACTCAAGTATTTTATTATAATAAATCTCGATATCAAGATTTATAAGATTCCTTAACTACTAAGTGCAAGACATCTATCTCGTTAGAAAGCTATATAAAAAAGGAGAAAGAAAAAATGAAAAAGTTATTCATTTCACTTACAGTTCTATTCGTACTCGTTATGAGTGCTTGTAGCAACGGTTCGACAGATAAGAAAAACGATTCAAATGCAAAGGGAAGCAAATCAGAAACAATTACATACCAATCTGAGAATGGTAAAGTTGAAGTTCCTGCAAATCCAAAACGCGTTGTTGTACTATCATCATTCGCAGGTAACGTAATGTCTTTAGGTGTAAACCTTGTTGGTGTAGATTCATGGTCTAAAATGAATCCGCGTTTTGAGAATAAATTAAAAGATGTTACAGAAGTATCTGATGAAAATGTTGAAAAAATTATCGAATTAAATCCAGATTTAATCATTGGTTTATCAAACATTAAAAATATCGATAAGTTAAAGAAAATCGCTCCTACTGTAACATTCACATATGGGAAAGTTGACTACTTAACACAACATTTAGAAATCGGTAAACTACTAAATAAAGAAAAAGAAGCAAAAGCTTGGGTTGATGATTTCAAAAAACGTGCTGCTGCTGCAGGAAAAGATATTAAAGCAAAAATTGGTGAAGATACAACCGTTTCTGTTATTGAAAACTTCGACAAACAAATCTATGTATTCGGCGATAACTGGGGCCGTGGAACAGAAATCCTGTATCAAGAAATGAAATTAAAAATGCCGGAAAAAGTAAAAGAAAAAGCGCTAAAAGATGGCTACTATGCATTATCTGCTGAAGTTCTACCTGAGTATGCTGGGGATTACTTAATTATAAGTAAAAACAATGATACGAATAATTCATTCCAAGAAACAGAATCGTACAAAAACATTCCAGCTGTTAAAAACAATAAAGCATTTGAAGTAAACGCGAAAGAATTCTATTTTAATGATCCAATCACATTAGATTTCCAACTAGATTTCTTCAAGAAAAGCTTTCTTGGTAAATAACACAACAATGAGGAATTCTTATTTAAAGAATTCCTCTTCCTTTATTCTATGAAAAGAAAAGATGTGAAACTAATGACAAAAGACAATCTACGTTCCACTTCCTTTGTATACAAGCTCATTTTAGGAACCATTGTGTTCTTTATTATATTTATGGTTGCCATGGTATTTGGCGCAGCAGATACCACTATAAAGGATGTATGGATAGCGCTTACTTCTAACGCTAATGGAGAAAAGTTCTCCATTATCCGTGAACTCCGCTTGCCACGTGAAATTGCAGCCATTTTTGTTGGAGCTGGGCTCGCTGTTTCTGGTGCAATTATGCAAGGTATAACGCGAAATCCACTCGCTGATCCAGGATTACTCGGGCTAACTGGTGGTGCCAACGCTGCCTTGGCAATTACACTTGCCCTTATTCCTTCTGTAAACTATTTTTATATAATGATTGCTTGTTTTATCGGTGCTACTATCGGCGCCATTATGGTTTTCGGAATTGGTATGATGAAAAAAGGTGGGCTTTCTTCTCTTCGTATCGTACTTGCTGGTGCCGCGGTTTCAGCATTTTTAGTCGCGATTTCAGAAGGCATCGGGATTTATTTTAAAATCTCACAAGATGTATCCATGTGGACTGCCGGGGGCATAATCGGAACATCATGGAGCCAATTACAGGTCATTGTTCCAGTTATTTCAATCAGTATATTCATTGCAATCTTATTTTCAAAGAAATTGACGATTCTTAGCTTAAGCGAAGAAGTAGCAATAGGACTCGGTCAAAAAATCATCGTCATTAAAATCATTCTTTTTATTGTCATCATTTTACTCGCTGGTGCTTCTGTCGCACTTGTTGGAAACATGGCATTTATCGGTTTAATGATACCTCATATGGTCCGCCCTATTGTCGGACCTGACTATCGATTTGTTATACCGATGTCTGCTATTGCGGGTGCTTCTTTTATGCTATTAGCTGACACACTTGGACGCACAATTAACGCTCCTTATGAAACACCAATAGCTGCCATTGTCGCAATCGCAGGCTTACCATTCTTCCTATTCATCGTACGTAAAGGAGGAAGGTCGTTCTCATGATTCAACAAGCTAAAAAACAACGAGTAATCGTACTTGCCTTACTCCTGCTTATTGCAGCGACCATTACAATTGGAATGGGCCTAGGAGCAGCTTCATTGTCCTATGATAGACTGCTACCTACACTTTTTGGCCAAGGTACATTTAAAGAAGAATTTATTTTATTTTCTCTTCGACTACCACGAATTGTGATTACACTATTAGCTGGTATGGCACTTGCCTTATCAGGAGCTATACTACAAGGTATAACGCGTAATGATCTAGCCGAGCCTGGTATTATCGGTATTAACTCAGGGGCAGGCGTTGCAGTTGCCCTTTTCTTTTTATATTTTCCAATAGACGCAGGCTCATTTGTTTACTTCCTGCCAATTGTGGGATTTATCGGTGCCTTTCTTACAGCTTGTCTCATCTATGTATTTTCATATAGTAAAACTGCTGGGCTTCAGCCAATAAGACTGACACTAACAGGAATTGGATTTGCATTCGCACTTTCTGGAACGATGATTGTTCTCATTTCATCTGCTGAACGTGCAAAAGTAGACTTTATCGCAAAATGGATTGCCGGAAACATTTGGGGAGATGACTGGGTTTTTGTTCTCGCCCTTCTTCCATGGTTAGCTGTACTCATTCCATTTACTCTCTATAAAGCAAATCGCTTAAATCTCCTTGCTTTAAACGAGCATGTAGCAATTGGTGTTGGTGTCGCACTCGAAAAAGAACGCCGCTCACTCCTTATAGTAGCCGTTGCATTAGCAGCTTCTGCCGTTTCAGTCACAGGAGGAATTGCCTTTATCGGACTTATGGCTCCTCACATCGCAAAATCTTTAGTCGGGCCGAGGCATCAATTATTTCTTCCTGTTGCCATTTTAATTGGGGGATGGCTATTGTTACTTGCAGATACAATTGGTCGTCATATTGTAGAGCCAAGTGGAATTCCAGCGGGGATCATGGTTGCTTTGATTGGTGCTCCTTATTTTATGTATTTGTTACTTAAGAAATAAAAATAAAATCCCTTGAGAATCGATTTGTTCTCGAGGGATTTTTTCTATTTACTAATTCTATTGTTGCCCATACCCATCAAACTTCTTCGCCAATCTTGCCATCTCTTCCTCTGGCAACAATTTTGGCTCTCCAATGCACTTCGTTTGATAATAAATTTGCGCGCAAAATTCAATTTCCTCCGCAACAGTAAACGCCATTTTTATATTGTTCCCACCGGCCATTAAGCCGTGATTAGCAAGTAAAACCGCACGGCGATCAATCATTCCTTCAAAAGCCGCTTCTGCTAGTTCCTTTGTTCCGAATGTTTCATACGGCGCACAACGTACATTTGGCCCTGCGAAAGCAATTAAGTAAGATACTGCGGGAAGTTCCCATCCTAATGATGCTATCGTTTTTGCGTAAGGGGAATGCGTGTGAACAAGTGCGTTGATGTCCTCACGCTTTCTATAATAAATAAGATGCATATCTAGTTCACTAGAAGGCTTTCTATCACCTTCCACAATTTCACCATCTAAATTCAATATAGCTACATCTTCAGGCACTGTTTCAAAATAATCTAAACCACTTGGACTTATTGCAATAAGACCTTGTTCACGATTAAAAATACTAATATTACCGCCAGTCCCCTTTGTTAATCCGCTAGCGATCATTTTCTTTCCATACGCTACAATCTCTTCTCTTTCTTTTTGTAGTAACATATATATACATCCCCCTTGGTGTGAACCTTGTGACGACTAGTTTGCTAGAATAATGGGTGTACCATATTCTTTATAGCTGTTAATACATTCTTGCTGCAGTGGTGTCAACGGTATGAGCTCATCTGTAATAATTTTTGTAATACCCTGTTTATCACAAACCTTATAGAAAGCAACCTTTCCGAGCTTCGTATGATCTGCTAAAACAATGACTTCATTCGATTTACTAAGCATCGCTTGCTTCGCTTCTCCTTCATCAATAGCTGTATCTGTTAAGCCTTCATGAAAACTAAGTGCTTTACTTGAAATAAAAGCTTTATCAATATAAATTCTCTCTAGATACTGTTTCAAAGAAGCTCCCATAACAGATAATGATTTCCCACGTAAAAAGCCACCGAGTACAATGACAACAATATCTGGCACATCTGCTAGTTCAATCGCGATGCTCAGGTTATTTGTCACAACCGTTACATCTTTGCGATCCTTAATAAGTTTACTTACCTCAAGGGCTGTTGTACTCGCATCAAACGCAACGACATCACCATCTTCAATTAACCTAGCGGCTTCACGGGCTATTACTAACTTCTCTTGCTTATTACTATTTAGGCGCTCTTCCATCGAATATTCATACACGCGCTTTATTTTTAGTTTTACACCACCGTACATCCGAATGACTTTGCCGTCTTTTTCAAGCTTCTCTAAATCTCTTCTTATTGTCATTAATGATACTTGAAATGCATCGCTTAAATATGAAACTTCCACGTGCTCCCTTTGTTCAAGTATCTCAATGATTTTATTTCTTCTCTCTACCGGTGAATTAGACATGATAATCGGTCCTCTTTTTAGTTATTTTCTTATATGTCTAATATACATAAGCAATTTTCTATATAAACCCATCTTGATTTTTCAACATATAAGTCGCTACTACGAAGAACAAAAGATGATCGCTACTTGTTTTCTCTCTGTTTTCACTTGCCATGGGGCAGGAAGAGGACCTGACCGCTTCTATGCATGGACAGGCGCTCTCTTCCACCTAAAAAGAAAGGTTTTAAATCGTTTTTTCAATTTGTACTTATATAAAGTGAAACTTCCATTTCCTATCGTGTTTTTTAGGGATAACTCCTTTTTGGTTTTCACATATAAGTTACTGCTATGAAAACAACACATGATCTGCACTCGTTTTCTCTCCCTGTTTTAACTTGGTATGGGGCAGAATGAGGCTCTGGCCGCTTCTATGCATGGACGGACGCTCTCCCCCATCTAAAAAGAAAGGTTTTATATCAGTTTTTCAATTTGTACTTATATATTTCATAATTACTAAAATAACTTTCTTAAATTCTCGGTAAATGGAGCCCTAACAATTCCCTTTTCCGTAATAATTGCTGTTACATTCTCATGCGGCGTTACATCAAACGCTGGATTATATACTTTACTTTCTTTTGGAGCTGAATATTGCCCAAAGCGGTTAATCACTTCAGAAGCATCACGCTCCTCGATTGGAATCTCCTTACCTGTTGGTGTTTTTACATCAATTGTCGGAGTCGGTGCTGCAACATAAAATGGAATGTTATAATATTTCGCTAAAATGGATACACCAAGCGTTCCAATTTTATTTGCCACATCACCGTTTGCCGCTACACGATCGCAGCCAACAATAACTGCATCAATTTTTCCTTGTGACATAACCATTGCCGCCATATTATCCGTAATGACTGTTACATCAATCCCAGCTCGCTGAAGTTCTAGTGCTGTTAACGTAGATCCTTGTAATCTAGGACGTGTCTCATCAGAATAAATCTTTAAATCCCATCCCTTTTCTTTCGCTAGGTACATCGGCGCTGTTGCAGTACCATATTTCGTTGTTGCTAAAGCACCTGCATTACAATGCGTTAGTACACCCATGCCATCTTGGAACAATGTTAATGCATATTCCCCAATTTGGCGGTTAATCTCTTCATCTTCTTTATGAATTCCTTTTGCTTCCTCTAATAACCTATTTTTCAAATCAGCTATAGATAAATGGGAATGTTCTTTTGCCGCATTTTCCATTCTCTCAAGTGCCCAAAATAAGTTCACCGCTGTCGGTCGAGATGTCGCTAAGTACGTGCAGACTTTATTTACTTCTTCTATAAATGACTCCACTGAATCTTCGGATGTCTCTTTTACACCTAAATACACACCGTAAGCTGCTGAAACACCAATCGCCGGTGCCCCGCGTACTTTCATTACTTGAATGGCATCCCATACACCCTCAGCTGTTGTAAAAGATTCATAGACTACCTCATTCGGTAATAGAGTTTGATCTAATAAAACTAAAGCATCATCTTTCCACTGAATTGGTATTAATTGCTCTGTCATCATCTTCTCTCCTTACTTTGCACTATGGACAGACTGCTCTTTTAACGTTTGTAAAAAACTAGCGCCTGTTTTATATTCATTTGCTCGTAAAATAAACTTCTTCGCTGCCTGTAAACAAATCCGTTCTGCTCTCGCCCGAGCTTCATCACTTGAAATCGATGTAATATCTTTCACCTTTGCTAATCCAACAATGCGGCGAATTAATTCTAAACCCGTCACAGCTGCTGTATCCACTAACACAGATTGTAAATACCAACGATCAAAGCCGGTTTCCTTTGCCATAATCTCTATTACATGCGTGCTCCACGCTTCTAAAAACTTCTTCTTAAACAAGTCGATTACATCTATAATCGTAGACTCCAGCCAACTCATATAGGTATCTTTTTCCACTCCATCAACCATCGCTACATCTGCATTCACCCAAGCAAATATTAAATTTGCCATCACATTCCCAACGTCATATCCCATCGGACCATAGAAAGCAAATTCTGGATCAATGACCTTTGTAGAATCCTTTCGTACAAACACAGAGCCAGTATGTAAATCACCATGAAGTAGTGCCTGCGCATTCGTCATAAACGAAAACTTAAGCTTCGCTACTTCCATACGAAGTGCTTCATCTCCATATATATGCTCCCGAATCCAACCTTCATTTATCGAAAACAACTCATTGCGCTTGTTATGATCTGTAAATGGCTCCGAGTACACAAGATCCTCTGTAATCTCACATAACTCTGGATTGATGTAATTCTTCACAAGTTCCTTTTTCTCTTTATGATTCATCACTACATCAGATGTTAATAAAAGCGTGTTTACCATGAAAGTAGTTAAATCATCCGCAAGCTTTGGAAACATTTGATGGTTAATCAGTGCCGTCCGTAAAATCGTATGGTCTGATAAATCTTCCATCACACAGCAATTCATCATGCTATCAAATAAATACACATCTGGTACAAGCCCAGGTGCCAGCTTCCTCTCTAACTGTAAAACGTTTGATTCAATGCGAATTCGATTCGTAGACAACTTAAACTCATCTGAAATACGCGCCGTATCTCCGGCTTGCTTCACAATGACAGAAGTTCCTTTCCCCTTATCCCAAACACGAAACACATAATTTAAATTGCCATCCCCAATTTCCTTGCACTGCAAATCTTTTGCGTTTTCAAACATTGGTAACTTCTCTTTCACATACTCAATAACATTATTAGCTTCCATTAAAAAATACTCTGTGAACTTAGACATGGTTTCTCCCTCCACACTAAATGTAAGCGTTTTCTAAAAGCCGTAAAAATAATAGATTGAAAGTATTTTTTCAATCTATGTTATTGTTCTTTTTGTATCATATTTTGTTTGAAACGAACATCTAGTTTTTATTATAGCTTGTTGGGGATGGGAGTCAATGTTTTCCTATATGAAAACGAGAAGCTACTTTTGTATTTTAAGAGCTTCTTGCTTCCTTTTTATTTAATACGCTTTATCCCCTATCAATCTTACATAATGAGCAAAGTTCAAATATCCTGTACTTCATTATGTTTTATTTATGATACGATTCACCGTATTTAATTCTAAATACTCACTGACATTTACTATTTATCTTTTTACTCCTTCTAGCTTCTCAATCCATAAATCAAAAATCTCTCGTTCCCATTCCGCTCATACACCCCAGGCAATCTAACTTCCTCTTTCAATTCAAATGCCGTTTGATTCTCTAAGAAAAAGATATAATCTTCCGATGGATAATATAAAATAATCTCTATTTCTCTCTCTACTTCCTCCACCGAAAGCAATATATTATTGATTACATTCATAAACACTTGCACTGAAAATGGATTAAAGAAATAAAATCGATTGTCACGCGGATCAATCTCATATTCTTGCGCTAAGCAACATTGAAATTGAATTTTATCTTTACTATTTCTCGATTTCTTCGCATAACGTTCTAAATTTCCCATTGCTTCTTTGTAGAACATCTCGTTCATTTCTATTCCAACAGCTGACGCACCACATGCATGATGAATATAGAAATTCAGCCGGCCTTTTCCGCATCCAAAATCAACAA
>Ga0105246_10001684_pt1 | contig 13174 bp, 5 predicted proteins | sample KBSM64metaG_FD_99694 | JGI IMG/M metagenome (GOLD analysis project Ga0105246, IMG submission 99694) | Miscanthus rhizosphere microbial communities from Kellogg Biological Station, Michigan, USA - KBS M6-4 metaG | ecosystem: Host-associated > Plants > Roots > Rhizosphere > Soil | place: Michigan...
ATCGGGGCCGAGCGATTCCTGCGCGAAATCAAGACCATCGCGACCCTCCAGCATCCTCACATTCTGGGTCTCATTGATTCGGGCGAGGTCAACGGCACGGCGTATTACGTGATGCCCTTCGTGGAAGGCGAGTCGCTACGCGATCGCCTCAGCCGCGAAATGCAGCTGCCAGTGGTGGATGCCGTCCGCATCGCAAGGGAGGTCGCCTCGGCCCTCGATTACGCCCACCGCCATGGGGTGATTCACCGAGACATCAAGCCCGAAAACATCATGCTGCATGACGGGCAGGCGCTGGTGGCAGATTTCGGGATAGCACTCGCGGCGAGCAAGGCCGGCGGCGGGCGGATGACCGAAACCGGGATGAGCCTCGGCACTCCCACCTATATGAGCCCCGAGCAGGCGCTGGGGGAACGCGAGATCTCGTCGCGCAGCGACGTGTACGCGCTCGGCGCCATGACCTACGAGATGCTGGTGGGCGAGCCGCCCTTCACCGGTCCCACCGCCCAGGCCATCATTGCGCGGGTGATGACCGAGGATCCGCGCTCGCTCACCATCCAGCGGAAGACCATTCCGCCGGGAGTCGAGGCGGCGGTGCTCACCGCACTCCAGAAACTCCCGGCCGACCGATTCGCCACTGCGGCCGAGTTCGCCTCCGCACTCGCCAATCCGACCACGGCAACGATGGCGCAGACCAGCGCTCGACCGGTCGTGGTTCCCCCGGTGCGACGCGGCTGGCTGACGGCAGGCGCTGCGGCGGTCCTGGCCCTGGTTGCTGGCCTAGTCATTGGCGGACGGAGGGCGGCTCCCGGCAGCGTGGGTCCCACCGACGTAGTGCGCGCCACGCTTTCCCTCGGTGACAGCACCGCGATTCGCGCGATCGACAACTTGCGGCTGGCGATTGCGCCATCGGGTCAACGGATCGCCTTCATTGGCAGTGACGGCGCGGATGACGCGCTCTGGGTGCGAGACCTGAACGAACCCGGCGCCCACCCGCTCCCGGGGACGAAGCGCGCCTTCGCGCCATTCTTTTCGCCGGACGGTCAATCAATCGGATTCTTCGTGGTTGCCAGTGGCGGGACCCAGCTGAAGGTCATTTCAGTGGCAGGAGGAGTGGCCCGAACCGTGGTGCAGGATTCCGTTGCTTCGTTTGGTGGTGCGGATTGGGGCGATGACGGCCAGATCTACTTCACGAACTCGTCTCGAGGAATCTCACGGGTGGCATCCACTGGTGGCTCGGCGACCAGAGTTACCCGCCCGGATTCCACCAGCGGCAACCGGGAGCATGACTATCCTGATGTCCTGCCCGGCAGTCGGCGTGCCCTCGTGATGCTGTGGAAAGGCTCGGTGGCTTCGAATCATATCGGGCTGATCGACCTTACCACGGGAGCAGTCACCGACCTGACCGAGGGGTCATTCGCCCGCTACGTTCCCCCCGACTTCCTTGTTATTGGGTCGTCTGAAGGCCGGGTCCTGGTCGCCCGTTTCGATCCCCGTCAGGGACGACTCCAGGGGACGCCTGTACCCATGCTGCAGGATGCCCAGGAAGAACCAACCAACGGCACCGTGCAGTTCGCCGTGTCCGAGACCGGCACGATCCTATACCAGCGGAGAGCCGGCACGGGCGGGGGGATCGCCTGGGTAGATCGGAGCGGGAAACTGACCCCCATAGACACCACAATGAGGGGGGTGCTCGGCTCCCTCGCCCTGTCACCCGATGGAACCCAGATCGCCGTGACTCGCATCGAGTCCGGCGAGAGCCAGGTCTGGGTGAAGCAACTGAGCACCGGGGCGTTCAGCCGGTTGTCGTTCGATGTCACCGATGCCGATCGGCCGGTTTGGACGCCCGACGGGAGGAGGGTCGCATTCCTGGCGACCCGCAACGAGCGGCGCACGTCTTGGGTACGACGGGCCGATGGAAGTGACAGCCTCCAAGCCGCCTCTCCCGGCGGGACCCGACTGGACGAAATAGCGTTCGATCCCCTCGGTCGGTACACCTTGCTCCGGACGGAAGGCGCCGGGTTGGGGAGCCGGCGCGTGCTGCTGGTCCAGAACGGCGTGGACACAGTCCCCCGGGTCCTGCTGCAGTCGCGCTTCGATCAGTTTGCGATGACGGTCTCCCCTGACGGACGCTGGCTGGCCTACGTCTCGAACGAATCGGGATTCTCCGAGGTCTATGTGCGCCCGTTCCCCAATGTCGACTCGGCACGATTCGTTATTTCGGTGGGGGGCGGCATGGAGCCGATGTGGCGGCGGGACGGCTCCGAGCTCTTTTTCCGGAATTCACGCGGGGAGATGTTCGCAGTTCCGGTCACCACCGGTCGCTCTTTCACACATAGTACGCCCCGACTGCTATTCTCGGTTACGGGCTTGGCGCTGCAGGAGTACTACCGAAGCTACGACGTCCATCCGGATGGCAAGCGGTTCCTCATGCTGACCTCCGGTGGTGTCGATGCGACCGAGCTCAACGTGATCTTTAACTGGCGGGTGGAGCTGGAGCGGCTCAAGACGGCCCAACGTTGAGCGGAGCCACACGGTGACTACTGAGCACCTCAGGGCAAGTCTCGCCGACCGCTACCGCATCGACCGGGAGCTGGGACAGGGCGGCATGGCGACAGTCTACCTCGCCGAGGACTTGAAGCACCGGCGCCGGGTCGCCATCAAGGTGCTCCGGCCGGAGCTCGCGGCGGTCATCGGGGCCGAGCGATTTGTGCGGGAAATCCAGACCATAGCCGCACTTCAGCATCCTCACATCCTGGGCCTCATCGACAGCGGCGAGGTCAACGGCACCGCCTACTACGTGATGCCGTTCATCGAAGGCGAATCGCTGCGCGACCGGATCACCCGCGAGAAGCAGCTGTCCATCGCCGATTCGGTACGGATCGCAACTGAAGTAGCCGGTGCCCTCGATTACGCCCACCGTCACGGCGTCATCCACCGCGACATCAAGCCCGAGAACATCCTGCTGCACGACGGCCAGGCCCTGGTGGCTGACTTCGGGATTGCCCTCGCCGTGAGCAGCGCCGGCGGCTCCCGTATGACCGAGACCGGCATGTCGCTCGGCACGCCACACTACATGAGTCCCGAGCAGGCGATGGGCGAACGAGCGATCACCGCTCGCTCCGACATCTATGCCTTGGGCTGTGTGACCTACGAGATGCTGACTGGGGATCCGCCCTTCACCGGCAGCACCGCGCAGGCGATCGTCGCGAAAATGATGACCGAGAAGCCGATCGCGCCTTCGCGGGTACGGGATACGCTTCCGGCGGGAGTTGAAGACGCGGTGCTCACCGCACTCGCCAAGCTTCCAGCCGATCGGTTCACCTCCGCCGCGGAGTTCGCTGCCGCCCTGCGGGATCCCGCACGAACCACCCGAGCCTCGATCTCCACCCCGATCACCGCGCCGACGCCTGCGCCGCGATCGTCTGTCCGCTCGGCGTTGCCATGGGCGCTGGCTGCCGTCGTAGCTGTGCTAGCCCTGCTGAGCTGGTCCCGCACTCGAACCACGACCAGCCCCGTCACTCGCTTCGAAATCCGTCCCGACTTCGGCACCCAGTTTGGATATCCGATCAACGGAGTGGCGATGTATCTCGCACTCTCGCCCGATGGCCGCCAGGTGATCTACACCGGAAGCCAGGGGCGAAGCGACTGGGCGCTCTACATCCGGAATCTCGACCAACTGGATTCCCGCCCGCTCCCCGGAACTGAAGGTGCGGTTGCGCCGGAATTCTCCCCCGATGGGAAATGGATCGCCTTCGGCGCACCGGACGGGAGCCTCAAGAAACTCATGGTGGATGGGACCTCGCTCACCACGCTCTGCCAGGTTGATGTGAGTGGCATCGCGGGCCTGACCTGGACCTCCAATCGTGAGGTGGTCTTTACCCGAGTCAATCTCACGGGGCGCGGGCTATGGCGGGTGCCAGCCGACGGGGGTCAGCCCGTCGAGTTCTCCCAATTCGATTCGGCGAGCGGGGAGCGACTGCAACTCGCACCGCGCTCGACGCCGGACGGGAAGCTGGTGTTTTACAGCAGCACGAGGGCCAGCGTTCTGGATCTCAAGATCGGGGTCGTCTCCACCGCCAGCGGGAAGACCAAGGTGTTCACCGATCTTCTCGGCGCGCGCGTTCTCGGCTTCTCCGACGGTTTCCTGCTCTATGTACGGATCGATGGCGCGCTCATGGCCGTACCCTTCGACCCCGGTACTCTGAAGGTCGGAGCACCGCTCCAGATCCTCGACAGCATCGCGACGCGTGGCTGGCAGTCGCCGGCAGCCCTTTCCGCCAGTGGGGCCCTGCTCTACCAGCGCGGGGGACTGGCCAGCCAGCTGGTGCGGGTCGATCAGCACGGTGACGCGCAGCTCCTTCTCGATTCGCCGCGGGTGTACGCTCACCCTCGCCTCTCTCCCGATGGGCGGCGCATCGCCTTCGAATCCCAGGCCGGCGCGGGCAACGAGATCTGGATCGCCGAGCTTGCGTCGCAGACCGCAGAGCGCCTCACCCGGGAAGGTTTCAACGACCGCCCCGAGTGGACACCGGACGGAAGCCGGGTGATGTACGTCTCCGGACGAACCACCGCGAATTCGATCTGGTGGCAACCGGCCGATGCGAGCGGTACCGCGGAGCTGCTCTTTCAAGGACCGGATGCGATTCGAGAAGCGGTCTTCGCCCACGGTGGGGAGGAAATCATCTACCGGATGGATACGCCGGACAGCGGTCGAGATATTTATCGGCTACCGCTTGGACAGCAGAAGCCCGTGCCGATTCTAAACAACATTGATGACGACAAGCAGCCCCGGGTCTCGCCCGATGGAAAGTGGCTCGCCTATGTCTCGAACGCGTCCGGGCGGGAAGAGGTGTATATCCGGCCGCTGGCCGGCGGGTCGCGCATCACCGTCTCGCGCGACGGCGGAGGAGAGCCGCTCTGGTCCCCCGACGGGAAACGTCTCTACTACCGGGTCGGGGCTCGACTGATGGCCGCCGGTATCGTAGCCGCGCCATCGATTTCCGTCACGTCGCGGGACACGCTGTTCGAGGGTCCCTACATCACCGATCCATGGCACCCGAATTACGATGTCTGGCCGGATGGCAAGAGCTTCGTGATGCTGCGACCGGTCGAGGAGAACCGGCAGCTGGTCATGGTGGTGAATTGGATCAAGGAATTGCGGCAGCGGACCGGGAAGGCCAAGTAAGAGACGGGAGACGGGAGACGGGCACTGCCAGTGGATAACACTTCACGATTAATGAGCGACCCATGACTGATCTCATGCACACCCCTGAGCTGAAGCGAACGGCTTTTCCCGTCTCCTGTCTTCCGTCTCCCGTCTCCGCAGTCAAGTCGAGGATTCCATGACCCAGTCTGTCATCGCGCCAGCCGCCACCGAGCGCAAGCCAAGGGACGACGAGATTGACGTGTACGGGCTTACGCACGCCGGCAAGGTACGCAAGGACAATCAGGACCATTTTCTGATCTGTTCTCTTACCGGTGGGATAGCCGTTCACCACACCAGCCTGCCGACTTCAGGGCACTGGCCCGGGGCGGAGCGATTGGCCTTCCTCGCCATGGTCGCAGATGGCGTCGGCGGCAGCGCCATGGGCGAGGAGGCCAGCCGGCTCGCGGTCGCGGGAATCACCGAGTACGTGACCCAGAGCATGTACTGCTACTACAGCACCGACTCCACCAATGACAGCGTCTTCTCCGAGGCGCTGGTCAATGCAGCGATGCAGGTCCATGCACGAATCGTAGAGCAGACCCATGAGGAAGGAGAGCGAGGGGGCTCCACCACCCTGACGCTCTGGCTTGGGGTGTGGCCTCGGGCCTACTTGCTGCAGGTTGGAGACAGTCGCTTCTACACGCTCCGGGGAGGAGTCCTCACCCAGATCTCCCGGGATCAGACCATGGCGCAGGAGCTGATTGACCAGGGCGTCCTCACCCGCACCCAGGCCCCACGTACCCGTTGGTCCCACATCCTCTCGAGCAGCATTGGTGGACAGCAGACGGCTCCTGAGGTGACCCGCCTCGACCAGACATGGGAAGCGACCGGCCTACTCTGCAGCGACGGCCTTACCAAACACGTCTCCGACGAACAAATCGCGGAGCGCCTGCGCACCATGACCTCGGCTCGACAGGCCTGCGAGACGCTGCTGCAGGACGCCCTCGATGGTGGTGGGAGCGACAACATCACCATCCTGATCGGACGCACGGTTAGGAAAGAACTCCCGTGACGGATGCCTCCCCGGCGTTGACCGCCGCCCTCGCCGACCGGTACCGCATTGAGCGCGAGCTGGGGCAGGGCGGCATGGCCCTGGTGTATCTGGCGCAGGACGTCCGCCACGATCGCAGGGTCGCCATCAAGGTCCTGCGACCCGAGCTCGCCGCCATCATCGGGGCCGAGCGCTTCCTGCGTGAGATCAAGACCATCGCCAACCTTCAGCACCCGCACATCCTCGGACTCATCGACTCGGGCGAGGTGAACGGGACCGCGTACTACGTGATGCCGTACGTAGAAGGCGAGTCGCTCCGAGACCGTCTGAACCGCGAGCGACTGCTTCCCATCCCCGATGCCGTCAGGCTGGCGACCGAAATCGCCTCGGCACTCGACTACGCCCACCGCCACCACGTCATCCACCGGGACATCAAGCCGGAAAACATCCTGCTGCACGACGGGCGGGCTCTCGTGGCTGACTTCGGAATCGCCCTGGCGGTTAGCACTGCGGGCGGTACCCGGATGACCGAGACCGGCATGTCTCTCGGTACCCCGCACTACATGAGCCCGGAACAGGCGATGGGTGAGCGGGAGATCACCGCTCGGAGCGATGTGTACGCGCTGGGCTGTGTGCTGTACGAAATGCTGGTTGGCGAGCCGCCGTTCACCGGGCCAACCGCCCAGGCGGTGGTAGCCAAAGTCGTAACCGAGCAGCCCCGCGAGCTGATCCCCAAACGCCACACCATACCGCCATACGTTGAGGAGGCAGTCCTTACCGCTCTGGAGAAGACTCCAGCGGATCGCTTCGCGACGGCGGCGGAGTTTGCCTCGGCCCTTGCCGCCGATTCCAGCACCGGAAGCCGGCGGAGGACGGGGATGATCGCCGGGCAGCGCACGGCAGCACCCTCGACTCCTCGAAACGCGATGTTCCGCACGGCGGTGCTGTCGGGTGCCGCGGTCGCGCTCCTTCTTTTTGGCGTCCTGGCTGGAAAGGCCTTGTCGCGTCGGGACGGAAACACCGGCCGTCTTGCACTCCAGATTGTGCCCGAGACTGAGCATCACCTCGACCTGGCCTTCGCACGCAACATCGGCATCTCACCTGACGGTCGAACCATTGCGTACATCGGCCGAGGCAGCGGTGGGCTCCAGATCTTCGTGCGTCCGCTCGACAGCTTCACACCCACCGCCATTCCAGGCTCGGAAGGGGCCGCACTTGGGCCCGTGTTTTCTCCTGATGGTAAGGCGCTTGCCTACGTCACCGGCGCCGGGACCACGGTCTATCGTGTTTCGCTGAGCGGTATCCAGTCGGTCAGAGTGGCGACCAGCGTCGCCTGCTGCACGCTGGAATGGCGTCCGCAAGGTCTCGTCGTCTCCACTTTCCGCGGCCTGGAGCTGATTCCGCCGTCCGGCGGGACGGGACGCGTGCTAGGCGCCTTGGGCTTTCCGGGAGTCGCCACCATGCTGCCGGACGGCTCTGTCCTCGCCCTGAGCGACGTCGGAGGCCGTCATGCCGAGCGGTTGAACGAGCGCACCGGCAAGTGGGAGACAATTGAAGGGTTGCCGGATGGGCTCGACGACATCATGTACGCAGACGGTCAGCTTCTGGCCCAGGTCGGAACCACACTGTACGCCGTCCCCTTCGACGTGAAGCGGGGACGGGTGGACGGCGACCTGATCCAACTGCAGACCGGCGTCCGGCTCGGCGTGAGTGGCGGGTACCGTCAGAGCCAGAGCGCCCTCGGCGGAGGAACGTTGATCTATGTACCCGCGGCGGGAACCAACCATCTCACGCTGGTGAACCGCCGTGGACGGGAAGAGATCCTGACCGACACCAGCGGAATCTTTCACCGGCCGCGCTTCTCGCCCGATGGGTCGGAACTGACTGTGGACATCACCCGTGCCTCGGGTCGCGATGTCTGGGTCTATGATCTGGAGCAGCGCACCTTGTCCCGCCTTTCGTTTGAACGGAACGGACACGATGCGATATGGGCACCCGACGGCAGAACTGTGGTGTATGCCGCGGCGGGTGACCGCGATACGCTCATAGCGTTGTACTCACGCCGCACCGATGGGAGCCCGGAGCTGGATACCGTCTCCAACACGCCGGGTCTCGCCGCTCCGGAGGCGGTGACTCCGGATGGAAGCCAGGTCCTGGCCTATGCGGTGGATTCAGCAACTGGAACCGATGCCTGGCTCATTCCTCGCAAGGGCAAGCCAGTTCCTCTCCTGAGTACTCAGTTCCAGGAGAGTGACCTAGCTCTCTCCCACGATGGTCACTGGCTGGCCTGGGCGTCCAACGAGTCGGGCCGGGAAGAAATTTACGTACGACGTCTCGAGGGCGGCGCCAGGCTTCAGGTCTCAACGGCCGGAGGCAGTGAGGCAGTCTGGGGTGGTGGTGACCGCGAACTGTTCTATCGCGCTCCGGGCTCGGGCGGCCATCTCATGGTCGCGACTCTTTCTCTCGATCCACTCCGGGTGACGGCACGCGACACGGTATTCAGCGTCACGAAATACGAAGAGTCGGATCCGCATGCGAACTACGACTACGACCCCCATGGTGACCGGTTCGTCTTTCTCCGCGCCGAAATGCCGAACGAAATCCGGGTCGTTGGGAATTGGCGGGCGCTGCTGGATCAACGATGAAGCCCCCGGACTCGGTTCGACCAATAGACCTGGCCGAGATTCGCGAGGCGCAGCGTCGAATCGCGGGGACCATCTTCCGGACCCCTCTCGTTCGCCTCGAGCTGGGACCCGGCTTTCCCGACATCCGGCTCAAACTCGAAGTGCTCCAGCCCATCAATGCCTACAAGCTGCGCGGCGCCGCCAACGCGGTCGCCATGCTGTCCGACTCGGAACGAAAGCGTGGGGTCTGGACGATCAGTGCCGGCAACGCGGGACAGGGAGTCGCCTACGCCGCGAGAGCAGCGGGTGTCCCCTGCACCGTCGTCGCGATCGAAACCGCTCCCGCCTCAAAGCTCGAACGGATGAAGGCGCTCGGCGCCAAACTGGTGCTCGTGCCCTACGAGGTGGCCTGGAAGGCGCTCGACGAGCGGACCTATGCCGGAGTCGAAGGAACCTTCATTCACCCCTTCGATGACGACAATTTCATCGCCGGGCACGCGACGATGGGGTTGGAGATTCTGGAGGACGCGCCGGAGACGGCAGCAGTTATCGCCGCCATTGGTGGCGGTGGACTCATCACAGGTGTCGCGAGTGCCATGAGAGCCATCAAGCCCGGGATCAAGGTGTGGGGCGCCGAACCGGAAACCGCTGCTCCGCTGTCGCTCTCGATGGCGAGCGGGTCCCCTCAGTCCTTCAAGGACTGGAAGGCGTCGTTCGTCGATGGTGCCGGCGGACAGAGTGTCTTCCCCCGGATGTGGGAGCGGATGAAACCGGTGGTGGATGGCTGTATCGTTGTAACACTCGACGAGACGAAAACAGCCATGCGATTGATGGCCGAGAAGGCGCGGATCATCGCGGAAGGCGCGGGATGCTTGCCGGTCGCGGCCGCCCTGACCGGGAAAGCGGGACAAGGTCCAATCGTCGCCATCGTCTCGGGCGGAAATATCGATCTGAAGAAGTTCTCCGAGCTGATCGCCACTGCGCCGGGGAGCTGATTGGACACCGATCGCGATTGGCACCAAGCGATTGGTACAAGAAAACGCCAATCGGCACAGAGCCCCCATCTGGGGGAATACCACGATTGCTCGGCAAGTAGGTAACCAATCCCTCGCGGTCTGGAGAGGAGATCTCGCATCCCACCACAATGAACGCGAGACCTGGTCAAGCTCAGTAAGCCTGGGGCGAGGGCCGAAAAAACGCGATGGCGAATAATCCCCCCGGTTTGGGGGTATACAACATCAACTGAACTAGGCGGTAACCGGTTCACCACGGGGCCGTAGCAAAACATCACCTGCCACTCGCCAAAAACGCGAACCGATACAGTCCCCCCGGTTGGGGTATAACTAGTTGAAAAGGCCGCACGGTAATCCCAATTCCGCGGACCGGGGGAAGAAACACGGCACACATATGCCAATCGTCTCCCGCGTCGCTATGATCCATCGACGTAAGACCAACCCAGGGGTAGTTTTCCTCACCCTTCTCCCCGGCCAACGGCTCTGAGCGAACTCCTCGGCAGCCTTCAAGCGGCTCTCCCCGGCTACACCCTCGAGCGGCAGCTCGGCCGCGGGGGGATGGCCACTGTCTTCCTCGCCCAGGATCTCAAGCACAAGCGTCAGGTCGCGCTCAAGGTCCTGCATCCCGAGCTCGCGCACGCGCTCGGTCCCGAGCGGTTCCACCGCGAGGTGGAGCTCGCTGCCCGTCTCCAGCACCCCCACATCCTCACCGTCCTCGATTCGGGGGAGGCTGGTGGGTACCTGTGGTTCACCATGCCGTACGTGGATGGCGAGTCGCTCCGCGTCCGGCTCACCAGAGAGCGGCAGCTCCCGGTGGACGAGGCGGTACGGATTGCGACCGAAGTCTCGCGGGCCTTGGACTATGCCCACCGCCATGGAGTGATCCACCGTGACATCAAGCCGGAGAACATCCTCCTGACCAAGGACGGTGACACGCTGGTCGCGGACTTCGGCATCGCCAGGGCCCTCTCCAGCGCGGAACGTCTGACCGAGACCGGCATGGCGGTGGGAACGCCGGCGTACATGAGTCCCGAGCAAGCGGCGGGAGACCGGGACCTCGATGCGCGAACCGACGTGTACGCGTTGGGAACTGTCCTCTACGAAATGCTGGCTGGTGAACCTCCGTTCAACGGCCCCACCGCCCAGGCCATCATCGCGAAACGTTTCACCGGTGAGGTGCCGAACGTTCGCGCAGCGCGGCCGAGTGTGCCGCAAAATGTGGCCCATGCGACCACCCGTGCTCTGGCACCGGTCGCCGCGGATCGCTTCGCCTCCGCTGCGGAGTTCGGGAGGGCTCTTACGCCGAGTGCGTCCGCCACCGGCACCCCGGTGGCAGCACCGAGAGTATCCACCCCGGCGGTGAGGGCACCGGCTGCCCGTACCAGGCGCAAGCTCCCGACTGGAGTCCTGCTCCTGCTGGTCGGTTTCCTCGTTGGAGTGGGAGTGCTCTTTGCCTGGCGGCGCGGAGGGCATGCCGAGAAGGCCACGGGTGTACGCACCATTGCGGTGTTGCCGTTCCAGAACCAGGGAGACTCGACCCAGGAATACTTCGCCGACGGTATCACTGATGCCGTACGCGGAAAACTCTCCAGCCTGCCCGGCGTCCGGGTCATCGCGGGCGGAAGCTCCCAGGCCTACAAGAACAGCAACAAGCCACTCCCCGAAATCGCCCGCGAGCTCGGTGTCGATTACATCATGGTCGCCAAGGTGCGCTGGGCAAAAAATGCCGATGGCACCTCCCGCGTCCAGTTGAGTCCCGAGCTGGTTGACGTAACCGGCGAGGCACCCACCACCAAGTGGCAGCAGCCCTTCGACGCCTCACTGACCGACGTCTTCAGGGTGCAGGCGGACATCGCGGGACAGGTGGCGCAGGCGCTCGACGTAGTCCTCGCTGACAGCGTAAGCCGACAGCTCGCGGAGCGTCCGACAGCCAATCTCCCCGCCTATGATGCGTTCCTTCGCGGTGAGCAGATCTTCACAATCAATGCCCGCAACGATCCGGTCAGTCTGCGGCGGGCGCTGGCCTACTATCAGCAGGCGGTTGCACTCGACTCGACCTTCGCGCTCGCCTGGGCCCGAATCGGCCGAGCCCAAGCACTGCTGTACAGCAACGGGGTACCGGACCCTGCCGTCGGAGAAGCCTCTCGCCGTGCGGCCGAAAGGGCGCTTGCGCTCGACCCGAATCTGCCGGACGCCCGTCTCGCGCTCTCCGGTTACTACCTGAACGTGCGAAATGACCTGCAGCGGGCCCGCGAAGAGGGCGAGGCGGTGTTGCGACTCGATCCCGACAACGCATTGGCGCTGACCGCGATCTCATATCTCGATGGGACGACCGGGCTCTGGGATTCCGCCGTCGCCCATTCCGGGAAGGCGACTCGTCTCGATCCGCGTTCTATCCCCGCCGCGCTGCGCTACGGGAATGCGCTGCGCAAGACCGGCCGCTTGGATGAAGCACGAGTACAACTCGACCGGGGGCGCGCGCTGGCTCCGGCGGCGCTGACCCTGCTCGAGGCTCGCGTCCTGGTGGAGCTTACCGCGGGGAACCTCGATTCGGCCAGGGCGGTGATTCATGGCGCCTCCTCGGAGATCGAGCCGGCCGCGCTGGTCGCCTATTTTGGGACTTTCTGGGACCTCTTCTGGGCCCTGGATGATCCTCAGCAGCAACTTCTGCTGACGCTCACCCCAGGCGAATTCGACGGCGACCGATCGGCCTGGGCAATCGTCATGGCCCAGACCTACTGGATCCGCGGGGATAAGCCGCGCGCTCGTGCCTACGCCGACAGCTCGCGAGCTTCCTCAGTGGAAGTCCTGAAAGTTGCACCCGACGATCCCCAACGAATCCTGTTCCTCGGGCTGGCCCAGGCATATCTGGGCCAGAAAGCGCAAGCCATCCGAAATGGCGAACGCGGCGCCGGCAGCCTCCCGCCGGCCAAAGACCAGATCGCCGGTGCGTACTTCCAGCACGTCCTGGCGCGGATCTATGTCATTACTGGTGAGTACGACAAGGCGCTCGACACCCTCGAGCCGCTACTAAAGATGTCGTACGACCTCTCCCCCGGCTGGCTGCGCATCGATCCCAATTTCGCGCCGCTGAAGGGTAATCCTCGATTCGAACGGTTGCTGGGAAGCAGTCAATAGTCGGGAGTCCAGAGTCGAAAGTCGTGGCCGACCGACTTCCGACTCCAGACTCTCGACTCTCGACTCTCGACTCCCGACTCCCGACTCCCGACTCCCGACTCCCAAACCATTGACCATCAACCCTCGCCTTTCCGCCGCACTCGCCGACCGCTACCGCCTGGAGAGAGAACTCGGCCAGGGGGGCATGGCCACCGTCTACCTC
>Ga0105246_10001685_pt1 | contig 13172 bp, 10 predicted proteins | sample KBSM64metaG_FD_99694 | JGI IMG/M metagenome (GOLD analysis project Ga0105246, IMG submission 99694) | Miscanthus rhizosphere microbial communities from Kellogg Biological Station, Michigan, USA - KBS M6-4 metaG | ecosystem: Host-associated > Plants > Roots > Rhizosphere > Soil | place...
GGCTCGCTCGACCTGCGCAGCGTCTGGCTGGACGGCCTGGCGGTGGCGGTACTGCTGACGTTCGTGGCACGGCCGCTGGTGGTGACAGCATTGCTGGCGCGGGCACGCCTGACGCGGGGCGAGAAGGTGTTCATCGCCTGGGCCGGCATGCGCGGCGCGGTGCCTATCTTGCTGGCCGCCTTCACGCTGCTGGAGGGCGTCGACCACGCCAACCGAATCTACGGGATCGTGTTCGTGGTCGTGATGTTCTCGGTGGTCGTGCAGGGCTCGCTGGTGCCGACGGTGGCCGGCCGGGTCGGCCTGCAGATGCGGCAGATCCACCAGGAGCCGTGGGATTTGTCGGTGCGCCTCCGCGATGAGCCGCAGGAGGTCGGGCGCTACGTGGTCGCCGCCGGGTCGCCCGCGGACGGAGTGGCGCTGCGCGACCTCGTCCTCGGCGAGCGCGCCTGGATCAGCCTGATCATGCGCGACGGCGCCGCCCGCCAGGCCCGCGGCGACTCGGTGCTGCGGGCCGGCGACGAGGTGCTGGTGCTGGGCACGAGCGCACATGCCCAGTCCGTGTTCGAGGGCGGATCGCGTACGGTTGGCGCGTGAGCAACCTGCGCATGCGACGCGTCCGCGTCGACGAGGTCGATGAGTTGCGCCGCGTGCGCCTGGCGATGTTGCTGGACGCGCCGGATGCGTTCGCGTCGCGTCACGACGACGAGGCGGCCCAGCCGGACGAGTTCTGGCAGGAACGTGCCGCGATCGCGGCCCAGAGCTCGCAGGTGGCCACGTTCCACGTCGTCGACGGCGACCGCCACGTCGGCAGCGCCACCGGCCTGCGCCTCGACCCCGGCCGCGCGGCCGACCTGGTGGCGATGTGGGTCGACCCGCAGTGGCGCCGGCGCGGGATCGGCCGGCGCCTGGTGGAGGGCGTGTGCCGCTGGGCGGCGCGTCAGGGCAGCGCTTCGATCGAGCTGGACGTGCGCGAGCTGAACACGGGCGCCCTCGACCTCTACCGCGGCTGCGGCTTCGAGGTGATCGCCGGGCCGCACCCGGCCGAGGCGGCGCCCGACCTGATGGAGCTGCGGATGCGCCGCTGGCTGGACGTGCCGCCACCGGGCCCGGTGGTGAGGCGCCTCCGCCGACAGGGCGCGCTGGTCGACCAGCTGGAGGAGCTGCCCGCCTCCGATTTGCGCTCGCTCCTGCTGCACGTGACCCGGCGCCGCGCGGCGGGTCTCGACCCGCCGCGCGTCCTTCAGGCACGGCGCGACGACGCCACGCTGGCGCCGGTCGCCGTGGACGGGCGCGCGCTGCAGCTGGCGGGGCTGCTGGCGGTCGACGCCGCGCCCGGGTTCGAGCCGGTGACACTCTCCCCGGTGGCACCGGCCGGCGTCAACACGGTGCTGGGCGGGCTCGATCAGAACCTGTCCCTTGCCACCGTCCGCGGCGGCGAGGTGCTGGCCGACCCCACCACCAGCCTGGCGCTGGAGGCGGCCCTGCGGCGGCGCGCCGGCGAGACCCCGGTGCGGCTCTGCTGGGTGGGACGGGTGCTGCGCATGCAACAGTTCGGCGGTGGCTGGAACCAGCACTTCGGCCTGTTCGGGCTGATCAGCGCGGGTCGCCGGCAGCCCGACCACGGCTTCGGGCTGGCCGCCCTGCACGAGCACATCGCCGTCCACCTGCGCGTGATCGCGGCCCTGGCGGCCGCCGGCTACGACGCCGGCCGTCCCGTGGTCGAGGTCAGCGACACCGGCCTGCTGCGCGCGCTCTGCCGACAGGCGCGGGCCGACCTCGACGACCTCGCCGACCAGGCGCGGGACGACGATCTCGATCCCGAGCAGCTGCTGGCCGAGTCGGGCGTGGCGGTGGAGCGGTTCGCCGAACGGGTCGAGGGCGCCCGGCTACTGGAGCTGGTGCGGGAGCGGGTCTACGCCCCGCTGCAGGAGCAGTTCCCGGAAGCCCGGCTCGGCTTCCGGGTCGGCCGGCTGGCGGGGATCGGCTACTACAACGGCCTGCTGCTGAACATCGATGCCGAGCGCGACGGCCGCAGCCTGTCGGTGGCCGACGGCGGCAGCACCGACTGGACGCAGCGGCTGCTGTCCGACCGGGCCGAGCGCCTGTTCACCAGCGGCATCGGCCTGGAGCGGCTGATCCGCCTTAGCTCGTGCGGGCGACTTCCCTGACCGTGTAGACCTCGAGCACGTCGCCTTCCTTGACGTCGTTGTAGCCCTCGATCGTGAGGCCGCACTCGAAGCCCTGCTGCACCTCGCGGACGTCGTCCTGGACGCGTCGCAGCGTGGCGATGCGGCCGTCGTGGACGATCGCGCCGTCGCGCAGCAGCCGCACCTGGGCACCGCGCTGGATGACGCCGCTCGTGACCATGCAGCCGGCGATCGTGCCCAGCCGCGAGACCTTGAACGTCTGGCGCACCTCGGCCTCGCCCAGGATCTCCTCGACCTGCTCGGGAGCGAGCATGCCGATCAGCGCCTGCTGGATGTCCTCGGTCAGCTGGTAGATGACCTTGTACGTGCGGATGTCGACGCCCTCGCGATCGGCCAGCGCCTTCGCCTCGGCGTTCGGGCGGACGTTGAAGCCGACCACGATCGCGTTGGACGCGGCGGCCAGGTTGATGTCGGAGGCGGTGATGCCGCCGACGCCGGAGTGGATCACGCTGACCGTCACCTCGGGGTGCTGGATCTTGGCGATCTCGCCCTCGGCGGCCTCGACCGAGCCCTGTACGTCGGCCTTGATGATCAGGCCCAGCTCCTGCACCGCGCCCTCCTGCACCGCGGAGAACAGATCCTCGAGGCTGACCGCCTTGTTGCGGCGGGCCAGCATCTCGGTGCGAATGCGCTGTGCGCGCTTCTGCGCCATCTGGCGAGCGATCCGGTCGTTCTCGACCACGTGGCAGAACTCGCCCGCCGGCGGCGGCTTGTCGAAGCCCAGAATCTCGACCGGCACGGCCGGCCCGGCCTCCTTGACGCGCTTGCCGTTGTGGTCGTTCAGGGCCTTCACGCGTCCCCAGGCGTCGCCGGCCACGACCGCGTCGCCGACGCGCAGGGTGCCGCGCTGCACCAGCAGCGTCGCCACCGGCCCGCGGCCGACGTCCAGGCGCGACTCGATGATGACCCCGCTCGCCTCGGCGCTCGGGTTGGCCTTCAGCTCCAGCACGTCCGACTGCAGCAGCAGCATCTCGAGCAGCTGGTCGAGGTTCTGCTTGGCCTTGGCCGAGACGTCGACGAAGATCGTGTCCCCGCCCCACTCCTCCGGCTGCAGCCCGTGGTTGACCAGCTCGCCGCGAACCCGCTCCGGGTTCGCGTCCTCCTTGTCGATCTTGTTAACGGCCACTACGATCGGCACCGATGCCGCCTTGGCGTGGTCGATCGCCTCCACCGTCTGGGGCATCACGCCGTCGTCCGCTGCGACCACCAGCACGGCCACATCGGTGACCTTGGCGCCGCGCGCACGCATCGCCGTGAAGGCCTCATGGCCGGGGGTGTCGAGGAAGGTGACCTTGCGGCCGCCGTCCACGTCGACCTGATAGGCGCCGATGTGCTGCGTGATGCCGCCGGCCTCGGTCGATACCACCGACGACTCCCGGATCGAGTCGAGCAGCGTGGTCTTGCCGTGGTCGACGTGGCCCATGATCGTGACCACCGGAGGCCGCTGCTTGAGCGAGTCCTCGGGATCGTCGTAGACGACCTCCTCGTCCTCCTCGTCGGCCGTGTGCGCGATCGTGATCTCGCGGTCGAACTCGAGGCCGATCAGCAGCACGTCGTCGTCGGACAGCGACACCGTCAGCGTCACCATCTGTCCCTCCGACATCATGTAGGCGATGATCTTGGCGGGGCTGATGCCGAGCTTCTCGGCCAGGTCCTTGACCGTGACGCCCGACTCGACCTTGACCGGCCCGGTCGGCACCTCCGGCTCGCGCTTGACCTCCGGACGCGGCGCACCGCGGTCGCGGCGCTGACCGGGACGGCGGCCGGCCTGCGAGTCGATCACGACGCGGCGGCGGCGACCGGCGGTGGCGCCCCGCTGGGGGCGCGGCTGGCGGGCGGCCTGGCCCGGCTCCTGCGCGGGAACGGTGGCCTTGGCGCCGAACGCGCGGCGCACGTCGTCGTCGTCGATCAGGTCGTCCGTGCCCGAGGCGGTGCCGGCCGCGTCAAGCTTTTCCTTGACCTCAGCCTCCGTGACGCCCTGCTCGCGGGCGATGTCTGTCACAGTTCGTTTTGCCATTCAGTCCTCAATTCTCCCAAACCGGCGGCCCCTGCTCAACCGGGATCCGCCGCTCGAGGCCGGCGGCGGCGCCTGATGGCGCCTTCAACCGCCTGGCCAACGCCCCCTTGCGCGTCCCCCGCGTCAGGCAATCCTGACCGGGACACAGGTAGGCGCCGCGCCCCGGCAGACGCTGGGCGGTGTCGAAGACGATCATCTCGCCGTCGAGCACCAGCCGCAGCAGTTCGGCCTTGGGGCGCCGCCGGCCGCAGCCGGCGCACTGCCTGATCGGATCGGCTACGACGCGGCCGCTCCCTCCTCCTTGGCGGCCAGCTCGCGATGAGCGGGCACGCCGCAGTACCGGCTTCCGTCGAGGGCCTGGTTGGGACAGCGCTTGCCGGACGACGTGACCGCGATGCAGCGGCCGGGGAACTCGTCCTCCTCGCCCTCCGCGCCGGTGTAAGGAACGTCGGTGTCCTCGGCGTAGTGCTCGGTCTCGGACACGATGTCGATGCGCCAGCCGGTCAGCCGGTGGGCGAGGCGGGCGTTCTGGCCCTCCTTGCCGATGGCCAGCGCCAGCTCGCCGTCCGGCACCACCACGGTGGCCTGCTGCGCGGCATCGTCGACGTAGACCTCGCGCACCTTGGCGGGGGCCAGCGCCTTGGCGACGAACCGGGCCGGCTCGTCGTTCCAGGGGATGATGTCGATCTTCTCGCCGCGCAGCTCGGATACGACCATCCGCACGCGCGAACCGCGTGGGCCGACGCAGGCGCCGACGGGGTCGACGCCCTGCACGCGCGACTCGACCGCGATCTTGGCGCGGTAGCCGGGCTCGCGGGCGACGGCGCGGATCGTGACCAGCCCGTCGGCGATCTCCGGCACCTCCAGCTCGAACAGCTGGCGGATCAGGTCGTCGCTGCGGCGCGAGAGCACCACCTGCGGCCCCTTGCCCTCCGAGCGCACCTCGATGATGACGGCCTTGATGCGGCTGCCCTGCTCGTAGCGCTCGCCCGGCACCTTCTCCGAGCCGGGCAGGATCGCCTCCATCTTGCCCAGGTCGACGAACGCATAGCGGTTGTCGTCCTGCTGCACGATGCCGGTCACGATCTCGCCCACGCGGTCGGCGTACTCGTCGTACATGATCGAGCGCTCGGCCTCATGGATGCGCTGGCGCAGCACCTGCTTGGCGGTCTGCCCGGCGATGCGGCTGAAGCCCTCAGGGGTGACATCCACCATCTGGGCAGGCTTGAACCAGGCCCATTCGATCTCGGGCTCGGGCTCCTCCTCGGGCTGCTCACCCTCGGCCAGCGGCGCGGCCGGCTCGATGACCTCCTCGACCTCCGGCGGCCGGTGGTGCGGATGCGCCTCCAGGTAGGACTCCCACGCCTCGGGGTTCACGGACCACACGACGTAGTCGCCGGATTCGCGGTCGAGGTCGACGCGCACCGGATGGCGGGCATCGGGCATCTTCTTGTAGGCCGCCAGCAGCGCTTCCTCGATCGCCGACAGCAGCGTCTCGGCCTCGATGCCGCGTTCCTTCTCGAGCGCCTTCACGCCCTCCAACAGTTCCTTGCTCACCGGGTGCCTCCAGCCTGTTCCGCGACCAGATGCGCGCGCTGGATCGCCCCGTAGGGCAGACGGGCGCGCGCGCCGTCGAGGTCGATCTCGATCTCATCATCTCCTGCATCCGTCAGCGTGCCCGTGAACGACCGGCGCCCGTCAACCGCATCGGCGGTGCGGACGTGCACGCGGCTGCCCGTGGCAGCACGGTAGTGGTCGGGCTTGACCAGCGGCCGCTCGATCCCGGGCGACGAGACCTCGAGTGCGTAGCGGTCGCGTAGCGGGGAAAGCTCCCGGCTCACCCGCTCGCACAGGTCGAGGTCGACGGTCCCGCCGGGGCGGTCGATGGTGACCCTAACGAGGCCGGGTGACGCTTGCTCGGCGAGCAGCACCTCGACCTCCGGCACAGCCGTCCGAAGCGTCGTTTCGATCTGTTGCTGAAGCGCTGCTGAGCTTCCCATCACACACCTCCCTTTGCGGGTTTGAGGGCGAAAAAAAGGTGGGTTCTCACCCACCTCGCCGGACGCCCGAATCACACTGACAGTGCCTGAAGGATAGCAGGGAGTTCCCCCACCGGGGTGAATCGGAAAGCCGTGAGAGCGCTCTTGCAACGGGTATCGGAGGCCTCGGTCGAGGTCGGCGGCGAGCGGATCGCCGAGATCGGCGCGGGCCTGCTGGCGCTGGTCGCCGCGGGCACCGGCGACAGCGACCAGGACGCCCGCCGGCTGGCCGAAAAGATCGCCCGCCTGCGCATCTTCGCGGACGAAGAGGGCCGCATGAACCGCTCGGTGATCGACGTGGCCGGCAGCGTGCTGTGCGTGTCGCAGTTCACGCTCTACGCTGACGTCGCGCGCGGCAACCGGCCGGGTTTCACCGGCGCCGCGCCGCCCGACAAGGGGCGCGTGCTGGTGGATGCGGTGGCCGACCAACTGCGGCTGTCCGGCCTGGAGGTGCAGACCGGCCGCTTCGGCGCGCACATGCGGGTCTCGCTCGTGAACGACGGCCCGGTTACGATCTGGCTCGGTGACTAGGCGGCTACGCCACTACGCACTGAGCTTGTCGACCGCTTCGCGGTAGTAGTCGACCTCCGGCCGCAGCCACAGCGCCATCTTATAGTGCCCGGCCGCCAGGCCGTCCTCGCCCATCCGCGACAGGCAGCGCCCCATGCAGTAGTGCGCGTAGTCGTTGGCAGGCGCCGTGTCCAGGATGTACTCGAACTCCGCAGCCGCCTCGCGGTAGCGGTGCAGGCGCAGGTAGGCCAGGCCCAGCGCCTCGCGGATCGAAGCCTTGTCGGGCTCGCGCCGCTTCGCCTTCTCGAGCGAGACGGTTGCCTGCGCGTTGTCACCGCGATGCAGGTGCGCCCGTCCTCGCTGGAACAGCTCGTATGTCTCGTCCTGGGCCACTCCCTCACCATAGCGTCGCACGCAAGCCCTGCTCAGCCCCGCCGCCCTAGTCGAGATGCGTCGTCTGAGCCAGCATCGAGCGCAGCCGCAGCGAGCCCACGGCGCGGTCGCGCAGGTCGATGCTCTTGCGCAGGTCACGGCGGATCCGGCGCAGCGCCGGCCGCACCTCGTGCCCGGCTCGGTCGGCGATCTGCGGCGGCGCGTAGCGCGCCGCGCTGCCGGCCCTGGCCAGTGGCGAGGCGTCCACGCCCCAGGTGTGCTCGACCAGCCCCGCCAGCTCCTCGAAGGTGGCGTTGGCATTGACCCGTACGCCCTGGTCGCCGATGTACGTGGCCAGCTCGTGGTAGGCGGCCGAAGCCTGTCCCCGCGGGCCGCGCCGCAGGTACCGCCAGCGCACGGCGACCAGCTTCACCGTCGCCAGCACCGCGATCAGGATGGTCGCCGCCGAGATCGCCCACAGGAAGAAGCTGTGGCCACCCGATCGCGCGGCCACGACATCCGGGGCGCCGCCCCCGCCGGCGCCGTGGCCGCGACCAGGGATGTTCCCGTTCGGCCCTCCGCCTCGCACCAGCCGACTCTGCAGCTGTGTGCTCTGGATGCCGAACTGCTGAGCGTTCTTCGTGTCGCCGATCGAGTGCACCCAGGCCGCGTTCGTGGTGGATGCCTGCACTTCCGGCAGGTTCCGCGTGGGCGTCGGCTCGAACGGGATCCAGCCGTACTTCGGAAAGTACGCCTCGACCCACGCGTGCGCGTCGCGGTCGGTCACCTTGTAGCCGGTCTGGGTCTGCGAGCCCTCGGTGAAGCCGTAGGCGACCCGGGCCGGGATGCCGTGCAGGCGCAGCACCAGCGCCATCGAACCGGAGTACATCTGGCAGTAGCCGCGGTGGGAGTGCAGCATGAAGTACGCCAGCACCGGGCCCGCGCCGACCGGCGGCGTCTGGTCATAGTGGAACTGCTTGCCGTGGAAGTACGACTCGAGGGCGACCACCGCGCCGTACTCGCTGGTGCCGGGCTCGTCCGCGCCGGACGCATGCCAGGCCTGGTTGCTGGCCGCGATCAGCCGGCTGTCGATCGGCACCAGCACCCGCTTCTTGGTGGTGCTGCCCCATACGGGGATCGCCGCGTGGTTCACGACCACCGACTGCGCGACCGACGCCGGGAACGCGTTTCCGACCTCGGCCAGCTGCTTCGGCTTGGGGTTGGGCGAGTAGGCCCTCACCGTGTAGGTGGCGCCGCGGGGCAGGTTGCCGGTCGCGATCACGCTGCCGTCGGTGGTGAGGCTGGCGTCGATCGGCGAGGTGAGGCTGTAGCGGAGCGGCTGCCCGGTCGAGAGCAGGCGGAAGTCGGCCAGCGCCTCGACGGTGAACCCGACCTGCGTGATGTCGGACGGGCTGTCGGGGTGAAGCTCCTTGGACGTCTCCTCGGAGGTGGGGATGCCGATCGCGTCGGTGGCGTGGTAGTTGGCCTGCGTGGCCGGCGAGGAGACCCAGTGGGCGCCGTCAAAGACGGTCAGCACGCCGGCCTTCCAGTAGTGCGGATGGGCCGACTGCACCTGGAACACCGTCGTGGTCTGCTTCGGCCAGCGCAGCGGCCCGTAGTCCTGGTTCCAGACGTAGCCGACGCTGACCTGGGGGCCGTTGCCGGCCAGCGGGTTCCAGTGACGCCAGTCGAACAGGGCGCCCTTGGCCACTCCCGGGGCCGATCCCACTACCAGGCCGGCCACGACCGTCGCCACCGCGAGCACCGACAGCTGGCCGATCGCGCTCCCGCCGAGCGGCACGCGGCGCTGGCAGACGGCCAGGATCGCGAGCGCCAGCAGCAGGAAGATGGCGGCTCGCAGCCCGGCGCTGCCCATGCCCACCGCCGTGCTCGGGATCGCGTACAGCGCGAACGCGCAGGCCAGGGCGGCAAGTGCGAAGCGGCCGTCGATCAGCAGCCACGCGAACACGGCCATCAGCGCGAAGAAGCACAGATCCACGAGCCCCGAGGTCGTGGAAAACCGGCTCGGGTCAAACGGGGTCGAGGTCTCGAACCAGTTCTTGGCGCCGTCGTGCAGCCCTGACACGACCCGCACCGGGTACAGCTGGTGACCGCGATCCCACGGCAGGTAGGCGAACGCCCGCCAGATCGCGATCAGCGTGGCCACAACGGCCGCGACGATCGCGAGCCGCCGCCGGCCCAGCCCGGCGATGATGGCCGGCACAGCGGCCAGCACGGCGAGTAGCGCCAGCTCACCGGGCGACGGCGCCGGGCGCTCGAGCTGCTGCCAGTGCCAGCCGCTGAACAGGGCAACCGCCACCAGCACCCAGAGCCGCTCAGCCAATGCCGGCCCTCCTTGCGATCGCCGAGGAGAGCGCGATGGCCACGTCGTCGCCCGCGCCCAGACGCGCGACCGGGACGCCGGCCCTGGCCAGCCGCAGCGAGGCCGCCTCGGCCGGGCCGGGCACGCGCTCGACTCCGGCGAAGGACGGCGCGTCCACCCACACAACGGCCACGTCCCGGCGGACCGAGCGCATGGCCAGCAGGCGGGCCGCCATGTCCGGGTTCAGCGCGGCGGTGACCACGTACAGCCGGGCGGCGTCGATCGCCTCGGCCGCTCCGGTTGCGCCGAGCGTGTCGCGCAGCATCGTCGACAGCGGCTGGGTGGCGTCGGCGCGCACGGCCGCAAGCGCCGCCAGGGCGGTGCCCCAGTCGCCGCCGCCGGCGCGGATCCGGATCCGCCGCCGGGTCTGGCCGTGCATCACCAGCGAGCAGCGCTGGCCGCCCTCCACCATCCTGTTCAGCAGCGACGCCGCCGCCCGCACCTGAGCGTCGAAGCTGCTGGCGCCGGGCGCGCCCACGCTGGAGTCGCGGTCACCGTCGAGCAGCACCGCCGATTCGTCCCGCGGCAGCTCGGTCAGCTCCTTGACCATCAGCTTGCGGCGCTTGGCCGTTGAGCGCCAGTGCACCCGGCGCAGGCTCTCGCCCTGCTGGAAGTCGCGGATCGAGTGCAGGTCGTATCCGGCGGTGCGGTGCAGCAGCGCCCGGCCCTCGTCGCCGCCCGCGCTGCCGGCGTCGGTGAACAGGCCGTCGAGCTCGTAGACGCGGGGGTAGACGAGCAGCGTGTCGGTGCGCGCCAGCTGCGTCCGCGACTCCGCCAACCCTAGCGGGTCGTCGACCCGCAGCTCGGCGGCCGCCAGCGTGTAGCGGCCGCGCGGCGCCGGATCGATGGTGTAGCGCCCGTAGAGGGCGTGGCCGCGCTGGCGCAGCGGCAGCTCGCGGCTGCCGAGATCGCCCATCTGCTCGAGCAGCGTGGCGCGGGCGGGCAGCAGTCCGCCCTCGGCCCGGATCTCGACCTCCACGACCACGCGTCCGCCCTCGACCAGCTCGCGGTGGCCGGTACGGCGCCGCAGCTCGGTCGGGCGCGCCGTCAGGCGCACCCAAAGCCAGGCGAGCACCGGCGCCGCCAGCAGGCCCACCGCCACCGGGTACATGGCGTGTGTGCCGAAGCCCCAGGAGGCCAGGTACAGCCCGGCTGCCAGAACGAGCGTGCCTTTGCCGCGAGGGGTCACACCGGGACCGGCGTGCGGTCGACGGCCTCGCCGATCACCTCGGACGGATCGACCCCGCCGGTGCGGGCATCGGCGGCCATGATCACCCTGTGCGAGAGCACGTCGGCGGCCACATCCTTGATGTCTGCCGGGATCACGTACTCGCGACCGTGCAGCGCCGCGAGCGCCTTGGCCACGCGCAGCAGGGAGATGCCCGCGCGAGGGCTCGCGCCCAGCGCCAGCCGCGAGTCGCCACGAGTGTGGCGCAGGATCGCGACCACGTACCGGTTGAGGCTGTCCTCGACGTACACGCTCTTGACGGCCTCGATGGCGGACTCCAGCTCGGCCGCCGACGCGACCGGCTCCAGCAGCTCGATCGGCTCCGAAGCCGCGTGCTCGGACAGCATCCGCGCCTCCTCGGCGATGGCCGGGTAGCCCAGGTGCAGCCGCATCGTGAAGCGGTCGAGCTGGGCCTCCGGTAGTGGGAACGTGCCCTCGTACTCGATCGGGTTCTGGGTGGCGATCACCATGAACGGGCGGGCCAGGCGGTGGGTCGACCCGTCGATGGTGACCTGCACCTCCTGCATGCACTCCAGCAGCGCCGACTGGGTCTTGGGGCTGGCGCGGTTGATCTCGTCGACCAGCACCAGGTTCGCGAACACCGGGCCCGGCCGGAACTCGAACTCGTTGGCCTGCAGGTTGTAGACGTTGACGCCGGTGATGTCCGACGGCAGCAGGTCGGGCGTGGCCTGGATGCGCGCGAACTCGCAGTCCAGCGAGCGCGCCAGCGACTTGGCCAGCATCGTTTTTCCCACTCCCGGGAAGTCCTCGAGAATGATGTGGCCCTCGCACAGCAGCGCCATCACGCACCGCTCCAGCAGGCCGTCCGGGGCATGGATCACACGGGCAACGTTCTCGATCACGCGGCGGGCGATGACGCCCGCGTTGGTGATCGCCTGAGACTGGGTCGAGTCGTGCAGCTCTGATGCTTCCACAGGTGTCCTCTCGTCAGACCGTCGTACGCTGCTCTACGGCGGCGCGGGCGGTTTGGTTCCCCAATGTGTCCAGAATGGCTGCGGCGCAGGCCTGTTTGGAGCGTCGCGATACCAGGTGCTCTCCCTTGGACGACACCAGCACGATTTCGTTGAGGCTGCTGTCGAAGCCGATGTCTGTGCGGCTGATGTCGTTCATCACGATCATGTCGGCGCCCTTGCGTTCCAGCTTGGTGCGGGCCCGCTCCACGGCACCCTCGCCGTGCTCGGCGGCGAAGCCGATCAGCACCTGGCCCTCGCGCCGTCGGGCGCCCAACTCGGCCAGGATGTCGGCCGTCGCCTCCAGCTCGATCGTCCAGGCTGCTGAGTCCTTGCTGCGCTTGCCGTCGATCGGCTGGGCGGGCCGGTAGTCGGCCACGGCGGCCGCCATCACGATCACATCCGCGGCGTCGGCCTGCTCCAGCGTGGCCGCTCGCAGCTGCTCGGCCGTCTCCGTGCGGAGCGTTCGCATGGGCGCGCTCGGCGAGGCGGTGGCCGCAGCCAGGATCAGCGTCACGTCGGCCCCGCGCCTGGCCGCCTCGTCGGCCACGGCCACGCCCATTCGACCACTGGAGCGGTTTCCGAGGTAGCGCACCGCGTCGAGCGGCTCGCGCGTCCCGCCCGCGGTGACCAGCACACGGCGCCCCGCCAGGCTGCCAAGCGTCGCCAGGCGTGCCTCGATGCGACCGGCGATCTCGTCCGGCTCGGACATCCGGCCCGCGCCCTGCTCCCCCTCGGCCATCTCGCCTGACTCCGGGCCGATCGTCTCGACGCCGCGCGCGAGCAGGGCGCGCACGTTCTCCTGCGTGACCGGTGCTGCCCACATGCGCGGGTTCATGGCCGGGGCCACCAGCAGCGGCCCGGTGAACGCCAGCGCCGACTGGGTCAGCACGTTCGGCGCCTCGCCGTGGGCCAGCCGCGCGATCGTGTTGGCCCCGGCCGGGGCGATGCAGTAGAGCATCGCCTCACGCGAGGCCTCGAGGTGCGGGAACACCTCGGCCGACTGCTCGGTCAGCGCCGGCCGCCGCGAGAGCGCCGAAAACGTGGTGGGCCCGACAAACCGCTCGGCGGCCGGCGTCATCACGACCTGCACCTCGCGGCCGGCCTTGACCAGCAGCCGCACGAGCTCACAGCTCTTGTAGGCCGCGACCCCCCCGCTCACCCCCACCAGGATCATGCAGGAAGTGTACGGCGTCGCCGCCGCGAAACCCAGGCCGGGTCAGACCGCGCTGGCGTCCGAGGTCGAGACCTCCAGCTTGCCCTCGGCGATCTCCTCCAGCGCCATGGTCAGGAAGTTCTTCGACCGCGACTCGATCAGCGGGGGAGCGAAGCCCTCGAAGCTGCCCTCGCCGAGCTGGTGGTGGTAGTCGTTGATCTGGCGGGCGCGCTTGGCGGCCGCGATCACGAGCGCGTACTTGCTGTCGACGTGCTCGAGCAGGACGTCA
>Ga0105246_10001688_pt1 | contig 13170 bp, 12 predicted proteins | sample KBSM64metaG_FD_99694 | JGI IMG/M metagenome (GOLD analysis project Ga0105246, IMG submission 99694) | Miscanthus rhizosphere microbial communities from Kellogg Biological Station, Michigan, USA - KBS M6-4 metaG | ecosystem: Host-associated > Plants > Roots > Rhizosphere > Soil | place...
AGGCCGATACCAGCCGAGGCCTTGCCCGAGAAACGTCGCAACAAACGCGCCGACGATGCCGAGGATCGTAGTGAGGATGAAACCCGAGGGCTCGTTATCCCCCGGCATCATGAACTTCGCTATCACGCCCGCCACGAAGCCAATAATGATTGTCCAGATAATACCCATGTGAAATCCTTGGTTGAGGGTTAGTGCGGAAGGCGTCCGTCAGGCGTGTATTGATCGACGGCAGTTGGAAGCTCGCGCGAAAGCCTCGACAGCAGTTCTTCCTGCGACAGGCCCGTTTGCTGTTCCAGCGCAGCCAGCACATCCGCGCCAATGGCCTGTTTCAATTGTGGAGCGGGAAGCTCCTTGTTCGGGCCCTTGTTGATCCAGGATTCGGCAACATCGCCCTGGCCATTCTGTTTGAAGCGTTCGAGCAATTCGCCCAACCCGCCGCCCAGCAGGCCACTGACGCCACCGCCGCCCAGCACGCCACCTAGATTTCCTAGCAAGCCCTCCAAGGGACCTTGCTGGTTGCCGGCGCCCGGCTGCGCATTATTGCCTGGAGCACTCTTCAGCAACTCGGCAAGCTTGTCCCTGTTCTGGTAGCCCGCCAAAGCCAGCAGGCCCAATAGCGCCGTCATCGATGGCATTCCGCGGGACATGGACGTCTCCTCTGTGCGACTGCGCCTGCAACGTTCCAACCTCTGTTGAGTTCCACCCAAGCTGTCAGATGGCTCGTTATCGTCTGGGACCATTTGTCCACGAGCATGGCCGCAATTGCGGGCTACAGGTTCACGCTGAACGCGCCATCGTCGGTCGGAGCCAAGGTCAATTTCACCGCACTGCAGGCTGGCATCGGGTGAACGGCGCGGATGCCTGCCGTTCATCTGATCGCGGAAACAAAAAGAGCCGCAGGTTTCTCTGCGACCCTTTCATTGTCCGGACAGGACCGCCCATGGCGATCACCAGCCGTAACGATACCCGCGATAATACCCGGGGCCGTAGGCGTATGCTCGGCGAACGACGCGCCGGTACCCGGAGCCATAGTAGCCTGGAGCATAGTAGCCCGACCGGTATCCGCCATAGTAGGCAGGAGCGTAGCCGTAGTTGTACGCTGGGGCATAGCCACCGTAATAACCTGGCGCGTAGCCGCCATAATAGCCGTAACCAGGCCCATACGCGTAGGCACTTGATGCTATGCCACCGACCACAGCAGCTCCCACTAATCCAGCCGCGAGTCCTGGGCCCCAGCCCCAGCCACCACCTCGCCAAGCCTGAGCTGGTGATGGGGCCGCCAAGGCCATGACACCGATGGTGGCAGCGGTCGTCAACGCCAATACTGCTCTCTTCATATCCGATCGCCTCCTGTTTTCCCTCAACTTCAACCAGCAACTCGGTAATAGTTTCCCGGGCCCCTCGTTTTCGAAGGGCTGCCGCACAATTTAATATTGATGAACGGCTAGACGGCCCGTAGGGAACCGCCTCGTCGGCGCGCGCGACGAGTGTCGGTGGTATTTCGAGGCCGAGCGCCTTGGCGGTGATCAAATTGATGACGAAATCGAACTTGGGAGGTCGGTCGGCTTGGTGCCCTTGAGTGTGCGGCCGGCGTAGACCCCGATGTGCCGAAACGCCTCGATAAGGCTCGCGCCGTAACTCATCAGGCCGCCCGCCTCGGCGAACTCTCGCACAGTAAAGATGGCCGGAACCGCATGGCGCGTCGCCAGGGTGACGATCTGCGCCCCGCACGCTTGGAAGCGATCAGCTCTAACCTAGTGCGCGTCGATCGCACATCCGCTTCGTCGCAGTGATGTTTCAGCGTGCTCATGCTAGGCCACGCCCTGCTCGATGAGCTTGAGGAGATCGGCCACGCGCCATGCGGTGATGCGGCTGCGCAAAGGCTGTAATGGGGGGTCTTCGCGCGTTGAATCCAGCGCGTCACAGAGCAGCAAGAAGCGCAACCCAGGCGCCTTGCGGATAAGAAAACGGCCACGCTTATTTGGCTAGTGGATGGATAGATCTTCCGGTCTGTCGTTTTGGGTGGTCTTGATGAGCCCAAGCCAACCCTCGGCAAGCCGCAACCAATTGACGCGCTCATCTTCGGTGCAGGCGTGAAGCGCCCGTTGTCGAGCTTCCTGCGCGCGACGCCGAAATTCGTCGTCCCTGTCCATCGTTAGCCCCCCGGCCCGATGGCAGCCAAGATAATCCAAATTCTCGAATTGGGAACGGTCCCAAATGGGTTAAGCGGTGAAGCCGAGCGGCGGCAAAAGAAAAAGCCGTCCCGGCGGGGAGCGGCAGCCCCGCGCGGAAAGTCGACGTTGTTTTCGCCTATTGCTCCACCGGAAGCGCTTCGCTGCCGCCGAACTTGGACGGATCGTCGTAGCTAGGGGTGTCGTCGTAGTGGACCTGAGGCCGAGGCGGCGCGTAGACCCAGCTTGGAGCGGCGACATGATGGTGTGTGCGAGAGTGATGTACCGTGGCGGCGTCAGCGGAGCCACATAGAATGAGCAAGAGGCTTAAGGCCAAAACAGAACGCATCGCATTTACTCCTATTGACGTATCGCTGGTTCTTGCGGGGTGCCAGGAGGGAGACCCAGCACCAACCTGATGTGGTGACGCAGACCCCCAGAGACCATTAAATAATAATTTCGACTCCGGGCGCTCGAACCGCAGCGGCTTCGAGGGGGCCGGTCCTCCACATCTCGTCTTCGAACAAGCCAAAGCGATCCTTTGAGTTAGTTAGGGGCGCCAATCCCGTCTGCCCAGCCGCCTCCTAATCGAAGCGGTTTTTGTTTGAGGTTCCAGAATTAACCTGGAGAGCGTGCATCAAGCTTAACAAGGGAGTTTCCTTGCGGGGAATTTCGACCGCGCTAATGGTATCGGATGAAAAACATCCGTTGGATTTTAGCTGGACTGTCATTCGCCATCTTACTTTTGATGAATACGATGACTCGGGCAGATGTGTATTTCGATCCGGTTGCGCCTCCTCAAATTGGCGGAACTGGAGTTCTGACGGTATCGCAGGCACACCCGATACATCCATTGGCTGCTACGACATTTCACGCCGACAATTATCCTATAATGTTACCGCCCGACGGACCCGATGGACCGCCAATTGCCGGCGTTCCCGAACCATCAACCTGGGTGATGATGGTTCTAGGCTTCGCTGGTGTCGGCTTCCTGGCGTACCGGCGGAAGCGTCATGGAAGCGCATTGACAACCTCAGCCTGACGCGAACGATAAGTCCAACTGCGAAAGCTGCCCCTAACCAGTGACGGCTTTGTTTGGGGCTGGTCAAGACGCCTGCCGCTTGCGGATCAAAGCAGAACGATGGCCTTAACCATTTCTGCCATTGAACGTTGACCGAAGGGGACGAACGGTGTGAACTCAGGTTTTGTGGAACAGAGTATGCGTTATTTTCTTGCTATTTTTGTAGCGGCAGCCTGCCTTGCACAATCGTGCGGCGCGAACGCAACTACCGTGACGTTCGATATAAGCAGTCAAGTTGGCTTTCAGCAAAACGGCGTTGCGGGGACTGCCGGAAACGGCATTGTATTCTTGAGTCCTGTGTACACGGTGGGATTCGGCGATACCGTAGACTTTGGAACGGCCTATCTCGCTCCCGACTTTATCGACGGGCGTTCAAATTGCTTTTCCACGAACAGTTGCTTCAGCAATTATGCTTACAAGATAACTTTCTTGACGAATGCAAGTGATGGTCTCGCGACAGCTCCGTTCGATCTGGGTTTCGTGAGTGGCTCCACGACAAGTCTTGAATACTGCCCGAACTTTGACTGCCCGCTTATAGCTATTCCGTTGCTATTCAACCTGCCTTCCAATGTCGATGGAATTCAACTTGCGTTCCAAGGAAGTGCTCTGTCCATTACTGCGCCTGTTCCCGAACCATCAACCTGGGCGATGCTGCTGATCGGCTTCGCGGGATTGGCATTTGCCGGCTATCGAAGGCGTCACGGCACGCCGATAGCCGTCATATAGCTTCGCAGACGCGAATAAATATTCGCGGCGCGCCTATGACCGGTCAATGCATCGGCAATGCCAGCCCGACCAAACCTGTTCGGCCGATCGCTGATGATGGAGCTGTCGATACCATCATCAGCGAGTACGACAGAACCAACTCAAGAGCGCCAGGACTCAGCAGGAATCAGGCGGCCTTGGATTTTGCCACATGAGTTGCGATCGCATCCATCAAAGCTGGCGACAAGCAATCATAGGGCTCAAGACCGAGTTCCTTGAGACGGGATCGGATCTGATTCATTTCCTCCGGTTTGACGCCGGACTCAATGACGGATGATACGAACGCCGCGAATCCCGGTGCTGCGGAGCCGCCCTCCTCGAACAATTCGGGGTGAATGAAATCAAGACCGTAGAATGGATGGCCCTTGTTCTCGATGCGGCCGTACATATGCGTGCCGCAGGCTTTACAGGCGTATCGCTGGATTGTCGCCGACGTGTCGACGATTTGAAGCTTGTCGCCGTTCTCAAGCACTTTCACATTGTCTCGCGGCACCACAGCGACGACGGAGAACGTCGCTCCTTCCGGCTTCCAGCATTTGGTGCAGCCACACGCGTGGTTGTGTGCGACGTCACCGGTGATGGCGACCTTCACGGGTTTGTCCTTGCATTTGCAGACAAGGGTCCCGCCGGCGAAATTGCCAGAGCCCTTCTTCACGCCGCTATCGATCGATGGGTGGATATGAACAGTCATGGGCCTATCCTCCTGGTGTTTGACGTTCTCGATTCAGAATACGACGACCGAACGGATCGACTTGCCCTCGTGCATCAGATCGAATCCCTTGTTGATCTCTTCCAGCTTGAGGACGTGGGTGATCATCGGATCGATCTCGATCTTTCCGTTCATGTACCAGTCAACGATTTTCGGCACGTCGGTGCGGCCTCGCGCGCCGCCGAATGCCGTACCCTTCCAGACGCGGCCGGTCACCAACTGGAACGGCCGGGTCGCGATTTCCTTACCGGCTTCCGCAACTCCGATCACGACCGAGACGCCCCAACCGCGGTGGCACGCCTCGAGGGCCTGCCGCATCACGGTGGTATTGCCGGTGCAGTCGAAGGTGAAGTCGGCGCCGCCGTCGGTTAACCCGACCAGATGCTGAACGATGTCGCTGACCTTGGTTGGATTAACGAAATGCGTCATCCCGAAACGGCGGCCCCAATCCTCCTTGGAATCGTTAAGGTCGACACCGATGATCTTGTCGGCGCCCACCATCCTGGCGCCCTGGATCACGTTCAGCCCAATACCGCCAAGTCCGAACACGACCACGTTGGCGCCTGGTGTCACCTTGGCGGTGTTGACCACGGCGCCGACGCCGGTGGTCACGCCGCAGCCGATATAGCAGCTCTTGTCGAACGGGGCGTCCTCGCGGATCTTCGCCACGGCGATTTCCGGCAGCACGGTGAAGTTCGAAAAGGTCGAGCAGCCCATGTAGTGAAAGATCGGCTTGCCCTGATAACTGAACCGCGAGGTACCGTCGGGCATCACCCCCTTGCCCTGTGTCGCGCGAATTTGGGTGCAAAGATTGGTCTTGCCGCTCAGGCAGCTTTTGCACTGGCGGCATTCCGGCGTGTAGAGCGGGATCACATGATCACCCGGCTTCACCGACGTCACACCAGCGCCGATCTCGCGGACGATGCCTGCGCCCTCATGGCCGAGGACTGAGGGAAAGATTCCCTCGCTGTCGAAGCCGTCGAGTGTGTAGGCATCGGTATGACAGATTCCGGTTGCCTTGATCTCGACCAGGACCTCACCGCTCTTTGGGCCGTCCAGATCGATCTCGACGATTTCAAGCGGTTGCTTTGCCTGCAAGGCGACTGCCGCACGCGTCTTCATCCCTCGGCTCCCCTTCAGCGATTGCCCATGCAGGAATTCTCCGCCTTGGCGTAGACCTCGGACTTGTTCTCGTGTTTCGCAGGCCGAGCGCGCCCGACCGCGTCATGGGCGCGGGCACGAAGATAAACGTAGAGATCGTCCATATAGCAGGCGACGTTTGTGTTATCGCCGAATGCCGGCATGACGTTCTCCTGCGCCGTGTTGACGTTCTTGCGACCGCTTGCGACTACGCCGAGGAAATCGCCGTAGCTCATCGTCTTGAGCGCGTCCTTCAGTGCGGGCGCGTAAGTCGATCCCATTCCATCAGGGCCATGGCAGACGTGGCATTCCGAATGGTAACGGCGGTATCCGGAGTATGTGTACCAGTCGACCGTCGCGTCAGACGCAACCTTGAAGGTCGGGTTTCCTTCCTTGTCGAGATATTTGCCGTCTTCGGATTTGACGGCGGCTGGGTCGACCGCGTCTTCGGCGAAGGCGGTTGCTCCGGATGCCACGAGAATGATTGCGGCAGCCATAAACGAAGTTATACGCAAAAGCTTGTCCTCGACATTCGATGGCAGACGAACCGGCGCATGGACCACAGGCCACGCGCCGGAACGAGGTTGATTCAGCTCATTGCTGCGGTAGCGCGAACACTGTGAGCGTTCCACCGAGCGCCGTGTAGTTGCTCAGCGCAGCGTAGCCGCCGACTGCGCCGAGGCCGGCGGTGTCCACGTTCCTCTCGGCGGATTCCAGTGCACGGCCCACCGTTGCACGGCCCGCAGCGCCCTGCCATTCAGCGGCACCCTCAGGGCTCAACAACCCCGCTGCCAAGCCGATGCCCGCCCAGCCGCCAACGCCGGACAGTACTGCCACGTACTGTCTGCCGCCCTGCTCATAGGTCGTGACGTTGCCGATGATGCCGGACGGGGTCTTGAACTTGTAGAGTTCCTTGCCCGTCTTGGCATCGACCGCCTTGAGATAGCCTTCGAGCGTTCCGTAGAACACCACGCCGCCGGCAGTCGCGAGCGCACCCGACCAGACCGAGAACTGCTCCTTGTTCGACCAGACGATCTTGCCGGTCTTGTTATCCCAGGCGATGAAGTTGCCCATATGGGTTTCGCCGGCAGGTGGAAACATCGAGAGCGTCGCGCCGACATAGGGCTGGCCCGCGGTGTAGCTCACCTTGAACGGCTCATAGTCCATGCAGACATGGTTGGTCGGCACATAGAACAGTTGCGTATCCGGCGAATAGGCTGCCGGCTGCTCGTCCTTGGTGCCCAACGCGGCCGGGCAGATACCCTTGACGTTGACGTCTTCGCCGCCCTTTTCGGTCGAATACTGATCAAGAACCTTGGGACGGCCGTAGGTCGGCGAACTCTTGTTCATGTCGACGCCGCTAGTCCAGTTGACCTTCGGATCGTATTTCTCGGCTAACAGCAACTCGCCGTTGGTGCGGTCGAGCGTATAGGCGAGCCCGTTGCGGTCGAAATGAGTCAGTAACTTGCGCGCCTGACCTCCGAACTGCTGATCGGTGAGGATCATTTCGTTGACGCCGTCGTAGTCCCACTCGTCGTGCGGTGTCATCTGGTAGACCCAGCGGACCGTGCCGGTGTCGACGTCCCGCGCAAAGATGGTCATCGACCAACGATTGTCGCCCGGCCGCTGCTTCGGATTCCAGGTCGAGGGGTTGCCCGATCCGTAATACATCAGGTTCAGCTCGGGATCGTAGGAGTACCAGCCCCACGTCGGTCCGCCGCCGATCTTCCACTGGTCTCCCTGCCAAGTGTCGGTACCGGAGTCCTTGCCGACCGGCTTGCCGAGATGCGTGGTCTTCGCCGGATCGATCAGCGTGTCGCTGTCGGGGCCCATCGAATAGCCGCGCCACACCTGCTTGCCGTCCTTGATGTTGTAGGCGGTCACCGAACCGCGAACGCCAAATTCGCCGCCCGAGATGCCGACGATAACCTTGTCCTTAAAGATCATCGGTGACGACGTACCGGTCTCGCCTTTGGCGGGATTTCCGTTCTTCACCGACCAGACGAGCTTCCCGGTCTTGGCATCGAGGGCGACGAGAGTCGTGTCAGCCTGGTGCAGGAAGATCTTGCCATCGCCATAGGACACGCCGCGGTTGACGGTATCGCAGCACATCACCGGGATGACGTTCGGATCCTGCTTGGGCTCGTACCTCCAGATGATCTTGTTGTCCTGGGAAAGGTCAAGAGCATAGACCTTGTTTGGGAACGGCGTATGGACGTACATCGTGTTACCGATGATCAGCGGCCCACCTTCGTGGCCGCGCAGCACGCCGGTCGAGAACGTCCAGGCGACCTGCAGCTTGCCGGCATTGGCTGCCGTAATCTGGTTGAGCTTCGAGTAGCGCGTATTGGCGTAGTCCCCTGTCGGCATCACCCAATCCTTCGGGTTCTGCGACATCTTGTTCAATTCTTCATTGCCATTGGCGGCGCCTGCGGCGAACGACGCAATGGCGCCAAGCCAGGTCGCGAATAACACCTTGCGCATAGTGGATTCCTCCCAGATACGAGTTTTGGGTTTCCGCTGAAACGGCCCACTTTTCCATTCTTGGTCCTTATCCTTATCCCGATCGGAACCGGGAAACTTGCCCAAGAGCGAAACGAGCTTGTTCAAAAGCGAAACGCGGCAAACTTTTTAACTCCCACTTTTGCTCCCACAATGTGAGTTCGTGGGCCGTACCTTGATGTTGCGAAGCAGCGCGATTTCTTCGACGCACGTTCATCGGGTTCCCACGCGACCCAAGATTGGGGTTTCGCTTGACGCCGCGAGAACTAAGTCAGAGGATTGTCAACGGGATATCGGGAAGAATCTGCGCGGCTTCCCTACGAGCGCCTTAAATTGGGTCAATATTGCTTCCGCGTGACCGGAGCTTATGGCGAAGGTTGCGTTCTGATCTCGAATCGGTGGCTGGATAATGTCCGATACAATCCGCTCACTCAGCACTTCCGGATTGACGCCGAAAAAGCAGATCCAAACCTGGTCAGATGCACTGACCGATCTCTGCGGCCAATTCGACGTCGATCCGCTGGAAGCCTCGTCGTTCGAGGGGCGGATAAATTACGCGACAGTTTCGCAATTGAAGCTCTGCCAGATCGAAGCGAGCCAGCATCGGATCTCACACAGGGTTTCCCATCCGAAGTTGAGCGAGCATCCCTTCGTTAAGATATTGTTTCAGACGTACGGGATTTCTCATTTCGAACAGGCGGGCCGCCGCATCGACCTCATGCCCGGCGATTGTCTCGCCTACGACGTTTCTTGCCCTCATACGATTGTCAGCCCGTCGTTAACGCGACATGAGGTCGTCATCGTGCCGAAGGAACTGCTGCGCGAACGCGGTTTCCATCTGGCAAAAATGGCACCGTGCAAGCTCTCTGCGCGCACCGGGACCGGCCGCATCGCGCACGATTTTGTGCATGCCACATTCGATGAGGCGACCAAGCTATCACCGTACAACGCGATCGGCGTCGCCGATTCGCTCATCGATCTCCTGCTATTGCCGCTGCGCGAGGCCGACACGACATTCGATCGCGTTGGTCCCGAGGCGATGTACATACGGGCTCAAGCGTTCATTCGCGAACATTTGCGCGATCCGGATCTTTGCATCGACCAAATCTCCGCGGCGCTGGGCTGTACCAAGCGCTATCTGCACATGCTGTTCAGCGACAAAGGCATGACCGTAAGCGATCATATCTGGCGGGCAAGGCTGCTGCATTGTCGACAGGAACTCGAGACTCAGGCCGGAAAAACAATCACGGATGTTGCATTTTCGTGGGGCTTTTCGAGTTCGTCGCATTTCAGTCGCACCTTCCGAAAGCATTTTGGGTTCGTCCCATCCGCCATCCATAAGGCGCAGCACGACGCTCCCTCCCCCGACGTTTCCTGAATACACGCTCTTGCTGCGGACAGATCGTCTCGACGCACCCTCGTGCTTTCGCGGGTCGAAGCTTGGACTCGCGCCTATAGCGAGCTCACCCACTGTTGGCTTAGAAGGTTGCTTTCAGCCCCGCATAGAAGGCACGTGGCCGTGCCGGGCTGACGGAACGGGGATCCGTAAACGGTGCTCCGCCATTGGCGAAGTTGGGAACCGCGCCGGTATCGAAAAAGGTGCCGTAGGTGGCGTAACGGTTGTCGAAAATGTTGTCGACGCGGCCATAGATCTGGAACGTCTTGTTGATCTGGTACGAGGCATGGGTGTTGAAAACGGCATAGGAAGGTAGTCGTTGCGCCTGGTTGGATTCATCGCCGACAAAGTATTGATCGCTGACGAATAGCGCGTCTCCGCCGACCTTGAATGCGTCTGTGATCGAGTAATCGAAGCCGGCCTTGATCCGATTGCGCGGGATAGCCGGAATTCGATTGCCGGGCAGAATCTGGACGTTGCCGTCGGCGTCGACAAACGGGCTGTTGGAGCCGACCAGCAAATTATCCAGAAAGCGCGCATCCACGAGTGCATAGCTGGCGTAGAGCTGTAAGGTTTTCGATTGCAGAGTAACCTGCGCCTCGATGCCCTGGCGGCGGGTGGAGCCGACGTTCTGGAAATAGCCGAAACCCTGCAACGCCGGGCTCGGAATTGCAAGAATGTCATCCGTGTTGGTGGCGCGGAACCCGCCGATCTTCCATCCGAACGTGCCGATATTCAGCTCATGTGTACCGCGCAGGCCGGCCTCAACCGTGTGGGAAACAACCTGCTTTAACGGAGGATCGGAGACAAGGAACGCTGCGATGATGCAGGGATGCGCCGGATCGGCGCAGCCCAGTTCCAGCGGCGTGGGCGCGCGGTTGGCTTCGGAATAGCCGGCATAGGCCGTTACCGCCGGCGTGATCTTGTAGGTGGCGCCGATGATCGGGTTGAAGCGGCTGAACGTCTCGTTACCGTTGAGGGCCGTTCCTATCTGATCTTCAAGCGCGATCTGCGCGAAGTTGAACCGCCCGCCCCCGGTGATCGAGAAAGCATTGGTGACGTCGAATGTGTCGAGCGCGTAAAGGCCGGTATATTGATTGGTGGCGCGAAGCGCGACCGGGCCGATCGATACGGGATCGCCGGACTGCCCCAGGAATATGCCACTGCCGCTGACGACGTAGTTTGTGCCGATCGTGCCCAGTTCGGCAGTCGCCGCGAAGCGGGTCACACTGGAATCGAAGCTGGTTCCGACCACAAAATGATTGTTGTGCCCGAACAGTTGATCGTTGTTGGTTGCCTGTAACGAGAAGCCTGCCGTGGTGGAACGGGTCGTCGTCCGATCGATCTCGCCAAGTATGGCGCCGGGAGCGAAATTGGCGAGTTGAACCCCATTCAGCCCGTTTGCCGGGGTGGTGTCATCGTTGAAACACAACAAGGAGGCATCAGCCGCGCACGGCTGGGCGCCCGTTGGATTGCCATCTACCGCTTTGTGGTCGAAAGTACGCAGATGGACCGATCCTTCGATCGTCCAGGTCGGCGTCGCCTCGACCTTCCCCGTCAGATTAAGGTAGCCGACACGATTATTTGTTGTTTGCGGCGTGGTGTAGGTTGCGCCGTAATATTGCTGCAGCAATTCAATGGGCACAGTGGCGCTTGCACCAAACTTGTTATCGGCAACGCCCATATTGAGGTGAAATTCACTGTTCTCGTTCTTGTAGCCGACGTCGCCGTAGAAACGGCGAATGTCCGATGGCGAAAAGTTGCGAAAGCCGTTGTCGTGCAGCCCTTCAAGGGCCCCATATACGGCAAAGTTGTTGTCGACCTGTTAACCCCATTGAGCCGAACCTTGGGTACGCCCGAACGATCCACCCATCGTGTTGATCTCGGCGCCGTGATAGTTGAATCCATCCTTCATCTGGACGTTGACTGCGCCGCCCAACGCGTTGAGGCCAAACGCAGGATTGTTGGTCACAACGCTGATCGATCTTACCGCCGTGGTTGGAATCAAATCCCAATTGACAGTGTCGCCGAACGCTTCGTTGATGCGCACCCCGTTCTGGTAGACTGCAAGGCCTTGGGGCGTTCCGGCGACGGGCGATGCGACAAAGCCACGAAATTCCACGTTGGGCTGGAATGGATTGCCGGTGACCTCGTTGAGGCTGATGCCCGGCACCTGTTGCTGCAACGCGTCAGTAATGTTCAGCGAGTCGGTGCGCGCGATTCGCGCGGCATCAACGAAGTTGAGGCTTGCGGGCACTTTGTCGACGTCGATACTTGAACCGGAACCGAAGCCTGCCGGTGTGGTGGGATACACGTAGACAACACGCGGATTTCGGGCGGCAACGCCCGGCCTTCGCGCTGCGCGGGCCGCCTGCTGTGCACGGTCGCGCTTCGCGCTGGATGGGGGAGCGGATACTTCGACCGGCGGCAAGACCTGAACTTCGCCGGGCGGACTTTGAGCATAAGCGCATTCGATGCCGGGAAGCAGGCACACCGATATCGATGCAATTACAAGAGGTCGAGCGCCCATTCGCCTCATTCCATTCGGCGCTGGCGGTTTTGGATTCACCAGTCGCGTTGTGGGCGATCCTAATGCCGTGCCGAGATTGCGCCACCCGCAAAAGGTCCCGAGCGATCCGGGAAAAATTCCCGTACCGGCGCGTCGCAAGACAGGTCAGCGCATACCTTTGGGTACGACCGCCTCCACTATCACGCCCGATTCGCCGGAGACGACGGTGAGCGTACCACCCAGTGCCAATACCCTCTCGCGCATACCGACCAAGCCGTGGCCTAGTCTGTGATCCGGTTTCAACCCACCGCCGTTGTCGCGAACGCGCACAAGGGCGCAGTCGCGGCCGCCAGGCATTCCCGCCGGTGGGTTGGCCGGTTCGATGGTAACATCGACGGATGTCGCGTCGGCGTGACGAAACACATTGGTCAGGGCTTCCTGCACAATGCGGTAGATGGTCAAATCGGCGGTTTCTCCGGTCTCGCCAAGCGCGGGCGAAATCGTGGTTGCGATTTCGACATCAGGGTGGGATTCACCCCAAAGACGTAGCAAAGCGCCCAACGCCTCGTGAAGGCCCAGCTCCGCCAGTCCTACCGGTCGCAGCCTTTCCAAAATCCTGCGGTTGAACTGCTGGAGTGCATTGACCTGCTCCAGGATGGCGCTGCCGTGCTTTCGCAGCGTACCCGCATTTGGCTCGGGCGCCTCTGAAAGCCGCATCAGCGCGCCCGCATGCGCGCGCAGTGCGAAGAGATAGGGCCCGAACTCGTCATGAAGTTCGCGCGCGATCTCCTTCCGCTCCAGGTCTTGCAGCGAGACCGCGCGTTCGGCAAGGCGCCGCTTTTCTTCCACGGCGTCGCCCAAGGTAGCAGCCAAATGGTTCAATCTGGTACAGATCGC
>Ga0105246_10001689_pt1 | contig 13169 bp, 10 predicted proteins | sample KBSM64metaG_FD_99694 | JGI IMG/M metagenome (GOLD analysis project Ga0105246, IMG submission 99694) | Miscanthus rhizosphere microbial communities from Kellogg Biological Station, Michigan, USA - KBS M6-4 metaG | ecosystem: Host-associated > Plants > Roots > Rhizosphere > Soil | place...
CGCTCGTTCACCCTGCATTACCTGAAGGTACCGCCCGACTCGACCAGCAACACCGGAGCGAGTTCGGCTCCCTGAATCAGTTTTCGGGCCGCTCAGTTGGTTCGAGGCGGCGCTGTGTCGGCCAGTTCTGCCCTGAACTTCACAGCCTTTTCCGGCTGGCCCATCGAGTCGTAGGCTGCGATTAAATCCTTCCGGGCGGCACGGAGGAAACTCACCGCTGGATCGGTCTGGGTGATCAGGATCTGGTATCCTGCCAGGCTCTCGCGGCTGGCCTCGGCGAAATGACCCTGCCGCAGCAGACTCCTTCCCAGTTTGATCTTCCCGATACCCACATTGATGTTGGTCGGTTCGAGCGTGGTCTGGTAGATGTTTAGCGCCTCCCGATAAAGCTTCTCCGCTCTGGGATATTCCTTCCGATCCATGTACACGCCGGCGAGGTTCGCCATCGCGATCCCGATCCGGAAGTGGTGGTCGTGATAGACCTTCCGGTAGATGTCCACCATTCTCGTGTAATACTCCTCGGCTTGGTCCAGGCTATCCGCCGCGTAGGCGATGTTCCCCAGCTCGTTGAGGGTTGACGCGACACTGGGGTGCACTGGTCCGTAAACTCGCTCCCTGATGGCGAGAGCTTCCTTCAGCATCACCGTTGCCTCGGAATCGCGCTTCTCGAAGACCAGCGCCCGGCCCAGCATCGTGAGATCCGCCGCGGTCTTGTAGTGGTTCATGCCGTAGGTCGCCTGGGTGATCGCGAGGGCCTGGCGGTAGTACTTCTCCGCTTCGGCGTAATGGCCGAGGTCGAATTGCGACGCGCCGAGGTTGATCAGCGCGTCGGCGATGACCGGGTGATGGTCGCCGTAGAGCTCGCGATAGATCGCCATGACCCGCCGGTTCAGTGAGTCGGATTCCGCGTAGTGTCCGGCATAGAAGTGCGCGTTGGCCAGTTCATAGAGGGCGGAGGCCATGTCCGCCGAATTGGGTCCAGCCGGAGCCCTGAGCTGGACGAGTTGTCCCAGGACCTGGATCGCCTGCTCATTGTCACCCTTCTCGGTCAGGACCTGACCCAGCGCCTCGGTCGCCCGGGCCACGTCGGGATGTCCGGCTGGGAGGTCCCTGGTGCTCATCGCCAGCCCCTCGCGGATCAACAACTCCGCTTCTTCATATTCCGCCTGGTCCACCCGGAGCGAGCCCAGCGCTACCAGGCTCCTCGCGACCTCGGGATGGTCCGGACCGAAGATCGCCTTGCGGCGCTCGAGTGCGAATCGGAGGAGTGAATCGGCGTGGGCGAAGTTGCCCAGCTTCTGGTAGATGCTCCCGAGAGTCTGGTACAGCTCGGCCTGCACCGCGGGTTCGGCGTCGAGACTCCTCGCCTCCTCTAAGCCGCGATCGATGATCGTGAGCACTCGCAGGCTGTCGGTGGGACCGACTTCTTCATCGCCCCCTTCGAAGAGCTTCATCATGAAGCCCTGAATCCGCTGGGTTCGTGCCGCTTCGGCGACGGCAGTGTTGCGCGCCCTGGTCAACCGGACAGTGTAGAAGATCACCAGTGCGAGAACGGCGGCGAACGCCAGGCTCGTGGCCGCGACCGCGCGCCAGTTTCGTCTCATGAACTTCCCGACCCGGTATCCCAGCGTGTCCGCTCGCGCCTCGAGCGGCTGCGCATCGCGGTAGTGATCGACATCCCGGATCAGCGCCTCGACCGTGCGATACCGACGCTGAGGATCCTTATGCATCGCCGTGAGGCAGAGCACATCGAGATCGGCAGCCGCGGACCTGCTACCCGGCCAGGCGGGAGCCTTTCCCCCGACGGCGGCCATCCGCCGAGCGGCGACCGAGGGCTTCTCCGGCTCCCGTTCGGTGACGATCGCCTCGATTTCTCCGGGGGTCTTGTCGGTCAGATCGAACGGCAGTCGCCCCACGAGCAACTCGTACAGCACCACGCCGAGGCTGTAGACATCGGTGTGGATGCCGATCCTTCCCGCCCGGATCTGCTCCGGAGCCGCGTAGGCGGGGGTCATGAGCCGCAGGCCGGTTCGAGTCTGCTCGATCGGTGCTTCGAGGCCTTCCAGCTGCTTGGCGATACCGAAGTCGAGCAGCTTCACCGTGCGGTCGGCGGTGACGAGGATGTTGGAGGGCTTCAGATCGCGATGTACCACCAGATGGCGGTGAGCGTGCTGAACCGCCTCGCACACAGCGCGGAATAACTCGAGCCTCTCTCCAATACTCGATCCGTGAGCGGCGCAATAGTGGGTAAGCGGAACCCCCTCGACGTACTCCATGACGAACCATGGCGTTCCGTCGGCGAGGGTATCCGCGTCGTACAGGCGGGCGATGGACGGGTGATTCAGGTGAGCCAGGGTACGCTGCTCGCTGGCGAACCGCTCGCGACGCGCGGGAGAAAGCCAGGCATCCCGCAGCAGCTTCACCGCGGCCAGGGTACCCAGATCCTCGCGTTCCGCCAGGTACACCACCCCCATCCCGCCCTCGCCCAGCATCTTGAGAACCTGGTAGGGGCCGAATCGCTGGGTCGGGAGCACGGCCGAATCATCCAATATCTGGCGCGCGACGCGGCTGAGGTCCCGGTCGAGGAGTGAACCTCCGTGGGCGTCCTCCTCGAGGAGGGCAAGCACCTCGCTCAGGAGCGGCGCATCATCGCCGCACTCCCGTTTCAGGAAGGCCTCCCGCTCGGTTGGGTCAAGCTCCGCCGCAGCATGGAAGAGCTCCTGCACCCGTCCCCACCGCACCTGATCTATGAGGGCCTCCGGAGTTCACGGGCCAGCCAGGCCCTTGCCGCACGCCAGTCGCGGAGGATCGTGGCCTCGGAGACTTGGAGCAGCTGGGCAGTCTCGCTGACGTCGAGGCCCCCGAAGAACCGGCTTTCTACCATCTCCGCCTGTCGGGGTTCGAGTCGGGCCAACTGCTCGAGGGCCTCGTCCAAGGCGAGCAGTTCATCATCGCAGGTGGTGGACTCCTGCAGGCCATCGTCGAAGGTGATCGCGAGCGCTCCTCCGCCACGCTTGTCCGCCTTGCGGCGGCGGGCGGCCTCGATCAGGACCTGGCGCATCGCCCGGGCCGCAATGCGCTTGAAGTGGAGGCGGGAAGCGGGCTGAACGCTCGGGGAGTTGGCCAGCTTCAGCCAAGCCTCATTGACGAGCGCGGTAGGGCTCAGGGTCACGCCGGGATCATCCCGCCGCACGCTGGCGGCCAGCCGGCGTAACTCCTCGTACGCGACACTGAACATCTCGTCCAGTGTTTCTCTCTGCAGCCCTGGATGCGACATGACGGTTTTCCCTCGGATTCCGCGCAATGCGGGGGAGCTTGCACTCCCGGAAGGGCCGCACGGGGCCCCCCCAAGGGAGATCATAGGCCCAGGTCCAAACTCCGCAAGCCGGGCCGGCCCACCTGCCACCGGAGGCACCCATGAATCTCGCTTGCCCGAAGTGCACCTCGACCGAAGTTCGGAAACTGTCGCTGATCTACAACGAGGGCCTGTCCACCATCAATACCGTCAGCCACGGCAGCGGCGCCGCGTTTGGATCGGGTGGAGGCATGGCCTTCGGCAGCACCAGCACGAGCACCTCCGGGCAGCAGCAGACCGCCCTCTCCAGGCAGGCGGCGCCCCCCGGCAAGAAGCACTGGATTCTCTGGAGCACGGCGGCGTTTTTCTGCGGCTTCTACGCTCTGGGCAGCATCGTCCATCCGGGCTTTGGAACCCTGGTGGCGGCGGGTCTGACAGTCATGGCGGTACGGTTCGCGATTTCAGGAAGGCTGTACAACAACGACGTGCATCCTGGCCTGATGCAGAAGTGGGAGCAGTCGTTCATGTGCAACCGCTGCGGCGCCCACTTTGTCGCTGCGTGAGAAGAGTGCCCGGTGCCCTGAGTGAGCGAGCACCGGGCTCTGACTCACCATTAGTACCCCGCCGCTTGTCCGTCTTTTCGGTGATCCGATCCGGCCACCCACCCCTTATCCAACCGAATGATGATCTGTGCGCCGCCGGCTGATCCCGGTGCCAGGTTGACCACCTGGTGCCCCATGGCTTGGAGCTTCGCGCGCACCTGATCGGCGAGAGGAGCTTCGAGCGCCACCTTGAGCCCGCCCAGATGCCGGAAACGCGGTGCGTCAATCGCGTCCTGCACATTCATGCCGAAGACCAGGAGATTGAGCAGCACCTGGACGTGACCCTGGGGCTGCATCGAGCCGCCCATCACCCCGAAACTCATCCAGGCCTCTTCGCCCTGAGGCGTAGAGCGGGTCACGAACCCCGGAATCAGGGTGTGGAAGGGTAGCTTGTTGGGGCCAACGGTGTTGGGAAGTCCCGGCTCGAGTGTGAAGCCTGATCCCCGATTCTGGAGCGCGAACCCGGTCCCCGGCACCACAACACCCGAGCCAAAGGCGTCGTAGAGGCTATTGATGAAGGAGACCATGTTCCCCTGCGCATCTGCCACGGTGAGATAGATCGTCTCGCTGTGCGTCATGGCTGCGCCCGGCTCGGGGCGTTCGACAGCGCGGTTCGGATTCAGCTTGGACCGGCGTTGAGCGATGAACTTGTCGGAGTAGAGCAGGGAAACCGGGGTCTTCATCGCCGCGGGATCCCCCACGTACCGGTCGAGATCCGCGAAGGCGAGCTTTTTGGCCTCGATCAGCCGGTGGAGATACGGCGCCGAATTGTGTCCTAACGCGGCGAGGTCGTACGGCTCGAGAATCCGCAACATCTCCAGAACAGCGACGCCCTGGTTGTTGGGCGGCAGCTCCCATATGCGGTAACTCTTGAACGGCACCGAGATCGGCTCAACCCAGTTGGCTTGTTGGCTCATCAGGTCGTCGAGGGTGAGAAACCCTCCCAGCGCCTGGACCCGGTTGACGATGAGCTGTCCCACCTCCCCACCGTACAGCACCTTGGGTCCACCCTCTGCTATCGCCCTGAAGGTTCGAGCCAGGTCAGGATTCTTGAACCATTCGCCAGCTTTGGGCGCGCGGGCCCCGTCGACGAGAAAGGTTGCCTTGGCACCCTCGTCCTTCTGCAGCCGTTCGGTCTCATCTGCCCACTGCTGCGCGATGATGGGGGAGACCGGGAACCCTTCTTCCGCGAGTTGGATGGCGGGACCCAGCGCCTGGGCTAACGTGATGGTTCCGTAGTGCTCGAGCAGCTTGGCCCAGCCGCTGAGTGCCCCAGGTACGGTGATGGATTCCGCGCCATAGGTGGGAACCGCTTTCTCCCCCCGGTCGAGGAGAACGTCGCGGGTCATGCCGGACCCCGACCGTCCGCTCGCATTGAGCCCGATGAGCCGGCTCTCCTTGGCAGACCAGATCAGCGCGAACATGTCGCCGCCGATTCCGGTCATGTGTGGCTCCACCAGATTGAGAACCGCCGCGGCGGTCACCGCGGCATCAAAGGCGTTCCCGCCACCCTCGAGCACGGCGAGACCCGCGGCCGTAGCGAGCGGTTGGCTCGTGGCGACCACACCGTGCGGAGCGTAGACCGGAGAGCGACCGGGCGCTGCGCCCGGATACGGGGCTTGGGCTGCCATCGTCGAGACCAGGAAAACCGTCGAGGCAATTGTGAGAGCGGGAGAGACTGGGTTGAGCTTCGCGGGTGAAGAACCCATGCCGGATTGATCGCGTGAAGGAGGAGGTTCGCAAAGCTATTCTGGCCCAACTCCCTTCGGTAGGTGGCTCAGGGGACGGGAAGATTTTCCAGCATCGCGCAGCTGGGGCCCGCGCAGGTCATGAGCTGATGCAATCGGGTCGAGAGTGCTGGTACTGCCGTAGTGTCGCCGCCGACGAAAAGGAGGTTGCGCATTTCGTAAGGGTCGGCTGTAAGATCATAGAGCTCGCGCTCCCCAGTCCCCCACTCGACGTATTTCCAGCGCGCGCTGCGGATTGCGTTCCACCCCAGGCCGGCGAAGCTTGTCACAGCGTCTCCTAGTTCGAGCTGAGGATGGGTGGCATCCGCGGCCATGAAAATCGTTGTGGTGTCCTCGCTGCCTTTCTCGGCCTGGAAGCTCTGCCTCCAGGCTGGGGGTCCGGTCCCGGTAAGGAGGGGAACTAGCGATCGGCCATCCTGCGCCACGGTCGGTGTGACTTGCGCGATCTCGGCCAAGGTGGATGCCAGGTCGATATTGAGCCCGATCTCGTGCACCAGCCGGCCGGCTGGGACACTAGGCCCGCGAACCACGAAGGGCACTCGTAGATCTTCCTCATAGGGAAGGTTCTTTCCCCGCTGACTCCGGTGTGCTCCCATGTGAAAGCCGTTGTCCGAAAGGTAGAAGATCCAGGTCTTGTCCAGCCGGTGGACGGCCTTGAGAGCGGTGACTACTGAATCCACCAGGTCATCGATCGACTGAAGGGAGCGAAGCCGGTTCCGGTAAACCCTGGTCAAATCGCTCAGTGCCGTGGATCCGAGGAGCGGCAGGGACCGGATGGCGAGCGGCTTGTCGCTCACGTTTTTCTCGTTGTAGTTCGGCGGTATTGGCAGTGGAGTCGCGCCGAACAAGCCCGCGTGACGCGGCGCGAAGCCGGCCGGAAGGTGTGGGCTGACTGGCGCGAGGTAGAGAAAGAGCGGCACGTTGTCCTGCGCTGCCCGGCGAATTGCCGCGACCGCTTTGCGGGCAATGACGTCGGTGAGGAAATCCTGCGACGCTGTAGCGTAGTTGACGATCGTACCGTTCTCGTCCACCGAGTAGTTGAACCCTTGATACACGGTGCCAAACGCGCCGTTCCAGTCGCCCCAGCCAGGGGGGGCGGCGCCGGCTACCGAGATGTCGTATCCGTTGAGGTACTTGCCGATGAGGGTCGTCCGGTACCCGGCCTTCTGAAGCCAGGTGGCAACAGTGACTTGTTCTCGCCCTAGATCCCTGAATTGGAGATATCCCCCTGACGGCGGGGCATTCGACTCAACCTTGGTGTTGTGGGGGTACTGACCGAGGAGAATGCTGGCCCGAGACGGACAACACAGCGAATAGGTCACGAAGAAGTTCGTGAGGGTCGTTCCCTGGTCGTGCAGGAGTGCCTTGGTCTTGGGGAGGAAGGCGTGAATTCCGACGTCTTCATCATCGCTCAAGATGAAGATGATGTTGGGCCGCCTGCCGACGACTGGTGTTGAGGGCGGCGCCACACCTCCGGAGGGAGCATCGGAACAGGCGAGCAATACTGACAGCCCGGCAAGCCGGAGCGCTCGCGGAAGGAATCGACTCATCTCGCACGACCATCAATGGTTACGAAGGATCTCCGACTCAGGACCCGACACCGAAATATGCCTGGTCCGACCTGGGAATCCGTGACGGTCGTTACGCGACTGTCACTTCCTTGCAGAGGTAGACGTCCTGGACCGCGTTGAACAAGGCTACGCCGTCTTTCATCGGCTTCTGGAAGGCCTTGCGACCAGAGATGAGACCCATCCCCCCTGCCCGCTTGTTGATAACCGCCGTCATCACCGCATCCTGGATATCGTTCTTCCCCGACGCGCCGCCGCTGTTGATCAACCCGGCTCGGCCCATGTAACAGTTGGCCACCTGGTAGCGGCACAGATCGATCGGATGGTCGCTGCTGAGCTCGGTGTAGATTCGCTCATCGAACTTGCCGTAGCTCGAGCCGCCGATGTTGAGGGCCTGATACCCGCCGTTGTTCTCCGGAAGCTTCTGCTTGATGATATCGGCCTCGATCGTAACCCCGAGATGGTTGGCCTGTCCCGTCAGGTCGGCCGCGACGTGATAGTCCTTTTCTTTCTTGAATGCGGGATTGCGCAGGTAACACCACAGCACCGTCGCCAGCCCGTGGTCATGCGCCAGGGCGAACGCCTGACTGATCTCGATGATCTGGCGGCCGCTTTCCTCGGACCCGAAGTAGATCGTGGCTCCCACCGCCGCTGCGCCCATGTCCACCGCCTGCTTCACCGTCCCGAACAGGACCTGATCGAACTTGTTGGGAACCGTGAGCAGCTCGTTGTGGTTCATCTTCACGATGAACGGGATCTTGTGGGCGTACTTCCGGGCGCAGAAACCCAGGACACCGAAAGTTGAGGCGACGGCATTACAGCCGCCTTCCATCCCAAGCCGGACGATATTCTCCGCATCGAAGTAATCCGGGTTCTTCGCGAAGCTGGCCCCGGCCGAATGCTCGATGCCCTGATCCACCGGAAGGATCGACAGGTATCCCGTGCCGGCAAGCCGCCCGGAACTTATGAGCCGCTGCAGATTGACCAGGACGCGATTGTTGCGGTCGGACGGCGCAAAGATCCGGTCAATGAAGTCGGGTCCCGGGACGTGAAGCCGGTTCCTGGCGATTTTCGGTGAAGAAAACTTGAGAAGGGGATCGGCCTTGTCGCCGAGCACGGAGACGATCTGATCAATACTCGCCATTGAAGCCTCGGTTCGGGGTGGCGGCGCCGGTGCTGCAAGCCGGGTGCCGTGAATGGGTCAGGCGAGCCGGTGCCGCAGCCAGTATAATGTCCTGCGGGGGGCTGGTGAGCCACCCCGGGCCTCTCCGGCGCCTTGTCACCCCGTCTGCCTCCAGGAGAAGTTGCCATGCCCACCAAGTCAGCCAAGCGGCGGCCCCGGAAGGCCGCCAAAGCCGCCCGCTCGTCCAAGTCTGCGGCGCGACGGCCCAAGCGTCATGAGCCCCAGTCTCTCCGGCTGCGCCACATCACGCCGGGCATCACGGTCAATGACTTGGCTCGGAGCTTGGCGTTCTACACCGAAGGGCTGGGATTCATCATCGAGGAGCTGTGGGAAGAAGAGGGTAAGCTTGCCGGCGTAGGGCTCAAGGCGGGAGCCGCCGAACTGGTTCTCACTCAGGATGACTTCAAGAAGGGCCGCGATCGGGTGAAGGGGGTTGGCCTGCGGCTGTGGTTTTATTCCACCCAGGATCTCGATGGACTCGCCGCCCGGGCCAAGTCGAGCGGAATTGTGCTGGATCAGGAGCCCGCCGACATGCCGTGGGGGGCCAGAGTCTTCATGCTCACCGACCCGGATGGGTTCAAGATTTCCTTTACCAAGGAGAGTTAGGACGACTATGAGAGCCCTTCCCCTGGTTGGCTGTCTCGCACTCGCCGCTGCGCCCAACCTGGCGGCACAGGTCCCCTCGGCCGAGCAACAGATTGCTGCCGCTGTCACGGCAGCCCCTGAAGAAATGCGGAAGGACGCAACGGTCCTGGGCTACAGCAACTATCACCGGATGACGGTGCTGCGACAGGGCAGTGGAGAGATGGTTTGTCTAGCCGATGATCCCTCGGCGGCCTCGTGGCATGTCGCCTGTTATCACAAGGATCTCGAGCCCTTCATGGCGATGGGTCGCGACCTCGAGGCGCAAGGCAAGACGTCGCAGGAGATCAAGGAGGCTCGGCGGGCGGCAATCAAGGCGGGCACGCTCAAGATGCCCGACGGGCCGCGCGCGCTCTACAATCTCTATGCGTCGGCCGACAGCATCGATCCCAAGACCGGCATCGCCAAATCGCCGGAGGGGCTTCAGGTGGTCTACATCCCCTACGCCACCGAGGAGACGACCGGTCTGCCGATCAAGCCCGAGAAAGGAAAGCCGTGGATCATGGGGGCCGGTGAGCCTTGGGCCCACATCATGATCGTGCAAGCGGAGGAACAATGAGGGGGCTGGCCTGAGCGGCAGCACAAGGCAGGACGATCGGACGATAGCAGCGTTGCTTGAGCGGCCTGTCGAGCAGGCCTGTTTCTGGCTCGCTCAAAGAAAGGCCTCGAAGGTCACGGTTCAGGAGGGCGTAGAAGAGGCGACAGTTGTTGTCGTTGGGGGCGGTCTCACTGGACTGTGGACCGCCCTCTTTCTGTGTGAGCTCGATCCCTCGGCTCGAGTAGTCGTGCTGGAACAGGAGCTTGTGGCCTACGGCGCGAGCGGCCGTAACGCCGGCATGCTGTCGGAGACTGTTGACCATTCCCACGGTCTCGCGGTCGCCCATTTCGGGGCCCGCGAGGCTGCTGTTTTGGCCCGGCTTGGCGAGTCGAACGTCGCGGAGCTGATCGAGTTCTTGCGTTCGCGGGGACTGAATTGCGACTTCGAGCCGACCGGGCGGATCATGATGGCGCTGACGCCGGCGCAAGTCGAGGAAGCTCGGAAGAACGTAGAGAGCGCCGCTGGATTGGGTGTCACCAGCTTCCGCATCCTCGATCGCAAGGAAGCCCAGGCCGAGCTCCACTCGACATTGTATCAGGGCGGAGTCGCGGTCAGCGGCGGAGGGATTCTCGATCCGGTCAAACTGGTAGACGCGCTTCGCCGGGAGGCGGAGCGGCTCGGCGTCCGGGTCTACGAGAAGAGTCCGGTGCGATCGTTCCACCGGAATGGCTCCGGCATCGTGGTGGAAACGGCGAATGGTAGTTTGCGAGGGCGCAGGGCCGTTCTTGCAACCAGCGCGTACACCCACCAGCTGCTGCCGAAGCTCACCCGCCGGTTCATCCCCCTGTACGATTACGTCCTGGTGAGCGTCCCGCTTACGGCTTCGGAGTGGGAAACTCTCGGCTGGAAACGGCGCCAGGGAATCACCGATGGGAGGACCTTCTTCAACTACTATCGCCCGACGGCGGATGGCAGGGTGCTGTGGGGGACCAGCGAGGCGACTTACTACCGCGGAAATGTCGTCTCTGCGTCCTGCGATCACTCAGCGCGGCATTACCAGTCTCTTACCGATAGCTGGAAGCGCCACTTTCCGGCGCTGGGCGGCTTGGAATGGGAGTATGCCTGGGGCGGTCCGATCTGTTCCACGACGAGGATGACGCCTTTCTTCGGATCCGCCGTCGGGGGCCGGGTGCACTACGGACTGGGATATACCGGGCACGGACTGGGAACCACCCGGCTGGCTGGACGGATTCTTGCGCACATGGCGCTGGACCGTCCCAGTGAACTTCTGGACCTATCGCTCGTGAAGAAGAAACCGTTTCCCTATCCTCCAGAGCCGCTGCGATTCTGGGCGGTGAACGCGGTGACCAGGGGATTGCGGAAAGTGGATGCCGGCGAGCCACCGAACCTGCTGCTGCGGGTGCTGGAGAAGATGGGGATTGGGTTTAGCAGCTAGGAAGCGGGAGACGGGAGACGAGAGACGGGAAAAGCATGCGGGATGGCGACGAAATGACCCTCCGTGAACATTGCTGGCGGAGGGTCGATCGTCAGCGGAGCCCCATCTCACTTCTCACTTCTCACTTCTCACGCTGTTCCCGTCTCGCGTCTCCCGTCTACTTCTCCACCCGACCCAACGCGAGGTCCAACACCTCGAGCGCGAAGTCCACATCCTGCGCCGTCAGGCACATCGGCGGCTTGATCCGGAGCACGTTGCCGTCCAGCCCACCCTTGCCGAGCAACACCCCGTGCTCCCTGGCGATCTCCAGGATCTGCAAGGTCTCTTCTTTGGCCGGTTCTTTCGTCCCGCGGTCTCGGACCAGCTCCGCGCCGAGCATAAGCCCCATACCGCGGACGTCGCCGATCAGGCGATGACGGGTCTGCAGTTCCTTGAGCCCCTGCTTGAAGCGGCCGCCCACGACTTTTGAGTTCTGCTGCAGTCCGTCTTCATCGATCACGTCCAGCACCGCCAGACCAGCCGCCATCGAGACCGGATTGCCGCCGAAGGTGTTGAAGTGGACCCGCTGGGTCAGCACCGAGGCAATGTCCCGCCGGGTGGTGACGGCCGCGAGCGGCGCGCCATTACCGATCCCCTTCGCCATGGTGACGATGTCTGGCACGACTCCGGAGTTCTGAAATCCCCAGTAGTGATCCCCGGTGCGGCCGAAACCGGTTTGTACCTCGTCGGCGATGCAGAGGCCGCCGTATTCCCGGACCACCGCGTAGGCTTCCTTGAGATAATTGGGAGCACCCTGGGTCGCGCCGCCCACCCCTTGGATCGGCTCGGCGATGTACCCCGCGACCCGGCCGGGAGTCGAATACCGGATCAGTTGCCGAATGTCATCCGCCGCCTGAGAAGCGACTTGTTCCGGCGTCCCCGAGAACGGGCTGCGGTAGGGATCGGGAGAGATCGCGTGATGGATCCCGCTGTTGAGCTGAGCCGGGTACTTCCAGGTGTGATGGGACGTGGCCGCCATGGCAGTCGGCGAATTGCCATGGTAGCTGTTCCGCACCGCGATGATGTCGTTGCTCCCGGTGTACAGCCGGGCGATCAGCATGGCGAGGTCGTTCGCCTCGCTTCCGCTGTTGGTGAAGTAGGTGACGTCCAGTCCCTGCGGCATCTTCGAGGCGAGCTTCTTGGCCATCGCCGGGAAATTGGGATGGAGATAGATGGTCGTGGTATGGGTGATGAGATCCAGCTGGTCCTTCATCCGGGCCACGACCTTGGGGTGACTGTGCCCGCAGGAAACGGTCACGATACCGGCGAACAGGTCGAGATAACGGCGCCCGGTCTCGTCGTAGAGGTACTGCATGTGCCCCTCGACGATCATCAGCGGATCCTGATAGAGCGTGAAGATCGCGGGATTGCAGTACTGCTGCCGCATCGCGAGCACCTCTTGCCGGGACGGTCCGGTGTAGGGGTGCGGCTTGTGGTCGCAGGGGGGTATGACCGGGCGGGTCGTGGCGGTAGTGGTCATGGTTGACAGTCGAGTGTTGTGGTTCAATCCCGCTGCCTTAAGCCTTAGGCCGTAAGCTCTGGGCGTAGGTCTTGGCTTAAGGCTTATGGCTTATGGCTCTATCGCGACATCCAGTTCACGCCGGCTTCTCGATTCCACTTGGTCGTGATCTTCTTGGCCTTGGTCCAGAATTCAATCGAGCCGTGGCCGGTGATATCTCCCACGCCGAACTTGGAGTCATTCCATCCTCCGAAGCCGAACGGCTCGCGGGGCACTGGGACGCCGACGTTCACCCCGACCATGCCGGCGCTGGCCCGCTCCATCGCGTAGCGTGCCGCGGCACCGCTCTCGGTGAATACCGACGCTGCGTTGCCGTAGGGCGAGGCATTCTCGACCGCGATGGCCTCTTCCAGGTTCTTGGTGCGGACGATCGAGAGCACCGGTCCGAAGACCTCTTCTCGTGCGATCCGCAATTCCGGACTCACCTGATCGAGAATCGTCGGACCCACCCAGTAACCACCGGGCTTACCGGGAACCGTGGCGTTGCGCCCGTCTACCAGCACCTTGGCGCCCGCGGCCTCCGCCTCATCGATCGCCTTCTCGATCCTTTCCTTCGCTGCCTTGGAGATCACCGGCCCC
>Ga0105246_10001690_pt1 | contig 13160 bp, 12 predicted proteins | sample KBSM64metaG_FD_99694 | JGI IMG/M metagenome (GOLD analysis project Ga0105246, IMG submission 99694) | Miscanthus rhizosphere microbial communities from Kellogg Biological Station, Michigan, USA - KBS M6-4 metaG | ecosystem: Host-associated > Plants > Roots > Rhizosphere > Soil | place...
CAGTGCGCTTGGCGACGCTCTTGATGCGTTCGACCAATGCTTCACCGGCGTCGATGTCTACACCGGCGTCCTTGTAGCTCAGGGAGGGTTGCTTGCTCATGATCCAGGCCTTTAGGGGGGATTTCTGGGTAACGACCGAGCGGGCAGGCACTTTTGGTAAAAGGCCCAGCCGTTGACGGTCTGCGAAGGCGCGCGATTTTATCAGGCTTGAGGGGCAGCGGCCATCCTCGGGCCGACGGGCAGGGCATATGAGCTTAAAAAATGCGGAATCGGCGCGGTAATGGAGCGTATTAAGGTATAGCCTTGAACCCGCTATCGTTATGACAGTATGAAAACTTGCCGAGACCCGTGAATGTTTTACCGGTCGCTGTGTCACAGCTTTGCCAAACCGAGATCACGCGGTCTGTTCCAGCCGCTAAATTTGTCGTTCGGGAATCTTCCATGCGTCTGTGTAAATTCTTTTTTGTAGGCTGCTTGTCATTGGTCAGCCTGGCGAGTCATGCCGAAACCCTCAATGGCCTCTATCAAGTCCTCGAGCCGGTCAGCAGCCAGTCGCCCCAAGAGCGCGACCAGGCCACCCAGCGCGCCGTGCAGACCCTGGTCATCCGCCTGACCGGCGATGCCAAGGCCGCCGAAGGCCCGGGCCTGGCGGCGATCCGCAAGGACCCGCAGCAAATCATCAGCCAATACGGCTACGACGCCGGCCCGCCGGAAAGCCTGCAAGTGGATTTCGACCCGGTCAGCACTGATCGCGCCTTGCGTGACGCCGGGTTGGCGATCTGGGGCAGCAATCGACCGTCGATCCTCGGTTGGTGGCTGAACGACTCGACTGACGGCAGCAGCCTGGTCGGCGACGGCCAGGCGGTGGCGCAGACGCTGCGCCGGGCGGCCCAGCACCGTGGCTTGCCGCTGCGCCTGCCGCTGGGTGACCTGGACGAACAGGTCGTCGCCACCGCGCCGAACCTGGAAAGCGCAGACGCCACGCCGCTGCGCGCCGCCTCCGAACGTTATGGCGCCGATGCGTTGCTGGCCGTTCATGCACGCCAGGAGGGCAACCAGTGGCAGGCCAAATGGCGTCTGTGGCTGGGCGACAAGACCGAGCAGGGCAGCGTCCAGGGGGCTGACACCGCAGCGGTCGCCGACGCCGTGTTGCTCGCCGTCAGCCAGACGCTGGCACCGCGCTTTGCGGTCAAGCCGGGGGTCAGCTCCGAGCAGTTGCTTGAGGTGCAAGGCATGAACCTGGAGCGCTATGCCGCGCTGGGTCGTTTGCTGGAGCCCTTTGGTGGTCAGCCGCAGCGGGTGGAGGGCGATCGTATTGTGTATCGCGTCAATGGCAGCGCCGACCAGTTGCGCACCCAGTTGAGCCTGGCCAAATTGCAGGAAGTGCCGGCCGGTGAAGCCCCGGTCCAGCAACCGCCGGTCGACGGCGCACAACCGGCCGCCACGCCTGAGCCTCAGGCGCAGTTACGTTTTCATTGGTAAATGAATAAGTGGGTAAGCGGTCTTCCTTCTATATAGAAGAGGGAAGCCAATAACAGAGGAAGTGGTTCATGGCGGATACGCGTCGTTGGGTGTGGCTTGGCGGGATTGTCCTGCTGTGCGTTTTTGTGTTCTTGCTGCATTCGATCCTGACGCCATTTCTGGTGGCGTTGTTGCTCGCCTATCTGTTCGATCCCGTGGTGGATCGCCTGGAGAAAGCCGGCCTGTCGCGAACCTGGGGTGTGATCGCGGTATTTGCCTTGTTTACCCTGATCATCACCGCGCTGGTACTGGTGCTGGTGCCGATGCTGGCCAAGCAGCTGTATCGGCTTTACGAGCTGGCGCCGCAGATGCTCGACTGGTTGCAGCACACGGCCATGCCGTGGGCCCAGGCCAAGCTGGGGCTGTCGGACGGGTTCTGGAAGTTCGACAAGGTCAAGGCGGCAATCAGTGAGCACATGGACAAGACCACCGATATCGTCAGTATGGTGCTCAGTCAGGCAACCGCTTCCAGCCTTGCGCTGATCGGCTGGCTGACCAACCTGGTGCTGATCCCGGTGGTGGCGTTCTATCTGCTGCGTGACTGGGACATCATGATGGCCAAGATCCGCAGCCTGCTGCCGCGCGACCGCGAGGAACGTATCGTGTCCCTGGCCGGCGAGTGCCATGAAGTCCTGGGCGCGTTCGTGCGCGGGCAACTGCTGGTGATGCTGGCGCTGGGCATCATCTACGCCGCCGGCTTGATGGCGATCGGCCTTGAGCTGGGTCTGTTAATCGGCCTGATCGCCGGCCTGGCCGCAATCGTGCCGTACATGGGTTTCGTCATCGGTATCGGCGCGGCGCTGGTGGCGGGGCTGTTCCAGTTCGGCGGCGACCTGTACCCGATGCTCGGGATTGTCGCGGTATTCATGGTCGGTCAGGCGCTCGAAGGCATGGTATTGACGCCGCTGCTGGTGGGCGACCGCATCGGTCTGCATCCGGTGGCGGTGATCTTTGCGATCCTTGCGGGCGGTGAGCTGTTCGGCTTTACCGGCATCCTGCTGGCGCTGCCGGTGGCGGCGGTGATCATGGTGCTGGTGCGGCATGTTCACGACCTGTACAAGGATTCGGACGTGTACACAGGGGTTGAAGACCCCGAGCTGTAATCGAGGTATCACAAACCCGGCTCATCGCCGGGTTTGTTGTTTATGGGGGCGGGGGCGTCAAACAAATCGCGTAAAACCAGCAGGTTAACGCAAACCTTTGATTTTGCTTATGGTCTGCTGCATTGTGCGCCCGGCGCCACGCGTATAAACTTTGCAAACTTTACACAGAGGCCACTCACGGTTCGATGGGAGCCGTTCAGTCAGCATGAAACCGATTCAGCTGCCCCTAGGTGTGCGTCTGCGTGACGACGCTACCTTTATCAATTACTACCCAGGCGCCAATGCCGCTGCACTCGGCTATGTCGAGCGCCTCTGCGAAGCCGACGCCGGGTGGACTGAAAGCCTGATCTATCTGTGGGGCAAGCATGGCGTAGGGCGTACCCACTTGCTGCAGGCCGCGTGCCTGCGTTTCGAGCAGATGGGCGAACCGGCGGTCTACCTGCCGTTGGCCGAACTGATGGACCATGGTGTGGGGATATTCGACAACCTCGAACAATATGAACTGGTGTGCCTGGACGACTTGCAGGCCATTGCGGGCAAGGCGGATTGGGAAGAAGCGCTGTTTCACCTGTTCAACCGCCTGCGCGACAGCGGCCGGCGCCTGTTGATCGCCGCATCCACCTCGCCGCGTGAACTGCCGGTGAAGCTGGCCGACCTCAAGTCGCGCCTGACGCTGGCGTTGATCTTCCAGATGCGCCCCCTGTCCGACGAGGACAAATTGCGCGCCCTGCAACTGCGCGCTTCACGTCGCGGCCTGCACCTGACCGACGAGGTCGGGCACTTCATCCTCACCCGTGGCACGCGCAGCATGAGCGCCTTGTTCGACCTGCTCGAACAGCTCGACCAGGCCTCGTTGCAGGCGCAGCGCAAGCTCACCATTCCGTTCCTCAAGGAAACCCTCGGCTGGTAGCCAACCCCTGTATTTTCGGGCTTTCGGCAAATTCCAGGCGTCAGGAAACCCGCGTTTTAGCCGGTTTGGCCACGCAGAAGACAGGTATCAGGGATCAAGGGCTTAGATGGCATAGTCCAAACAAGAAGTCACAAAGAACTCGATTGAATTTGCAAATCGATGTGATAGCGGGCATAGTCTCGCCTTCTTTACACATCAGCCACGGTCGTGCCCATGCTAAATCGCTTCGCACCCCTCGTGCCTCTCGCACTCGTTACCCTGTTGTTTGGTTGCGCCTCCCACCCTCAGCAGGTGGCAGAACAGCAAAAACCACAGGTTCAAAATCAGGCTAAATTCGTTGCTGCACAGTCTGCTTCTGTTTATGAAGAAGAGCTGGCAACCGAAAAAGAACTTGCCGACTTCTCCGGCAGCAAGCCTTACCAGCTTCCCGTTCTGGCCGACAGCATTCTCGAACGCGGCATGTCCCTGATCGGTACCCGTTACCGTTTCGGCGGCACCTCCGAGGCCGGTTTCGACTGCAGCGGTTTTATCGGCTACCTGTTTCGTGAAGAAGCCGGCATGAATCTGCCGCGCTCCACCCGCGAAATGATCAACGTGAAAGCACCGTTGGTCGCGCGCAACAACCTCAAGCCCGGTGATCTGCTTTTCTTCAGTACAGCCGGTCGTGGTCGTGTCAGTCACGCCGGTATCTACCTGGGCGATAACCAGTTTATCCACTCCAGCAGCCGCCGTAGCGGTGGGGTGCGGGTCGATAGCCTGGGCGACAGTTACTGGAGCAAAACCTTCATCGAAGCCAAGCGCGCGCTCGCCATGGCCCCGTCTACGGTGACCGCCAGTAAGTAAAGTTAAAGTGATACTTGAAGTTTGACGCGTAAGCGCTAGAATCCCTGGACATTGTTGTAATCCGTTCGCGCGAGCCCTGCTTGCGCGTTCTGGTTTTCAACGTTCGGCAGCGAAAGCCGCATCCAGTCCAGGATTGTTCTGCACATGTCGACCTCGGCCCGCCTCATTCTGCTTGTTTGCGCCGCGCTCCTCAGCGCCTGCGCGAACCGTCCACCGCCGCCCGCGCCCGTCGCGGTCAAGCCCAAGCCGGTGTTCAACTATTCCACCCAGAATTTCTCGCCTGCTGCCGAAGACGTGCTCTTTCGCGCGCTGGGCCTGGTGGGCACGCCCTATCGTTGGGGCGGCAATACGCCGGACTCGGGGTTTGATTGCAGCGGCCTGATTGGCTTCGTCTATCGCGATGCGGCCGGTATTTCCCTGCCGCGTACCACCCGCGAACTGATCGTGATGCGTGCCCAGGACGTCAGCGAGCAAAACCTGCAAACCGGTGACCTGCTGTTCTTTGCCACCGGTGGGGGCTCGCGGGTGAGCCACGCCGGAATCTATGTGGGCGAGGGCCGTTTTGTGCACGCGCCGCAGACCGGCGGTACGGTGAAGCTGGACACGCTGTCCAAGGCGTATTGGCAGAATGCTTACCTGAGTGCCAAGCGCGTACTGCCGGCCAACCTGGCACGCAATCCCTGAGCCTGAGTCAGACATAGACCCGATTCAAATGTGGGAGGGGGCTTGCCCCCGATGAGGGAGGGTCAGTTGATAAATTTTCAGCTGACCCACCGCCATCGGGGGCAAGCCCCCTCCCACATTGGTTTTGTATCTGTCTCGGAAATATTTATTTGGCAGCAGACACCCGCCACACCTTGTTCCCCACATCATCCGCCACCAGCAAATCCCCTTGCTGATCGATCACCACGCCCACCGGCCGGCCCATGGCGTTCTCATCTTTATCAAGGAACCCGGTCAGCACATCCACCGGTTTGCCCTTAGGCTGCCCACCCTCGAACGGCACGAAGATCACCTTGTAGCCACTGTGCGGCTTGCGATTCCACGAGCCGTGCTGGCCGATGAACGCACCGTTGCTGAACTGCGCGGGAAGTTTGTTGCCGGTGGCGAAGGTCAGTCCCAGCGACGCGGTATGCGGGCCGACCGCATAGTCCGGCGCAATGGCTTTGGCCACCAGTTGCGGGTTCTGCGGGGTGACGCGCACATCCACATGTTGGCCGTAGTAGCTGAAAGGCCAGCCGTAGAAGGCGCCGTCCTTGACCGAGGTGATGTAGTCCGGCACCAGGTCACTGCCGATCTCATCGCGTTCGTTCACCGCCGTCCACAGCTTGCCGCTCTGGGGTTCCCAGGCCATGCCGTTGGGGTTGCGCAGGCCAGAGGCGAAAATACGATGCTGGCCCGTGGCGCGGTCCACTTCCCAGATCGCCGCCCGGCCTTCTTCGGCTTCCAGGCCGTTCTCGCCGACGTTGCTGTTGGAGCCGACGCTCACATACAGCTTGCTGCCATCCTGGCTGGCCACCACGTTTTTGGTCCAGTGATGGTTGAGGCTGCCACCCGGCAAGTCGACGACCTTGGTGCCGGCCGCCTTGATCGCGGTTTCGCCCGGCTGATAGGGGAAGCGCAGCAACTTGTCCGAGTCGGCCACGTACAGGTCGTTGCCGACCAGGGCCATGCCGAACGGTGAGTTGAGGTTTTCCAGGAACACCGTGCGCGTTTCGGCAACGCCGTCGTGGTCGGCGTCGCGCAGCAGGGTGATGCGGTTAGGGCTTGGCACACCCGCGCCGGCGCGGCCCATGACTTTTTCCATGACCCAGCCGCGCACGCCTTTGCTGTCATCCGGCTTGGGCGGTGCGTTGGTCTCGGCCACCAGTATGTCGCCGTTGGGCAACACATAGAGCCAGCGCGGATGCTCCAGGCCCTCGGCGAACGCAGCCACTTGCGTGCCGGCAGCGGCGGTGGGCCTGGCGCCGTCGGGCCAGCCGACAGCCGGCGCGATGTTCACGGTAGGGATCAGCGTCTTGTTCGGTTCCGGCAGCTTGGGCGAGGGCCCGGTGCCATCGGTCACCTGCAGGGTAGAGCTTTCTCCGCAGGCGGCGAGGGTGCCGGCCAGCATGATCAGTAAGGCGAGTCTGGTTTTATGCATGGTGTTCTCCTGAATACCTGTAAGGGTAGAGAAGCACATCACCTTGATGGTTCAAGTACAGAACCAGCTTTAATTGACGCTCCACCCCCAACCCACTAACCTTCGCGGCTTGTTTCAGGTGCTCTGTGGCGTGCGCGTCGACGGAGTGAAACAGGGAAGCCGGTGAGTGAGCGCACTTGTACACAGTGCTGCCGCAATTCCGGCGCTGCCCCCGCAACGGTAAATGAGTCAAGACGGCGCTGTTGGCCACTGTATCGCAGGCGATATGGGAAGGCGCGCCGTCGGCCTGCACGGTCTTTTACACAGACCGAGTGCCACTCATGAGCCCGGAGACCGGCCTGAAGCATCCAACAGCATCACGGTGGGCGATGCTTGGCTGTCTGTTTTCTTTTTTCCTGCCCGCCGTTTTTGTCCAGCCCCAACGGAGAGCTGCCATGACCGATACCCCCGACCGCGACGAACGCCACCTGGCGCGCATGCTGCGCAAAAAAGCCGTGATCGATGAACGCATCGCCAATTCGCCCAATGAGTGCGGGTTGCTGCTGGTGCTGACCGGCAACGGCAAGGGCAAGAGCAGCTCGGCCTTCGGCATGCTGGCCCGGGCCATGGGCCATGGCATGCAGTGCGGCGTGGTGCAGTTCATCAAGGGCCGCAACAGTACCGGCGAGGAGCTGTTCTTCCGCCGTTTCCCCGAGCAAGTGCGCTTCCATGTGATGGGCGAAGGGTTTACCTGGGAAACCCAGGATCGCCAGCGCGATATCGCCGCCGCCGAAGCGGCCTGGGCGGTGTCCAGGGCGATGCTGACTGACCCCTCCATCGGCCTGGTGGTGCTGGACGAGTTGAACATCGCCCTCAAGCACGGCTACCTCGACCTGGACCAGGTACTCGGCGACCTGCAAGCCCGTCCGCCGATGCAGCACGTGGTGGTGACCGGCCGGGGCGCCAAGCTTGAACTGATCGAAATGGCTGATACCGTCACCGACATGGGCATGCTCAAGCACGCGTTCCAGGCCGGTATCAAGGCCCAGAAAGGCGTCGAACTTTGAATCAGCCCCGTCATTGCCCGGCCGTATTGATCGCCGCACCGGCGTCCGGCCAGGGCAAAACCACCGTCACCGCCGCGCTGGCGCGTCTGCACCGCAACCTGGGGCGCAAGGTCCGCGTATTCAAATGCGGGCCGGACTTCCTTGACCCGATGATTCACGAACGCGCCAGTGGCGCGCCGGTGTATCAATTGGACATGTGGATGGTCGGCGAGCAGGAAAGTCGTCGCTTGTTGTGGGAAGCGGCGGGGGAGGCCGACTTGATCCTGATCGAGGGCGTGATGGGCCTGTTCGACGGCACGCCTTCCAGCGCCGACCTGGCGCGGCATTTCGGCGTGCCGGTGCTGGGCGTGATCGACGGCACCGCCATGGCGCAGACCTTCGGCGCGCTCGCCCTGGGCCTGGCACGCTACCAGCCGGACCTGCCCTTCGCCGGGGTGCTCGCCAACCGCGTCGGCACGTTGCGCCATGCGCAGTTGCTGGAGGGCAGCCTGACCGAAGGGTTGCGCTGGTACGGCGCGCTGTCGCGCGAAACCGGCATAGAACTGCCCAGCCGGCACCTGGGACTGGTGCAAGCCAGCGAACTGAATGACCTCGACGCGCGCCTGGACGCCGCCGCTCAAGCGCTGGGCAGCAGTTGCGAAGTGGCCGTGCCGCCGCCGGTGACGTTTGCCGCGCCCGCCGTCATCGCGGCCGAGCCGCTGCTCGCCGGGGTGCGCATTGCGGTAGCCCGTGACGAAGCTTTCGCCTTTACCTACGGCGCCAGCCTCGACCTGCTGCGGGCCATGGGCGCGCAGCTCACGTTTTTCTCGCCCCTTCACGATCATGCGTTGCCTGACGCCGACAGCCTGTACCTGCCGGGTGGCTATCCGGAATTGCATCACCTGGCGCTGGCGCAAAATACCGCGATGCTTGAGGCGATCCGTGCCCATCATGCCGCCGGCAAGCCATTGCTCGCCGAGTGTGGCGGCATGCTGTACCTGCTCGACTCGCTGACCGATGTCGACGGCAACCGCGCCGAGCTGCTCGGCCTGCTGCAGGGCGATGCCGTGATGCAAAAGAAATTGGCGGCCCTGGCGCTGCAAAGCGTGGAACTGCCCGAAGGCACGTTGCGCGGGCATACCTATCACCACTCCCTGACCAGCACTGAGTGTGAGCCGATCGCCCGCGGGCTTAGCCCCAATGGCGGGCGCGGGGCCGAGGCGGTGTATCGGCAGGGGCGGATGACGGCCTCCTATGTGCACTTTTACTTTCCGTCGAACCCGGCGGCGGTGGCCGCATTGTTTGCGCCAGGTCCCGACACCGCTATCGGGGGCAAGCCCCCTCCCACATTGGATGGGGTTTCAACTCGGTCAATTGTGGGAGGGGGCTTGCCCCCGATGAGGCCATGACTGACCACGCCTTCCCCGAGGCCGACCGCCAAGCCGTCTACCGCGCCATCGCCGAACGCCGCGACATGCGCCACTTCAGCGGTGGCAGCGTCGCGCCTGAATTACTGCAGCGCCTGCTCCAGGCCGCCCACCAGGCGCCGAGCGTCGGCCTGATGCAGCCGTGGCGGTTTATCCGCATCAGCGACCGTCAATTGCGGGGCCGCATTCAACAACTGGTGGAAGAAGAACGCATCCGCACTGCCGAGGCCCTGGGCGAGCGTTCCGACGATTTCATGAAGCTCAAGGTCGAAGGCATCCATGACTGCGCCGAAGTGCTGGTGGCAGCACTGATGGACGATCGCGAGCGGCACATCTTTGGCCGGCGCACCTTGCCGGAAATGGACATGGCGTCCTTGTCCTGCGCAATCCAGAACCTGTGGCTGGCCGCCCGCGTCGAGGGCCTGGGCATGGGCTGGGTCTCGTTGTTCGAACCCCAGGCCCTGGCCGACCTGCTGGGTTTGCCGGCGGGCGCCAAACCCCTGGCGGTGCTGTGCCTGGGACCGGTCGCCGAGTTCTATCCGGCACCGATGTTGCAGCTCGAAGGCTGGACCGAACCTCGGCCATTGAGTGACATGCTGTATGAAAACCTGTGGGGAGTGAGTCAATGAGTGTGGCCTTGCTGTGTGTCGCCGCCGTGGCGCTGGATGCGCTGCTGGGCGAGCCCAGGCGCTGGCATCCGCTGGTGGCGTTCGGCAATTTTGCCGGGCGTATCGAGCAGCGTTTCAACACGGAGGGCCGTGGCTGGCGCAGCCATGGCGTGACCGCGTGGTTTATCGCGGTGGTGCCGCTGACCCTGCTCGCCACCGCATTATCCTGGGCGCCTTATATCGGTTGGGTGCTGGAAATCCTGGCGCTGTATTGCGCCCTGGGTATGCGCAGCCTGGGGGAGCATGTGATCCCGGTCGCCCAGGCCCTGCGCAGCGATGACCTGGAAGAGGCGCGCAAACGCGTGAGCTATCTGGTCAGCCGCCAGACCAGCGAGTTGGATCACACCGAGGTTGCCCGCGCCGCCACCGAGTCGGTGCTCGAAAACGGCAGCGACGCCGTGTTCGCCGCACTGTTCTGGTTTGTGGTCGCCGGCGTGCCGGGCGTGGTGCTCTATCGCCTGAGCAACACCCTCGACGCCATGTGGGGCTATCGCAACGAACGCTTTGAGCGCTTCGGCTGGGCGGCGGCGAAGATCGACGATGGGCTCAACTATATTCCTGCACGTCTGGTGGCATTAACCTACGCGCTGCTGGGCAAGACGCGGCTGGCGCTCAGATGCTGGCGCACCCAGGGGCCGACCTGGGACAGCCCCAACGCCGGCCCGGTGATGGCCGCTGGCGCCGGCGCGTTGGGCGTGGAACTGGGCGGCGCGGCGATCTATCACGGCGAGGTGCACCAGCGCCCGCCGTTGGGCGAAGGCCCGCCGGCCGACGCTGACGCCATCGACCGCGGCTGGCAACTGGTGCAGCGCGGCGTATGGTTGTGGCTGCTGATCCTGTGCGCGGGGGCGCAATTTTATGCTTGAACATGGTGGTCGGCTGCGTAAGGCCGCAATTGAATACGGGATTGCCGAAGCGGATTGGCTCGATTTGTCCACTGGCCTGGCGCCCTGGCCGTGGCCGATCCCGGAGATTCCTGTGCGCGCCTGGGCGCGGTTACCCGAAGCCGATGACGGCCTGGAGAAAGTGGCCAGCGACTACTACGGCGCCGCCCAAGCGTTGCCGGTGCCAGGCTCCCAGGCCGCGATCCAGTTACTGCCGCGCCTGCGCCGTTCGGGCAAGGTCGGGGTGCTGTCGCCGTGTTATGCCGAGCACGCCGAGGCCTGGCGGCGTGCCGGTTATGTCGTACGCGAAGTGCAGGAGCAGGAAGTCGACTTCTTTCTCGACGGCCTCGACGTGCTGGTGGTGGTCAACCCCAATAACCCCACCGGCTTGAACCTGGCCCCTGAGCGCCTGCTCGACTGGCATGCGCGGCTGGCCCAACGCGGCGGCTGGCTGGTAGTGGACGAGGCCTTCATGGATGTTACTCCGCACTTGAGCCTGGCCAGCCACACCCATCAGGTCGGCTTGATCGTGTTGCGCTCGTTCGGCAAGTTCTTCGGCCTGGCCGGGGTGCGCCTGGGTTTTGTGCTGGCCGAGCGCAAGTTGCTCAGGCTGTTGGCTGAACAGGTCGGGCCATGGGCGGTCAGCGGGCCGACCCGGGTGATTGGCCAGCATTGCCTGAGCGACAGCGCCGGGCACACCCGCCAGCGCACCCGTTGCCTCGAGGCCGGCCAGCGCTTGTTCGACCTGCTGCAGCGCCGGGGCTTTGAACCCCACGGGGGCTGCGCCCTGTTCCAGTGGCTGATCACACCGCATGCCGAACGCTTGCACGAATTCATGGCTCAGCGTGGCATCCTGCTGCGCCTGTTCGTGCACAACAGCAGCGTGCGTTTTGGCCTGCCCGACAGCGAGGCCGATTGGCAGCGTCTCGAGACAGCCCTTGCCGCCTACAAGGAAGCGACATGAGTACGCTGATGGTGCAGGGCACCACCTCCGACGCCGGCAAAAGCACGCTGGTGACCGCGCTGTGCCGCTGGCTGGTACGCCAGGGGGTTCCGGTCGCACCGTTCAAGCCACAGAACATGGCGCTCAACAGCGCGGTGACCGCCGAAGGTGGCGAGATCGGCCGCGCCCAGGCCGTGCAGGCGCAGGCCGCCCACCTGGCGCCCCACACCGACATGAACCCTGTGTTGCTCAAGCCCAACAGCGACACCGGTTCCCAAGTGATCATCCATGGCCGCGCCGTGACCAGCATGAACGCGGTCGCCTACCACGACTACAAGGCCATCGCGATGCAGGCGGTGCTGGCCTCCCACACGCGGTTGAGCCAGGCCTATGCGGTGGTCATGGTCGAAGGCGCGGGCTCGCCGGCCGAAATCAACCTGCGCGCCAATGACATCGCCAATATGGGCTTCGCCGAGGCCGTGGACTGCCCGGTGCTGTTGATCGCCGATATCAATCGCGGCGGGGTGTTCGCCCATCTGGTCGGCACCCTGGAGTTGTTGTCCCCCAGCGAGCAGGCACGGGTCCAGGGGTTCATCATCAACCGTTTTCGCGGTGATATCGCGCTGCTGCAACCGGGGCTCGATTGGCTGGAGGCGCGCACCGGCAAGCCGGTGGTGGGCGTGCTGCCCTATGTGATGGACCTGCACCTGGAGGCCGAGGACGGTATCGACCAGCGCCAGATCGACAAGGCCGCCCAGGTGCTCAAGGTGGTGGTGCCGGTGCTGCCGCGCATCAGCAACCACACGGATTTCGATCCGCTGCGCCTGCATCCCCAGGTGGACCTGCAATTCGTCGGGCCGGGCCAGCCGATCCCGGCTGCCGACCTGATCATCCTGCCGGGGTCGAAAAGCGTGCGCAGTGATCTGGCGTATTTGCGTGCCAATGGCTGGGATACGGCCGTGGCGCGGCATTTGCGTTATGGCGGCAAGGTGCTGGGCATCTGTGGCGGGTTGCAGATGCTTGGCGAGCAGGTGCATGACCCGCTCGGTCTGGAAGGAGCCGCCGGCTCCAGCGACGGGTTGGGGCTGCTGGCGTTCAGTACCACGCTTGCGCAGGAGAAGCAGCTGCGCAATGTGCGCGGGCGGTTGTCGTTGGAGGATGCCGAGGTCAGTGGGTATGAGATCCATGCCGGGGTGACGAGCGGCGGGGCGCTGTCGAATGCCGCTGTGCGGCTTGATGATGGACGCAACGATGGTGCGCAGAGTGCCGATGGGCAGATTCTCGGGACGTACCTGCATGGCTTGTTCGAAACCCCGGCCGCGTGCAGTGCGTTGTTGCGCTGGGCGGGGTTGCAGGAGGTGCAGGAGGTGGATTATCACGCGCTGCGTGAGCGGGATATCGAGCGGTTGGCGGATTTGGTGGAGAACCATTTGGATACCGGTTTGTTGCGCAAGCTGTGCGGGCTTTGACGGTGTGTACGCGGACAGAATGTGGGAGGGGGCTTGCTCCCGATGGCGGCCTCAGGGCCGACCAGGATGTTGGATTGGACCGAGTATATATCCGTTTCTGCGGTAACGGCTGCTTAAGGTTCCGCCCTGACGGCGGCTCACTTTTGAAAAGCGCAAAAGTAAGCAAAACGCTCTTGCCCCACCACTCGGCACCTCGCTTAGGCTCGGTGTGCCCTCTCTCCGGC